>Ga0310345_10004656_pt1 | contig 12406 bp, 14 predicted proteins | sample HC15DNA20500_MG_FD_204667 | JGI IMG/M metagenome (GOLD analysis project Ga0310345, IMG submission 204667) | Marine microbial communities from station ALOHA, North Pacific Subtropical Gyre - HC15-DNA-20-500_MG | ecosystem: Environmental > Aquatic > Marine > Oceanic | place: Pacific Ocean: North...
ACTTCTTCTACTTCTTCTACTTCTTCTACTTCTTCTACTTCTTCTACTTCTTCTACTTCTTCTACTTCCTCAACCTCTTCGACTTCTTCGACTTCCTCAACCTCTTCGACTTCCTCAACCTCTTCGACTTCCTCAACCTCTTCGACTTCCTCAACCTCTTCGACTTCCTCAACCTCTTCGACTTCTTCTACTTCTTCTACTTCTTCTTCTACTTCTGGTTGTGGAGGTTCTGGTGGCCACCATTCTTCCTCTTCATCTTCAGGGTCGTCTATATCTCTCCAAGGATCGTCTCCTTCTCCTGTATCATCGTATACTCGTCTACGTCTTGGGTTATCAGGCTCTACGTCAGATTCAGTTACAAAGATACATACATCACCATTTTTAAAAATCTTCTCTTCTTCTCCTAAGGTCTTGAAAGTCTTTCTTTCACCTATCTTTACAACACCATTTTCTGTTTTCTTAAAAATAGTGCCATGAACATCAACATAAATGCCTACTTTTTCATTTTCTAATACTTCATCAGCTTTTTTCCTTAACCACCAATCTTGTGGCCAAGGCTCCTCCTCTTCATATTCGGAAGATGGGTAGTTATCATCACCTAGATAAGATTCTTCGTCTGGAAGAAACGTTGGTAACTCAGGTTTAGTCGAATCTTTTTCCTGAGACTGTAAGGCTAAAAGATCTTCAAGAAGTCCCATTGTTTAATGCTCCAGAAGAGGCATTTATGAGAAGGAAGGATAGCCTGTCAGACCGATTTTATTTTCAAAAAAGTCTGCTAAAGAAGATTTAGTTTTTTGACTTTTAGCTATACGTTCTTTCCAATCGGTTAAGGCTTTAGGAGAAGTAGTTGGTCCAGCCCCCCATTCTCCTTGAACTGCGGGGCGTAAGGGTTGTTTTGCATAGTTATAGATATCTTGTTGTTTGGCTATCATTCCTGATGGTTTGTCTCCTAGCTCTTCTTCATCAAACATTCCTGTTTGGCTCAAGGCTCCGAGTCCTAAAGCAATAACCCCGAGCTTTTTCCCTCCACTAAGGTTTTTAAAGTCCTCCATCAAGTCAATATCGAAAGGTTTTCCTGTACTTGGATCTATAGGCATTTCGCCACCTAAAAGGTCTGTAAGTTTTGCACCTGCGTTTTGAATAAGTCCACCTACTCCTGTTCCTCCAGGTGTTGGGTCCCATTTCCAACTGCCTCCTTTACCTTTTGTCCATCCTGCGCCTTTAGCAAAATTACCTAGTGCCCATCCTGTGCCGAAATCGGTCAAGGCGTCTTTAAAATCAATATCTCCTGATTTTAGAACTCCGCCTATAGCTTTACCTATTCCTGCTCCCTGAGGACCACCAAATCTAAAGCCGACTATAGAACCAATCACAGGAGCCAATTTTTTAACTTTTTTAAACAAGCGTTTTACAAAACTAAATATTCCATATTCTGGTACACCTGTCATCGGATTAGTAGAAGCTTGCGCACTGCCCACTGTATATTCTCTTGGGTCTAGTCCTGCTTTAACAAAAGCAGCATCCATCATACTGTCATCCATTACTCCTGGAGGCACCATACGTTCTCCAGGCATGACATGAGCCAATTGACTATCGCCACCGCGACCCATACTCGCCAAACCACCTTGATTATAGCCTTGTATCCGACCACCAGTATTAGCCGATAAAACCCTTGCTTCATCAGCACCCTCAGTAAGAGGCTCTAGTAAACGAATAGCCTTGTCCTCGAGCGTTTCTTCACCTTCTTCTTGATTTTGTGATTCAGCTAATATACCATCAACAAATTCCATAATTTGATTATCGGTCAATTGTGGAATAAGTGCTCGTTGCTCATCGTTTAGTTCTGGATCTTTTACAGCTTCTGCTCTGATTACGTCTGCCAGATATGTTTGTTGTTCAGGCGAGGCATAGTCATAGGTCTTCTCCTTCACAGTATTAATACCGCCTAACTCTCTATCTGATTTAGTGCGCCCTCTTTTTTTATCTTTATCTGACACAGCACGATTCATACTTGTCATATCGTTTAGATCTTTATCTGAAATACTTTGACCTTCAAGTTTCTTAAGCCTTTTGTTTATGTCTGTTATATCTCTGTCTGATACTGCCCTACCTAGTTGAAGATCTCTGTTTGATATAGTACGACCTCTTCTGTCTCTGTCTGATACTGCCCTACCAGTATTAAAAGAAGCTATTCCCCCCTGCGGCATCATCGGCATCCCTTTCGGCATCCCTTGTGGTGGAGGCATACCCTGTGGAGGCATCATTGGTGGCATTCCCTGTGGTGGGAGAGGCTGTCCTAGGTTGGGGTCAAACGGCATGCCCTGTGGAGGCATCCTTTGCTGAACTGGACCACCTAGCTGCATTCCACTAGGTCTTATTATTTGCTCTTCAATTACCCAAGGTGCTGTCAAAGCTGCTTCTTCTGTAGTTTTAGGTTTTCCAGCTTTTCTTTTTGCTTTTCTTTTTGCTTTTCTTTTTGCTTTTCTTTTTGCTTTTTCGTTAAGTTTTATTGCTTTTTCTTTTCCTATTGCAAGAAGTTCTCGTGCTTTTTGTCGATTTTCGTACCACTCCTCGCTTGTAAAGACATCTTCTGAAACATCACCTCCATCATTAAAAGAAGCTATTCCTCTCTGTGGTGTCATCGGCATCCCTTTTGGCATTCCTTGTGGTGGAGGCATACCCTGTGGCATCATTGGTGGCATTCCTTGTGGTGGGAGAGGCTGTCCTAGATTAGGATCAAACGGCATCCCTTGTGGTGGCATCATTTGTTGAACTGGACCACCAACTTGATAGCCCTGTGGAGGCATACCTTGTGGCATCATTTGTGGTGGCATCATTTGTGGTGGCATCATTTGTTGAACTGGACCACCAATTTGATAATTTCTTTTCTTTTTTGCTAAAGGCATTTATTTTTTCCTCTTTTTCCCGTGTTTTTTACTTCGTAGTAAATTCACCATACGTTTAGCAGAAGCAGGAGATTTAGCTTTCGCCTTCTTTTTCCACTTACCGCCTTTTTTAACAGAGACGGTTTTACCGCTACTTTTGTAAGGCATTAGTATTTCTTTTTGCCCTTTTTCTTCTTACTGTAAACAGCTTCATCGCCTGAACGAAGAAATTTCTTAGGGTCTCCACGCATTTTATTGCGTCTCGCAGTCATTCCTGGCATTTTATCCTCCTATAAATAGATTGTTGTTGCACCGCTAGCAGCCACTGTTATTGTACCAAGTTCACCAGTCGCTGAAACTCCTCTAGAATTTGTAGTGTATATAGAACTCCACTTTGCTCCATCCCAAACCTGAAGTTCCTCCGTTGTCAAATTCCAAATGACATCTCCTTTATTATACTTATTTTCATCCCTTTTACCTGCTAAAACTGAATTAGTCGCATCTGGGTCAAATGCACTAAGATTTAATTCAAGTACTCTAACTAAACGATTATAAGTGTCAGGAGTAACTTCATCAGATGCCAGAGGTAGTGCAGTTTTTAGTAATTGACCCATTATCGTTTTCCATCTGGGCGAATACCTACCCGTGTAGCACCAACCCTAAAGCCAACCCCTAGTGTATAACCAGAAGTATTATCATCGTCTGATTCAAAGCGTAAAACAGCTTGTCTCGCGCGACCACGTACATTTAACTGTTGTGTAGTAGAAGTTACATTACTCGTAGAACTTGTATTTAAACTATCTCCTGGGAAGTTTCTTGTCTTAAGTACAAAATTAATAGTTTGAGCATCCCCAGTACCTGTAAAATTAACATCAGGAATAACGCGACTAATGTATTGAATCATTTCTCCTTCACTAATATCAATGTCTCCTGATTCAATGTATACGTTATCCATCGGTGAGCCATCCGCATCGTTTCCTTGTTCTTGCTGGTATAAATAACCTACGTCTGAGGTCGTATATACTGCTCTTGGGTATTCTACCAAGCCTTCGTCTAACCAAGCACTACGAACCAATTGTCCAATGCTCCATACTTTTTCTAAATAATTGTAACTAACATAACGATCAATTTCAGAAGAACTGCTTGACGGATAAAACCAACCGACCTCATTAAACCGTTTATTTAAAAAACCAAACACCTTGTATGCTTGTCCTTCGTTAATATTTCCAAAAACATAGTCATGAACATCACAAGGTACAAGGTTAATTTGCCCTCCGTAATTGTAAATTCCTTTTTTATCCATCCAAAAAACACCAACAGGGCTGTTTACCATGGCTTTTGGTCCAATAAGCCCGACCCCTTCATTCACTAAGTTAGTGCTAAAAATAAAGGGTTGCCCTATAAACTTCATAGAATAGAGAGAAGTATCCGTCCAAATTAAAATTTCTTGTCTAGCTCTTATTCCTCCTACAATTAAAGAACCTGCAGACAACCGAACAGAACCAGCTGTATTTATTGATTTGGGTTCCCATTCGGTGATGTTTTCTTGATTACACCAACAAACGAACATTGGGTCAACAGCCCCTGTCCTGGCAGTTCCTCCTGTATTTATAGGGTCTGCGCCTAAAACAATAACATGACGGTCAATATCGCTAACTATAGCTTGAAGACCAAGTGTAGGAGCTAAATTAGCATTTGTTAGATCGCTTAAAGCGACAGCCCTGTCTGTGCCTAGTGTTTTAGCGCTAGTGTCCCAATAATAAATACCTCCCGCACGAACATTCATCACTAGGTCTTCCCCGAAATTATCATGAGTCCAAAGCCTTAATTGGTTAGTTGCGGATATTGTGGCTGTAGAACCCCAAGTTCCGTCTCCCCATGGATTAGCTCCCCAACCAGAACCTTGAACATAATCATCCAAGCCTACATTGATCTGATAAGCACCAACTACAGTGCCCTGTCCATCGCCAGAATCACCAGCAGCTGCTGTTACTTCATCGCCGTCTGTGTCTTTAGCCTCAATAGTGTAAACATTAGCACTGGTAATAGTGGCAATTTGGTATTCTTGATTAAGAACATTTGCTGTAATATTGCCTCCCAAACTTACACAACCACTATAGGTTACAAAATCATTTTGAACTGCTCCGTGTGCAGTATCAGTAACGGTAAGAGTAGCATCTCCATTAGCGACTTTAGCAAAAGAAATTTCATTATCTCCCGTAGTTACACGAATCGGGGTGATGTCATTAAATCCACCCCCAGACTCAATGTAGTATTTCCATGTAGTGCCTAAACCTAAATATCTTGTTGACTCAAGACTCACCCAAGCATGTAAAGCTCTGGCTGTTGATAAAAAAGTATTGCTAGTGTCTTTAACCCAACCGCCAATTTTTTCAGCAAACCCTTTTCTAAAGCGCATTAAGTTAGCGTCATACCAGCCCCCACGAGCAGTAAGAGCAGTTCCCTCACGCTTCACTCCAGGAGTAAATTGTATTTTACTCAGTGGCATTTTCTTCTTCGTCCATTTCCCTATAATACCCTACAATATGTAAGATTTGTTCTAAATACCTAGTAACTTCGCCCATAGTCATGGATAAATTCTCATAACCTTGGGAGGTTAGTCCATAGTACGCGATTCGTGGCTCTTCTCCTGCTTCCAAGCTCTCAAGATATTGTTGCATTATATCAGGAGAAAGTATCCGCCACTCTATTCCTGAAGACTCAATCGGCTCTGGCAGTGGTGGATGGTAAATAGGCGCGGTTCTGGTAACTGTTACAACTTCCACAGGTTTTGTTTCTGGTGCCATAGTTTGCGCTTTCCTTTCTCCAAAAAGAGAAAAAGAAGTACAGCCGTTAATTGACAGTAGTAGTAGCAGTAGCAGTAAGTTCTTCATTAAATTGTTCTGGATTGGTTATTACATTTAAGTTTTCCAATACTCTGGCAGATGCTTTATTGATCTTTCCTTCCAATAATGCGGGCTTGGTTAATGCCATCCCTTCTAAATTATGCTTGGCAAACTTGTTCCTCAAATTTGTTACCTGTGCCTGTGACTCGCTATAGCGTGTATTCAGGGTTTGGATTTGTTGCTGGGTTTTCTTAGCGGTTTCCAGAACTTGAACAATCTGTTCATTCTGTTGTTTAATCGTGTTCTCAAGCACCTGTTGATTGTTGAGTGCTACTTGCAATGCTAGTTCCAATTTTTCTATTTTCGCTGTCATGATCATGTGATAACCTGTAAAAGCAGAAATTACCAGCAACAGCATTATGCCTAAGAAAATAGCAAGTTTCATTTAATCCCGCGTCTTCTCAGTCTTCTTTCCTGCGCCTGTTTTAAATTGTCTTTACGGACATTTGTCGTGGTATACGCCTCATTGATATTCGGGGTAGACTTATCGTCACCGACGTATTTGCCCTTTTTATCTCTGGCACGAACCGTTTTTTCTTCAATTCCAAGAAAGGTCGCCTTGAACCATTTACTCAAACCTATAGCCATATTGCCTCCTTAAGCATAATGCTTAGTTACTTTTCTTCGGCTGTTCTTTACTTTGCGACAACCTCTAGCAATTTCCTCTTTACGAGGTTTTTGTTTGTTTTTCTTTGCTGGCATCTATTACTTATTCTTTTTAGCTGCATTGGAGTTTCCTGCATAAAGCCCGAAACAAGCTGCGAAACTACCAACAATAATACTGATTAACCCAGACTGCTCAAACGTTGGGTCTGGTAAATTCATAAACCACATGGTTGCGTAATAAAGCAGAAAGATATAAACACACAGAAAAACTCTGGGGAATATCCGCCAACTGTCTACTGCCTCGGCTACAAAGATAAACTTTTGATAAGGGTTGGCTTTGGTTACATCCTCCAAATCCCTGATCTTGTCTTTAAGTTCTGCTGTTTCTTGTAGCAATGCCATAAATTTATTGAGATCAATCTCAACTTCATTCCTGTCCATATCGCCACCGAATCTTCCGCTTGGGTAATTTTCATCGCTCATAATCGCCTCACTGTGCTAATGGGTTGTCGCTTTTGTTTTTAAGTGATTGAACATCTGCATAGATCGCATCAACACTCGCTTTAATCCCAGCAATACTTGCGTTTGTTGCTGAAATACTTTCTTGTAACGGCTCAATATCGGGGATATCGAGGTTCTCAACATCCGATTCCAGCTTTCCAATAGTTACTTGAATACCAGAAACATTATCCTGTGCTTCTTTAATCCACAGGAGCAGACTCTCATCGATTGTTTTGTTGATAAAACCTACAGATGTTTCTATTCCTGCAAAGCGTTCCTCAATGGCTTGCTGTGCATCTTCGGTTTCTACAAGAGTACCTATCTTTTTCTCTAGGTTCTCTATTCTATTAACATAGGTTGCACCCGTATAACCAAAACCAGCCAATGTTCCTACAATTGAAGCCAAAGCTATTATTTGTCCTATCTTTCCTTTAAACCAGTCCATACTAGCTCCTTATAATTTTGGTTGCATATTAATTAAACTATTCATGCCGTTTAAACTATCTGCATACATCCCATAAAAGGCTTGTACGTTATCCGTCATAGTTATACTACTATAAATTGTAACAGGTTTATACCACTCTGTTGCCTGTGGTAATTGGACTTGGCTATAGGCATTGAATCCAGGAACATACCCCATATAGGCTATAAGCGTAGTTGAGTCGGCATATTTTCCAGTTTGTTGCTGTTCTGTTTCCTGATCTTCCTGTTGTTCTTTTATATTTTGGGCAATGATTTTATCTGCAACCTGATCCGCTTCACTGGCTGTCATTACCCCTGAAATGGCTGTGTCGATCTCACCTTGCATATTTTGCACCTGTACTTCTGCCATGACCACCTGTGGTGAACCATCAAAAGTCTGCATGGGCACAATATTGACTGATACAGACGCTGTGCTGGAAGAGCCAGATACTGTGTCGGAACTTCCCGCATCAGCTACAGTTGCTTCTGTTTCTCCAGATACTGTTCCTACTTCTACCGAAGCTCCAGTTTCTGCAACCGAACCAGAATCAAATGAAGTCATCTCAGCTGACATTGATCCTCCAGTTGACGCCATTGAACTCATGTCCAAAAGGGTCTGTGTCTGTGCGGTAGAGGAAGTAAACTGTGCTGAAATACTAGGAGAACTGGATGTACTCATACCACCCCCCGAAGCCGAACTGGCTACCGCAGTGGCAGTTGTGCTCGTAACTCCACCAGAAGCTACAGAATTGCCTGTAGCTTGCATGGACGTACCTGATGTAGTCCCACTAACACTATTAGTTGCTGTTCGCACAGTATTGGCAACCACATTCAGCTGCATTTCTTTCTTATCGCCTTTGTTGTCTTCTCTGGCAACCACCTCAAACTCTTCTTCCTCTATGGCTTCTTCAAGCTCTTCCCTTTCTTCTACCAGCAGTTCTTCTTCAATAGACTCTTCTATTGCTTCCTCTATGACTTCTTCTTCGGCAAGCTGCTCTTCTTCCATTTCCTCTTCAAACCATTCATCCAGCTCTTCTATTGTTTCAAACTCAAGAAACTCTGGCTCTTCTTCATAAAATACTTCTACAATCTGTTCATGCTCAAAATTTTGCATGAGCACATCTTCAAGTGATGGCGTTTCATACTCAAAAGCAATTTCTATAGGATCATCATAAATTTCTTCATAGACAATGTATTCTTCTTCGTAATAAATTTCCTCGTAAGGTTCTTCATAGATTTCAACGAACTCATCGTATTCATCCATCTGCAAATCAAGTTCATCCCAATCAGTTAAAGCAGAGTCCTCCCAAACAATTAAGCCCTCGTCATCAAAGGAAACCTCTGTGCCATACCAATCATCTACCTGCTCTTGACCGAACTCTTCTAAGTCAATTTCGTACCACTCTTCGTCTGTAAATTCCATGTTGGCATATGGGTCATCATCCCAAACTTCTTCATAACCTACTGTATTGGAATAGTCCTCCTCATAGACAAAATAGTCTTCTTCATAGTAATCAAATTCCTCGTAACCATAGTCGTATTGTTCTTCGACAAAATAGGCAGCCGATTGTTCAAACAAATACCCTGGACAAGAAGGAGAAAACTGAGGGTCGTCATCGCATTCACTGTCAAACAATGCGTTAGCATAGCCAACACAATTTACTGAATAGAAGATATCCAGATTGCATTGTTGCAACAAATAAGCAGCAGCGTAGCCAGTACACTCGTCATCGTATAGAGCACTTAAATCACACTGTTGATTAAAATAAGCTACGGCATAACCAGAACAGTTGACAGAAGTTAAAGGGATTGTTGCACACAGCGATTGATTCGTGCCATCCCCATACAAAGAGCCACCACCTTCCAGTAAAGTATTTACCGCATTACTACTGGAATTCCAGTCGTAACTCACACAGGTTCCAGATACATTGGTAGTCCCTGTGTTGCACTCGTCAAAGAAATGGTAAGTGTAAATCTGTGAGGTACTGCCCTGTTCGCCTATTAACACATCATGGCTAATAATATCCAGTTCGCCATAACGGAACTCATAAGTATTATTAGGATATAACCAGACTTCTAAGCTGTTATCAGAATTAGCACGGTTGTATTCCCGCATCTTGTACCAGCCAAAAATAGTGTAATCATCAAAGGCTTTGGCTCTCATAGCTGAACCACCATCTTTTATCAGGTCAGTCCAGAATGGAAATAAGGTGTTAGTGTACTGAGGGAGTGGATCGGGGGTGTAATCCCCACAATAACTGCCTGTCAGGTTAAAATGCAGGCAACCATTGGTAGCCATTCTTGCTTGAGTAAAGTCATTACCATAAAAGGTAAAAGTAAAACCTAAGTCAAAGGCTGCTGATACTGAATCATCATTTGATCCTAATCCTGTAGAGCCTGCTGAATTGGTTTGTAAGTCGTATAATGATTGATTTGCTTCATAAACGTAATCAGCTTCTACTTGTGAAACTGAAGCAAAAAGAAGCAGACTAAGAAGAAACCCTTTCATACTCTACCTTACAAGCCCTTTTGGATTTAAAAGAGCCATTAGGATTCTTTTCATGCTTGCACATTCTCCAGTAAGCCCTCCAGTATGAATAGCCTTCTTTTACTTTTCTCTGCATATCCACTTTGCCTTTGGCTTTATCCCTAACTTTCTTGTTCTCCTGTTTTAGTCTCTTGCTGTGTTCTTTTGCATCGGGTCTATCTTCTATGTTGGCTCCCCAAGCAGTTTTAGCTGAATCGCCAATGGCTCCGTTGTAAGGACAAGGCGTTCCAGCCATTTCCATTGCTTTAAAAACCCTTACATCTTGGCAAAGCAAAGCTACGCTGGCGACTTTCATGCCCATGTCGTAAAGATATTTGGATAGTTTCAATCTTTCACAATTCTGATCCACCACTGTTCTCCCAGTAGATAAACCAAATAACTGCCCCTGAAATGCACCGCTTCTGCCAACTGTACACAAATCCTGTGAATAGGACATGATACTCGGTGCTATCGCTGAAGCTGGTGGTGCTTCCTGCTTGATATTCTGGTTTATCGTCTGCTCAGACTTGGATTCGTTAATGTTTCGATTGGTGTTATCAGAAGTGTTCTGATTCACATTGGTATTTGTGTTATCTGTTTTGACGTTGGAATCAGATGTGGATTGATTCACATTCGTATTGGTATTGGTATTCTCGTTGGTGTTGTTGCTGGTGCTGGTATTGGTGTTGGTGTTCGTATTGGCGTTACTGCTGGTGCTTGTGCTCGTATTGGTGTTGGTGTTTGCATTGGTGCTGGTATTGGTGTTGTTTGTATTCGATGTTGAGTTCGAGGTTACATTTGATGTATTTGTGTTTACATTCGTATTCGCATTTGTGTTCGTGTTGGTGTTTGTGTTCGCGTTGGTACTGGTATTGGTATTTACGTTTGTATTGGAATTCGTATTCGTTGCTGTCGAAGTATTGTTATTTGTATTGGTGTTCGCATTCGTATTCGTTGCGGTACTGGTATTTACATTGGTATTCGCATTCGTATTGGTGTTGGTATTCGTTGCTGTACTGGTGTTGTTATTGGTATTAGTATTGGTATTGGTTCCAGTAGATGTCGTAGTGGTTGTATTAGTATTGGTATTAGCATTCGTATTTGTGTTGGTGTTAGTGTTAGTATTAGTGTTCGCGTTAGTGTTAGTGTTTGTATTCGTGGTAGTCGTGGTATTTGTAGTTGCTAACGAATTTTGCTCACAAAACTCAGTACCAGCAGTACAGTCACCTGTCTGGTCTGCCCGAATCGTAGTAAAGGTACTTGATAGGGCAAAAAACAAAATTATTCCAAAGATGCCAGATAAGTGTTTCATCATGTGTGCTCATACATTAAAGCCAACCAAAAGCTCGGAACATATCCCACAACACATAGGCAAAACATATCCAAAATGCTTTCTTGTAGAAAACAAAATTGTTGTATACTTGTTCAGGTACTATTCCGTCTTTGTAAAGTTGCTTCATCCATGTTCCAAATCTCCCCTATTTTTGTTTGGCTTTTCCAACATTCAGAGCGCAGAAATCAATCACATAATAGATTTTTCTCCACCAACCGTCTGATTTTGGCGTGTTTGTTATTGCTGCAATGGCGCTACTGATCGTAATCACTAACATTACTACAGCAAAAATATTTGCAAATGTTTGCATACTAATATCCTCTTATTAACTAAATATAATTCCAGCCATCCCTATTACCAGAGTAATCAGTGTAGCCACAATAAAGTGCTCCACCCTTTTTACCCTGTTAATGATCTCAAGCCAACGTTCTGCACAGACCGCTTCGTGAGACTCAATCTTTGCATTGACTTGTGCCACTGACAACTTGCTCATGTCGCTGGTTGTTCTTGTACTTCCCAACAATTCAAATTCGATGCCACTGTTCTGCGTTCTCCTTCCCCGAAGAAAGGATAAACCATGTGTTGTAACCATGACGGGAACAACAATAGTTTTCCCACCTCTGGTTGTACTTCGGCACTCTGGGGAGGTCGTAATCGCTCCACATCCATAATCTGGTTACGTCCATAGGAAAAGGACAAATAACCATCACAGGCTCCAGAAGCATTGTACTTGCTGTACTGAGGTGATCCTGCTGTCGGTTGGTCTAATATCTGCTGTGGTACTTTTGTCCATCCAGTAGTCGATATACCCATAATGGTTTTTGTGCCGTGATCGTGGATCGGGTTGTAATCTCCCTCGAAACTGTGTACCGACCAGACTTCATCAATTGCCACTTGTCTTTGTTTGTCTAAAGTATGTCCTGTTTTATCCATAACAGTATTGATATAGGTAGCACCCAAGCCTGTTATAAATTTGCAATACTCTTCCAATAATTCATCATTTGGGTCCATGTTCAGTTGCTCACCACGATGTATTTGCCCTACCAATGTACCTGCCAAGGACTCACGCTTTTCATCTTCTAAAAGGTTATCCAAATAAGTATTAAGGTCTTTGACCATTTTATCTGGCATCCGTGTTTCCAGTAGAAACAATGAAGGAAGAGGGTACATCTCAACATATATCCCA
>Ga0310345_10004660_pt1 | contig 12393 bp, 7 predicted proteins | sample HC15DNA20500_MG_FD_204667 | JGI IMG/M metagenome (GOLD analysis project Ga0310345, IMG submission 204667) | Marine microbial communities from station ALOHA, North Pacific Subtropical Gyre - HC15-DNA-20-500_MG | ecosystem: Environmental > Aquatic > Marine > Oceanic | place: Pacific Ocean: North...
AGGTCCTTTTGAGCGAGTATGCGGATGATGCCCTCCGGACGCCATTATCGCTGCCTGCGCTGACACCAAATGTTCCGAGTGGATTACCTGCTGATCTTGTTGCACGCCGACCGGATTTGGTCGCCGCTGAACGAGAACTGGCAGCTGCGGAGGCGCGTGTGGGTGTTGCGCGCAAGGAGCGCCTCCCTCGCATCAGCTTGACCGCTGCTACAGGAACAGCGACCGATTCGCTTCGTTCGCTCATTGACGGTGATTTCAGTGTGTGGAGTTTACTGTCGAGTGTGGCAGCTCCTTTGTGGCAGGGTGGTCGGTTACGCGCGCAGATTAGCCGGGCTGAGGCGACTAGCGCTGTGGCGCTAGCGTCCTATGCGAACACAGCTCTCACGGCGTACGCGGAAGTCGAAGTCGCTCTGGCTGCTGAAGAGTTTCTGGAAGAACGCGAAGGCCATCTGATGACGTCGGTCGAGCAAGCCCGCGCGGCCGAGCGGTTGGCCGATGAGCGTTACCGGACAGGCTTAGAGACCTACATTACGGTGCTTGATTCCCAGCGCTCTGCCGTACAGGCCGAGGGAGAACTCATTGCCGCCAAGCGGCTTCGGTTAGAAAACAGGGTTGATCTGTATTTGGCTCTAGGTGGAGGTTTTGAACAAATGGCCTCGCCGTTTCAGTTAAATGACCGCCAAGCTAACTTCAATTAGGGGCTGACGTCGACATGCGCATTTTGATTCGGTTTCTCCAAGTCGTGCTGCCACTCGCAGTATTAGCTTTGGCTGGCTTCGCGGCGTTCATGATGATTCGCAATCGCCCTGTTGTCGAAACGCAGCCTGTTCAAATTGCGCCGCCGGGTGTACGTGTACACGTTGTTGAGCTTCAGGATGTGGCCCTGTCTGTGGTCAGCGAAGGGACCGTCCGGCCTCGCACGGAAAGCCAATTAGTTCCAGAGATCTCCGGCCGCGTTACATCGATTTCGGACTCATTCGTCGAGGGTGGGTTCTTTGAGACAGATGATGTGCTTGTAACGATCGATCCGTTTGATTATCAGCAAGCAATGGTCAGTGCGCGGGCGCAGCTTGCTCAGACGCGGCTGCGCTTGGCCGAAGAAGAGGCTGAGGCCGAGGTGGCCCAGCGGGAGTGGGAAGAGCTGGGACGAGGCAATCCACGCGAGCTCACCCTACGGAAACCCCAGCTCGAAGACGCGAATGCCGCAGTGGCGGCGGCCGAGGCTAACGTTGTACGCGCGGAACGAGATCTAGAGCGTGCGGAGATCAGGGCGCCGTATGTCGGTCGGGTGCGTCGGAAGAGCGTTGACGTTGGACAGTTTGTCACAGTGGGTAATCCCGTCGCGACGATCTATGCGGTCGACATTGCAGAAATTCGTTTACCACTTCCTGATGAGGAGTTGGCTTACCTTGATTTGCCCTTGTCGTATCGCGGCACCGACAGTCGGCCCGGCCCGTCGGTGAAGGTGCGTACTACATTCGCGGGACAAACATATTCCTGGGACGGGCGCGTCGTGCGAACAGAGAGCGAGATTGATCCAGTCAGTCGCATGGTACAGGTCGTGGCTGAGGTGCGTGATCCTTACCGCTTGGGACCAGAGAGCGACCGACCTCCATTGGCGGTTGGTATGTACGTGGAGGCCGAGATAGCAGGGCGTCGGTTTAACGAGATCGCCGTTGTGCCTCGTGAGGCCTTGCGCGGACGAAACCAAGTGATGGTCGTCGATGACGAAAGTCGAGTGCGCTTTCGTGAAGTAAAGCTTCTTCGGACAACTGCGGAATCGATTTATGTGGAAAAAGGCCTCATGAATGGTGAGCGAGTGGCAATCTCAACGCTCGATAGCCCGACTGAGGGGATGCTTGTGCAGGTCACGCAAGAAGAAACTTTAGACCTCGTGGCTGATTTAATTCCAGAGCTGCCAGTTGAGGAGAGCCAGCCGCCAACACAGACTGCAGCGACTGGAGGGGATGTGGACCTGGCACAGTCCCCAGTCGAGCTGCCAGCGGTTGTGTCGGCTCCCGTGACTTCGGACGCACTGCCCGCATTCTCAGAGGTTTCTAACGCTACGAATGAGGCACGAACTTCGCTCGCGGTAGCGGTTGCCGTTCTACCGTTTACGGACCTGAGCCAGCAAGCTGCTGACGTCGGACTGGGTGCGGTGTTCGCACGAGTAGTATCGGAACGGCTGAGCGAAGTCGATGCGGTTACCGTTGTGCCAACAGCTGCCGACGCAAGCTGGGTTGTGGGTGGCGCAGTGCAACAGCAGGGTGATGAAGTTCGCATTACCGCTCGTGTCGTCGAGTCGGGTGCTGGAGACGTCGTGCAGACAGTCAAGGTAGACGGGATGGTGGGTGCGCTGTCGGGGGCACAAGAGGATGTAGCGACTGCCGTCACCAATAAACTTCGAGAAGTGCTGGGCACTTTTGAACCGAACGTCTCGCCCTCCGCGCCTGTCGGCGCTGCATTAGCAGTGCGACCGTTTGCCAATCTGAGTCAAGAACCGGCAAACGATCGGTTCGCGGTGGATGTCAAACAAGCCGTAACCAAACACCTCGCGCAGATATCGACACTCACAGTTGTCGATACCGAAGCGGACGCACATTGGCTTGTGGCCGGTGGAATTCAACGGATTGGCAACACGGTTCGGATTACCGCGCGCGTCGTTGACCGTACCGTTGGAGAAGTGATCCGAGCTGTAAAGATTGATGGACCGGTCGACGAATTGATTCGACTTCAGGCAGAGGTCGCGTCGGCCATTGGTCTCGGCGTGCAAGAAGCGTTGGCCAAAACCTCGGTCAACGCAGGATGACGGTCTCGAAGCGGTCGTAGGATTCCCCATGAACGGAATGATCAATTGGTTTGCTCGGAACTCGGTCGCTGCCAATTTGCTGATGGTATTTCTGGTTACCAGTGGGTTGTTCGCGGCGTTCTCGCTGACGTCTGAGGTCTTTCCCGAAATCTCACTTGATCGTCTTCACATCCAAGTCCCGTATCTTGGTGCCGCTCCGGAAGAGGTCGAGCAAGCGGTATGTGTGCGAATCGAAGAGGCTATTCAAGGGGTCGAAGGTATCAAGCAGATTACCTCAACCGCATCGGAAGGAGTAGGCAGTGTTCTCGTTGAGCTCGAACTCAGCGCAGATGCGCGCCGTGTTCTTGATGACATCAAGGGTCGGATTGATGCGATTGATACGTTTCCAGAGGAGACTGAGAAACCAATCATTCGGGAATTGATCGGCCGGAATCAGGTTATCGATCTGGCCATTTCCGGCCAGGCGGACGAGCTTGCACTAAAAAATATCGCGGAACGAATTCGTCACGAGTTATCTTCGTTTTCCGAGATTTCGCTTGTTGAAGTCACGAGTGCCCGTCCCTTCGAGATTTCGATCGAAGTGTCCGAATCGTCACTTCGCCGCCACGGACTGACGTTTGATGACGTAGCCAACGCGGTGCGTCGGTCATCGCTAGATCTTCCAGGTGGATCGGTGCGGGGAGAAAGTGGCGAGATTCTGCTCCGCACAATCGGGCAGGCTTACCGCGGAAACGAATTTGAAGACCTTGTCTTGTTTACACGGGCCGACGGCACACGACTCCTGCTGGGGGAAGTTGCGACCGTGGTGGACGGCTTTGCGGAAACCGATCAGTTTGCCCGTTTTGATCTTGCCCCAACGGTCCTCGTGTCGGTCTTTCGGACCGGTGACCAGAGCGCCCTGGCGATTGCTGATCACGTCTATGACTATTTAGATCGGACACGGCCAACACTGCCCGAGGGAATCTCACTCACCATCTTGCAAGACCAGGCACAGATGCTGAATGCCAGACTTTCGACGATGTTACGTACCGGAGTGTCTGGGTTTGCACTTGTGTTCTTGGTGCTCACCCTGTTCCTGGAATTACGACTTGCGTTCTGGGTGAGCCTAGGGATTCCCATTTCTTTTCTCGGCGCCATCATGCTGATGCCTGGACTTGATGTCACTGTGAACGTCCTTTCTTTGTTCGCCTTTATCTTAGTGCTTGGGATTGTGGTTGACGATGCCATCATCGTTGGCGAAAACATTTATGCAAAGCAGGAGGAACATGGTGAGGGTTTGCGTGGATCGATCGAAGGTGCTCAGGAAATCTCGACACCGGTGATCTTTGCTGTGCTCACAACTGTTGCGGCTTTCATGCCGTTGATGTTCGTCCCAGGCATGATGGGTAAGATGTTTCGTGTGATTCCGTTGGTCGTTGTACCATGTCTGATCTTTTCGCTGGTTGAGTCAATCAACATCCTGCCGGCGCACCTTTCACACGTACCGAAACGCCGTCGCCCGGGGCCTCTACGGCGCGTCCAGCAACTGGTTGCGAATGGTCTCAAGCTGTTTATCTACCGCGTCTATAAGCCCGGTCTCGAGTCCGCTCTCCGATGGCGGTATGCTACAGCCGCCGTGGGAAGCTCTGCCCTGATCCTGACGGGTGGGATGGTGCTCGGTGGATGGACGAATTTTCACTTCTTTCCGAACATAGAGGCCGATTTCATGGCTGCTTCTATCTCGATGCCCCAAGGGACCCCTGTGTTGGAAACTGCCAGGGCCGTTGGAAGGCTCGAGGATGGAGCCGAGCGTTTAAGGCGAGAGCTGATAGCTGAAACGGGCACGGACTATATTCTTCATGTTTCAGCTTTTGTCGGAGATCAGCCGATGAGATCCCGTGACGGTGCTCCGGTTGGACCGATCGCAAACTTGTCCTCTCCTCATCTTGGTGAAGTCATGATCGAGTTGGCTCCTTCACAAGACCGTCTATTAACGAGTGAAGAACTAGGTAACCGATGGCGAGAAGCCACCGGTCCGATCCCAGAAGCCGTCGATGTCAAATTTAACGCCTCGGTCATGTCACCAGGTGAGGATGTCGATGTCATGCTCGTCGGATCCGACATTGAACGGCTCCGAGCGGCCGCTGACGAGATCAAAGTCCAGCTTGGTACCTACACAGGTGTTTACGGAGTCAGCGATTCGTTCCGGGCGGGAAAGCGAGAGATGAAACTTGGCATCACGCCGGCGGCGGAGACGCTTGGGTTAACGCTCCAAGATCTGGGTAAACAGGTCCGCCAGGCGTTCTATGGCGAGGAAGCCCAGCGGATTCAGAGAGGCCGCGACGACATTCGCGTGATGGTTCGGTACCCGGCTGAGCAACGGCGGTCGCTGGGAAATCTTGAGAACATGCGAATCCGTACACCGGATGGTGGTGAAGTGCCATTTGGGCAGGTCGCAGTGAGCGATCCGGGGCGTGGATTTGCCTCCATTAAAAGGGTCGATCGCAACCGTGCCGTCAACGTTACGGCTGCTGTCGATGAAAATGTAACCTCACACGGTGTGGTAATGGCAGGCCTTCAGAATCAGATCCTTCCGGAAGTGCTCGCGCGTCATCCTGGTGTCTTCTATGTGTTCGAAGGTATGCGGAGGGAACAGGCCGATGCGATTGGGGGTCTCCAGGTCGGATACATCATTGCGTTGTTCGCAATTTTCGCGCTACTCGCTATTCCGCTTAAGTCTTATATTCAACCGCTAATTATCATGGCCGCTATCCCCTTTGGTCTCGTTGGTGCGATTTGGGGACACATCGCTATGGGGCTGGATGTGACGATGATGTCCATGTTTGGCTTCGTGGCGCTAACGGGCGTCGTTGTGAATGACAGCTTAATCATGGTGACATTTATTAATCGGAAACGCTTGCTGCATCTCGATTTGGAAACCGCTGTCAGAGAAGCTGGGGTGTCACGTTTTCGACCAATTCTGTTGACCTCCTTAACAACATTTTTTGGTCTTGCACCACTGATGCTTGAGAAGAGCTTCGACGCTGCGTTCCTCGTGCCGATGGCTGTGTCACTGGCCTTTGGTGTCATCTTTGCGACCTTCATTACTTTGGTGCTCGTCCCGACGTCGTATCTAATCATCGAAGATATTCGCCGAGTTTTGCGAAGGGTGTTTGGGTGGGAGAACGAAGATGAATCGGAGACTGGAGGCGTGGCGCCCATCAGTTCCGCAGTTGCTCCCTCAGAAGTTTAGCAAGTTAACTGGAGCCGACGATGTCTGCGACGACCTTCTTGGCTAATGGTGGACTAATGCCGCAGGAGGCGTCATTAATGCGACACTGTGCCAGTGTCAGCGAGCAGCCACAGGGGCATTCATCCTCGTTGAGACGCTGCAGAGCGCGTTCCTTCTGGTCTGGAGTGAGGTCAGATAAATCTACTCCAGGTATTTCAGTGGCATGCGCTGCGTTGACTAAACGGGTGGTTTCATTTTCATCAATCATCTCGGCGATCACTGTCGTCGGCAATGACATCAGATAACGAATTTCCTGCTCGAACACCGCAGGGTTTATTAATCCGAGATGAGTCTGCGCGATGTGGCCTTCAGGATTAATTAAGAATGTGGTGGGAAGGGCGAACACGCCGGGGAACTGGCGGTTGAGTTTCGGAGTTGCCATTACAATCGGGTAGTTCATCCCCATTCGTTCGGCAAATGATCTCACCTTGGATGGATCGCCCTCGTCAGTGGAAATACCGATGATCTGCAATTGGGTTGGGTAGCGATCCTGGAGCTTGATTAAGTCCGGAATTTCCTGACGGCAAGGCCCACACCAAGTCGCCCAGTAATTCACGAGCGTGACCTTTCCGTGCCAGTCTCCAGTGGACATGGTTCGACCATCAAGGGTCTCCATCGTGACGTCCTCGATCGGGACCGGCGTACGCAACAGCTGAATGGTCATCCCGCCGGTTGGAACATCGAAGACAGGCGTGGGGGGGGTACCGACCAGTTCGTTGGGTGTGTTGCAGCTAACCAGAGTGAATCCGGCGACAACAACAAACAAGACGTTGCCTGCAAAAAGGTTTTTCATTGGGTCCTTGGAGATCGTCGTCGGTTGCAATTCTACCGTGCGACCTGCCTCCGTGACCAAAAATAGATCTCGATACCCGTCGCGGCGCCAAAAGGTTTCGGCGTCTGCTTTTTCGATCACTAATATCCGAGTTGCACGGCGGCGATCAATGCGAACACAGCTACTACATATAGTTTGACGAGAAGCGGGACGACAAACCGTACCCAGCGGTGATAAGGAATCTGACCTATCGCAAGAATTCCCATTAATACCGCGTTGGTCGGTACGATCATATTTGTGAACCCGTCTCCAAATTGATAGGCCAATACGGCTACTTGGCGGCTGACGCCAGTGAGATCGGCTAATGGGGCCATGATCGGCATCGTCACGAACGCCTGGCCAGAACCTGAGGGAATAAAAAAGTTGCAGATTGTTTGGATTACGAGCATTCCGATGGCTGCCACTGTGGGGGGGACTGTATCGAGTGGTTGGGCGATTCCGTTGATGATGGTATCAATTACTTGAGCGTCCGACAGCACAACCTGAATGGCACGGGCGAACCCGATGAGTAGTGCGGTGGTCGTTAGTTCGGCGGCCCCTCGACAAAACGATGTCGCGGCCACACTCGGTTCCAGTCGACCGATAAGAGCACTCACGACTCCCACCCCCAGTAGGATGGCCGTCAACTCATCCAAATACCACTCTCGGACCATGACGCCGTAAACAAACAGCACGATGCTTAGGACGCATATGCCGAGCACCATGAAGTGCGTCGCCGTGAAAACGATGCGATCTAATTGATTAAGACCATTCGAGTAATCCACGTCGTGTACAAGACTTGAGGCTGGGTTTTGCTGCACACGACGGAGATACTGTAGAAGATGGTGCACACCAACGGCGGCGCATATCAGGAGTAACAGCCAACGTACGATTTGTCCAGAGGCTAGCTGCACGCCGGCAATGTCCTGAGCAATGAGCACCGTGAAGGGGTTGAGGGCGGCGCAGGCGTAACCAACGCCGGCCCCCACGTAGATGATGCCGACTGCCACCATGGCATCCATGCGTAACGCTAGACACATCGGGACGAGAATCGGGACGAACGCCACGTACTCCTCGGCCATCCCGATTGTGGATGATCCCAGGGCAAAGAGAAGCACCGTTCCACCGATGAGCACGCTGGGACGTGATCCCAGCCGTCGAATGGCTGTGCCGATCACGGCGTCGATGGCTCCGGTTGCACGGATCACCGCAAGTACACCACCAACGATCAAAACGAAGAAAATGATGTCTTGGGCGTCAGCGAGACCGGCGGGGATTGATGTGATAAATGCAAACGGAGGGAGAGGGTCGGCGTCAACCAGATGAAAGGTGCCACTTAATACACGAAGTCCGTCACGTTCAAATTCTCCGGCGGGGATCACATAGGTCGCCAGTTGGGCGACCACAATTAAAAGGAACAGCAAGACGAGTGAGTTGGGAGCGCGACCGAACACAACTGATCCCACACGGTTCATCAATCACCGCGTGGGATCGCCTGAGACACGGACGAGTAACTTGCCGAAGTTCTTGCCATTCAACAGACCTTGAAATGCCCCTATCGCATGCTCGAGCCCATCTACGATGTCTTCTTTGTAGGTCAGCTCACCGTTTTTGATCCATGAACCGACCTCATCCAAGAAACTCGACTCACGGTCACTGTGATCCCACACAATAAATCCACGCATCGTCAGACGACGCGTTAAAACAAGTCCCATGAGTTGTGGCACAAGGTCTGGGCCAGTCGGTGGTTCCGAGAGGTTGTAATTGGCGATGCGGCCGCAAACGGGCACACGCGCATAGTTGTTGAGTAATGGAAGTACGCCCTGAAATACCTTTCCACCCGCATTTTCAAAGTAGATATCGACACCATCGGGACACGCTGTTTTCAAATCTGTGAGAAAGGTGTCGTCCAGACGACTCACGCAGGCGTTGAATCCCAACTCCTTGGTGACGTAGTCACATTTTTCCTGGGCACCGGCGATTCCGACTACCCGACACCCCTTGAGTCGAGCAATCTGGCCCACGATCGCTCCCACAGCGCCTGACGCAGCGGATACAACAACCGTTTCGCCGGCTTTGGGCTTTCCGATATCGAGTAAGCCGACGTACGCGGTTAACCCTGGCATGCCGAGGACCCCAACAGCTGTTGAAATCGGGGGACCATTGGCGTCGAGCTTCCGCACGCCCGTGCCATTCGATAAAGCATAGTCCTGCCAACCGTTCCAATTAAGAATGAAATCTCCTGGGTTGTAACCATCAATGGTTGACTCGATCACCCGTGCGACTGTTTGGCCGAACATGACCTCACCGAGTTTGGTCGGCTTGGCATACCCCAGGGTTCGGTTCATCCGTCCGCGCATGTATGGATCAAGAGAGAGATAGATCGTTCTGCTCAACAGCTCCCCCGTCTTGGGCCGTGGCACGGGCGTTTCGATCATTGCGAAGTCGGTTTCTTTCGGGGATCCTTCTGGATGGGCGGCCAGCGTGATCTGACGATTCCGATTATTCATACGGTTGTCAGTATAATTCCTGGATGATTCAGCACGTAATTCATACTTATCGTTTTAACCTGGGTTTCGCGGGACAGCTCGTCAAGGATTTATCACCAGAGCAGATGGTTCAGCAGCCAAATGGGGTGGTCAACCATCCTGCTTGGTCACTTGGCCATCTGGCGATGACTGCTAATAACCTTGCGACGATTTTCGGCCTTGACGCTCAAGTGCCAGATGGTTGGACTGACATATTCGTGACGGGTGGAACCCCGTCTGGTGACGTGTCCCTCTATCCGTCGAAGGAAGCACTCCTTGGCGCTTTGCAAGCACAGCATGAGCGCAACACGCAGGCTATGCAGCAGGCGGATCCGGTATTATTTTCCACGCCGCACCCGGATGAACGTGTGGGTAAGCACTTTCCGACCATGGGCGACCTGATTGTGTTTCTCATGACGTCCCACGAAACGGATCATTTGGGCCAGTTAGCAGCCTGGCGACGCGCAATGGGTCTAGGGTCGGCTACTGGGAGATGACTTGTGGTGTTTCTTCTCGATCTTGGCCCATGTGTCACGTAGGCTAACGGTCCGATTGAAGATGAGCTTAGAGCTCGACGATTCGGGATCAACGCAAAAATACCCTTGACGTTCAAACTGGTACCGGTTTCCCCCCGGAGCGTCCGCTAGGCTGTGTTCGACACGGCAGCCGTCGAGGATTTCCTGAGACGTCGGGTTCAAATAATCTTTATAGTCCTGTCCGGTCTCGACTTCTTCTGGGTTCTCTTTTTCGAACAGGTGGTTGTAGATTCGCACTTCCGCCGCAAGGGCCTGTTTTGCTGATACCCAGTGAATAGTGCCACGCACTTTACGTCCATCCGGTGCGTGGCCACCGCGCGTTTCAGGGTCGTAGGTGCACCTGAGCTCCGTCACGTCACCTGTTTCAGGGTCTCTAACAACATTCACGCACTTGATGAAGTACGCATATCGCAGTCGGACCTCACGCCCTAGAGCAAGCCGGAAGTATTTTTTTGGTGGATCTTCATGGAAATCATCGCGCTCTATATAGAGCACTCGTGAAAAGGGCAAACGCCGAGTGCCAGCCGAGGCATCTTCAGGGTTGTTGACTGCGTCGAGTTCCTCCGTTGTTCCATTCGGGTAGTTTTCGATGACAACACGAAGTGGGCGTAGGACCGCCATCACTCGTGTGCTCGTACGGTTGAGGTTTTGACGAACTGCATCTTCGAGTTGCGCGATTTGCACCACGCTATTCGCTTTGGCGACGCCAATACGATCGCAAAACGCTCGGATGGACGCTGGGGGATAGCCCCGCCGCCGCATTCCGACGAGCGTTGGCATTCTTGGATCGTCCCAGCCGGTTACATGATTGCCCTCGACGAGTTCTAGTAGTTTTCGTTTGCTCAAGACCGTATAGGTGATATTGAGACGGGCAAATTCTATTTGGCGAGGTGGGGATTCAAAGGCTAATTTTTCTAGAAACCAGTCATAAAGCGGCCGATGATTCTCAAATTCCAAAGTACACAGTGAATGCGTGATTCCCTCAAAAGCATCCGACAACGGATGGGTAAAATCGTACATCGGGTAGATGCACCATCGGTTATTTTGCCGGTAGTGTGGGATCTGTCGGATTCGGTAGATCGTCGGATCTCGCATGTTCATGTTCGGAGACGCCATATCAATCTTTGCCCGCAGAGTTCGACTGGCGTCTTCAAACTCACCTGCGCGCATCCGTTTGAACAGGTCTAGGTTCTCCTCTACGGATCTCTCACGATAAGGACTGTTTTGCCCGGGTTTGTCCCACCGACCGCGGTACTGGCCGACCTCGTCACCCTGTAGATCGTCGACATACGCGTGACCGTTCTCGATGAGCTTGACAGCGCAATCATAGAGTCGCGCAAAGTAGTCTGATGCGTGATAAAAGCGCTCTTTCCAATCAAATTCCAACCAGCGGATGTCATCCGCAATTGCTCGAACGTACTCCTCGTTTTCAGTCTCCGGATTGGTGTCGTCCATCCTGAGGTTACAAAAGCCGCCTGTTTCTTGGGCAATGCCAAAGCTGAGACAGATTGCCTTCGCGTGCCCTATGTGTAGATATCCGTTGGGTTCCGGCGGGAACCGCGTGTGAACACGGCCACCGTGCTTGCCGGCGTTTTGGTCGTCAGTCACGATTTGGCGGATAAAATCCGTTCCCTTTGTCGTGTCGTCTATCATGATTACTTAACCGTTCAGCCGCATGAGTGCTCGGTCGATACGTGCTAGACACGCGTCACGTCCAAGGATGGCTAGACCCTCGAAGAGTCCAAATCCCACAGCTTTTCCTGTTACCGCCACTCGAACGGCATGGATGATTTGGCCGATTGGGATCTCTTCGTCCTCAATAAATTGATGCATGGCACTGTCGAGAGTTTCTGCGTCGAATGGATCAACAGTCTTGAGTCTGATTTTAAAACGTCGCAACCGTTCGGCTGCTCCGTCCGCACGAATTCGTTTATTGAAAGCTTTCTCATCGTAGGTAAATACATCGTCTGGATGAAAGAATTCTAGATAGTTCACGATGTCGCCAGCGACTTTAAGACGGTCGCCCGCTGCCGTGACGACTCTGGCCACCAGGTCTCGCTCTGATACTGAAGGTGTCTCCGAAACTGTGCCACTTCGTTGGAGGAACGGTAACGCTGAGGTTGCCTGTGCCGCCGGCGACAGCCGTTGCATGTACCTTTCCTGGAATACCAAGAGTTTCTGCGGGTCGAAACTTGCCGCCGATTTATTGACACGTTTGAGCGTAAATTTTTCGATCATCTCGTCTGGCGCAAACATCTCCGTCCTGTCGTCAAACGACCAGCCAAGTAAGAGCAGATAATTGAGCAGCGCTTCAGGTTGATACCCAACGGAACGGTAGAAATCGATGAGTAGAGGACTGAACGTTTCGGGGACGATTGGGATGTCGAGTGCCTCCATAATGGCTACACCGTGCTCGTTGAGCTTTCGAAAGTCGGTGT
>Ga0310345_10004661_pt1 | contig 12392 bp, 12 predicted proteins | sample HC15DNA20500_MG_FD_204667 | JGI IMG/M metagenome (GOLD analysis project Ga0310345, IMG submission 204667) | Marine microbial communities from station ALOHA, North Pacific Subtropical Gyre - HC15-DNA-20-500_MG | ecosystem: Environmental > Aquatic > Marine > Oceanic | place: Pacific Ocean: North...
GGTTCCCCCTAACGGTCCACAACCGAAGCCGAGTCTTGATATGACGAGATCCGTGTTGGTTAGGCGAACTGTCTCCATCATCGACCTATGATCAGCTTTCTTAACGTCAGCAGAATCAGCTTGATGTCACCGAGGAACGTTCGCTCTCTGACGTATTTGACCCGCAACGCATTCTTGATCTCCAGCACCCTACGCACTCGTTCCTCAAACGCCCCGTCCTGCGTGTCATTGCCCACCACCTCCCCCAACTGCACCAACTCGATGGAGGCGTAGTCTGTGATCCCCGGTCGGACTGAGAGAATGAGGTGCTCTTCATCAGTATAAAGGTCGGTATACTCAGAGACTTCGGGTCTGGGACCAACAACGCTCATTTCCCCTTTGATGACGTTCATCAATTGGGGCAGCTCATCGAGCTTGTATCTTCGAAGTATCCTGCCCACCCGAGTCACCCGAGCATCGTCCCGTGCAGTCACCCTTCCCCCGAGACTCTCTGCGTGGGGTACCATCGTCCGGAATTTCCGGATCCGAAAGAGCGTTCCATTCAGTCCGGTCCGTACGCCGCGGTAGAACACGGGTCCACGAGTGTCGCACCTGATGGCGCAGGCGATCACCAGCAACAGCGGAGAGAGTATCACTAACCCGACGGAAGCCGCCATCAGGTCGAAGGTGCGCTTCGCTCCCATCCTCCTCCCCCTCGCTTCTCTATGGGGAGACCAACGGGATCATGACTCGTGCCACCTGCACTACTTCCTCGGATTGCTGTACTCGATGACCGCCACCCACGCCAATCGCTGAAGGTACGGAATGCCAAGCAACAGGCTGTCCACTCGCTCCAACGCCCCTAAGAGGCTGCTGAAAAAACGATGCTTCCGGAATGGAATCGCGCCTAATGCGGCGAGGTGAAAGAACTGCACCTTGACGTTCTCGAAGTACTTCGCGCCAGAGAGGATCTCAGGGACGCCGAGGATATGGTCCACCTCCCACTCGGTCCGAAGATGCATCGTCCGCTTGCGATAGTTGTGGATCAGAGGATTGTGACGCAACGCCTCCGAACAGACCAGCCGACCCCCAGGCTTCAGGACGCGAGACGTCTCTCCAAACGCGGCTTCCAAGTCCAAGTGGTGCAACGCGCCATACTCGTGGACGACGTCGAACGTGTTGTCCTCGAAACGCATGTTTTCCGCATCCATCACCTCGAAAGAGCACCGATCTCCAACTTCCTCGATCCGGGCTAATCCCGTCGCGTTATCTGCGGCGACCTGAGATATGTCGATGCCGTGCACCCGCTCAGCACCATGGGCCGCCATTGCAACGCCAATCTCCCCATTCCCGCAGCAGTAGTCGAGTACCGTCTTCCCTTGGATTCCCGTGTACAACAAAGCATCGCGGCAGGCGAAACTCGACCGCGTAATACTGTAGAATTTTGTATTGGAGAAGTGCTTTTCGTACTCCTCATGATTCTTCACGAAGTCCCGCCGTAGATCATGGTCGGAGGTGTCCGTTTGGTACTCGTACCCGGTGACAATCTGTCTACGACGGTCGGAGTGCTCAATTTCCTTCTGTTTCCTATCCTCCCATCCTCCACCTTCAGTCTCGCGGGGTCCAAGCATTTCGTCCTCGTGATTCGGATAGATGTGGTGAGGTAGGCGTAGCCTACCTCCTACATAATTTGTTGCACAACCTGGCGAATGATCGTTGTTTCGTCGAATTCGTTGACTGCCTTCATCCTCGAGTATTGTCCGAAATTCTTGGCCAGTTCATCATCACAGGCGATTTGCCTAATCGCACCGGCAAGAGACGTGGAGTCCTTGATGGGCACCACGAACCCGTTCCTCCCATGCTCAACGGTCCCACTGCAGTGGATACTGTCGGTCGTGATGACCGGCTTACTCATGGCCATAGGTTCCGTCAGGCCCCGGGGATACCCGCCTTCTCTGTAATACGAGGGGTACACGGCCACGTCGGATATCGAATAGAGTTCCTTAACGTCCCTTCGGAAGCCCAGCCACATGAAATTTTCGTGCTGCTCACTATCGCTCAGGTACGAGTGAGGAACGCGATCCGAACTCCCAACATCCTCAGGACCAACGAGGAGGAACTTCAGGTCCGGCAGCTCCTTCCGCAAAATCCCAGCTGCCTCGACATACTCCCTCACACCCTTGGCCCAACTCATCCTCGCCAGCATGATGACGACCTTGTCCCGGTCAGCGATGCCGAGTTCTTTGCGTAACGCGAGTTGGTTCTCCTCCGGCACGGCCGAAGGTTTGAAATCCTCCGTGTTGACATAGTTTTTGGTCAGGACCGCCTTGTCCGGACCCACGATGCCTAGAGACAGCATGTAGTCGTGATCGATTTTGTTGGTAAACCACACTTTGTCGCTCACACCGGAGGCGATTCTATATAACGTCTTAACGATCAGGCGGAGCGTCCTGGCCTTGAGACCTTTGGCATCAGCGAAGGCCAAACCCAAGCCCCAGACAGAGCAGACGATCCTGTCTACACCGACGATCCGAGCGGCGATGGAGCCATACAGGTTGGGCTTGGTAGATATATTCAAAACCATGTCGCAGTTTTGTTGCCGCAAGATTTTCCGGAGCGACAGCAGGTACTTGAGATCCTTCAATGGGTTTACAAATCTGTAGAACTCGACCGGAATGTGTTTGAGGCCCCATTCCTTCATGATCTCGGCATAGTGACCCCGCTCGTATCCGTCATGTATATCGGCGATCACACACACCTCATTCCTGTCACCAGCCTGCAGCGCTTTGACCAACTCTCCACAGAACCAGACGACGGAAAAATCGTTGGGAATGATGATGGCGATCTTCATGTGATGCCGGAGTCGATAGTTGTATCTGAGGTTGATCTGAGAGCCCACCTGCCGCGCCCGCGTGGCAACGAACTCAGTACCATATCCTCGAAGTTCTTGACATAGGTAGCCGTAGAAAACCCTTCCTCAATGATCTGCTTGCCCTTCATGCCCATTCCGCTCCTCAGAGCGGGCGCCCGCACCAGTTCGCGGAGATACCCGATCAGCGACGCGACATCCCCCGGCTGAAACAGGTAGCCACTTTCTCCAACACGAACCAACTCCGACGTGCCTCCTACATCCGTAACCACCACGGGCATACTCACCGCCATCGCCTCCCGCACTGTGTCGGGGAATGACTCACTATAGGATGTTGAGACATACACGTCCGACGCCTCCAGAATGTCTCTGATATCGGAGCGCCAGCCAAGAAGATGTACATTTGCGGCTACCAAACTGCGCGATGCGAATTCGCAGAGGGCCTCGTAGTATCTCATCGACTCGGCATGGCTGTCCACCGGCGCCCCTGCGATCAAGAGATGAAGGTGGGAGAACTCACCCACGAGCACTTCCATGGCTGCCAGTAGGTCGACCTGGCCCTTCCCGGGCACGATATTCGAGGCCATGATCAACAGCACGTCTTCCGGGGTCAGACCAAGCTCCCGCCGGATATCCGTTCCGATTGAGCGTTCGAAGTCCGTCACGCCGGTGTACAGCGGCACGACCTTCTTCTTATACGCTCCACCACTGGCCAACCGTCCGAAGATTTTTCGTCCCTGGGCCACATATTCCAGGTTCACTCGATCAGCCAAGAAAAACGCTACTCTGTGGAGAAACCAAGCCACCGTCCCCGCCGGCTCAGACCAGATATTCCATATCATGGTGGTCCGTGCCACCCGGCAAGCGACGTACGTCGTAAAGAACGTCCTGATGTTGTCGCACCATACCACATCAGGCTGCTTGGCTCGGAACTCATGAATCAGAGCCACATTGTATGTCCAGAGGGCCCGTAAAACGCGGAACGCCTGTCGCACACTCGGCTTCAGCAAGGCTCGATCATACAGATCCAGTGCCGGTGGAAAGGGTATGATCACCGTCTCAATCCCGTCCGTCCTTACGCGCCTTGTCAGTTCACACTCCACCTGACCAACCAGAACCGGTTCGATTTTGTCCCGATCGATGCGCCTTAGCAGTCTGTATATGTTCTGCTGGGCTCCGCTGAAGTTGCTCTTCATGATATGAAAGAAGAGCACTCGTACAGGCCTTTCCGGAGCTGCCTCTGTTCGTGTGGGCATGCTCTTTAGGCGCGAGACATTGTGAGTTCTGCCACCACCCCCTCGGCCACCTCAGGCGGTTGATCATACCAGATGGGAAGACATGCGTGGTTCGTCGTAATGATGTGCGACTTACCCAGGCAATAGTCGTAAACCTTCGACGTCATAGTCTTCAATTCGGGTAGCGCATCTGCGATGCTCCCATTCTCCGCCAACACTATGAATTTGTAGTAATTCCCTCGGGTGTATTGTGCCTCTTGATCTATGTATCTGATGCCGAGCTCCTGGCATGCCTCGACATACCTTGCGGCGATCTTGCTTTTGTTATCGATAATCTCTCCAACTTCCTTGGCCACTGAGTACACCAAGAGCGCTTGGGTCTCGGACATGCGGATGTTGACTCCGATGTTCATGAGCTGATTGAACCTGTCGTACTTCACGTAGTCGGTGAGGGCACGCCCAATCTCCTCGTCGTTCGTAACGACTATGCCCCCTTCACCAGCTGGCACGGCCTTCGTCGCATAAAAAGAATAGGCGCCTGCGTCGCCGAACGCCCCGCTATGTTTTCCGTTTAGGGTCGCACCAAAACTGTGCGCACAATCCTCAATCACGGTGACCCCACGCTCCTGACACAAGCTGGCGATGGCATCCATCTCTGGGTTGATGATGCCCCCGATATGACTCAATAGGACAATCAATGTCGCCGTGTTGCTGCGATCTTCGAGTGCCGTTTCGACGTCTCTTAAACTCGGCATGAGGGTCAGTGGATTACAGTCAATGAATCCGGAGAGCGTCAGTCCGGCGGCGTTTACCAGAGTCTTCACACCATACATCGTGTTGGACTGGATCAGGACCTCGGTTCGATGCCGGTACTCCTTGTACAGGTGCAGGAGCGCCATCAAGCCTGACCCGTTCGATGTGGTTGGAATCGCGCATGTGGTGCCGCAGTATGTCTGAGCTAAGGCCGACAGCCTCTGATTCCACGGACCTTCCGCTAGGCTTCCGGTCTCGAATATCTCGTCAAGGTTTGATTTGAAGAATTCTAACGAGCTCCCGGGTAGTTTGATCACCCCCATTATTCCTCTCCTTCACGATTGAACTTCCACGCCAACGCATGGGGTCATGTGTTGACACTACTTGGACGGATCCAACCCTAAAACGTCTGAGCCGCCCAGAGGTATCGGACAAACTGGTAGGCGTTTCTTGCGCCGCTCAATCGAGGACCGCGAAGCCGACATAAGGATCGAACTCACATCGTTCGATGCGCAGTCGGTTGCTGCCGACGGAGTCGATCATGGCCAGCGTCTCCCCCGGCCAGGCGGGGTTATCCAACTCGTCGAACGCGATGATCGCTCCCTTAGGCATGCGTGGCAGAAGCTGCTCGATCGCTACTTTGGTGGGCTCATAGAGATCGAAGTCAAGGAACAGGAGGCTGACTAAGAGATGCGGATGGTCATCTACAAAGACCGGGATGGTGTCGGTCGCGTCACCTTTGACTAGATGGACCTTATCCACGTGCCCGAGGAATCGGTTCTTATCGAACGTTGCGATCAGCCGTTGGATCTCATCGAACGAGTCGGAACGCAACTCACCCGGTTTGGTCTCCCGGTGGCGGCTCGAATCCTCTGATCCGACTGACTCGAAACCCTCGAACGTGTCAAATCCGTAGACGCGTCGACCGAGATTGTTGGGTTCCAAAATAGCGCTGAAGTTCGCCCACGCCATAAGGCCCCCCCCACGAAATACACCACACTCGATGACCGAGCCCTTCACTGTGAGGACACGCTTGAAGATTTCGTATCTCGCGAGGAATCCCGTCAGGTCCTGCCGCCTCGCATACTTCGCAAAATCGCGGAACTTGATATGAGTCGGATCTGGGTTCTCATCGAATGCCTGGGCGTATTCGAGGCCTGCTTCCTGCTCCGCCACGGTGCGCTGTGCACCCTCACCGCCTATCGATTGATTCATTCGAGGTCTCTCGAGCAAGAGCTACTGGGTACGATCACATCGCATCTTATGCCCATTCAGGGGCCTGCGTGGGGCCAGCTTGTGCCGGATGCACGCGCTCAGTACCGTCCGTGGTAGAATCGCCGATTCGGCTGAGTGAGCAATCTGATCCGAGTTGGGAGGATGAGCCAAAACGACCCACAGAACAAGATGAAGATGACAATACGGCCGCTAAATGTCGACGGGGATGATTCTTTCCGCGGTACAGTTAGTCATAATGTTGAGAGTCAGGGGTATGTTGAAGGCCGTTACGGGTGGGGATGCCCTCAGCATTCCCCCAAAGACAACGGCCGAGGGTCGGACATAGCAAGTAGCACCGATACCAAGGGGCACGTCACTTCGACTTGAGCGGGGGTATTTCAATCCATATGTTTCCTTCGTCTTCCTTGATTGACTTCGTAGCTTTCCCACACACGGTCCGGCATTGAATCCATCCGAAAACTCTGCGTCGATTGAGAAGCGCTCCCGCGAAATCCGTCTCGCCGCTCTGGACATGATATCGGCGTCCGGCGCCTCACACATCGGATCCGTGTTCTCGACTGCCGAGATACTTGCCACGCTGTACGATGACATACTCAACGTGCGCCCTGCCGAGCCCGATTGGCCCGATCGTGATCGCTTCGTGATGAGTAAGGGTCACGCCGCCGCAGGCCTTTACGCCACCCTCTCTCTGTCGGGATTTTTTCCCCAGCAGCGGCTCAAGGAGTTCTATGTCGACGGTGGCTCGCTCCCCGGCCACGTGACACATCATGGTATCCCGGGCATAGAGGTCTCTACGGGCTCTCTTGGCCATGGACTGGCCTTGGCGGTTGGGCTTGCGGCCGGCGCGCGCAGATCGGGTGCCAAGTGGCATGTCTACGTGCTCCTGAGCGACGGGGAGTGCGATGAGGGCTCGACGTGGGAAGCCGCCCTGCTAGCCTCCGCCTGGACGCTCTCGGGCCTAACGGCCATCGTCGACTACAACAAGATCCAATCGCTCGGTCGCGTCGATGAGGTCGTTCCTTTGGAGCCCTTCGCTGACAAGTGGCGCTCCTTTGGCTGGCAAGTGGATGAGGTCGACGGGCACAGCGTCGACAGTCTGCGCCACCGTATTGACCCCACTCTTTGGCCTTCGGCTGGGGGGCCCCGGTGCGTGATAGCCCACACCATCAAGGGCAAGGGAGTGTCGTTCATGGAGAATGACCTCCTCTGGCATTATCGGTGCCCCGTCGGAGACGAGTACGATCGCGCGGTCGCTGAGCTGGAGGCGGAGGAGTGAGGACAACCTTCGTTGAGGGCCTATCAGAACTTGCGGAAGAGAACCCGAACATCCTCTTGGTCACTGGTGACCTCGGCTTCGGTGTGCTTGCTGACTTCCATGAGCGCTTCCCTGATCAGTTTCTCAACGTCGGGGTAGCCGAGCAGAATCTCTCGAGTGTGGCTGCGGGCCTGGCATTGAGCGGTCACATCGTATTCACTTATAGCATTGGAAATTTCCCGACTCTTCGCTGCCTCGAGCAGATCCGGAACGACATCTGCTACCACCAGGCCAACGTCAACATCGTTTCTGTCGGCGGTGGGCTGGCGTACGGGGCGCTAGGCATGAGCCACCACGCCACTGAGGATATTGCCATCCTTCGAGTCCTCCCGGAAATGATGGTCGTCGCCCCTGGTGACCCCGTGGAGACCAGGAAACTGTTGCCGCAGATCGTGGCTCATGATGGCCCGACATATTTGCGGCTTGGACGAGCGGGGGAGACCCCCATCGTAAGTCCCGAGGCCACCGTCAAGCTCGGTGAGCTCACCACCGTTCGATCGGGATCAGACCTATTGCTGCTCACTACGGGTGGGATGCTGCCCGTCGCTGTCGGCGTTGCGGATCAACTCGGCCAGGAGGGGGTCTCGGTGCAGGTGGCGAGCGTTCACACCCTGTCACCACTTGACGAACCCATGATCCTTTCGATGGTCGAAGCCGTTCCCATCGTCATTACCTGCGAGGAACATAGTATTTATGGAGGCCTGGGAGGATGCGTCGCCGAAGTGATTGCCGAGTCGGGCCTCAATCCGACGTTCAGACGCTTGGGGTTGCCCGGACGCTTTGCAGAGGGTGTCGGATCCCAAGAATACCTTCGTGCACACAATGAGATTGGTCATGAGGCCCTCTTGGGCTTGGCGCGATCTCTTCACGCCCAAGCCACCGGCTTTGAGGCGAAGACGATGAGGAGTTAACACAGGCCGGCCGTATGGTATGGCCCTGAGGACACGGGGCGAACCCACGTACGACCTGGTCACCGGCACGAAGCTTGTTTCTAGCCCCACGATGCAGGAGTCAGGCACTTGGAAATATGCGAGGCGTGCGGCCCAGTACACGATAGACGACGAGGGCGATCCATTCTTTGATGCCCATCGAGAGATCTACGAGTGACCGAGCCGGTAGAAACGTAAACGTGACCGATGTACCAGGACCCGTTCGCAAGTCCACGGGATAGGGGATCACATCCCATCCGACGGCCTGAAACACCCCCAGGCTTCTCGGCATGTGGTATGCCGACGTGACCAGCACCCACCGCTCTCCCCTTGAGGGATTCGCAAGCTCTTTCGTGAACAGGGCATTCTCCCACGTACTCGTCGAGCGCTCCTCGTACGCAACTCGAAGGCCGTTCGCTGCCATGGTCTCGAGAAGCTGCCTGGCAGTGACGGCCCCGATCGGCTCTCCTGTCGAGTCCCAAGCGCCATCACTGAAAACAAGCGTCGCTTCAGGATGTCTGAGGGCCAGCCCGATGCCCTCGGTCAGCCTCTCGGCCGACTCGCTGAGCGCTGCCTGACTCCAGTGAAGTGTAGCGAACACGTTGGACGCGCCCGCTAGAACGATGATCCCGTCGACTTGAAGCTCCGAGAGATCTGGTACCACGAATCGTCGCTCCAAGGGACCCAGGAACCAGCGTTCCAACGGGAGCACGGATATGACGATCAGCAGAGCCGTCGCGGTTACAACGAACCGTCGCCCCCACTTCGCTCGAGACCGAGCGATCAAGCCGATTGGCCCCTCCGTGTCTAGGCACCACCAGAAGGGGGGAGCAAAAGCGTCGCTCTATATCAACGTCGACACCACATCCTGAACTGGCCGATGATGAACGACATCAGTGGCGCCCCGTTGTTCGTTTTCATGGCGGTGGCCCTGTAGAACTCGCCCGGTCATTAGACCGAGTCAGGCGTTTCTTCTGAATCCGGTCAACGATCATCTGTGCCAGCGCGAACGAACTTGTGAAGGCCGGCGAAATTGCGTTGAGCACGTGGAGCGAGGCGGGACCCTCCTCCAATACAAAGTCCATCACAAGACTCATCGAGTGGCGGTCCACCAGTTGGGCGCGAAGCCCCACTTTTGTGATCGGTCCAATATCACTTGCCGAGACAGAAGGCGCTAATTTACGAACCGCCCTCACGAATGCACCCTTTCTGTAACGGCGGGCCTCCTCGAGAACGAGTCTCCGGAGCCCCTGCCGGTTATGCCCGAGCATGACTGCGAGGGTGCGAAGCATGCGAATCGCCTCCGTGGCATGCACTCCCTCAACCCATCTGTAATTTTCACGCCCGAAGGCGGGGATTGCTGTGGGCCCCACGAGTACCTCCCCATATACGCCGGTGGTTATGTGGACACCGAGGAAGGGAAGACTGGGGTCAGGTGCGGGATAGATTGAACCGCGAAAACGACGCGATGCGGGCTCTAGGAGTCTCCGGTAAAGGCCTTTAAACGGCAGGATATCGTAGCGGAGGCCGGATCCCATTTGGTGTGCGATTCGGTCCGCGTGTAATCCCGCGGCATTGATTAGAAATCCGTACGACAATTCTTTCTGGTTTGTCGATACCACCTGCCGGTTGACTGCCACGCTGACAACCTGCGAATCAAGTCTCACCGTGACCCCCAGGCGCTTCAACTCCTCCTCCAACTCCCGGAGCACGGGTCGAGAATCGATTACGGCAGTATCCGGAGAATGGAGGGCGTAGCTCCTGGTCGCTGCATAGGGTTCAATCCGAAGAAGCTCTTCGGGGGAAATGCGCTCTGCTCGAATGCCGTTTGCCCGTGCACGTTGAAGGAGGGCATCGATCTGAGGTACCGTCGCGGGCGAGGTGGCAACAATGACCTTCCCCGACCTCCTAACAGGGATATTCCGCTCCTCGGCATAAGCCTGCATCATGCGCGATCCTTGCGAGCACACCCGCGCCTTTAGCGTATCACTACCATAATAGATCCCCGCGTGGAGGACTCCGCTGTTCCGTCCGGAACTGTGATAGCCGACTCCACCCTCCTTCTCCAAGACCGTCACTCGACCCAATCGACGGAGCGCGATCTCCCTGGCGATGGTCAGGCCAACAATCCCTCCGCCAACTACCAAGAAATCAGTGGCCGGTGAGCTGGACAACTTTTTAGCAGTCAAATGGAGGCTATCCAGGAAGGTCGATGGTCCGAGAAAACGTCCCTAGGGAATCGCACGGAGGTTACTCTCAAGTAGCAGGGATAGCCAAGACCAATGCCCTTTCAAGGGTTGGGCTAACATGAAGGGAAGGACCAAACCGGTCAACATGAGGGCTCACGCCATCATCCGTTCTCTTCGCCAGATCGCGCCCATACGTTGCGAACGCCTGAAGGCTCAAGGGCCCTCCGACGCGAAGGAGGCTCTTGGCGTAGGAGCCACCTAGCGAAAACATTTGTTTCCAGGCCCAAGTTTCCTCCGCCCCCCCCCACCGATTACATTGCGAATGTCCTGAGCTTAGCAACCGTCCGAGTTAACCCACGAGAGCCCCTTGAAGATCGCGAACACCCTACTCGGACTCCTACGCAAGCATCGGCGAACCACGACGAGCATCATCTACGCGTTGATCGCGGCCACGTCCTACTCGATCGCCTTTCTTCTCCGGTTCGCGTTATTGCGCGACGGCACCGCCCGTTTCCTGTGGTCGTTGATTCTCCTTGTTGTTATCCGCGTTGGCTTCGCACTCGTCACTCGGTTGGGGATTGGAAGCTGGCGTTACGTCGGAATCCGTGATCTTTATCGCCTCACGCTGGCCACGACGGCGGGTTCCATTCTTTTCTTCGCCATGACTTGGTGGGTCCCCGGTGTACCGCATGTACCCCGCTTCATTATCGTGCTGGAGTGGCTGCTCACGGGTAACCTGACTGCGACCGTTTGGATCACCTACCGTTACATCTTCGAAAGGCAGACGCATCGCGATCACCCGCCCGAGGGGAAAAAGCGAGTCCTCGTGGTAGGTGCCGGCATGGCTGGCCAGATGCTCGTCCGCGAGATGGCCCGCGTCCCGACGGGCCACACGCCAGTAGGCTTCGTAGATGACGACTCGATGAAGCGGGGCACCCTCATCCACGGCGTCGAGGTGGTCGGCTCTGTGGATGATCTTGCCAGGATCGCTGAAGAGCACGAAGTCGAACAGATCTTCATCGCCATCCCCAGCGCGGAGCCCGCGCAGCTTCGCCGCATCATCGAGCTTTGCGAGAACCTCGACATCGGCTTCAAGCTGCTCCCGGGCATTCGGGAGGTCATCGAAGGTGACGCACGTCTCAATCAATTGCGGGAGGTCAGGCTCGAAGACCTTCTCAGCCGCAATCCGATCGAGCTCGAGCTCCCTGAACTCTCGACGGACGTTGAGGGTCAGACGGTCTTGATCACCGGTGCTGCGGGGTCGATCGGCTCCGAGCTCGCCCGCCAGGTCGCGCTCCATGCGCCGTCCAAACTCATCCTCGTCGATCAGGCCGAAACGCCGCTCTACTACATCGACCTCGAACTTGGCAAGAATCATCCGGATCTGGACGTTGAGGCCCGTCTCATCGATGTCACGGACTGTACACGCCTCGACGAGGTCTTCAAGCTCCACAAGCCCTCCCGCGTCTTCCACGCCGCCGCGTATAAGCATGTCCCGATGATGGAAGGGCACCCCCTGGCCGCAGTCCACAACAACGTCCTCGGCACGTGGCTGGTCGCGAAGGCCGCCGGCGAGCACGGCACGAAGCGGTTCATCCTGGTCAGCACCGACAAGGCTGTTTGCCCTGCAAATGTCATGGGCGCGACCAAACGTATCGCCGAACTGGTGACGCTCTATTTACAGGACTTGTATCCAAAGACAGCCTTCGGTGCCGTGCGCTTCGGTAATGTCCTGGGCAGCAGTGGAAGTGTGATCCCGATTTTTAAGAGCCAAATTGAGGCGGGTGAGCCTCTGACGGTCACACACGAGGAGATCACTCGCTTCTTCATGACGATCCCGGAGGCGGTGCAGCTGATCCTGCAGGCCTCGCTTCTTCCCGAGATCAA
>Ga0310345_10004663_pt1 | contig 12386 bp, 16 predicted proteins | sample HC15DNA20500_MG_FD_204667 | JGI IMG/M metagenome (GOLD analysis project Ga0310345, IMG submission 204667) | Marine microbial communities from station ALOHA, North Pacific Subtropical Gyre - HC15-DNA-20-500_MG | ecosystem: Environmental > Aquatic > Marine > Oceanic | place: Pacific Ocean: North...
GATAAATATATTCATAATAAACGAGCTGAAATAACCAGGCTAAGAGAGACAATTCTAGATCTAGAAGATTCTCTTGAAAATACTGAATGGATGTTAACTAAAAAACAGGAAGAATTAGACGAGGAGAGAAAATAATGGAAAAACATGCAGAAGCAATAGGATGGATAACTATTTGTTTTGCTGTTCTTTATTTTGGTGGGCACCTCATAGTTGCTTTAGCTAAATAGCTAATTACCAAATCTATAAACTTACATTCCTTTAGGTCGGCTACGCCGATTAGTTCTCTCAACGCCCCTTAGACTATTTAAGTTTAAGGGGCTTTTCTATTCACTCTTAGCGCGGAGTATTTCAATGGAAAACGAAAAGGAACTGGAGCAATACCAGATGGAAACATCATGGTCTACAAGAATTACTGATGAAATAGTACTGGAAGCTATCCAAGGTAATATTCCATTTTCTATGGAATTAGCTATATTGGATAATATTACAGAACTCAATAGAGGTACTGTTTCTAATAAAGAAATCTTTATTAAGTTCTTTAGTCTTATGCTCAGAGATAAAATTGCTAGACCTATACAAGCTATAGCAGCTCAATTAGGACATATTGCAGGTATCCAGGATACTGCAGAAGCTTTCGAATGGGGGATAATACTCATTAAAGAATGTGCTGAGTCTGGGTTATACCAATTTCAAGAAATAGATGACGACTGGTACGTTCATCCTAATCTCACGTTAACCAAGAAAGTAAACCAGAAGATTGATAGGCTACAGTATTTACCGCCTATGAAATCAAGGCCTATCCCTTGGACAAATAATACTAATGGCGGATGGCTATTTGAAACAAAGCATTTGGTATTAGGTAATAAGTTCAAGAAACATAGTTTGCCTTTGGCTTATGATGTAATTAATAAATTACAGGAAATCGAGTGGGAAATCGATTCCAAAACTTATAAGTATGAAAAGCAAACGAACCGTGCAATGAATAAGCAGAAATTCTTAAGAGTTATTAAGGATTACTTAGGGATCCCATTTCATTTTGTATGGAGATATGATTGTAGAGGAAGAAGCTATTCTTCTGGTTATGATCTTAATCTTCAAACTAATGAATATGGTAAAGCCTTGTTATCATTGCATAAAAAAGAAGTTATCACTGAGCATGGTTTACCAAACTTGTATATAGCAATTGCTAATCATGCAGGTATGGATAACCTAACTTGGAAAGAGCGCTATGACTGGGCTAAAACAGTACCTCTAGATTCCGTTAATTGGAATGAGCCTATTTTAGGACGTAAGGCTGTTAGAGCGCTTAAAGATACAGAGGAGGGTAAGGCTACAGGTTATGTAATGAGCCTAGATGCGACCTCCTCAGGCCTTCAGGTGATGGCTGCACTGTCAGGATGCGAAGCTACAGCTACCCAAGTAAATATGATAGATCCTAATCAACGGGTAGATGTATATAATACGATAGCTAATGAAATGAACAAACAGCTATCTAAACCTGTACCTAGAAAAATCACCAAGCAAGTTGCAATGACTCACTTCTATAATTCTAGAGCTGAGCCTAAAAAGCTACTGTCTGCAGAAGAACTGAAAGTATTTTATACAGTTATTGAAGGATTTCTGCCAGGAGCTGATCAAGTAATGGATGCCATTAATGAGTGTTGGGATCCAAAAGCAACATCTCACGAATGGATCATGCCTGATGGTCATCACGTGTATGTACCTGTTGTAGAACCAATTAATGGTACATACTCAGATGAGCAATTTGGTGATATACCTTTAAGGTGGCTTCATCAAACCAAATCTGACAATTATAGGTCTCTTTGCCCTAATGTTATTCATTCAGTGGATGGCTATGTGGCTAGGGAAATGATTAGACGCTGTAATTTCCAAGTAAGTCATGTTCATGATTGCTTTGTGTTTAACCCTAATCACTTGCAACCTGTTACAAAAACTTATAGGGAAATAATGGCTGAAATAGCTAATAGTGACCTATTAGAAGATATCTTACGTCAGATTACTGGAAATTCTTCATGGACATTCACGAAGAATACAGACATCTCTCAAGAGATATTAAATAGTAACTATATGCTTTCGTAGTACCATGTGGACTCTCCTAACGGTCAGGGGGAGAGTCCATTTTTTTAAAGAAGGGCTTAAGTCGTGTAAAAAATGGTTAAGATAAACCCTTCTTCATACTTAACATTATGATGTTCTAATTACTTAATATTACTAAGCATAAGGAGAAGTTTAATGTCGAATTTTGTGGTACACTATTGCCCAATGAAAGCCTGTCAACAATGGCGATTAGGGAATAAATGTAGCCTTCATGGATTCGATATCTCTAAAAATATGCAATATGTAGCTAATATGCATGATTCCTCAATTTGTGAAGTGAGGCGTCAAATTGATCAATATCGTCTAAAAAATCTATTGGAGGACAACAATGAGCAGAATCAGTGATGGAAGACTAGAGCAAATGAAACAGGAAATAATGAAAGACTTATATACAGATACAGAAAAAAGGTTAGCAGATAGAGCCGTAGAAGTAGCTAAAAATTCTCGACAACATTGGATTAACCAATATGAGCCTTTATTAGATCAGTTACCAGATGCATTAATTGCTAAATACCCAAGTTATAACGTAAGTATTCAATATCCTTGGGATAGGAAATTTAGCAAAGAAGATCAAACTACTTCGCATTTACCAAGATTTACCATTAATACTGCAGATGCTATAAAAAACACTTGGGAAAATATAGATTATATAAAAGAAAAATGGCAATTTACATCTCCTGTACCAATAGCTAATCCTGTAACAGTTAATAGTGCTGGATATACAGAAGCAGAAACTCAAATGGAAGTACACTCTGATATGTATGAAGATGTTGAAAAGCTTTGTAAGGAAAAACTAAAATTAATACGAGAAAAAGTACGTATGCATAACTATTTAAATACTTTAGTTAGTAAAAATAGAACACATAAACAATTAAGAGAAGTACTTCCTTCTAGTTTCCAGCGGTATCTACCTCCAGAAACAGTAAAAAGAAAAGCTATTAAAAAAGAAGCAAGACATGTAGAAGCCCCAGATTTCCTAGGGGAACGTCAAACAATTAATTTATTGGAGGATAACTAATGTTTGAAGTAAACGCAGATCAACTTAAAATATGCCTTATCGAAGACCTTAAAGTAGGTCTTACTCCAATGGTAGCTTCTAGCCCAGGTATGGGCAAATCAGATATTATTCGATCTATAGCTAAAGAATTTAACCTTAAGGTTATAGATTTCAGGGTATCCCAGTGTGAGCCTGTAGATATGCAAGGCTATCCAGGAGTAATTAATGGAAGAATGACTTTCCATATACCAGAATATTTCCCAATTGAAGGAGACCCAATTCCTGAAGGAAAAGATGGTTGGCTATTATTTCTTGATGAATTTAATTCAGGAAATAAACAAACTGAAGCTGCAGCTTATAAGCTAATCTTGGATAGAGAAGTATATAAATATAAGCTACATGACAGATGCTTAATAGCAGCTGCGGGAAATTTAACTACAGATAGAGCAATCGTAAATACTCAAAGTACAGCTACTACATCCAGGCTAACTCATTATAGAATGCAGGTAGACCATAAGGTATGGATTGGCTGGGCTAATGAACATAATATTGATCATAGAATTATTTCATTAATTAAATTTAAACCAGAAATTCTACATAAATTCGATCCTCAAACTAATGAACTAACATTCCCTTGTCCTCGTACATGGGAATTTGCCTCAAAAATTCTAGTAGGTAAAGATAGCGTAGATCATGTAACAAAGATTAGGCTAGCCGGAACCGTAGGTGAAGGCGCAGCCGTAGAGCTAGCTACTTATTGTGATATTTATCAAAATTTACCAACTATTGAGCAAATACTTAAAAACCCTAAAACTGGATGGAAAGTACCTAAAGAACCTAGCGAAAGATACGCAGTAACTACAATGTTAGCTCATAATTGCCACGAAAAAATTCTTGAAGAAATCCTTATTGCAAATAGTAGGCTTCCAAAAGAATTCCAACCTATAACCCTCAAGGATGTATATAGAAGACGTCCTGAACTACGCGATCATCCCTTAATTCAAGATTGGATTGCTAAAAATGCAGCTAATTTCTTTGGAAATTAATTAATATGAATAATAATTTTATGGAATTAGGAAAAGCTTTAAATATTGTTTGGGAATTAGCAAATCAAAATGTAATAGATAAAAAAATATTAATCATTGATTTAGAAAGACAGAAAATAACAGATACAGATGAATTACAACATAAAATAACCAAACAAAAATTAGCTCTTGATACCGTAGAAGACTTTATTACTAATCAATTTGGAGAAGAATAAAGAAAATTATGTCATTAAATCAAGTAAACATAATTGAAAAATTTTTAACATGGTTAAAAAGCTGTCCATTTAAATGTACTATTTCTTCAATGCAAGGCAGTTTTATACATGTCAAATTTTGGTTAGAAGAATTAGAAGTTCCATCTAAAAAGGAGGAGTAAATATGCATTTAAAACCTATGTTAGCTGGTAAAGCTACAGACGACCAAATAGAAAAATTACTTGCTAAAGGTCCAATGGAAGCATCATTTAAATTGGATGGCATACGCTGTATGATTCAGGATGGTGTAGCACTATCTAGGTCATTAAAACCAATTCGTAACAAACATGTTCAATCAGTAATAGGGCGTAAAGAATTTAATGGTTTTGATGGTGAATTAATTGTAGGCGAACCAACAGATAGTGATGTTTATCGTAATACAACTAGTCACGTTATGAGTGAAAATAAAAAATTTAAATTTAGTTTTTGGATATTTGATTATTTTTTAAAAAATGATATTTATGCAAATCGTAAAAAAGAAATTACATTTCTTAAACAAGTTAATTTGCAAAAGATTATACCTGAGCATGGCCACACTTTAAAAATGCTTGGAACTAAAACTATTAATAATATGGAAGAACTTGAAAAATATGAATTGGCCTGTTTAGAGATTGGTTACGAAGGAGTAATACTTAGAGATCCTAATACTAGATATAAACATGGAAGATCTACAGTTAAAGAAGGCGGTTTAATAAAAGTAAAACGATTTAGCGATTCAGAAGCAAGAATACTTGCTATGGAAGAACAAATGAAAAATAACAATGAGAAAACAGTTAACGAATTAGGAAGAGGTCAACGTTCATCTCATAAAGCTAATAAAGCCCCTAAAGGAACGCTCGGAGCTCTTGTAGTAAAAGACATGTATAGTGGAGTTCAATTTAATATTGGTACAGGCTTTACTAATGCTACAAGAGATCAATTATGGAAATATAAAGATGCTTTAATAGGTCAAGCTATTAAATATAAGTATTTTAGTATTGGTATAAAAGATGCACCAAGACATCCAGTATATCTAGGTATGCGGGATGATTCCGATATTTCTTAGGAGACAATTATGATAATGTCATTTTTAGTAGCAGCAAATCAAAATATTCATATTATTCATCACAGATCTAAACATAATAAATTTGATCATGAAGATGAATGGAATGAATATTGGGAAAAAAATAAAGATCGTCTCTCAGAAAAATTTGGAATTATCAACTCTTGGGATTCTCCTATTCTTGTTGGAATAGTTGATGGGCACATCAAATGGGTAGAACAACCCGAAATTAAAGAAATTAAAAAAGTATTTAAATAGGAGATTGCCATGGCACAGCATAATGCTAAAGCAAGAAAAGCAGCACGTAGACGTGACAATAATAAGAAAGCTAACTATGGGGCTGAATTATTTCACGAAGTTAAGAGATACGATGGTAATGGAAATCTTATAGAAACTGTTTCTACTGATGAACTTATGGCACGTCCTATTGGTGCTACTCGTAAATACGGAAATATACATCAAAGAAGATGCCGTGCTGCAAGACTTCACAGAACCAATGGTGAAGGACCCATGGAAGAGTACAGAAAAATAGCTACTAAAGTAAAAAGAGGAGCAAGAGTAGGGTATAAAGCTATTGTAGAAAATGAATAGAACAATCAATTATTTATTATAAGGAGAAAGTATGACAACAGATCTAGAAGGTAAATTACTTAAAGCTAAGATAGAGCTAATGTCTAGGTCTCCTTTTATTTCTACAATCGCATTAAGCTTACGTCATATGATCACTGATAAATGCGCTACTGCCGATGTTTGTGGAACTACTATTCGATACAATCCTACATTTCTAGAAAAGCAGTCAGTAATACAATTTGCTGGGCTTATGGCCCACGAATGTTGGCATGTAGCGTTTCAACATCTTGCTCGTAGAGGCAATAATGATCCACTTGTTTGGAATGCAGCTGCTGATTACGTTATTAATTTTATGCTTACTAAAGCAGGATTTGAAATCCCTAAAGGAGGACTATTAGATTCTAAATATGATGAAGAATGGACTACTGATGCAGTGTATGAAGATCTCATGAAAAACAAACAAGATTATAGCAACATAATGCTAGATCTAAATGATGAAGATGGAGAAGGAGGAGATTCCCCTAATAAAAAATTATCTATAGATTCTGAAATTACTAATATTATTATTAGAGCTAGAACACAATCTTTAGCATCAGGAAAAAATATTAAGGGAGATATCCCAGATGAAATATTAAGAACTATTGACGAGTTACTAAATCCGAAATTACCTTGGCAAGTTATCCTGCATAAATTTCTAGATACACGAGTTAAAGAAGATTATTCCTGGGCACGTAAAAATCGAAGATACCATAGTGCTTACATGCCTAGCTTATATAGTCACGGCTTAGGGAATTTAACTTTTGCTATTGATACTAGCTCAAGTGTTTCTGAAGAAGAGCTACAAGAAATGCTAAGTGAAATTAAAGGAATACAGCAAACATTTAATCCAGAAAGTATGCGGATTATTGATTGCGATGCCATAATCCATAAAGTATATGAAGTAACTCAAGGAATGGACATTTTAGATTTAGATTTCCATGGAGGGGGAGGCACGTCATTTCTACCCGTACTAGATTATGTAGATAAACATCCTACTCAAGCACTTATTTATTTTACTGATCTATATGGAGAAGATGAAATGGACCCTGTAGATTATCCTGTTTTATGGATATGCAACTCTGATCATAAACCGGCAACTATTGGGGAAACTATTTATGTCGATCACTACTGTCCTACTGTGTAAAGAAGATGCGCTAGATAATTACGTACAAATTTCATCACAGTATTTGGACAAATTAGAAGCAGCAGGTATAAGTAAAGGAGATGTCCTACCTTTACCGCTTCTATATAATACAGCTACAAAGATAATAGCCAAAACAGCTAAAGCTTACTTAGATAAGCTTATCGTAAAGATTCCTGAAACAGTTACTAAAATAATTATAGCTGACAGTAATTACTTTAAAATTATTACTAAGAAAACTAAAGTTTCTGACTACTACGGTGCAGTGATTAACGGCGTTTATCCTGGTTATGAAAAATACAGCTGTGTATATATTCCAAATTATAAATCTCTATTTAAACAGCCAGAAAATATCCGGTTAATTGATGCAGGCATTAAAGCAATTACTTCTAATAGCCATACACAACTTATAAATTCTGCTGAATATGGATTTGCTCATGGCTCAGACAAAGATATTCTGGATCACTTATATCAATACCAATTACTTACAGTAGATATTGAAACTACAGGATTAGATTTACATGACAACTTAATATCTATTGCATTTGCATGGACTAAGCATGACGGTGCAGCAATTGATATTTCAATTACTGGTACCTATTGGCTTAAAGATTTCTTTGAAACATATAAAGGTCAACTCATATTTCATAATGGTTTATTTGATGTCAAAATGTTAGTCCATAGTTTATGGATGGAACATGATAAAGATTACGAAGGAATGATGCGAGGATTACATAACTTCAAAACTTTTGACGATACTATGATACTAGCTTATTTAGCTAAAAATGCTACTACTCCAATATCTTTAGGATTAAAAGAAATAGCATTAGAATATGTAGGTAATTATGCTATTGAACTTACCGATATCACTAAACATACAAAAAGAAAAATATTACAATACAATTTAATTGACGCGTTAGCTACGTTTTATGCTTATGAAACTTATGTAGATCAATTACGTTCTGAACCTTATTTAGAAATATTTAAACCTAGTTTATATACTTTAACTAAGATGATGCTGATTGGATTACCAATGAATTCAGAACGAGTAATGGATGTTCATAATATTTTAGAAGCTAAAAATAAAGTACTACATGAACAGATTCAAGAAAATAAACATGTTAAAAAATTCACTAAAACTTTACAAAAAGTAGCATGTACAACAGCTAATTCTAAACTAAAAAAATTAGTTAAAACTATAAAAGAATTTTATGATGTTCAGTTTAATCCCAGTAGTCATCAACAATTAGCTCTTTTATTATTTGGTCATTTAAAATTACCAATATTAGATAAAACTAAATCCGGAGCACCTGCTACAGGAAGCAATACACTTAAAGATCTAGCAAACCATACTACAGACCAAGATATTCTGGATTTATTAGAATTTATTCAAGAATTGTCTGAAGTAGATAAAATTGATGGAACATTTATTAAAGCTTTTATGAAAGAAACCAATGTTCTTCATGGCAATCTAAAATTAGGAGGAACTCAATCAGGAAGATTAGCTAGCAATTCTCCTAATCTAACTAATCTTCCAGCTCATGGGCCCATGGGTAAATTAGTTAAGAGCTGTATTATAGCTCCAGATGGATGGTTATTTGCAGGTGCTGATTTTTCAGCTCTGGAAGAACGTGTAGGAGCTATCCTAAGTAAAGATCCTAATAGAATTAAAGTATACACAGATGGATATGACGGGCATTCACTAAGAGCTCAAACATATTTTGCAGATCAAATGCCTGATATAGATCCAACAAATGTGGATAGTATTAATTCTATTAAGGATAAATATCCAGAATTAAGACGTATATCTAAAGGCCCTACTTTTGCTCTGCAATATATGGGTACGGCTTATACTCTTCATAAACGAACTGGATTTTCAATGGATCAAGCTATTAAAATTGAAAAAGCATTTAATAAATTATACAAAGTTTCTCAAGAATTCAATAAACACAATACAAAAATTATGGAAGACCAGGGATATGTAGAATGTGCATTCGGTTTAAAGCTAAGAACTCCAATAATATCACAATGTATTCTAGGTAATTCTAGAACACCACATGAAGCAGATAAGGAAGCTCGTAGTGCTAATAATGCAATAACTCAATCATGGGGAATGCTACTTAATAGAGCTATGAATGCAACTAACCGGCGTATAGAAGAAGCTGGCCATAGCCAGGATATTCTTCCGTGTAATATGATTCACGATGCTGGTTATTTCATAGTTCGAAACGACCCATGTCATATTAAATTTTTAAACGATGTACTTATTCAAGAAATGGAATGGAATGATCATAAGATGATTAAATCTATAGATGTTCCTATGAAAGCTACGCTAGAAGTAGGTAAATCTTGGGATACATTAGTTCCATTAAATAATAATGCACCATTAAAGGAGATTTATGAACTTTTCACAAGATCAGCTTGATGCGATAGATGGTGTATGTACCTCATTGCAACTTCACCTTATATCTTACACGCATAAAATAGCTGTTCTTACAGGATCAGCAGGTACTGGTAAGACTACTGTAATAGGAGAAATTATAGAGCGAGCTAAAAATATTAATAGCATGATTCCAATAGCTTTGTGTGCAAGTACACATAGAGCAGCTCGTGTGTTATCAGAAACTGTAAATCACAATTTATTTGGGCATGATCAAGCTACTACTGCACATAAATTATTTAAACTACGCCCTACTGTTACTGCTTCAGGTAAAGAATTAATTACAGCCTCCGGCAGTTGTAAGATTAAACCGGGATCTTTAATTATTATTGACGAAGCTTCTATGATTGGTAATTCATTTTTAAAAGCTATTGTAGATATAGTTAAAAAAAAGAATTTAAAATTATTATTTGTAGGGGATAACTACCAACTTCCTCCTCCAAAAGATAAATGTTGTATTTTTGATGGTTCATTACCTACCTTTACACTTACTACAATTCATAGACAACTTAAAGATAATCCAATTCTAGCTAAAGCTACTGAATTTCGTGAATATATAAAAGGAAATATCAGTGTTGAACCTACGTTGGAAAGCTTAGTTAATAATAATGGAAATGGCATTCATGTATTACCACATACAGAGTTTGTATCAAAATTTGTTAGTAAATATATGAACTACACCGTAGGAACTTATGTAGATGTGCCTTTATGCACATACACTAACGAATCCGCAATTAATTATAATGCTATGATTCGTAAAGCTACGTATTTTTTAGAAGATGTAGTGCAACCTTTTTATCCGGGAGAAATACTAATTGCTAATAGTGTAGTTATGGAATCTGAAAAAGTAATCTTAACCAATAATGAAACAATTCGCGTTATAGGATACGAAAATGCAGAATATATGGATATTCCTGGTTATCTAGTAACAATACGGGGAGACTTTTGTGAATATCTTAAAACCGATGTTAAAAAAGTATTCTCACCTATTACTCCTACAGCTGCTAACAGAGTTTTAAACGAATACAAGAAACAAGCTATCAAGGAAAAAGATAAATCACATTGGGTTCACTATTACGGTATTAAGAATGCTTTAGCAGATCTACGTCCACCTTTTGCAGGTACAACTCACAAAGCTCAAGGAGGAACATTCCCAGCTATATTTATTGATAAAACAAATATAAATAAATGTAGAGATAAAATCACTAGAGCACGGCTATTCTATGTTGCTTTAACTAGAGCTAGTGAGAATGTGTATATAAACTCATGAAAAAATATTTATGTATTGGTAACAAATATATAAAATCTCAATGGTTACCTAGATGGTATGAAGTACCTTATAATGAATGTTTATTTGATTCACAAAACTATAATTATAGTGATATTCAATTAATTGAATTAACTGTTAGACCTGATAACGATTACGAAGAACACCTTAATATACTTAAAACTGAAAGATTATTATATGGCGAATAAATATACTCATAAATATACATGTATTGGTGGATTTGTTCCGCGTCACATTAAACCTAATAAAAGACCTTCAGAGAAATTTATAAAAGCTAGAGATCTTCCAAAATTATATAAAATAATTCATTGGGAGTGTACATTTAATGATGACAAAATCACTAATGATTTAATAAAATTAACACCTCGTCCTAATGGGGATTATAAACAACATCTTAATATACTTAAAACAGAGAGGTTATTATATGGCATTTGAATATACAAATCATAATAATGTATCACTACCATTAGCAGTATTTCTAATGTATGACGATTATAATTATGATGAACGTAGTAATGTAGTTAGTGCTACTGGACTTATAAAGCCTCTGCGGCAATTAATACTAACTCACCAGAATCCTACCGAAGCAAAAACTGTTGAAATTTCAGAATTGGTAGCTTCTCGTATGGGTAATGCTATACATAAAGGATGTGAACTAGCATGGACAGATCTACCAACTGTAAAGAAAGCATTAAAAGCATTAGGTGCTAATGATGATGCTGCAGATAGTATTAGGATTAACCCACCATATTTAAAAGAAGGCGAAACTGCAGTATATGTAGAACAACGAGTAGAAAAAACAATTGGTGATTTTATTATCTCAGGGCAATATGATTTAGTTTTAGATGGCGTACTTAACGATTTTAAATCTACAAGCGTTTGGACTTATATTTTTGATAGTAGTGCTGATAGTTATATTAAACAAGGTAGTATTTATAAATGGCTAAGCCCAGATAAAATTACTAGCGACTACATAAATATTAATTATATTTTTACAGACTGGTCAGCTGCTAAAGCTAGAGAGAAAAAAGATTATCCTCAATTTAAAGCATTAACTAAAAAATACTACCTGTGGAGCTCTGAAGAAACAGAAAATTGGATACGTAATAGGCTGGAAACATATAAATTACATTTAAATACTCCGCAAGAAGGGTTACCAGAATGTACTGATGCAGAGCTTTGGGCTACAGAAGCAAAATATAAACATTATAAAGATTCTAGCAGCACTAGAGCTTCTAATGGAGGTACCTTTACTTCAATGGATGATGCATTAAAATTTCAAGCGCAAAAAGGAGGCGGAATAATTAAAACTATTCCAGGAACGGTGAGACATTGTCCTTACTGTCCAGTTTTAGATATTTGTACTCAAGCAAAAGCTATGCAAGTAAGTGGTAGATTAATTTTATAACTAGTTCTAATACACTTTGTAACTAATTTCAATATGTATTGTA
>Ga0310345_10004664_pt1 | contig 12385 bp, 10 predicted proteins | sample HC15DNA20500_MG_FD_204667 | JGI IMG/M metagenome (GOLD analysis project Ga0310345, IMG submission 204667) | Marine microbial communities from station ALOHA, North Pacific Subtropical Gyre - HC15-DNA-20-500_MG | ecosystem: Environmental > Aquatic > Marine > Oceanic | place: Pacific Ocean: North...
TGAATGTTTTCAGCGTTTTGTACTCGTCTCGGCCGAACTCCAGCGCTTCCCTGTGTTCTCCATAAGTAGCACCAAAGCTATTCTCGTGGTCGTACGGCTTCTCAAACATCGCTTGGGAGTACAACGAGCGATTGTCACGTTTCTGTAGTTTGACTGCCGACACGCCACAAGTCGCAGCCGTCTGGAACATCTCCTGACAGGTCTGAAGGTCACCCTGATGGTTATGTCCAACTTCAGCGATGACATAGCACGGACTCTCATCAGAGATCTTCCGCGATCCAATCGTCAACGTGCGTGACAACTAGCCCCCTCCGTTCTTAATCCTAATGGTTTTAAACAGCCGCATCGGTATCATTGCTTGGAACTCCCCACTTGAACTGTCTGGTGCGCCGATACAAGACGGTCGACCAACTTGTCCCAGCCGTACCGACTGCGGGCCGTCTCCGCTGCGGCATTGCCAATTGCCTTCAATTCCTCAGCCTCTGGCAACCGATTACACTTGCCGATATCGAGAACATTCTGCATATGCACCATCGCGGCTGGCGAGTGTTCGTCAAGATTCGTCAAAACCGAGCAACCACACTCCATCGCAGCATTTACCGTCGTGTTGTTCGCACGTAATCCATGTTCAAAGAACGCCGCTAGCAGGGATGCGTTCAGTAGATGGTTATACACCGCCGTATCTGATAAATAGCCGAGAAAGTAAACGCGGTCTTCAAAGATAGCCTGTAACTCCTCAAAGGTCACCACAAACGAACCGTCGAAACTGGTGTTCTCATGCAGTGCCGTTGAAACATAAACCGAATAGCTCTGCCCGGTCTCATCAAGCAGTTCTTTAAGTCGACGATAGAGCGGCACCCGAATCTTGTGCGCCATCCCGAATGTAAAAACAGATAATTCAGCAGCTGCAAACGGGTGAGCGTCGAGAATCATCCCCGGGCACCACAGTTCCTGAACATCGGGTCTCTCATCTACTAGAGCCACAAAAAGCTCGCGATTGGCACAGTAAACACTAGAGGCCGCCTTGAGAAGCCGTCGCTCTGGCTCTGTTCCGTCAAATCCGTGTAGAAACAGTTCAAAATCGCTGTTGTGCTGGCGGACCCACGTATCGAGGACACGAACGTCCGGCTCAGAAAACTCGGAAAGCTTCAGTGAAAGCAGGGGACTACTGTAGCGAAGGTGCTCAAGGCTAAGCACGCTCACAACCGGGACGCGGACTCGTTCGCCGAGAATCGTATTAAACTTTGCGATCCCGCAAGTCCATGGGTTGAGGTGATATCCAGCGATACAATCGAACATAAAACCAGTCAGCGTGCCGACAATGAGCCTATTCTGTGGGCCCCATTGTAGCCGAACTCAGTCATGCCCGACTTTTTCCATCACTAGAACACGCTGCTTGTCGAGCCAGTCCATCTTCGTTTCAAGGTCGGGTCTGGACCGACAGCCTTCCAGTACGAACATCACGCGGAGTAATTCCTTGTTAAGAAGCGTTATGTGGGTAGGATCAACATCAAATTGCGTCGTGAAGTCAACGAGACTCTTGGGATCCGGATGAAAGCGAGTAGTACAATAGACAAACCGCGAGGACATTCTCACCATATTCGACACTGTCGCCTTCACCTGAAGCACCGTCAGGTGTTCTAATACCTCACGACAAATCACAAGGTCATAGGCATGTTTCGGTTTTAATTCGTCGGACGTATTCCCAATGACAATACGGTCACGAACCTCCGGGGTTGCCAACTCACGACTACTTTCGGCAAAGTCGATTCCTTCCACGTCCACACCAAGTTCCGCCAGAAAGTGCATCAATGCTCCTGGACCACAACCAAGGTCCAAAACTCGCTTTGGCTGGAATACCTCTTTAATTAATGCAGGGTTTTTCGCTTCAATTTCACGACGGGTCTCAAGCGAATAATTGTTGCCCTCAGCGCGCCAATCTCCAGTGAAATACTCGCGATCGTAATGTTCGGAAGATGTTGGCTTCTGGAGAAAGACCGCTTCTTCAAAATCTGCAATAGTCATGACAGCGTCCTATGTGTTTGCTCAATGAATCTCTGGAGAATACGACTGGAGGAATCTTGCACTGTGTCGAGATACACCAGCTCGATTCCAAATCGCCCGCAGATTTCAACCTGCCGGGCCGGTAATCGTCCTCGCCAATCAATCCCTTTGACGTAATATCTAGGACGAAGCTGCTCAAGTACCGTCTCTGTGTCGTAAGGGTTTATGTGAGTAAATGAAATGTATCGAATAGCATCAATGACCTCGGCACGATGTTGCTCGGAAAGAACAGGATAGTGTTTGGTTGCGACATAAGCATCCGACGCCACATTGCATAGCAGCGGAACCTTCAGCGCCGCGGCGGCAGCAAAATACGTAATGTGTCCGGCATGCAGAGGATCGAATGCGCCGTCCACCATCGCGACTCTACCAACATGCTCCGGGAGTTGTTCGAATGAAAGAATCACGACTTTGGTGTAGCCAACAAGCCACGAGTGTCGAGCTCGGCTAATGCATGCTCAAATAGATCTATGGGCCGCTCGTCAGAACCCTCAGCCCATTCAATGAGTTCAGACATACCCTCTTCAAAAGTTGTTGTCGGACACCAATCTAGAGCCTCAGAAGCTCGCGTGATATCTGAAAAGCAATGTCGAATGTCAAAGGTTCGCCCAGTTTGTGTTACCTCTGGTTCAATTGACTTACCCGTCAGCCGAGCTAAGGTACGAGCGATTTCAAGAATCGTAATCCGCGTACCAGATCCTACATTTACCGGCATAAAATCAGCACCGTCTCGTTCAAGCATACAAATAAGACAAGCAGTCACGTCATGAATCGAGACAAAATCTCTCAATTGTCCCCCATCTTCAAAAACAACCGGTGCACGATCATTCAGTAGCCGACCAAGAAAGATTGCAGCTACCCCAGCATACGGGTTACTCAAACTCTGGCGAGGACCAAATACATTGAAGAACCTTGGTGTGACGGTCGGTATGCCATAAGTCCGCCCGATGAGTAGTGCCATTTCTTCTTGGTGGTACTTAGTCATGGCATAGATATTGTCCCGATAGAGCGGCGTGTCTTCACTAGTGGCCTGGCCGACCAAAGTGGCACCGCATTGGGGACACTTTGGCTCCCATTTTCTCTCCGAAAGTTGCGTGGAATCCCTTAGAGGTGGAAACTGCGGCCCGCAAGACCCACACTTATATGCACCCTCACCATAGACCCCAACCGACGACGCAACAACTAACTTGCGAACATCATGTTTTTCATTCACCAAAATGTCGAGAAGACTTCCCGTAGCACCAGTATTAACACCGACATAACGATCGATCTCATACATGCTCTGCCCTACACTTACTGCCGCGGCAAAGTGCACCACTGCATCTGCAGCCAATACACACGACGCGAGTGCCTCCCGGTCTCGTACATCGCCATGGATGTAGGTTGCGTCTGCATTCGCATAACTCGGCCAATGCCCTGACCGATGCACCTGTGGTTCGAGGTTGTCCAGCACGGTGACTGAGTAATCACGAGCGATCAACGCGTCAACCAGATGAGAACCGATATAACCCGCGCCGCCGGTAACGAGTACTTTCTGAATTGCCAACTTGTTCCCCTAATTAGTGGAAGTTCTAATCGTCTCCCCGCCAGGAAACACTCCATCGGCAACAAGAGGATCCAATCCGAGACCCGGAAGGCCTCGAAGGTCAATGGTCGCAAACTGTCCAGCTTGAGCCTCTAGATAGACTTTCCGAGCGAGGTACAGGTGTGGATGGAGGAATCTGGGATCACTCATAACTGCCACGGTACTGACGCCAAGAAGCGGCGCAAGCCATGTCAAGCTTCCGCAAGTTCCGACGAAACCTTTTGCACGGCTGATTACCTCTGTCTGTAGACCGAGGTTGTTTTGAGGAGTCATCCACCGACTCAGGTTCAACACACCGGCCTGGTCATCGAAAAGATAGTCCTCATGGTCATCCACATTAAGTCCCGTATCAAGCGTCACAACAGGTAAAACTGAAGAGATTCGGCTAATCAAAGCACGCAGAAGTCGACGGCTCTCATTGCTATCAGGCAATGATGCGGCAGTGTACAACTTGACGGCAACATATTCAGTTGGAAGTTCCGTCAGATCGAACTTCGAATTGAGTGCCATCTTCCGGTGGCGCGTGTAGGACTCCACATGGTTTAACGAACGGTGCCCCAACCAAAAATTTCGTAAGAGTCGATACATGAACGAAGGGTGACAGATCTCAGGGTTGACGAGGCCTAGTTGTGATGTGACTGCCCCCAAAATCTCCCGGTCCAAAGACGACATCTCTAATTGCTTGTGACTGCCATCCCCTTCCTGACGGCGCTCTTGGTTTCGTCGAGCGAACGTCTCTGGATCAAATAAATCAAAAATGTCGATGTACCTCGACGCGAGATCTCCATACCATGCTGCAACACCTCCCCGTGACACAATAACCGTGTTGTCCGGATCGAAATGGGTCTCGGCCTTGAGCCAATTCAGGAAAGGAATCCAATATAAAACTTCAAAGCCGACCTCGGAGAACCATGGTCCCACCACCAGCGGTCTCCTACTACGCACCACTGCCAACACTTGTCGTTCAGCGCGCCGCTCCGAACGTCTTGCGACCCGAACCTCTCCCGCCTTCACGCTTCGCTTCCAAATGCGAATGAACGGTTTGTGTATCCGGCCGACTCGTCTAAAACCCAAGCGACTAAGATTGTAGGCTCGCCGAATGCCATTCTTAAACCTCTCTACAGAAATACGTCTCGTTCGCTTTAACCCAATTCCATTGTGCCTTATCGATTTCTGTAACGAATTAGCTATCCGCTTCCCTGCACGTCCGCCGCGATAGGTTACAAGGTAAACCGCCGAGCGCACTTTTCTCGACAGAAGGGATAGCCCTGTCAGATGCTCTGGTTCTAAATTCCTAGCTGTCACACACCGACCCCAGCCGTTAGTTGGTCCAGCGCGTCCGGCGCCGCCACATCGATGTTACGAAGTAATTGGTTACCCCATTCGTCGAACGCGGCAAGTGCGAGTTCGTAGTGCGCTCTGGCGAAACCATTGGGATCTGAATGTAACCCTATCGACGGCACACCCAGAAAAGGTGGCAAATAAGAAAATCCACCATACGTCCCTACGACCGCCTTGGCTCGTGCGACAATGGAACTTTGCACCTCAAGATTACTTCGCGCCTCCACAAGACCGCTTATGTCGCGCAAGGACGGAATCTCATAGGAATTATGCTCATCCAACATCAATCCAGTCTCTAATGAGACGACTGAAATCGAACGTGCCAGCGACTCCACTGCTGTGCGAACAAACTTTCGATTGGCTTCCGTTGACGGAAAACAGTCATTGAAATAAAACTTCGCAGCAACGAACTCGGACGGCAACTCGCCCAAGATTGCGTCCGGTTCAGGTCGCTGAAATGGTTCAAATCTAGCGCAAGCACGTACGGAGTCACTCGACGCATGTCCCCACCAAAAGCGTCGATACAATTGATACATTAATGAAGGGTGCAACACAGCAATGTTCGATGTCCCGACCACTGCGACAACCTTGTCGATCACGTCTTCATCGAGTTCACTTCGCTGTGTCTGCTTCTGTTCGCCAATTTCCACGCGACGTTTTTCATTAGCGCGACGAAATTCATCTGGGTCAAAATAATCAAAGACATCGCAGTAAGAGCCTGCAATTCGCCGGTACCACAATTCAGGACCGCCTCGCGACACTGCAACAATTCTTCGGCGATCGATCTCAAACCGCGATGCCACCCACGTCAGAAAAGGTATCCAGTACAGCAATTCAAAGCCGACCTCTCCGAGCCAAGGTCCGGCAATGATCGTACTGTTGCTACGAGCGATTCTGGTAAGTTGGTACTCGGTCTCTACTCTTGTCCTAAAACCGAGCATTTGACTCGCACTTACCTTCAAGAAGCGAGGAATCCACGGCGACACATTGGAGTGGAAATTCAAACCAAAACCGCTAGGGTGGCCTTTCATTTCAACGGCGCTCTCGAACTTGCCTGTTCGGCAAGCCGTTGCTCAGCCAACTTCCAATCCTCAAGAGTGTCGATTGTGACCGAATCAGAAGCAGGTATCAGCAACGGTCGACAATCACGACCGTACAGTGAATTCTGGTCAAAAAGCGTCCTTTCTCGACAAGCGTAGACTGTACCGTCACGTATGAAGGCAGGCCTCGCATCCTGGCGCCTCGTAACGCCGGCCCCGTCAGATAGAAATGACAACAAGCGACCCTCTTCGATTCGCATAACGTAATCAGGAGACATATGGCGAGGAACTTCAACCACGCTTACTACTGCATCAGCTTCGGTCGTACGAAGAATCGTCACCGCTTCAACAAGATGATGTGGTTGGCGCAGAGGTGAAGTCGGTTGTAGCACTAAGACAATGTCTGCTCGCCAGCCAGATCGACTTAGCGCAGACACCGCATGCTGCACCACCGGAAGCATAGCTGTTCGATCACCAGCTAACTCCGAAGGCCGCATAAATGGCACATCTACGTCAAGAGATCGTGCGACATCAGCAATTTCGTCTGCATCAGTTGATACAACAAGCCGGTCGACAACGTTCGACAAGCGCGCAACTTCAATCGTGTATTCAATCAGTGGTCGACCACCCAACTGACGGATGTTCTTGCCGGGAACTTCCTTGGACCCGCCGCGAGCTGGAATCAGACCGAGAATTTTTCCGGGCATGCTTACTTAAGGACGCGGCGTATTCTGAACGTATCGAAGCTCGCGCCATAACTCTGACACGTCTTCCGGAAGCGGAAGCTTGGCAGGCTCTGGTGTCGATGGTCGGCACACGTAACCCACATGCAAATGGTCTTCTGAATATTCAACCCGGGCAATATTAAAGCCAGCTCGCATCAAGAAGGCCGACATAGTGGACTCAGTCAGATAGTACGGATGGTCAACCTTGACAGCCTGCTCAACCGACCAATTCCTGAGATAGGCAGCACGAAAATCCACAATGTCGACGAAAAACAGCCCCTCGGCGGCAATAAGGCGCCTAACCGCTTCAAGAGCTCCCTTGATGTCGAGCAAATGATCAATTGCCTGACACATTAGAACGATTTGAAATTGGCGGTCGCCGAGGTCCACATCCTCTATGAACCCAGTCACTGTTTCCAGACCCAATCGCCGGGCTTCTTCAATCTCGAGGGGCGCAGGATCAATGACCGTACTGATGGCGCCAAACCGTCTCGAGAAGGCGTTGGCAACGACTCCAGTCGAACCTCCTATATCCAAAAGGTCCCTTTCAGACCCATCGGGAAGATAAGGTTCGAGCAACGCAACCCGCTCTGCAGCATACTGACGCTGGTCGCCTTGAATCGAATGCGCATCGATGAGACGCCCGTGATACGCGCTTACTAAAGGTCGATATATTGATTTGTAAAATGCACCGTACGCCTCAACAGTCATCACCGGATTAAGAAATACTAACCCGCAACATCGACACCCGCTGGCCCGAACCGGAAAACCATACCGGTCCCGATGGCTCAACACTACAAAAGAATCACTGCCACAGAGATTGCAGTCGCCCACGGTACGTTGTGGGTTACCTAAATAGTCAAAATCAATCGACTGAATGCGATCACGGCGGGCCGTCACATCATTGGGCAGTTTCTCGTCGGTATTCATGTTCTTCGGTCGTCAGTAAGTCAGACGTTTTTCGATAACAAGTTCACTTTTGGCCAACTGTGCGGCAATTCGCGGTCCAGCTCGACCGTCGCCATAAATCGGATCCGATGCCGGGCGACCATTCCGGTTATGTTCGCGAATCGCCTCAGCTATCTCATCACGGTCATATGACACATCGATAACGTTCCGTCCGCGATCGCGACCTGACTGACGGGTTCCAATGTTAACGGCAGGAACGCCAAGATAAGCACACTCACGGATAGCCACACTAGAATTTCCAACGATGCACGAACAGTTACACAGAAGCCGCAAAAAATCTTCCGGCAACATGTTGCGAAAAAAATGAAACCCCTTCGGTTTCTCCCGCTCTCGAAATAACCGAACTCCTTTCGAGGTTCCATCTGAACCAGCATCGACATTTGGCCAAAACAAGAGTGTCGGTGTTTCTTGGGAGTGCACAGCTTCCAATGTTTCTGTGATTTGCCTGCGGGACTCGTCATACTCCGTCGTAACCGGGTGTTGCATCACGACCAGATAGCCACTTGAGAGATCAACCGGCGCACCAACACCACCGTACTTGTCTATCGGGTCAAAATCGAGCGACGGTTGATCCAAAACGGCAGCCGCTAAATCAATCGACGGACAGCCTGTCACAAACACGGTGCCAGGATCCTCACCCAGACGAACAACCCGGCTAGCGGCTGCTTCTGTTGCGACAAAATGCAAGTTCGACAACTTTGTTACAGCGTGGCGAACTTTTTCGTCAATGGAACCTGTAACTTCACCACCTTGAACATGAGCGACCGGAATGTTCATATAGGAAGCGGCAACCGCTGTAGCAAGTGTCTCGTAACGATCCGCAATTGTGACAACGACGTCCGGCCTCAGGTTGTCGAAAACCGTAGCCAATTCAACCAATCCGAGCCCGGTAGACTTAGCCGACGTCACGAGGTTTTCACCTTCAACTACCATGTAAACACGAGCGGCAATCGCAAACCCGTCGTGCTCTATACTTCGGACTGCTGCGCCGTACCGATCCAACAAAGCGGACGCTGCCACCACAAGTTGTAGCTCTAGATCTGGATGATCAGCAATCGATTGTAATGCTGATTTGATTCGTGAATAGCTAGGTCGGGCCGTGACTAGCACACAGACTTTACGTTTCATGGCTTTGGCACCTTCTCGAGGTCGGACTCAGCTAACAGCGTGTCAGCCGCCACTGAACGCCGCAAACGCCGACCAATGAATTCGTTTAATCGAGTTGCCGAAATGCCGGTACCTGGTTTCTTCCCAAGAAGATGCTCGTCGCCAAGTACAGTTCCTGCTTCGAGCGCGGTTCGCACCACTACACTCTTCGTAAATAAATTTCGCAATGAAGTTAGCTCCTGCGCCGCAACATCCTTGTCTACTGGGTTCGCCCGCATCCGCTCCACAAAGCGAATACCAGCAACCAATTGTCGTAGCTCGCCGACCGTCACAGATGCCCCTACATCTGGCCCAAACATGTCACGACTCAGCGTCACGTGTAGTTCTAGAATGTCCGCACCAAGAGCGGAAGCCGCAAAGCTGGCAAATATCGTACCGGAATGATCTGAGAGACCGACGGGGCACTGATAGCGTTCGCGGAATTCGTCAAGAAGATTGATACCGATCTTCTCCGGCGGACACGGATAGGCCGTAGTGCATTGTAGAACTGCGACAGGCGCGTCGGTGCTTCGGATGCGCTTCACGGCCACATCAAGTTCTGACATTGGACTCATCCCTGAGGACAAAATCACAGGGAGTCCTGTAGCTGCAACGCGATCGAGCATCGATGTATTTCCCACCTCTCCAGAGGGAATCTTCCACACTTTCATTCCAATACTGTCCAATAATTCGACAGCCTCAATCGAAAATGGTGAACTGAGAAAGACTAAACCCTTCTCTTCTGCATGTTCAAGCAGTCCCTGCCATTGCGCTTGCGAAAACTCCATTCGCTGCCAATAGTCGTAGCGTGTCCGGTCTTGATGACTAAAATTGATGCGAAACGGCTCGCTGGGCGTACTTTCGGCTGCCGCTATATGAGTCTGAAATTTGACGCCATCCGCGCCGGTCTCTGCAATTGCATCGATAAAAGCATGTGCCAATCCGACACTACCATCATGTGTCAAACCAACCTCAGCAATGACAAAACAGCGTCCCCCTCCAAATCCAATCGTCATGCAACTGCCACCCTTTCGGACCCAAGCAGGCCTTCCAACGTGCGCATATCATCCGTTCGCGCAGTTACAAATGGTGGGGTCCTAAGCTCATGGAATGTCCGCTGAGCCACCTCGAGATGATCAATACGAAACGCGTCGGGATTCGAATAAAGAGCAAGTGTTTTTACCCCGAACATCGGTCCAATATATGAGAACCCTCCATAGGTTGAAACAAATGCATCAGCTGACGCGACTATACGGGTCTGTATGTCCAGATTTGTACTGGGAGTCATGAGATGCTCAACCGTATGTACCCGTACTTCGTCACCTTCGTACTCAACATGGTCGTCCAACGTAAGCCCAGTCTTCAAAAGAACCACATGTGCTCGTTTTGTAAGTCGCTTCAACGTCTCCCTCACAAACCGCTGATTATCTGGTGTCGACGGAAGCGCATCATTCGTATAAAACTTCACAGCAATATACCGATCCGGAAGACCTGGTAATGGCTCAAGCGCTGGTACTTTCATTGCACGCGGTAACAAGAAAGTCCTTAATAACGACGATGGGGCCAACTGCATCCAAAAAGCTCGAAATAAGTTGTACATCAAACCTGGATGAAGCCAATCGTAGCGCCGAAGCCCGAGATGCGCCGCGGCGCGGCGCGAAAGTTCCCGATCAAAGGGCGTGACCATGTAGTGTTTTTGCCCGTCGTGCAGCGCGAGGCGTTGGTCTTGAGCACCGCGAAAAGTCTCCATAGACACCAAGTCAAAGACATCCACGTAACGAGAGGCAATTTCTCCGTACCACGAAGATGCGCCGCCTCGAGAAATTACTGCGATCCGATTAGCTCGCAAATGGCCGTACCTCTGCGCCCAACGCAGAAATGGAATCCAATACAGTAACTCAAAGCCCGTTTCGGAGAGCCATGGTCCTACCAAAATCGGTCGACCGCTGTACCTCATTTCGGTAATGGCCTGTCGCACCTCAGAAATTTCGTCTTGGTTGACGCAATCGACCCATGCACGGCGACGATCAGTGGACGGGACAATTTGTCGCCATCGCGTTTTTAGTCCCCGCTCGGACCAACGTTTTATCGGTCGAATAATCAATCGATTGGCCCGAATACGCAACTTCTGAAGATCGTGCCGTGCATCCTTTTGAAAATGCCGGATGTCCCTCAGCCGGCGGCCAATGAAAAGACGGAATTTTAAAATCGATCGAAATAGACCGACACCCGATTTACCGGTTGCTGGTGGAAAAGGCGGTACCGACGCAAGAAGTTCTACCGCATCCGCATAGCGAGAGCTCCCAGACTGTTCCAACCCGTGTGGTCGAATGAACTCTCTTATGAAGCCGTCGTGATTGGCCGGTGCATCACCTCCGACTGCAGCCGCCAGTTGTTCAAGATGCTTGTTGATTGAACGAGACGTTCGTAGGAGTCCCCCTCCCACATTCGTCAAATAATGAAAATGAAGCGTCCCTTCTTGACTTTTCCAGTACGACTTCGGCAGCACGGCCAAAACGGGCTTACCCACAATACCGGCTTCTAAAAAGGCGCTAGTGTTCAACCCGACGACCGCAGCACTGTGGTACAACGCATCGAAATAATCATCACGTGATTTGTCATCAATCGGATTGCTCCCATGCATTGCGACATCCAACGACGACAGGTCATGGGAGCGCCATTCATCTATTCGACCTGGATGGGGTCTTACTAGAATACCGAGCCCTGAAAGACGTGGGTCATTGCTCTTACGGATCCCACGAATCCATTGAAGAGCAAACTCCGCCTCGGGCGGACCTCCACGAAACAAAGAGGAACATACGTAGACTACAAACGGCCGGTCATGTGCTAAACCCATCTCCTGGCAGAACGCTTCGCGCGAACGACTCGGCTGCCGATCAAACCATTGGTCATAGCACTGAGCACCGGTTACTGTCACCCGGTCCTCAGGAACGTCATGCATCGACATCGCCTCACCGCACTGCACATTGTTCCAAACAGTAACCATGTCGGGTAATGTTCGAATGAGTGCCTTACTTGATAGATGGTCCCAACTGCCCACACTGAGAACCGAACGTAAACCGAGGGCCCGAGCACTACGCATCATGTCGAGCTGCGGTGAGCCGAGGTCAATCATCGGTGTGAGCATGACGACGTCCGGAGCCTCAGCAGTTAAGAAATCGGTGTATGGATCATGCAAAGGCACGCCCTGCTCCATGAATTTCAATATCGCATTCAAGATCCGGCGACCTGGACTGAAGCGAAACCCAGCCTTTTCCACGAGCCAGACCGTTAACGCTGGTGTTCGTTCCTTGGCACGGCGCCGTAACATCGGAGCTCGGTCATACGCACTTTGAAGATAGCGAAGGTAATCGGTAGATAGTCGGATAGCCGTAGCCAATTCAAGGCACTCATCGTTCTTGTCTCGTTTCGGAGTCCATCCGACCGTCACGCGGGGGTAGCGATCAGCTAAGCGCTGGACCATTTCTAACCCCCCAGCACTCTCCTTCCGGTCC
>Ga0310345_10004665_pt1 | contig 12384 bp, 13 predicted proteins | sample HC15DNA20500_MG_FD_204667 | JGI IMG/M metagenome (GOLD analysis project Ga0310345, IMG submission 204667) | Marine microbial communities from station ALOHA, North Pacific Subtropical Gyre - HC15-DNA-20-500_MG | ecosystem: Environmental > Aquatic > Marine > Oceanic | place: Pacific Ocean: North...
AGGCCATTGTGGCCTAAGAACCGGTGTGGGCGATCGGCACCGGCAAGACGGCTTCCCCCGAGCAGGCGCAGGCGGCGCACGCATTTTTGAGAAGCCAAGTGGCCGCGCAAGATGATACAATTGCGGCAGGGCTACAGATTCTCTACGGCGGCAGCGTCAAGCCTGACAATGCGGCCGAGCTGTTCGCCTGTGAAGACGTTGACGGGGGCCTGATTGGTGGCGCCTCGTTGAAGGTGGAATCCTTTCTCGGCATTGCGCGAGCGGGCTAGCGCCCTCGCGCCGTCAAATACTCAGTAGCGCTCATGCTTTACACCATTCTCGTTGTCGCTCAGGTCGTTGTCGCGATCAGCCTTGTGGGGCTGATTCTCGTGCAGCACGGCAAGGGCGCCGATGCCGGCGCCGCATTCGGCAGCGGTGCATCCGGCACGGTATTCGGCTCGCGGGGCTCGGCCAACTTCCTCAGCCGCTCGACCGGCGCGCTGGCCACGTTGTTCTTCGCGCTGAGCCTGACGCTGGCCTATCTGGTCAGTGGCGGTGGGCAGACGCAGCCGCAGAGCGTGACCGAGCAGCTCAAGGTGCCGGGGTCGGAACTGTTCGAGGAACAGCCGGCGAATCCGCCAGAAGAAGCGGCGCCGCCCGCGCCGGCCGACACGCTGCCGGAATAGCAGCGGCGGGCGGCCCAAGAGGGCGCATGACAGGATATCGCCAGCGAACAACCAGGAATCACGGTGGGCTTTTGACAGCCCGCCAGTAATCGGGAAAGTGCTTTGAAATCGACGCGGTTTACCATCAAGAAAGGGCTTGATTTACCGATCGACGGAGCGCCTGAGTCGATCATCGAAGACGCCAGGCCCGTCACCTCCGTTGCCGTCATCGGTCGGGACTTCGTGGGCATGAAGCCCACCATGATGGTGAACGAGGGTGATCGCGTGAAGCTCGGTCAGCCGCTATTCGAGGACAAGAAAACCCCGGGCGTGTTCTACACCGCGCCGGGCGCCGGTGAAATCGTCAGCATCAACCGCGGCGCCAAGCGCGTGCTGCAATCCGTTGTCATTCGCCTGGATTCCGACGAAGAGGAAATCGAGTTCGAGGCCCACGACGACGGCGCGCTCGACAGCATCGGCCGCGATGCCATCCAGCGGCAGCTCATCGACTCGGGCCTGTGGGTCGCGATTCGCACCCGGCCCTTCAGCAAGGTGCCTTCACCGGGCGCCGTGCCGCGCTCGATCTTCGTCAACTGCATGGATTCCAATCCGCTGGCGGCGGACCCGCAGGTCATCATCCGCGAGCGGGCGGACGACTTTCAGAAAGGCCTGCGCATTCTCGCGCAGCTGACCGACGGCAAACTGTTCATCACGCACGCGGTAGGCGCGCAGATTCCCGCCGTACAGAGCAGCCGGATCGAAACCGCCGAGTTCGAGGGGCCGCATCCCGCGGGGCTGGTGGGCACGCATATCCACCATCTGGACCCGGTATCGCTGGATGGCTGCGTCTGGCATGTGGGCTACCAGGACGTGATTGCCATGGGCGCGCTGTTCAGTACCGGTCGGCTGGACGTGCGCCGGATCATCGCGCTGGGCGGCCCCAGCGTCGAGCGGCCCCGGCTGCTGCGTACCCGGCTGGGCGCCAACACTGAAGAGTTGCTGACCGACGAGCTCAAGAGCGTGGAGTCCCGCGCGATCTCGGGGTCGGTGCTGTCGGGCCGCCGTGCGGCGGGCTGGGGCACCTATCTGTCGCGCTACGATGTCCAGCTGACGGTGCTGCCCGAGGGGCGCGAGCGCGAATTCATGGGCTGGATCATGCCCGGGCGCAAGAAGTTCTCCAAGATCAACGTTTTTCTTTCCAGCCTGCTCAAGCCGTCCAGCTATCAGTTCACCACGTCCCAGAACGGCAGTCCTCGCGCCATGGTGCCCATCGGCAACTACGAGGAAATCATGCCGCTGGACATTCTTCCCACGCAGCTGCTGCGGTCGCTGCTGGTGCGCGACACCGATATGGCCCAGGTGCTGGGCTGTCTGGAACTGGACGAGGAAGACCTCGCGCTGTGCTCCTTTGTCTGCGTGGGCAAATACGACTACGGCCCGCATCTGCGCGGTAGTCTGGATATGATCGAGAAAGAGGGTTAAGCCGTGAGTGGTCTGAGAAAAGCGCTTGATCGTGCCCATCCGCTGTTCGCCAAGGGCGGGAAGCTGGAAAAGTACTACGCCCTGTACGAGATGGTGGACACGTTCTTCTACACCCCGCCGGACGTGGCACGGACGGCGCCGCACGTGCGCGACGGGATCGACCTCAAGCGGGTCATGATCTACGTCTGGCTGGCCACCTTCCCCTGCATGTTCATGGCCTGCTGGAACACCGGCTATCAGGCCAACATGGCCATGGCCGGCATGGGGCTGGACGAAGTGGCGAACTGGCGTGAAATTCCGCTGCATCTGCTGGGCGTCGGATTCAGTCCGGACAGTTTCTGGGACAACTTCATCCACGGGCTGTGGTATTTCCTGCCCGTCTATATCGTGACCTTCGTGGTGGGCGGCGTCTGGGAAGTGCTGTTTGCCGCCGTGCGCAACCACGAGATCAACGAGGGTTTCTTCGTTACCTCGATTCTGTTTGCGCTGACGCTGCCGCCGTCCATCCCCCTGTGGCAGGTCGCCATGGGCATCAGCTTTGGCGTGGTGGTCGGCAAGGAAGTGTTCGGCGGCACCGGCAAGAATTTCCTCAATCCGGCGCTCACGGGCCGCGCGTTTCTGTTCTTTGCGTTCCCGGCGCAGCTCTCGGGTGATTCAGTGTGGACCGCCGTGGACGGCTATTCCGGCGCCACGGCGCTGGGCGCCGGCGCCGCCGAGGGCTTCCAGGGCATTCTGGCGCAGATGACCTGGTGGGACGCCTTCTTCGGCAACATTCAGGGCTCGCTCGGCTCGACCTCCACGCTGGCCATTCTGCTGGGCGCGGCATTCCTGCTGTATACGCGGGTGGCCTCCTGGCGAATCATGCTGGGCTGCGTGGTGGGGCTGGTGGCGACCACCATGTTCCTGAACCTGTTCGAAAGCGACACCAACATGATGTTCTCGGTGCCCTGGTACTGGCACCTGGTGATCGGCGGCTTTGCCTTTGGCACCGTGTACATGGCCACCGATCCGGTCAGCGCCTCGATGACCAACATGGGTCGCTTCATCTACGGCGTGCTCATCGGCCTGATGACCGCCCTGATCCGGGTGGTCAACCCGGCGTTTCCGGAAGGCATCATGCTCGCGATCCTGTTCGCGAACATCTTCGCGCCGCTGATCGACTATTTCGTCATGCAATCCAACATCAAGCGCCGCATGGCGCGCACGCAGAAGGCACAGGCCTCGGCGCCCGAGTCGGCGTCGCCGCCCGTGGCCCAGCCTGCGGTGGAGTAACCCATGCCCGGTATTCTCAACATGTCCCGTGACGGCATCGGCTACATCGTCGTCATGGCGGTGGGCGTCTGTCTGGTCTGCTCGGTGTTCGTATCGGGTGCGGCCGTTTACCTCAAGCCGCTGCAGAACGTGAACAAGGCTGCCGATCGCCAGAGCAATATTCTGGAAGTGGCCGGCCTGATGGAGCCCGGTATCGATGTGCGTCAGCGTTTTGACGAACGCATCGAGACAAAAATTGTCGAAATCGAAACCGGCGAATACGTTGAATCGATCGACCCGGAGGATTTCGAGCAGCAGGAAGCTGCGCGGGATCCGGAAATGAGCGTGAATGTGCCGCGCGAAGAAGATATTGCCGGCATCAAGCAGCGCTCGAAGTACGCCGAGGTGTATCTGGTCAAGGGCAACGGCGACGAGATCGAAAGCATTATCCTGCCGGTGCACGGCTACGGCCTGTGGTCGACGATGTACGGCTTCATCGCGCTCGAGCCGGACGCCAACACCGTCCAGGGCCTGAAGTTCTACCAGCAGGGCGAGACGCCGGGGCTGGGCGCCGAGGTGGAAAACCCCAAGTGGCGTGATCTGTGGCCTGGCAAGCTGGTCTACGGGCCGGAAGGCGAGCCGCAGATCCGGGTCATCAAGGGTAGCGTCAGCGAGGGCACGCCCAATTCCGAATACAAGGTGGATGGGCTGTCCGGCGCGACCATTACCAGCCGGGGCGTGAGCAACATGCTCGAGTACTGGATGGGCGAGCGCGGCTTCCAGCCGTTCCTGAAGCGTATCCGCCAGGGCTCGCTGACCGCAGCGAAATAACTCGCGTACCCAGCCAGCCAGTCAAGCAAGCAAGGTTCTAATCATGGCAAGTCAAGCCTGGAAAGTTACAACCGACCCGTTGTTCAACAACAACCCCATCGCGCTGCAGATCCTGGGCATCTGCTCGGCGCTGGCGGTGACGAGTCAACTCGCCACATCACTGCTGATGTGTGCTGCGCTGACGGCCGTGGTGGCGTTCTCGAATCTGTTCATCAGCATGATTCGGAACTACATCCCGTCGTCGATCCGAATCATCGTGCAGATGACGATCATCGCCTCGCTCGTGATCGTCGTTGACCAGATTCTCAAGGCCTTCGCCTACGACCTGGCCAAGCAGCTTTCGGTCTTCGTGGGGCTGATTATCACCAACTGCATCGTGATGGGGCGCGCGGAAGCCTTCGCCATGAAGGAGCCGCCGGGTCTGTCGTTCCTGGACGGTATCGGCAACGGCCTGGGCTACAGTCTGATTCTCGTCGTGGTGGGCACCATCCGCGAGCTTTTCGGCTCTGGGTCGCTGCTGGGCTACCAGATCATGCCGCTGGTCAAGGACGGCGGCTGGTATGTCGCCAACGGCATGATGCTGCTGCCGCCTTCCGCGTTCTTCATCATCGGCTTCTTCATCTGGGCCCTGCGCGCCTGGAAGACCGAACAGGTCGAGAAGGCGGACTACCAGATTCATCAGGTTCACAGAACCGAAGTCATTTAACCGGACGAACGGAACGCAATCATGGAACAACTGCTGAGCCTCCTGGTTAAATCGATTTTTGTCGAAAACCTTGCGCTGGCCTTCTTTCTGGGCATGTGCACCTTCCTGGCGCTGTCGAAGAAAATCTCGACCGCGTTCGGGCTGGGTATTGCCGTTATCGTCGTGCAGGGGCTGACCGTGCCGGTCAATAACCTCATTTATCAGCACCTGCTCAAGGAAGGCGCGCTGGCTTGGGCCGGTCTGCCGGACGTCGACCTGAGCTTTCTCGGCCTGATCAGCTACATCGGCGTCATCGCGGCCATGGTGCAGATTCTGGAAATGTTTCTGGATCGCTTTGTGCCGGCGCTGTACAACGCCCTGGGCATCTTTCTGCCGCTGATTACGGTGAACTGCGCCATTCTGGGCGGCTCGCTGTTCATGGTCGAGCGCGACTACGGTTTTGCCGAGAGCGTGACCTACGGTGTGGGCAGCGGTATCGGCTGGGCGCTGGCCATTACCGCGCTGGCCGGCGTGCGTGAAAAGCTCAAGTATTCCGACGTGCCGGACGGACTGCAGGGCCTGGGCATCACCTTCATCACGGTGGGGCTCATGTCGCTCGGTTTCATGGCCTTTTCTGGCATTCAGTTATAGGAGGACGAGGACGACGGATGGCGAGGCCGCAGGGCGGTGACGCAATCGGAACATCTTCGACTAGATTCTCATGGGTGAGTTAGCACAGATTCTGCTGGGTGTTGGCGTGTTTACCGGCGTGGTCCTGGCGCTGGTGGGCGTCATTCTTGCGGCCAAATCCAGGCTGGTGGCCACGGGCAACGTGAACATCGAGATCAACGGCGAGAAAACCATCCAGGCGCCGGTGGGCGCGAAGCTGCTGGGTGCGCTGGCCGATTCCAAGCTCTACGTCTCGTCGGCCTGCGGCGGTGGCGGCACCTGCGCGCAGTGCAAGGTGAAGATCACCGAAGGCGGCGGTTCGATCCTGCCCACCGAGGAAGAGCACATCAACAAGCGCGAAGCTCGCGAGGGCGATCGCCTGTCCTGCCAGGTCACCGTGAAGCAGGACATGAAGATCAAGGTTCCCGAGGAGGTGTTCGGGGTCAAGCAGTGGAAGTGCAAGGTCCGCTCCAATGACAACGTCGCCACCTTCATCAAGGAGCTGGTGCTCGAGCTGCCGGAAGGCGACTACGTCGATTTCCGCGCCGGCGGCTACATCCAGATTCAGTGCCCGGCGTTCGAGGTCGATTTCAAGAACTTCGACATCAACGAGCGCTTCCACGAAGACTGGGACAACCACAACGTCTGGCAGTACAAGTACAAGTTCAAGGAAGGCGCCACCCGCGCCTATTCCATGGCGAACTATCCGGAAGAGAAGGGCATCATCATGCTCAACGTCCGTATAGCCACGCCGCCGCCCGGGCAGCAGGACGTAGCGCCGGGCATCATGAGCAGCTACATCTTCAACCTGAAGGCGGGCGACGAGGTCACAATCTCCGGCCCGTTCGGCGAATTCTTTGCCAAGGACACCGACGCTGAAATGGTGTTCATTGGCGGCGGCGCCGGCATGGCGCCGATGCGCTCGCACATCTTCGATCAGCTGCGCCGCATCAAGACCGACCGCAAGATGACCTTCTGGTACGGCGCCCGCAGCAAGCGCGAAATGTTCTACGTGGACGATTTCGACATGCTGGACGAGGAGAACGACAACTTCACCTGGCACGTCGCCCTCTCCGACCCCAAGGAAGAAGACGACTGGGACGGCGACACCGGCTTCATTCACGACGTGTTGTACGACCGGTACCTGAAGGATCATCCGGCGCCGGAGGACTGCGAATACTATCTCTGCGGTCCGCCCATGATGAACGCCGCGGTGGTGAACCTGCTGGAAGATCTTGGCGTGGAGCCGGAAAACATCATGCTTGATGATTTCGGTGGCTGACGTTTGCTGCGGCTGATCCGCAAGCCGTCTTCGCTGAACGCCGCGGTCCTCCGCGGCGTTCTTCTTGGTGTCAGCCTGATGGGCCTGGCCGGCTGCCAGCCCGCCGAGGCCCCGCTACCCGTACTGACCGGCAGCACGATGGGCACCACCTATCGCGTCACGCTGGCCGACCAGCCGCTGACGGTCGAGCCCGACGAAATTCGGCAGGCCATCGACGAGCGTCTGGACCGGCTGGAAGACCGCCTGTCGACCTATCGACCCGAATCGGATATTTCGCGTTTCAACCAGGCCGCCCCGGGCCCCTGGATCGATGTGGCCGAGCCGCTCGTCCGCCTGGCGCGATACGCCGAGACGCTTTACACCGCCAGCGGCGGCGCCTTTGATCCGACGGTAGGCCCGCTGGTGAATCTCTGGGGCTTCGGCCCCGAGGCCGGCAGCCAGGCCCTGCCCACCGAGCAGGTACTGGCCCAGGCCCGCGACCGGGTGGGCATGACGCATCTGCAGTGGCGCGACGCGCCGCCCGCGCTGCGCAAGTCCGCCCCGGTCTATCTGGACTATTCGGCCATCGCCAAGGGTTATGGCGTGGACGTGGTGGCCGAACTGCTCGAAGCCCGCGAGCTAGGTAACTTTCTCGTTGAAATTGGCGGTGAACTTGTCGGGCGCGGGCAAAAGCCGGGCGGGGAGCCCTGGCGGGTCGCCATCGAGCAGCCGGTGGACGAAGCACGGCAGATTGGCCAGGTGCTGCGGCTGCCCGACCGGGCGCTGGCGACCTCCGGGGACTACCGCAATTTCCGCGTGATCGACGGCAAGCGCTACTCCCACACCATCGATCCGCGTACCGGTTACCCGGTTGGGCACGACCTGCACTCGGTCTCCGTGCTGGCGGATAGCTGCCTGGAAGCCGACGGACTGGCCACCATGCTCCTGGTAATGGGCCCGCAAGAGGGCCTGGCTTACGCGCGCAAGCACGGTCTGGCCGCCTTGTTTATCAGCGGAGAGCAGGGCGCGTATACTAAAGCGCATACGGATTCATTTGCCGCCTATATGGAAAAAGCGCAATGACAACCTTTCTGATCGCATTCGCCGTCATGGCCCTGGTCGTTCTGATGATGGCCGTGGGCGTTATTTTCTCCGGCCGCGAGATCAAGGGTAGCTGTGGCGGGATCAACGCCATGGAGGGCGGTTCCTGCGAGTTGTGCGGCGCAACCGAGCCCTGCGACAGCGACAAGCCGGCGGACGCCCGGACCTGATCGCCTTCGAAGCAAAGCCACAATAAAAACGCCAATCTCATGGTCAATAAAATGCGTCATTCGCTTGTTGTGCAGGACCACATGTCGGCGGCACTGGTGACGTTCACGCCCGATATGGACGTGACCCAGGCCATTCATCTGCTGCTCGAGAACCACATCTCCGGTGGGCCGGTCACCGACAAGCTGGGCAACGTGGTGGGTTTTCTCTCCGAACGCGACTGCATGGAAGTCGCCCTGCGTGCCGCCTATCACGAGGAAAAGGGCGGCCGCGTCGAGCAGTACATGACACCCAATGCCGTCACCGTCGAGGCCGACCAGAATGTGCTCGAAGTGGCGCAGATTTTCCGCAACACCTCGTTCAACGCGCTGCCGGTGCTGGAAGACAATCGGCTGGTTGGCAGTATTCGGCGCGCGGATGTTCTCAAGGCCTTCCAGAGCATTCGCTGACCGGCCGGACCTGTCCTGCCGGCAAATGGCGGCCCACCCGACGCCCATCACCGACCCCGGATGATCATGACGACAGATGAGCCCGGCAGCCGGCCACCCCGACAAATCCTGGTGACCGGCGGCACCCGCGGTATCGGTCTGAATATCGCGCTCGAATTCGCGGAACCCGGCAACACCCTGTTTCTCAACTATGCCCACGACGCGGCGCGTGCAGGCAGCGCGGCCGACCGTATCAGACAGGCCGGCGCCACCTGCCATCTCCTGCAGGCGGATCTGGGATCGGCCGAAGGCTGCCGGGCGCTGGCACGGGGTGTCGAGACTGCCGAATCCGGCAAGGCCGCGGCGCTGGATCTGGTGGTGCATGGCGCCGTGGATGCGCTGGCCGGCCCGCTGCTGACGCTGGAAGACGAGGCGCTGGTTCAGGCGCTGATGGTCAACGGGCTGTCTCTGCACCGCATCACCCGTGCGCTGCTGCCGCAACTGCAGCGCGGCAGCAGCATCGTGTTTGTCACCAGCACCGGCGGCAAACGGGTCGTCCCCAATTACGCCGCCATCGGCATGGGCAAGGCCCTGTCGGAATGCGCCATGCGCTATCTGGCAGGCGAGCTGGCGCCGCTGGGCATCCGCATCAACGCCATTTCGCCGGCCGTGACCGACACGGACGCGCTACGTCAGGTGTTTGGCGATCAGGCGGAACGCGTCGTGCAGCAGGCGGCTGACGCCAACCCCAGCGGCCGCGGCGTCGAGGCCGCGGACTACACGCGCCTGGTTCGATGGCTGGCCTCGCCCGATGCGGCGTTCATTCAGGGCCAGGTTATCGCCGTCAACGGCGGGAGCGGCCTGACCGCCTGACGCCCACCGGCGATGCCCCGCCTGTCCTGCCATTCCGTTCAGGCCAGAAGGCGGGCGCCCATCCACAGCCCCATGAACATCATCATGAGGTTTTCGGTCAGCGATACGAAGCCCAGCGGCACGTTGCTGCCGCCGCCCACGCAGGCGCACTTGAGCTCGCGCTTGTCGATGTAAACGGCTTTGAAGACCGACACGGCGCCTACCGTGCCGATGAACAGCGCCACCGGCGCGGCGATCCAGAGCAGGGCGCCGGCGATCATGAGCACGCCGGCCAGTGCTTCGGCGAACGGATAGATATAGCCGTAGCGCACCCAGCGGCGGGCGAGCAGGTCGTAGTTCAGGAACATCGTCGAGAAGCTCTCGACGTCCTGCAGCTTCTGAATGGCCAGCAGGCTCATCGAGATGGCGATGAACCACTCGAAGGCGCGCAGGGTCAGCAAATCGCCGAAGGCGGCCCAGCTGGTCGCCAGCGCCATCAGAAAGGCCATGCCGAAAATGGCAATGACCGGCTTGTAGCTGGTCTGCCCGTCTGCGGGCGCACGCTTGCCGAAGTACTCAAGCAGTTCATCGTAGCCGCCCACGCGCTCACCGTTGATGAATGCCTGCGGCGTGGTGTCCACCCCGTGCTCCGCCTTGAAGGCCTCGACTTCGTCCCGGCTGGTCAGCGGGTGATCGTCCACCTCGAAACCCTTACGTTCCAGCAAATCCTTGGACTTCAGGCCGAAGGGGCAGAGATGATCCTCCATGACCATGCGGTGGAGTCTTGCGGTGTGTGCCATGTCTTGTTCCTCGCTTGAAATAGGTGAGGGTACGGCGCGGGTGAGGCCGTCAGTACCAGGCCCGTATGCCGATTACGAAGGACGTGGACGAGGTATCTTCACCTTCGGCCTGCGCCATGTTCTTTGTATCGCCGTAGAGCTGTTCCCAACGCACGCCAATATAGGGCGCAAATTCCCGCCTGATTTCGTAGCGCAGGCGCAGGCCCATCTCCGTATCGTTAAGTCCGTCGCCCTGACCCCAGCGCTTGGCCTCGGAGGCTGCGGCATTGAACTCCAGCCGCGGCTGAAGCATGAGCCGCTGGGTCAGCAGCAGTTCGTACTCGAACTCACCGCGCAGGATGGCATCGCCCTGTTCACTGAAGAACAGCGATACATCCGTTTCAAACCAGTATGGGGCGAGACCCTGGAAACCCAAGACCGCAAAACTACGGTCCGGATTGGGGTTGGAATCGTGTCGCAGACCGGCCTGGGCGTACCAGAACGGGCTGATGGCGCGAGCATAGAGGGCCTGGAACTCGGTGGCTTCGGGCTTGCCTCCGTGAACCGGCCCCTCGCCCTCGGTTTTCCACCAGAACTTGTTGAAATCGCCCCCGTACCAGCCCTGGGCGTCCCATAAATAGGTGTTGGGCCCCTGGTCGTCGCCGTATTCGAGACGGTCGATCATGGCCATGTTATAGAGCTTGTCGGACATGGTGATGTCGGACCACTCGGCCGGCGCGCCGCTGGCCCGGCTGCGTTGCCCGGCTGGTTTGATGACCGCCGGATCACTGATGCTTCCGGGCAGACTTGGATTGGCCTCGGGCGACATGCTGCGGTGCCGGGGCATGCTGCCGTTTTCATCCTTGGCCCGCAGACGTGACGCGCGGTCGCGGTCCGGCTGCGGCGGAACCTGTGCCGGCATGCGATGTGCCGGCGTCGATACGGCCTGTGCGTCGGCGCCGTGCCCATTCACCGACTCTGGCGAATGCTGTCCCATGGCCGGCGTGAGGGCCATGCTGCCGGCCAGACTGATTGCAGTCAGAAAAGCGCGCTTAAACATCGTATTCCTCCTTCGAATCACCCACGTGCACCACACGTGCCATGCCCATTTCCATGTGGTAGAGGAAGTGGCAGTGGAAAAACCAGCGGCCGGGTTCGTTGGTGGTGATCAGCAGGCTGACGCGTGAGCCGGGCAGCACGCTGATGGTGTGCTTGAGAGGCAGGTACTCCCCCTGCTCGTTTTCCAGTTCCATGAACATCCCGTGCAGGTGAATGGGATGTTCCATCATGGTGTCGTTGACCAGCACCAGCCGAATGCGCTGGTCGTAGGGAAACTCCAGCGGATCCGACCACGAATACTCGGTGCCGTCGAAAGACCACAGGTAGCGGTCCATATTGCCGGTCAGGTGCAGCTCGATGGTCTTGGATACCGGGCGCGTATCGGTCACCCGGCGCAGGCTGCGCAACTGGCTGTAGGTGAGTACGCGGTGCGACAGCCCCTTAAGGCCCGTGCCGCGTTCATGCAGGCGGTAGCGTTGCATGTCGGCGACCGTGATATTGCCCGGCCCGTGCATGTCCGGGCCGTGCCGGGCGATCACCGGGCCTGCGGGCTCCATCATGGCGCCGGTGTCGGACAGGTGCATGCCGCCGTGGTCACGCTGGCTCAGGTCGGTCGCGGGCGCCTTGTCCGGCTTGGGTTGCATGGCCTTTTTCATTGTCATGCGCGCCGGGTCCTGGTCGCCGTGCTCCATGGCCTGCATGCCGCCATGGCCGGACATCTTCATGCCCCCCATGTCACTCATGTCCATACCCATGTCCACCATGGTTCGCTGTGGCTGGGCGCGTAGCCGGGGCACATCGGCGCTCATGCCTGCTCTCGGGGCGATCGTGCCGCGAGCGAAACCGCTGCGATCCATGGATTCGGCCATCAGCGTATAGGCGATGTTGTCGCGCGGCTCGACAATCACGTCGAAGGTTTCCGCGACGCCGATCTGGAACTCGTCGGTTTCCACCGGCTCCACGCTGGGACCGTCGGCCGCGACCACTGTCATCGGCAGACCGGGGATACGGACATTGAAGTAGCTCATCGCCGAAGCATTGATGACCCGCAGGCGAATGCGCTCGCCCGGACTGAACAGCGCCGTCCAGTTGGCATCCGGGTGCATGCCATTCATGAGGTAGGTGTAGCGGTAGCCGGTCACATCGGCGATATCTCGCGGGCTCATGCGCATGT
>Ga0310345_10004666_pt1 | contig 12383 bp, 10 predicted proteins | sample HC15DNA20500_MG_FD_204667 | JGI IMG/M metagenome (GOLD analysis project Ga0310345, IMG submission 204667) | Marine microbial communities from station ALOHA, North Pacific Subtropical Gyre - HC15-DNA-20-500_MG | ecosystem: Environmental > Aquatic > Marine > Oceanic | place: Pacific Ocean: North...
GTAGACCCGTTTCCCGGTTGCGGTCTATTTCCAGGAGAGTTCCTGCCGGGCGAGAGATGCGAGACCACCTGTCCCTGAGCGGGGGCTGGTCTGAGGTCTCTTTACTGGAAGCGAATTGAGTAGAGGTCGGCGTCCTTGAGCACGAAGCGCAGTCGCACCGGCTTTCCGGCCAGCGGTTTCACGTCCGGGCCGTTCTTCCACTCCACGGCCCGCTCGATGAAATCGCCGATGAGCGGGCGCGAGTCTTCCAGTCGGTAGCCGGGCAGCGTCTTGCCGGACTCGTCCAGGATCTCGACCCGCAGGCTTCCAGGCGCGCTGGTTGAGCAATTGACCAGCAGCCGGCAGGCGCTCGTCTTGCTCCCGGCCGGCCTGAAGACAAGGGGCCGGGTGATCATTTCACCGCCGGCGTAGGGTCCGCTTACCGAGATGAAGCCGTCGGTGCGCAGGCTGTAGCGAACCAGCTTCGCTCCCGGTTGGCCGTAGTGTTTCTGGACATGGATCGCCAGCCTGTCCTTCGAGATGGGCACGATCCCGAGCGCCGGGTAGTTGGTTCGTGACACCCAGTTCTCGAGTCCCGTGCCCGGGCGGATGAAGGCCTCCATGAAGGTGCGTGAATAGCGGGTGCCGCCGCGCGTGCTCATGAGCACCGCGTCCGAGCAATCGCTGAAGTAGCCCGGGTCGACATCGATGGCCTTCGCCTGCGCCGGGGTGAGCACCCGGCGGCCCGGCATGAACCTCGCCGCCACCGAGAGGTAGATCTGCGGCGCGCGAAAGTACGGCTGGGTCTGGTTGGTGTACAAATGCTCGCGCCGGGTGTCTCCATAGCTCATGCGCTCGGGGGCGCTCCAGGAGATGAAGTCCTTCGAGGTCACCCTGCTGATGGTCCTGAAGCCGTCCCATGTTCTGAAATAGCACAGGTAGACCCCCTCGCTTTCCGACCAGAATGAGACGTTTTGCGAATCGAAGGCTCCCCGGGAGATCACGGCCTTCGGCCGCAGCCGCCTCCAGCGGATTCCATCCCCGGAGGTGAAGGCGACCAGCCCCGAGGTGGAGGTTCCCCCGAGCGCCTTGTAGCGTTCGTCCGCGACGGCTTCGGGGTTGGTGTCGATGAATGGAGAGAAATTATGCGAGCAGGGAGCCTCGTCCTTCAGGATCACGTTGTTCTTCCGAGTGCCGTTGACCTCGTGGATTCCAAGCTCGGGCTTCCTCCAATGGACTCCGTCGTCGCTTTCCGCGTAGCAGGTGCTCTCCAGGTTGGAGCCATCCGCCCCCGCTCGCGGCAGGCCGCGGTAGTACATACGGAAGACGTTGGAGTCCTTCAGCACGGTGACATAGCCGACGAAGCGTCCCTCCCAGGGCTTGTCAAAAGAAATGGCGTCTCCTTCGAGATGGGGACGATGCAGCTTAAGCGAGGCGCCCTTCAATCTGTCGATGAGGTGGCTGTCGACGAAGAGCTCACGGCGGGAGCCGATGTCGATGGGCTTCTCTCCTGCGGCGGGGCCGGCCAGGGCGCCCCCGTAAGGTCCCAGCGCCAGGAGGAGAGCGACCAGGGTCCGGATTTTAGCGGTCGGCAGGTACATTCGGCTCTCCCGTTGTGGTTGGTCGTCTGGAAAGTTTTCACGCAGGCTGGCCGGGCCGCAGATCTCAGCGCAGGCTCTCGAGGAAATCGAGGATGCCCTGGGCCTGGCCATCGGCCAGCCGGCGGTTGCTGCAGAGAAAATCACTGAATCGTTGGCCATCCCAGGTGAAGTTCCCGATTCGGCAGGGATCGATCGCTATGCAGTCGCAGATGTGGTGCGCTTCGAGATAGACTCCCAGGTCGGTAAAGAGCGGGAGCATCCGGGCTATCTCGTCGGCGGTAAGGTACCGGGCCGGGAGCGCTTCCGGCACCGCGCAGGGGACATCTCCAAGGAAGAACTTGAGGCAGGGTTCGTCCGGCTGGCCGACCCTGAGTATGACCAGCTCCACGCGGTAGCGGCCATCGGCTTGCTGGTTGATCGTGGCCTCGAATACCCTGCCGACTTCCGGGCAGAACCCCAGGCCGGGGCTGAAGGATAGCTGGAAGCGGTCGAAGTCGGAGTTGTCCCGGCTGAGGAGTTCGGCGCCACACGCTCCGACCTCTTCGCAGCCGAGGTTATCGCGGACCCTGGTGTCTTCACCGCAATTCCATGGCCCGGGGGCGGGAGGGGGTTCTCCACCGAGGAAAAGGAATTGGAAGGTATAGACCGCGTCGCTGAGATCTATGCTGCCTGAGTCGTCGGCATCCGCGGCATCCTGGCAGCCGGGTCCGCTGGCGCCCCCGAAGAGATAGGTGAGGGTGGCGATTCCATCGCTGAGATCCACGTTGCCATCGCCGTTTGTATCGCCGCGGCGGAAATTATTGCACAAGCCTCCAAAGCCGCCGAAGCCCGATGCTGTCGGGATGATCACCGCGCAAAGCACGAGAAGCGTTTTTTTAAGCAAGATCTTCGTCCTTTCTATTTCACCCGGTTTCCAGTGAGGAAGTTCTCGGGGCTTTCGTATGCCCATCTTACCGTCCGCCTCGGCGGTACACAGCAAATGCCTGTGAAGACGGCCCACAGGCCCGTTCCGGTTCAGTCTGCCCCGGTGGTGTCCCCGTGGTATTTCAAGCCGAACGGAAGGTAGAGAATCAAGCTCGCCACCACCATCAGGATGATCATGCCGAGGACATACCAGGGCCAGCCGCCGATGATAAGCGCACTTGCCACCAACGGCGGTTCGCAGAGGAAAACGTAGTTGGTGTCGAGGATCCAGTTGATCATCCCGATGGCCAGCAGCATGGGCTGCCCGAGCAGGGAAATTTTCCACCAGGATCCCCGCCCGGGTCTCATGCCGAGGGCGAAGGTGAGGTAGAGAGCCGCGGCAAGGATGCCTCCATGCGATATGTAGTAATGGAGAAAGACCAGGGTCTCGCCTCCCAGTGTTCCATCCGCGTTGATTACTCCCGGGGCCAGGGTGAACTCCGGGGTTGCCAGGGAGATGATCGCTCCGGGGATGCCCCAGTAGAAGAGGCATTCGTAGACCTTCTGGTTTCTCCACAGCAGCGCCACCCAGGAGAAAATCGCCGTGAGATCACAGAGGTGAAGGGGGAGGCAGGTGCCTATTTTCCAGAGCCCGCGGCTTGCGAGGTAGGGATGGAACAACAACTCACTGCCCAGCAGGAATACTCCCAGGATGAGAGCCAGGCGATCGCGGCCTCTGCTTCCACTGCGGACTCCCGCAAGGACGATGGCCACGATGACGAGCAGCAAGGCCGCCAGGGTTTTCAGCCAGAGTGGAGTGAGAGGCGCCAGGGTGTCGTGCATGGATTTCCGCTTTTTTTCCCTGTCCGGGTCAGATCTGGGGTAAACCCTTCAGGTTCCAGTATAGCTAAAACCTGCCGGTCTTTGACCGAAGCCCGCAGTTTTCTTTCCTTCTGTTCCTTCACACTTTTACAATGACCTTGTTGATTCACCTCTTCAGTTGCGGTAGCAGTCTTGACACTATCGAGAAACCTTTGCTTATTACTTGCCCTGTGCTGTCTCACTGGTTGCGGCTACACTGAATCCCCGTCTACGACCCGGCTGCCTCCGGCGGCTTTTCCCCAGGGTATCGAGAGGGGACCGCAGCTTGCCCTGCCTTCGCCGCGTTCGATGACCATCGCCTGGAGATCTTTCATCCGGACGCAGGGCGCGGTCGTCTATTGGAGTGATGGGGAGGCTGCCCATACAGTTGCGGGAGCTTCCGTGACAATGGCTCACGCTGTCCTGCTGGAAGGCCTGGAGCCGGCGACCACCTATTTCTACCAGGTCCTGCAGGATGAAGAACCCGTAGGGGAGGTTTACTCCTTCTCGACAGCTTCGGAGGAGCCCGGGGCCGCGTTGCGGTTTGCGGTGCTTGGGGATCACGGCTGCGGCTGCACCGCGCAATATGCGCTCATCGACGTTATCAAGGACAGGGAGCCTGACCTGGTTCTCACCACCGGTGACAATGCCTATTACACCGGCAGCGAGACCGAGGTGCTCCAGAACTACTTTGTCCCGCTGGCCTCCCTCATGGACCACGTTCCTGTCTACCCCTGCCTGGGAAACCACGACGTGATGACCGAGAACGGCAGGCCGCTGTTGGATTCGGTCTATCTGCCCACCAACGATGCGGACGGCACCGAACGGTTCTACTCCTTCGATCGAGGCGACTGCCACTTCATAGCCCTGGATTCCAACCAGGATCTGTCCGAGGAGAGTCTTCAATACGAGTGGCTCGAGGATGATCTGCAGCGTACGGAGGCGACCTGGATCATCTGTTATTTCCATCACCCGATCTACAGCGATTCGTCCCACGGTGACGCCCTGTGGCTTCAATGCATCCTGCCTCCGCTTTTTGACCGGTATGGCGTTGATCTCGTCCTGGCCGGGCACGATCACAACTACCAGAGAACCTATCCAATCAGGGGATTTGAGAACCGGCTCGGGTGTATCAGCCCCCCGATGGGGTGTTGGGAAACCGCTGATGCGGCGATGGAGCCGAGCTACCTGAGTCCGAACGGGACGATCTACGTGGTGACGGGCGGCGGCGGCTGGAGTCTCTATCCCATCTGGCAGTGTTTTCTGCGCCTGGCAGCCGGCGAAGAGAGATTTCACACGGTGATTGTAGATGTCGCGGGTGGCGAATTGACCCTTTCTGCTGTGGACAAGGAGGGGGTGGTTTTTGATACGATGAGCATCACCAAGACGTTCCCGATTGGTGGAGAAGGTGACTGATGAAGTCCGGCGCGTTCTTCTTGCGCCGGAAGCGGTGAAAGGACCTCGGCTATGGCGAGCAATAAGGTAAAGAAGATTGAGGTCCCGGACGACCCTTGTCCGGATTGCGGCGTAGCCATGCAGGAAATCGTGCTTTCCAACCTGTTCTGGGCCGCCCATCCGGCAAGTTTCTGGAGTAGCGACTGGAAACGGGTCCGCGGCAGGATCTGCCCGACCTGTGGACGCATCCAGGTGTACGGTGACCTGTCGACCGCAGCCGAAAAGAGTCCCTGGGCCGAAAAGGCCGAGAGCGAGAGCGTCAACCCCGAGCTGCGAGAGACGGAAGGCCTGGCGTGACGGGGGGGATTGTTCAGCCTCACAGGCGAACCCTACTCCCAGGCGCTCATCCAATTGGGGATTGGATTTGGAGATAAAGGAACTGAACCCACATGAAATTTTGGGGACAACCGGTATGTTAAGCTGCGTCGGCTATACCCTGGTGCCGCACTGTGAACAGCGATACCCACCGATACTCCCAGTTGCGATCAGGATCCATACGATGACCCACACGCAGGTAAACAGACTGAGAAAAAAGTGCAGTAAATGGTTCGGTGTTTTTCCCGTGGCCATTACATTTTTTTGGCAGTGAGAGCAATAGCGTCCGGTTTGCTTCTGGCCCATCGTATTTTTCCTTAACGTAGCTGTTGGGATATTTTAAAGGTGTGCCTGACAATGAAGAGTCGGTTCCCTTATATGATTTGGTGAGGAGTCGAAAATCAACTGTTCGTTAAACGCATAAAAAAATAAAGATGAAAATAATATTGAGGGTAAATAGGAGAACCCATGAAGTTGACTGAGCCGGGCGAGCAAGGAGATTTAGCAACCTCCGCGAGTGAGGGCCCGGTTCGGATGTTACGTAGAGGCGTTTACGCGGGCATGCTTGTTTGGATTGTCTGTGCCGTCGCCAGGCTGGGCGGCCTTGTCCAGGGGTACGGACTCATCGAGATCCTCCTGCTCTTCGGACCGATGGTTGCGGTGCCGGGCGGCTTGTCTATGGTTGTTGGCTCCGGGGGAGAGGGAAGCCTGCGGGGTGAGGGCCTTATCGCCCGGTTGCTCCTGCCGGCGGCTTTCTGCGCGATGGTTGCCCGGTGGGTGGCACCGAGACTGGATTCCGTCCCCATCGATTACCTGGCTGCCGGGCTCTCCCTTCCCTGGCTCCTGGTCACCGCGCTCGTCGCCTTGTTGGGACTGCGGCGTATTTTCAATCGGGGTCTGGCTCCGATCGAAGAGACAGCCATCGATGTCGGCCTGCTCTACCTGCCGGTCGGGGGAGGCTGGCTGGTTCTTTCGAGCGCGGGGTTGACACCGATGAACTTCAGCGCGGAGATCGTGTTGCTGACCGCCGTCCATTTTCATTTTGCCGGTTTTTCCGCCGCGGTCATCGCCGGCCTTGCGGGACGGGCCCTGAAAGGGGGAGTTGCCCTCAACGCGAGCCTGCGTCCTGTTGCGCTCAACGCCTATCGTATGGCGGCCGCCATCGTGATCATCGGGCCTCCACTGGTCGCTGTCGGGATCATGGGCTTCCCGGTTGTCGAGGTGATCTCCGGCGTCGCCTTGTCCTTCGGGATGCTGCTCCTGGCCTTCCTGCTGGTGCTGATCGCGCTCTCATGTCGCGAGCTCCTTCCGAAGCTGCTCCTGTGCGTAGCGGCGCTCTCGCTGACGGCGACCATGGGGCTCTCCGCCACCTACGCTATGGGTGGCGAGGAGCTTATTTCCAATCACATGATGGCGTCCACGCATGGAGTTATCAACGTGCTGGGCTTCACCCTGTGCGGCGGAGCCGGTCTGGTCATGCTGCTGCGAAGCCGGAAAGATCATCAGGGTGTCGATTGATTTCGAATAGAAACCAGGGGTTTGGAGGGGTACGGTAGATCTCCCAGAAACAAGGAGTTGTCATGTTAAGAAGAAAACTTATGTTCGCGCTTTTGCCGTGCATTTTGATGGCGTCGATGGCGCCTGGGGCGGAGCCTACCTACCCGGACGAAAAATACGACACCAAGCACACGCGCAATGTGCTGGATTTCTGGAAGGCGGAGTCTTCCAAGCCCACCCCCGTGATCGTCTACTTCCATGGCGGTGGGTTTATCCAGGGAGACAAGAAACAGATTCCCAGCAGGCAGATCATCGACAAGTACCTCGATGCAGGAATCTCTTTCGCTTCCTGTAATTACCCGTTCATTGAGAACCAGAGCGCAGCTGAGTATACGAAGGTCATGAAGCATTGCGGTCGCGCGATCCAGTTCCTGCGTTCCAAGAGCAAGGACTGGAATATCGACTCCAGGCGCTTCGGGGCGATCGGGGCTTCAGCGGGAGCGCTGATCTCCGAGTGGCTGGGTTATGGTCCAGAGATTGGGAGTCGTCGCAGTCGTGACAAGGTCGGGCGCTATTCCTCGAAGGTCCAGGTGGTCGGCAGCCTGATGCAGCCTACGGGCACCCAGGAGATGATCATCGGGAAGATGAAACGCGGCGGCCCCCCGCTGTACATCTACGCCCATTCACTGCCTTCGGACCCGGTTCACCATCCGAAATACGCCAAGATGATGAAGGCGAAGGCGGACAAGGTACGCATCCGCTGCGTTCTCTATGGCATAGGCGAGAACGGGATCCCCTCGCATCCTGAGGGCAAGAGCCCGGTTGAGTCCCAGTTTGAGTTCTTCTGCAAGTACCTGAAGGTGAAGATCAAGTCCTGAGAATTCCGATCGAAAAGTAGTAACAGGGGCGGTAGGTGGTGACCGCTGCCCATTTACTGGGCGGCTGCACCCGTTTTAACTGCCGAGATGTAACTTCTCTGTGCAGGGCTTCCTGGGAGGGCCATTGAATGCTGGGCAGACAGGCCGGTTTATTATTCGCTGCCGGGCTGATCCGGGTCTTCATCTTCGCATAGATGAAAGACTTCGGTTCCGCTGGCGTTCATTGTGCAGAGTTGGCTGAAGCTCATGGCGTCTTTCCAGTTTTGTGGGGCGTTTTGGAACATTAGTTGCTATCTACCGAGGGGGAGTGGCGACATCCGCATGGGTTGGGATTGTAGATGTTGCTTCGAAGGTTTTCGCCGAGGTTGTAGAAGTTTCTCGATTAGAGAAGACCGTTATTTTAAAATACGTCTTTGGGTCCGAAATTTAAGGTTAATTAATATTCAAGGGAGTTCGTCATGCGCTCTTACGCATCATTCCTGTCAGTGTTGGTTTTTGTAACGATCTGTGGGGAGCTTCGGTCCCAGGATGGGCAGATATTCCGTATGACTCCGGAGACGCGGGCGATGTGGGAATTCAACAGCTTTAATGCCCCTCCCGGTATTCCCCTCGAGGATGGAACCGTCGTTCCCGATCTCTCGGGTAATGGCAACGATGCCATCGTCAAGAACAACAACGGGCGCGGGCACATGCAGCCGGGTTCCGGCACAGAGCTCTGCGAAGGTGACCATTCCGTCAGCCGCACAGGTGCAGATGGGGCCGCGCATGTTGCGACCAACGGCGATGGTTCGGCCTTCGAATTCGGTGAAGACGAGAGCTTCTCGATCGAGCTCTACGTTATCCGCGAGGAAACCCCCGGCACCCAGAACTGGGGTATCCTGGCCGGCACCTGGCACAGCCGCACCTTGCTCAATGATACCGAGGACCCGGTTGCCAACGGCGCCTGGTACGGCTACGGCTACATTCGCCACAACGAGGGCCCCGGCTGGTACCTCAACACCTCCCCGATCAATCCGGACAGGACCTTCACTCCGAGCTGGAACGAGATCAAGAGCGGCATCTTCGACATCCCCGCAGGCGAGCACTACCTGGTGTCGAGCATGAACCGAGAGACGGGCATCGGCACCGTCTATCTCGATGGAGTGGAGGTCGCCCAGGTCGGCATACCGCCCGGACTCGCGTTCTATGCCCCGGAGGGAGCTCCGGGAAACCCATACGACCCCATGCATTTCGCCTTTCTCACGGGAGTCGACGATCTCAGCAGGAATTCCTACAGGACCTCGCCGACGGGCTATTCCATCAGCGCCGCCAGGATACAGGCGCGGGCCATGAGCGCCGAAGAGGTTGAGGAGAACAACTTCCTGATCCAGGACTGCGAACCGATTCCCTTTGTCGACGATGTCGAGATCATGGCCGTGGTGACGGCATCGAGTCGCGGGGTCCTGGTTGATCAATGCATCAGGCTCTCCGGCGCCAATAGCGTCGGCGCCAATGAGGAAGACATCGACCGCTGGGAGTGGAAGGTGGGTGATGGAGCGTTCGTCGATGGAGATGTTACCCATGAATTGTCCTTCGATGAGCCCAGCGACGAGGACGGCATCGAGGTGACCCTTCGAATTACAGATACGGCTGGAAGTACGGCTGTTGCCAGCGCCGACATCATGGTCAGTCACCAGACTGCTGTGGCGAATATCAGCGCCCGTGTTGATGGAGCGGGAGTTGGAGGCGAGCGGATCTGGCTGGCCGCAGGCGGCGTCCTGGCCCTCGATGCCTCGGGGTCGACCACGCCCGTGCCGGCAATAGCTTTCCTCTGTCCCCTTGACTCTGAAGACCCGGTTCCCGCCTCGGAGATCGGCGAGTACCTGTGGGATCTCGATTCCGACGGCGAGATCGATGAGACGGGCATCGAGATTGAATTGCCTCCAGCTATCGGCCCGGATGAATACACCGTCACCCTGACCGTCGTCAACGATGTCGGTTCCGAGAGCACGGCGACCGTGGATATATCAGTCGCGGGGATTCCCGATGGCATAGCGCCTTCGCCCCCGGGGCGGATCTTCATGGAGACCGATGATGCGATAGCCATCTGGGAATTCAATTTTCCCGACCAGGCAATGGACGATCTCCTGACCGAGGACATCCTCATCGAAGACTTCGCCGGCAATGGGCTCGATGCCGTGGTTGAGGCCAACGAGGGCGGGGAGCTCATCGTCGGCGACGGGGATCCCGGCTTTGACGAGAACCAGTCCGTAAGCAAAAGCTTCGCCGGTTTAGGGCGGGTCGTGGTGAACGAAGATGACGACCAGTTCGAATTCTCCGAGGACCAGGATTTCTCCATCGAGCTGTACCTCAACAGGGCCGAGGTTCTTGGTGGCGCGAACTGGGGTGTGCTTGCCGGCACCTGGCACAGCCGGAGCCTGCTGGATGATACGCAGGATGAGATCGCCAATGGCGCCTGGTACGGCTACGGCTTCATACGTCCCGGCGGCGCTGATACGGGAGGGCAGGTGCTCTTCAATATGTCTCCCATCAATTCAGACGGGACCTTCACTCCGAGCTGGAACGAGATCAAGACCCCGATCTTCGAGATCCCTCCCGGCACCCACTACGTAGTCGCGACAGTCTCTCGCTCTTCCGATCCCCAGCGGGCCTCCGTTTATCTCGATGGCGAGTTCAGGGGCGGGGTCGATCTTCCGGTGGGGCAGGCCTTCATCTCGCCTGCCGGCTATGATCATGCCCGCTTCATGTTCTTCGCCGGCGAGGATGATTTCTCGCGCGGGCAATACCGTGCCGCTCCGAGCGGCTACTCGATCGATGCCGCGCGGATTTCCTCGAGGGCTCTCACCGCCGAGGAGATCGAGGAAAACCACGGCTACCTGAGGGCCGGCTACGCTGTCCCGGTTCAGAAGGGTGGGCCCGGGCCCGCTCCAACTGATAACTTTGTTCGCGGGGATGCCAACTCCGATGGCGCGATCAACCTGACCGATGGAGTCATTCCCCTGCTCTTCCTGTTCTCAGGTGGAGCCGCGCCGGCGTGCATGGATGCGGCCGACACCAACGATACCGGCGCCGTCGAGATCACCGATGCGATTATCATCTTCAGCTGGCTGTTTACCGGTGGAGTGGCTCCAGTCGCTCCGTCTCCGCAGAGCCCCGGCTATTCACCCGCCGATTGCGGGCCGGATGCAACGAAAGATGGACTCGGTTGCGAGACAGTGTCGCTGACCTGCGGCTGATACCGGCTGGCGTCAGCCAGGCTTCCCGGTATTCGTGATCCGGGAGCGGCCTCCGGCTCGCGCCAAAAGCCGTGGTTTTCCAAGCGGCAGGTGGAGATTTTTCGCCGATGCGATGAGAATGTTCTCTTCGGTCGCATGGCGTTCATCTCGTAAGCGACATCCTGAAAACGTAATTCCTGGAGAACCCGATGATCATCAGAAGATTCCTGCCGCTCTGCGCCGCTGTTTTTTTTCCTCTGACCGTTTGCGCTGAGAATCCCGACTACGCGGCATCCACGAGCAAGGACAAGGTGAAGGTATTCATCCTCGCCGGCCAGTCCAATATGGAGGGTCGCGGCTTCCCCGAACCGCTTACCTGGCAGGTGGGCCAGAAGAAGTATCGCGAGCGCTATACGCACTTCATCAAGGACGGTGACTACGATGCCTTCACGAAGAAGGTGAAGGAGACCACGGATCCCGACGACCGCCGGAAGACACCGACCTATCTGTGGAGCACCCGCCACGACGTCTGGATCAACTACCTCGGCAAGCACGGCGACCTGACAGTCGGCTATGGCGCGCCTCGTGAAGGGTTCGGTCCGGAGTACAACTTTGGCCACGTCATGGGAAACCATTACGACGAGCAGGTCCTGCTCATCAAGGCCTCCTGGGGTGGAAGAGCGCTGGCGCGCGGGTTTCTGCCTCCAGCGTCCATGCTCAGCGATGCCGAGTACGCGAAGCAGGCCGCCGCCCAGAACGCCGCGAACAAGGCCTGGAACGATGCGGAACCAGCCAGGATAGAGGCCCACAACAAGCGCGTCGCCGAGCAGAACAAGAAGGACAATAAGAAAAGGCGCCTGCGGAAATTCAAGGCGCGCGAGATGGTCACCGCCGAAGAGTACAAGTCGCAGTTCGGCAAGGACTACCGCAACATGGTCAGCGAGGTGCATGGTTGCCTTGGAGAGCTCGGAGAGCGCTTCCCGGGCTATAGAAACCAGGGCTACGAGATCATGGGTTTCGTCTGGTTCCAGGGCTGGAACGATCAGTACCAGGACCGCTGGCTGACCTACGAAAAGAACATGGCCAACTTCATCCGCGATGTGCGCAAGGAGTTCAAGGCCCCGAAGATGAAATTCGTCGTTGGCCAGATGGGCAATGATGGAATGGCGCCCGACAAGCCCGGCTCTCCCAGGGACTACATCAAGAAGGCGCAGGCCGGGGTTCCTGAGCAGGCCGAGTTCAAGGGCAACGCCATCTGTGTCAGGACCGACAGGTACTGGGATATGGAGGCCCACGCCATCTACACCGGTCCCGGCGGCTGGAGCAAGGACGCCGACAAGTGGCGCCAGTTCGGCAACGATCGTCCCTATCACTACTACGGCAGCCCCTGGCTCTTCGCCCAGGTCGGCACGGCCTTCGGCGAGGGTATGCTCGAGCTGTTGAAGTAGGGCCGGGCCCCGGACGGACAAATGCACCAACCTTAAAGAATCGTCAATGAAACAGCCGGGTGGCGGATGACGTCCCGGGTTTGATGGAAGGGAGAGGCAGCGAGCTTGGCCAGGAAACCAAAACAGCCTGCGGCACGGGAAAACCGGCATTCCCGGGGTGGAGGGTTTATCGAACGTGACGAGTCCGATCTCCAGGACATCATCGATTCGAACGGCGCTCCATTCCTGCTC
>Ga0310345_10004667_pt1 | contig 12382 bp, 10 predicted proteins | sample HC15DNA20500_MG_FD_204667 | JGI IMG/M metagenome (GOLD analysis project Ga0310345, IMG submission 204667) | Marine microbial communities from station ALOHA, North Pacific Subtropical Gyre - HC15-DNA-20-500_MG | ecosystem: Environmental > Aquatic > Marine > Oceanic | place: Pacific Ocean: North...
GGATGGCGCCAGCCACCTTCACCGCATCTTCGCATTCGCCGACGAGCACCGCCTCGATCGCCGATTTCTCCGAATTGCCGATACTTGCGAGCCACTCGACCAGGTCCCCGCCGCAGACCTGCATCAAACATTCACCCGCCTGTTTCAATTGCCGCACATAGCCGTCAACCACGAGTTGACGGTCTTCAACAAAAATAATCATGATCCCCCGCGAATCACTGATTTTGCCTCGTAATTCGACCTAAGCGAAGGCGGGAGTCGCGGCCAATAGGTCAATACTGACTAGGCATTATTCACTATTTGTTAACAATATTAACTAGTTTCCGATTAATTTCGGAAAATATTCCTTGGATTTTCTTTGGATAACAAAGAACACACCCTTGACGGATTTCCTTGTGTGGCCTGTTTGTCGTCACAAATTTGCTCACTGGTTGCCACAAATGTGCGCCTGGGCATCCTCCGGAGCACGACCGCGGATGAAGTGTTTCATCGTCACTTAGAGGTAAGTGCCGGTTCGCACCCTTGATTCGTCTGCTTTGCCACGCCCGTCGTCACCGGTACCGTCCAGGAGATAGTCGTTCCCCTCCAGTTCTCCGCCGCGGTGTTCGCGGTTTTCGTGACCTGATCGTCCCGTATCGGCACCTTCGAATCCGCCTCTGCCAAACCATCCTTCGCGCTCGCCTTCACGACCATTGCGCAGCCCCGCGCCGGAACCTTCCTGACTCGTAGTCACACGCAGGTTCACCTCCTCGATCCTGCCATCAGCCGCCTTGAAGGCGTCGAGCAGGTTGCCGCTGTCGGACTTGAGCAGCCGCTCCGCCTGAGCGGTCTGGGTGCTGATGTTCACATGCACGGTCCCACCGATGCGCGAGATCTGTACGCTGACCTCGCCAAGCGACTTGGGATGCAGCTGTATCTGCATGGAGAATTGCGGCGCCTGCGGCTGCTCAGCGGATAATGACGAGGCCGGCAAGGTCGAGAGCGAGTTGATGAGCGACGGCCCCGATGCTGTGGTCACGAACTGCCAGAAATTGCCCACCGGCACGTTCGTTACTCCGTTCTGGCCCTGTATTACCTTTGGCTGCAGCGCGGCACCGTCGGGACCGAAAATGGACCGTGAACCGCCTTCGGCGCGGCGCAGGGCGACCGCCTCCATCAGATCCGGCCGCACTCCTCTTGTGGCTGACGCGTTTCCTTCGGCGGCTACCGCAGCGACCGGATTGTTCGTAACAGGGCCCTGTGGCACGCCCGCCATTGCAGATGCCGACGAGGCCACGGCACCCGGCGGAGCAGGATTCGGCGGTTCGGCGCGTGCTTCGGCTCTCGCTGCCATCTCTATGGATGATTTCGCCCGCTCTGATCGAGACAATCCTTCGGCTTGTTCGGCATTCGCTGCAGCGGCGCTCGGCGCCTCCGCCGCGCCTGCTTTCCCTCCCGCAATGGCCGGCTGAAGCTTTTGGTTAGAATCTGTCGCGGTGGTCAATCCCACCCGTTCGCCTCGCTGATGAACTGGCCGCAGGACCGGCGGCTCTGCGTTGGCGTCGGTCTCAACGCTGCCGGTTTCCACCCCCGTTTGAATGATCGCCAGCGCCTCGCGATCAATTGCCACAAGCTTGATCTCCGGCTCGTCAGCGCCCGGCGAGGTCTTGGTGAGCGCAGTACTGCCTTCCAGCACCGCAGCAAGGGCCGCGAGGGCATTCTCCCTGCCCTCACGGGGTTGAGGGTATGTTACCTCCGCCGGCCTCTCTGCTGCGTCGTCATTCTTTGCAACGCGCGGCTCGTCTTCGGTGAGTTTTGCGAATGTGCGCGCTCCGTCCTCTTGCTGCCCCGGCACCGATGCCTGAGACCTGTGAGCGGGGATCTGGCGTGGCGAAACAGCTGCCGCGGCGAGTTCAAGCTTCATGTTCAATACCCCAGGCCATTGGCCTCAAGCTCCATTGCGAGTCGCTTCATCCGCATCACCGCCCGGTGAGTGCCGACTTCCGCCTGCAACTCGCCTTCGGAAACCGGCATCTCCGGCTCGTCGCCGGGGAACATTTGGTGCTCACGTCCCAGCAACGCCTTCGCCTTTTGCAGGTTCACCGGTTCACCGGTGATCCGCCGTGACAGTTCCAGCACCGCGTCGAGTAGTAACCGGTTGGGACGGTCCAGATCGTCGCGATTGATATCTTCGAGCAGCGCGATTGCCTGGGAGGTCTTGTCCGGTTCCACCACCTGCGCCGCTCCAAGATACAATTTGAACTGTGCGCGAAACTTGCTCGTGTCGTCGAGAAGCGAGAGTGCGCGGCCGGCAGCCCATTGCGCCAGCACTGTCTTGCCGTCCACTGTCGCCCGCTTGGCGACATTGCCCAGCACCGGCAATTGTCCGGAGGCGGGCAACGTGTCGCAGAGCGCCTCCAGCCATTCCACCAGTTCTCCCTGGCGCGTTGCGGGCATCATCGACAACGAAAGCACGAAGTTGCGCACGAAATCGCCAAAGTAACCGGACTTGCGGAACCGGGCCTGATAGGTTCTCGCCAGAAACCCGAATGCTTCCACATCCGCTTCCTCTCCGGCAACGCGAAGCAGGCGCCTCAGCGCCGCTTCCTCGATCAGTGTGCCGGGCGCCTGCCGGCGGGCCTCCTCCAGCAATTTCCTGGCCTGCTCCATGTCGAACGCCGAGTAAATCATCGATCGGGCGAGTGCGAATTGTCCGCGCGCCGAAGCAGGCAGTGATTCGCTGTCGAGCATGCTGAACTTGGCTTCGGCCTCACGCAGTTCCTTGCGGGAATAGGCACGCGCGGCCTCAAGTGGAACCCGGTCGTTCTCATCAAGTTGCGTGTGCGAAAGCGCGATATCGGCAACCGCGGGATTGCCTCCGATGAGCAGATAGATAGCAGCTGCATCGAGGTTTCGCTGTGCGTTCCATATTCGCGGCGCAAGCGTCGACATAATCTGGCCCGCCCTGACGATCCCCTCGCGATAGGCCGAAATCGATCCCGGTTTTCCTTGCGCGATGTCATCCTGCAGAACCTGCAGGTTTCGCACTATTTTCCACGGCTGGTTGTCGCCAGCGGGAAGCGGACCGATGGTCAACTGCCTGTAGGCGCCGGAAACAAGCCCGTTCTCACCCTCGGAGGCGTGGCTGTCTTCGTTCCCGCCTTCGCCTTGATCGCGATGTTCGGCATGATCCTTGTTGTCAGGCTCGCTCTTCAAGGCATCCTTGCCGCCCTCCGGTGCCTCAGCCTCGTGTCCGGATTTGGCTGCCCCGGTTTTTTGTTCGATATCGGAATCCGGGTACCGCTCCTTCGCTTCACCGCCCGGTATGCGGTCCTCACGCGCAACTCCGCCGCGCACCTCGATGCTGGCAATCTGTGGCAGTTTCGGCTCCACAATGTGCGGCACGGGTGCATCACTCCCTCCGGTCAGGGGTGCAAGAAACCCGGCCGCAAAGAACATGACACCACTGGCAATCAGAAGTAGCGGAATGCCGTGCTTCAGCATCATCTTGCCCGCAGAAATATCTCGATGCGGCGATTGGCTGGCGCGAACGCGTCCTCCGCAAGCTTGGGCTGTTGCGCCGCGTAACCCTCGATACGCTCGACTCTTGGTTCGGGCAGGCCGCCGCGCACAAGCATGTAATAGGCCATATGCGCTCGCGCTGTCGAAAGCCGCCAATTGTCGTAACCTTCGCCGCGATACGGGTGGGCATCGGTGTGGCCAGCAATCGTGACACGGCCGTTTTTCTGGGCGATTGCCGCGCCGATCTTCTCCATGACCCGAACCAGTTCCGGGGTGGGCCTAGCCGACCCCAGATTGAACATGGCCGAGTTGCTCTCATCGGCCAATGTAATGAGCGCGCCCTGTCCGTCGGCACGCATTTCGACCTCAATCTTGAATCCTGTTCCCTCAGTTTGCCCCTGCAACTGGCCCCGCAGATTCTCGGCCAGCTCGCGCGCCCTGGCCATTTCAGAACCCTCAGCCATGCCGTTATCGGCGGCGCTGGCGCCCGCAGAATTGGCTCCGGTTGCTTCCTCGCCGGCTTTGAGCTGGCCTGTGGTCTGCACACCGGCGCTGCGGTCACCGGCAGTTTCCTCGCCGCTGTCGCGCTCCCCAACCGGCCGGATTCCACTGTTGCTGTCGCCCTCTGACTTCAGCCCGCTTGCCTGATCGCCGGATTGGCGGGACCCCGGCTGCATTTCACCTTCGGGCCGCGTGTCGGCATGCTGTGCTCCGTCTGGCGCCAAACCGGGTTTGATTTCCCCTTGGAGCTCGTCACCGCTGCGTAAATCCCCCTCGGGAAGTTGCCCGCTCTGGCCTGCTGCCTGCGCCTCAGCTTTGGTATCCTCGGCCCCGCTTGTCGATACCCGGCCCGGCAGGCCGGTCTGCGCGACCTGCTCACCTGGTTCGACTTCCGAGAGGTTTTCCGAACGACCGAACTGCATGTTCCATGCGGAAGGATCGAAGGGATCCTGGAACTGCTCGCCCCCGGCAAGGCTCTTGCCGCCGCCACCCTCGCCCCCTTCATCGAGACTGACAGACGGCAGCTTGCGGTCGATGGTAATACCGCCAGCGATTTGCGACAGCAGGGAATAAGGATCGGAGAACAGCGCCTGCTCGTCAAAAGGCCCTTCGGAATGCAGCGTTTGCGAGACTTGCTGCTTGGTCGAACTCACCGCCGTGCTGTTCTCGTCCTCTTCCGTTTCGGGGTCTGACTCCTTGCCGTATTTGGGGTTCTTCACGCCCTTGGGGTTGGTGGTCGTGTCCATCAGCTTGACGGGATTGAAATAGCTGGCCACCGCCTTCTTGGTTTGTTCGTTTGAGGCGTTGATAAGCCACATCACGAGGAAGAACGCCATCATAGCGGTCATGAAGTCGGCAAACGCGATCTTCCACACGCCGCCATGGTGATCGTCGTGATCGTCATGGCCGCGGCGGATGATAATGATCTCGCCGTGCGGCTCGTCTTCTTTGCTCATCTATCCGATCTCAAACCGGCGGTTGTTGGCGGTTCGATCATGCGCGGCTTCCACCGGTCTGCGCTTGGCCATCCTTGAGCCATTGCTTGATCGCCATTGCAGCCCGCTCTTCACCTTGTGAAACGATGGCTTCAAGTTGGTCCCTGATCTGCGCTTCCTCGTTGGCTGATTGTTCAAGGGGATTGCCGGCCCGCATCTGCGGTGCGGCCTGTCCCGGCATGGCAGTGGGTAAGCTGCCTGACGCCACCTGTCCTCCGCCCGGCACAGATGGCAGCCCGCCCGCACTTCCCCGGCCAGGCGGCAGCATGTCACCGCCCTGACGCGCAGCGCTCTGACGCGACAGGAAGGCCAGCAGCGGCCGAATGCCCAGCAGCGCAAACAGGATGGCTGCCAGGATCAGTCCTGCTGCGTTTATCATGGCGCCCGCATGCAGACCGAGGAAGGCTGCAATCCCGCCACCCTGGCGTGCTTCAGCGGGTACGAAATCCATGAACTCGACCATGGTGACCGTGATGTTGTCCCCACGCTCCTGCGAAGCGGAAACAGCCGAGCGAGCGATAGTTTCAAGCTCGGCAACCTTGGCCTGCATCTGTTCCTCGGTCGCGTCTACGCCCAGCAATTCCGCAATGCGGCTCTTGTTGACCACCAATGCAACCGAGAGCGATTCGACGCTGTAACCGTCGGAAACCACCGAGATCTTCTTCTGGTTGATCTCGTAGTTTGTGAGTTCCTCGCGCCGGTCCTTGTTTTCGGTCGAGGATTGACCGGTGGCCACGCCCGATTCCGCATCGGGAAGGTTGGCATCCACAGAAGTCGAAGAACTGCTTTCCTTGTTCTGGGTATTGCCGGACTCCCGCACCACCTGCACCGAGCGCTCCACCCGCGATTCGGGATCGAAGACGGTCTCGTCGGTTCGCTTCTTGTCGCTGTTTAGTTTTGCGGTAACCGATACGCGGTAATTGTCACCGCCCAGATGCGCGCCGATGGCGGCAGAAATCTTGCCTGCCGCTTCCTGCTCGAATCGCCGTTCCAGTTCGACCAGCTTGCTGGTGCCCGCCATGGACCCGTCATCGCTCGAGGCAAGCAAGGTTCCGTCAGCACCAACCAGCGTGACATTCTCGATTTCCAGTCCGGGCACCGATGATGCCACCATGTGACGGATGGCGTTGATCGATTTTCCCGGCAGGGTGCCGAAGGTTTTCAGCACCACCGATGCCGTGGGCGCCCCGGTCATGTTGCGCCGGTAGACGTTCTTTTCGGGAAGCACCAGATGCACACGCGCCGAACTGACGCCGCTGATCATCTGGATGGTACGCACCAATTCGCCCTCGATGGCACGCTTGTTGGTCACATCCTGCATGAAGGAGGTAAGACCGATCGTGTTCATCCGGTCGAACAATTCGTAGCCGCTCTCCTGGCTGGAGGGCAGACCGTGTTCAGCCAGCAACATGCGCGCCTGCGCCACGAACCGCGGCGCCACCTCGACCGACCCCTTGTCCGGGAACGTGACGAAGGAGATGCCGTTTTCCGACAGTACCCGGCTCATGGAATTGAGGTCTTCGCGGCTCAGATTCATGTAGACCGACTGCGTGGTGGGCTTGTTGATCGCCACCCCGACGACAGCCACCGCAATGACGGTGACGAGCATGCCGGCACCGAGCGCAATTTTCTTGCGCGCCTCCATCGCATTGAGGGTATTGATAACCGCGAGCAGCCGTTCGGTAAGGTTCATGGGCGCGTTCTCCTGCGCAACGAAACTGGGCCATCAACCTTGTCTGAAAGTTGCAACGCACAGACCCCGGGCCACGGCCACGGCACAAGTTGCAGTTTTGCAATCATCCTGGAGATTTCGACCGCGCAAACGCAAATGCGGGCGCCGAGACACCCGCATAAAATCTGTCTATTTGCGGCTTACTACTGGAAAAGCGCCAAGATGTTCTGCGAACTCGCATTGGCGATGGAAAGTGCCTGAATGCCAAGCTGCTGCTGAACCTGCAGCGCCTGAAGCCTGGTCGACTCCTCGCTCATGTCCGCATCCACCAATTGGCCGACGCCGCGCTCGATCGCGTCCATCAGGTTGCCGACGAAGTCGACCTGCATATCCACTCGCTTCTGCGCCGATCCCATGTCGGAGGCTGCACCGGTCAGCGACTGAAGTGCCGCCTCGACGCCGGTGATCATGGCATCGATATCGGCATCGGTCACGTAAGCCGCCGTCAGATCAAGTGTGGAGACCGAGGCCGTGTAGGTCACCGGTGGCGAGGCGCCATCGTCACTTGCCAGGTCAAAGTCTGAGTCCAGTATACCGGACGCCGCCGCATTGGCATCGAACAACGCCACTGAAGCCTTGGAAAGGGTTATGGTCGCTACGGCGACCGTGCCGTCGCTTGCCCGATTGAAGGACGCAACGATGTTGGCATTGGCGGAATAACCGGTCGCGCTCGAATCGATATCCAGCCAGTTCTCGCCATTAAACGCAGCTGATTCGGCGATCGAGGACAGACTGCTCTGCAGTTCCTCGATCTCGGTCTGGATCTTGGTTCGATCGATACTGGGTTCACGGGCAGCAACCAGTTTCGCCTTGATTTCATCCACAACATCGATTGCGGCGTTGATCGCCGTGTAGGTGGTATCGACCTTGGCCGCACCCAGACCAAGCGCGTCCAATACGGTTGACAATGATTTGTTGTCGGACCGCATCGCGGTTGCAATCGACCAGTAGGCGGCATTGTCGCGGGCGGTGTTGACCCGGTAGCCGGTGGAAATCGCTTCCTGCGTTCGCTCCAGCGCTTTCTCGGTCGTATTCAGCATCTTCAATGCTGTCATGGCCGAGGAGTTGGTGTTGATGCTGGACATAGGCACCGCCTTTCTTTCGCCGCCGGTCATGGCGGAGAATGGTTCGCCGCTTGCCGGGAACGGACAGCGACGCTCGAAATGATGCCAACGCTAATAATTGAAGCTTGCGTGAAAATGGTGTGCAAACGCGAAGAGGCCGCCGTCAACAGCGTGACGGCGGCCCTGATTGGATAAGCTATCGCGTACTGTCTGTTATCGGAATAGCGACAGTATGTTCTGCGAGCTCGAGTTGGCTATCGATAGTGCCTGGATACCTAGCTGTTGTTGCACCTGGAGCGCGTTCAACTTGCTGGATTCCTCGCTCATGTCCGCGTCGACCAACTGGCCCACACCGCGATCGATGGCGTCCATCAGATTGCCGACAAAGTCGTTCTGGATATCAATACGCTTCTGGGCCGAACCGAGGTCGGAGGCCGCAGTCGTCATTGACTGAAGGGCAGCTTCAACACCCGAGATCATCAGGTCGATGTCGGCATCGGTAACGTACGACTGGGTAATATCCAGTGTCGCGACCGTTGCGGTGTAGGTAACCGGGGGCGAAGCACCATCGTCACTGTCGAGGTCGAACTCTGTATCGAGAATGCCTTCGCCGGTGGCGTCAGCATCGAACAGTGCGGTGCTGGTCTTCGACACGCTGATCGTGCCAACCGAAACCGTACCGTCAGAGGCGCGGTTGAAGGATGCGACGATGCTTTCCGTGGCGGAATAGCCGGTCGCGCCCGAATCGATGTTCAGCCAGTTTTCGCCGTTGAATGAAGCAGATTCGGCAATCGACGTGAGCTGGTTCTGGAGCTCGTCGATTTCGGCTTGAACCTTGGCCTTGTCCACGCTGGGCTCGCGTGCGGCGACCAGCTTGGCCTTGATTTCATCAACGACGTCGATGGCTGCATTGATACCGGTATATGCGGTGTCAACCTTGGCCGAACCGAGACCGAGGGCGTCCTGAACCGTTGAAAGCGCCTTGTTGTCCGAACGCATTGTTGTTGCGATCGACCAATAGGCGGCATTGTCGCTGGCGCTGGCAACGCTGTAACCGGTGGAAATTGCATTCTGGGTCTTCTCCAGAGCCGTATTGGTCATCTGGAGCGACTTGAGTGCCGTCATCGCGGCGGCATTGGTATTGATGCTAGACATTGGATTCCGTCCCCTTGAACATCGAAATACTCTGACATCCCGGGAGCGCCGGTAGAGATCGCGTGGCATCATGCCAGCCGATAACGCGCAAGACACACTGCTGCGTTTCCGGGGCAATCTAGTCTTTCAATATTTAAGGAAAGTTTAAGGGCGGGTACCTTTGCAGCGGGCCGCACAGGTAAATTCTTACCTAGGGGAATTTCATTGAGAGAGCCGCCTCGCCCTCGGACGTGCTAAATCACGGATTCAAGCAGTTCGCCAACCAGCAGGTTCCACCCGTCGATCAGCACGAAAAACAGCACCTTGAACGGAAGCGCAACGACGGTGGGCGGCAGCATCATCATCCCCATAGACATGGTAACTGTGGCCACGACAAGATCGATCACCAGGAACGGGAGCAGGATAAGGAAACCGATTTCGAAGCCGCGCCGCAGTTCCGACAACATGAATGCGGGTATCACCGTTCCAAGATCGGGCGTGGCAGCTTCGACTTCCACATCTGCGCCCGGCGACTCGGCAGGCGCGTCATCGCGGCTCCTGAAATTCTCGAACAGCGCCAGATCAGTATCCCTGATGTTGCGCATCATGAAGACACGTAATGGCGCCGTAATACGTTCGAATCCTTCTTCCTGACTGATCTCGTTGTCCAGAAGTGGCCGCACGCCTTCACGCCAGGACTGGTTGAAAACCGGCTCCATCACGAAATAGGTCATGAAGATAGCCAGAGAGATAACAATCAGGTTCGATGGGGTGGTCTGCAGACCGAGCCCGCTGCGCAGAAATGAAAACGCTATGACGAACCGGGTGAAACATGTCGTTGTAATCAGCAGCCCCGGCGCGAGTGAAAGCACCGTCAGGATCACCAGACCCTGTACAATCCTGCCCGAGAAGGTTCCCTGATCGTCCGGAATGAGATCGAGCAGCGAAGTCTCCTGAGCCATCGCCGCGCCGGCGGTCAACAGCAGCGCCACGCCAACCATGACCAGCCGGAGCATCGCGGTCACTCCGCCACGAGCGAAACGATCATCACATCCTTGATCGTCTCGCCGGCGGTCATCCGTGCCCGGTCGAGCAAGTCTTCCTTGAGATGAACATAGCCGCTCGGCATGGATATATGCTGGAGTTCCATGGTCCGCAGCATGCCGGAAACGTCGCTGGCGATCTGCACGAGTTCGACCTCGCCGGGTTGCTCCGCTTGCCCGCCAAGAATCAATGCCAGTTCCAGTCTCAACCAGGCGTTGCCGTTCTGCGGCAGGGTGACGATTATGGGGTCAAGTTTCACCACACTGCGGCGACCGCCGCTGTCACCTTCTTTCGCTTTGCTCTGCGCGTCGTCCTTCTTGACGCTGCCCCCACCATCATGCCGGTCATTCTTCTTGTTGGCGGCAGGTGTCACCGCAGCGATCTCGGCACTGGGCGCTTCCATTGCGGCCTTGCCCTTGAACACCGTCGAAACCGCGTAGCCTGCCCCAACCGCTACGACGGACATGACCGCCATGACGGCGATCAGCACAATGGGCGAGGATTTTTTCCCCTCGGGCTTGGGATCATCCTTGGCCGGTTCCGCCACGCCGATCAGCTCCCTATGCCGATCCGGCTGCCGACCTGCCGCAAGATTCCCGGGTCGCGGCGCACGCGTGGCGGTCTGGTATTGTTGCCGCCATACGAAATTCTGGCTTCGGCGATCTTTTCATAGGGCACCGAATTGTCCGGCAGGATGTCCTTGGCTCGGATGATGCCCTGAACCGTCAGCACGCGCATTTCGTGGTTCACCCGCACTTCCTGGCTACCGATAATGTGCAGGTTTCCATTGGGCGCGGCGTGAATGATCGCCGCAGCGATCTGCAGTCTGATACGCTCGGCCCGGTTGATCGTGCCACCGCGCTCCTTCTCCGCCAGCGCATCTACCGAGCCGGTGGCATCGATTACGGGCACGGCATGCTTGCCGACTGATCCGCTGGTGTTGGCGATCAAACTGCCGGTAAGCGTACCGTCCGCCGCCGAACGGTTGTTGAGCCGCGCACTGTCATTGATGAATATGTTGACGGTAAGAATATCGCCCGGCCTGTAGGCTCGGGTATCGCGAAAGTAGATTGCGTCCTGCTTGTTCCAGATGGAGGTATCGTCCATGGCGACCCGCGTGAAGGGACGCTCTACCTCCGGCGGCTGGTTGATCAGCACGTCACGGACAGGGATCGCCTCATCCAGGTTCGACATGCGCGGCGGCACACCCTGGTCGTGAAACGCTCCCACACAACCCGATCCGGCGAGCGCCAGCATCATGATCGGAACGAGGCGCGCCCACACACTATTGCTTGGCATTTTCTGTCTCCAGCGTACCCACCAGGTAGGCGGTAACTCTTGCGGCGTCGCGCGGCGACATTTCATTGAGGATGATTCCGGAAACACGCGGCTCCAGCTTGGCGATGATAGCTGCTGACAGACGCGGCCCCAGCTGCGCCATCTGCAGCGCCGCCGCATCCGGGCGCATTGACTGGTAGATCTTCACCAGCGCGTCGTTTGCGGATGCGAGAAAATCGTCGCGCTTGGAATTCCAGTGCTTGAGCTCGGCAATCCTCTCATCGAGCTCGTCCAGCTTCACCTCGACATTGGCCTCAATGTCCTCGAGTTCTTTTTTGAGAAAGGCTCCCCGGGCCTCCACAGCCAGATCGGCAACGTTAAGACAGTAACCCAGCAGTTCGTTTTCGCGGATAATCGCGCCAGTAGTAATGTCATCGGTTGCAACCTCACCGTCAAATATATCGATGCGATTGGGGTTGTTCTCAGCCGAAACCGGCTGACGGTCGGCGAGCTGTGCAGTCGCCGGCGCCAATGCCAGGGCCGCAGTTGCAACTGATGCGACGACGATCGTTGTAATGTGTCTCATCATTGCACCACCAGATCAGCCTGAAGCGCGCCCGCCGATTTGATGCCCTGCAATATGGCGATGATTGCCGAGGGATTGGCGCCCATCATGTTGAGACCGTTGACGAGTTGCTGCAGGTCGGGGCCGTCGACAATATTGATGACGGAGTCCTGTTCCAGCACGCCGATTTCGGTGTCCGGCAGCACCACCGTTTCGCCATCGGAAAACGGTTCGGGCTGGGAGGCGATAGGCCGCTCGACGACGCTGACGGTCAATCCGCCATGCGTGATCGCCACTTTGGAAATCTTGACGTTGGCACCAATGATGACGGTGCCGGTACGTTCATCCACGATGATCCTGGCGGGCGTGTCGGGTTGCACGGTCAACCGGCCAATGGACGCAAAGAAACGCGCCGGCGTGTCAGTGTCGGGAACTGCGACCTGGATGCTCTGCTGATCAATCTCCCGGGCCAGGTGCTGGTTGTACCGCGTCTTGGTGAACTCGTTGATCCGGTCCGTTATCGCGATTGCCGTGTCGAAATCCGGGTTCGACAGGCTTAGAACAAGCA
>Ga0310345_10004668_pt1 | contig 12380 bp, 5 predicted proteins | sample HC15DNA20500_MG_FD_204667 | JGI IMG/M metagenome (GOLD analysis project Ga0310345, IMG submission 204667) | Marine microbial communities from station ALOHA, North Pacific Subtropical Gyre - HC15-DNA-20-500_MG | ecosystem: Environmental > Aquatic > Marine > Oceanic | place: Pacific Ocean: North...
AAACAAGCGAAACAAAGAATCTTAACCAATTTGATCATGTTAATGAAATAGATTTTAATTCCACATCTAATCTTTTAGTGATTAGTGCCGTAGAACAGGGATCAACAAATTTATATCTTCTAAGCACTTATAAAAATTATGTAAAAAAATTAACGAGTGATGATTGGGATGATATAGATCCAATATTTATTCCTGATGAAGATATTATTTTATTTAGCTCAAATAGAAATAATATCTACTTAGATAATAGAGACTATAGTGTAAATAATATTGGTAGCAATTATAATATTTTTTTGTTCCATTTAGATACAACTGATACTGAATTAAAACAAATAACAAAAACAGTAAGTAGAGATTTTAAACTTTTAGCAAAAAATAAAAATGAAATTTATTATCTAAGTGATATAAAAGGAATCATTAACTTATTTAAATATAATATAGAGAATGAAACTTTTAGTCAAGTAAGCAACTTCTATTCTGATATTTTAAGTTATGATGTCAATATATATAATAAGTCACTTATCGTATCAATGGTAAATGAAGGAATAATTAAAAATTACTACTACAAAGAGTATAACCTTGAAAATAACATATTCACAGAAGAAACGTTTAGAAAAAAATTTCTTATTAAAAAAAATTTAAAAAATAAAATAATATCCAAAGACATAGATTATGAAATAAATAAAAAATCCGGTCAAAAAGATTATGAAGAAACAGAAAATTTTATTTTTAAAGATGAGAAAAATAAAAATATTTCATCTGTAATTTCGAATTATAAAAAATTTCAAAAAAAATCTAATTCTTTTAGTTTAAACGATTACAAATATTCATTTATAAAAAATAATTTTAATAGTTTCATAGCTGTTGATCCTATTAAAGGATTTGGTACACAAATCGAAACAGATATAATTGATATATTTGAAAATCACAGACTATACGGTAGAGCTTTTCTTCCTTTTTCTCACTTAAAAAGTGGTGATATATTTGTTGAGTATAGCTTCTTAAAGCACAGGATAGATCATAAAATTGGATACAAGAGAAAAATAATAGTATTAGAAGATGATGAGGAATATTTGTACCATAAATATGAATATAATTCTATTTTTTCTATTTCATCTTACCCAATCTCAAGATATTCAAAAATAGAAATATCTCCATTTTACTTAAATTCATCTTTTAATGATCTTGATTATCGAGTGATTAATTCAACACCACTGCCATATGTAATAGAAAGCAAAAACAATTATTTAGGATTTAAAAGCAATTTCACTTTTGATAATACAAAAAAAATAGGAATGAATCTTGAACAAGGAACAAAATTTAAACTTCAAATTAACAATTACCATTCAACAAATAATAAAAAAAATAATTTCAATAATTTTTCAGTTGACTTTAGACATTATCAAAAAATAAGCAAAGAAATTACCTTTGCAACAAGACTTTATTATGGTAATTTTTTTGGGAATAATCCAAAAAATTATTTACTAGGCGGATTAAAAAATTCTTTGTTTAGTAAAAAAGAAGAAAAAGGAAGTAATGATCCATTAAAAATTTTCAATGGATATGATAATTCCAACATACTTTTTACAGAATTTGTTAATTTAAGGGGATATAATTTTAATAAATTTCATGGTAATGAAGTTCTGGCTGTTTCCTCTGAATTACGAATACCTATAATTAAATACTTATTTAATAGGCCAATTTCTTCATCATTTCTTGAGAATCTACAATTAATTAGTTTTTTTGATATTGGATCATCATGGACTGGGAAATCCCCTTTTAGTACAGGAAATAATATAAACGTGTGGATTATTAATGAACCAGGATCTGTATTTGAAGCTGAAATTCAAAATTCCAAAAATCCATGGCTTTCCAGTTTTGGATGGGGATTAAGATCATTAATTATGGATTATTATGTAAAAATTGACTTTGCTAAACCAATTGAAGATTATAAAGTTGGAAAGCCAAAATTACATTTTGCTATAGGATATAGTTTTTAAAATAAGTTATGATATTATCTATGGCTGATTGTGGATTTAAGAGTATTGATGTTAAAATCAATAGGACCATTAAAATGAAAAATGATCTGGGAAAAATAAAAAAGCATTTATTTAATATTTTCTAAAAACAAACTATCCACCTAACTTAAAAGTGATTGGAAGAATCATTCTTACTCTAACAGGTCTTCCTCTTTGCTTACCAGGTTTCCACTTCTTAGCTCTAATTATTACCCTCACTGCTTCTTCATCACAGCCTGCACCAATACCTTTGATTGCTTGTACATCCGTCAAGCCTCCATCTTTACCAACAACAAATTGGACAAAAACTTTTCCTTCAATTCCCATTCTTCTGGCTTGAGCGGGGTATTTCAAATTTGTAGCAACATATTTATAAAATGCATTCATCCCACCTGGAGGTTCTGGTTGATCCTCTACAATTGTAAATATTTCATCTACTACTTCTTCTTCTGGAGCTTCTTCAAATACAATTTCTTCAATAACGGTTTCTTCAGTAATTTCGACATCTATTTCTATCTCTATTTCTTCTTCTATTTCTTCTTCATCTGGTACTTCAATTATTTCAGGTTGTTGAATGACTGGTGGTGGTGGTGGTGGTTGTTCGGTTGGTGGTATTTCGAGTAAATCTTCAAAATCATCATCAACATTACCCAAATCCATAGCAGAACCTCTATCATAAAATCGCCATTCAAAAGCTGTAATAACCAATAACAAACTTACACATAAACCTATGTTTAAAAACAATCCTGATTTCTTTTCTAAATCAGCTTCGGGATTTTTCTTTAATTCCATAACGTCTGTAAAATTAAACTAGTTCAAATATAATATAATATTTCACTTTATTTATTTTTAGTTAATATCTTAATTTAATTAATAAACCAACAGTTATACCAATAGTATTAAAAATTATATCCATAATTTCAAAATTTCTATATGAAATTAAAGATTGTTGATATTCAATTATTATACTAAATAGTATCATTAAAGCTACCGTAATAATTTTAGTATTTAAATTAAAATCTAGGACTGATTTTTCTAATGTCTTTAAAATCAAATAAGATAAAACAAAAAAATCAATAAAATGAAATATCTTATCTTGAAAGGGAATATAAAAAAAGAAATTGTAAGGAATTTTATTTATATCAAACAACATATTTATATCAAACAACATAATATAAATCGTAAATATCATCCACAAAATACTTAGAAATAAATTAAAGTAAAAACTATCCAGTAATCTCTTCATAAGAATGAGAATCTAGTAGATTATTAATTTCACTAGCATTAGAAATTTCAAGTTTAATCATCCATCCTTCTCCATATGGATCAGTATTGACTAATTCAGGATTTTCAACAATATTTTCATTGATTTCAATTATTTTCCCAGTAATTGGCATAAACAAATCAGAAACAGTTTTTACAGCTTCAATTGCTCCAAATATTTGTCCGCCCTTCAGAATCTTATTGAGAGTTTCTATTTCTACATATACAATGTCTCCAAGTTTTTTTTGGGCAAAATGGGTAATCCCAACGAGAGCTGTTTTTCCATCAACTTTAATCCACTCATGATCGCGCGAATATTTTAAATTATTAGGATTCATATAAAAATTGAATTTCCAAAAATAATATCTTTTTTTAAAAATAATATATTTACTGAGATAAATTTACTCTTAGTTTAGCGCCAAATGAAGAAGCATACCTAGGAAAAGAATTTGCTACACTTGGCTTATTAATAGTATTTTCATAATAGACCATTACATTTAATTTGTCATTTACAGAATAATTGATATTTGGCCTAAACTGAAAGTTATAGTTACCATTAGTTAAAATATTTTCACCTCCAATTTTTCTTTGTATAGTCTTAGTATCTCTTAAAATGAGATTCATTCTAAACTGCAAATCATTATCTAAAATTATAGTTTCTCCTCTAAACTTCAATGGCAACTTAAGCTTTGATTTAGAAAATGCAAAATCAAAAGAAATATCTGAATTTTTTATCTCTGATATTTGAGAATTAGATAGATTCAAAGTAAGATTCCTTTCTATTCTATATTCTACCCTAGCGTTTAAATTTGTTTTTGTTCTTATATTTATCCCAATAAGAGGTGAAAACCTTTCAAGAATATTAACCTGACCAATTATATAAAATGGAATCAAGCCATTGTTAGATTGTTTAGAAGCAAGAGGATAATCAGAAAAAGAATTTGAAAAATCTAAATCACTGTCATAATATAAAGAATTTATATAGTTTCCTATTGAATATAAAGATTGATAAGAATGACTTATATTAATTGAAGAAAAAATGTCACTCAAAAATTTTATTTTGGATAAACCAGAAAAATCTATCCTCCAATTTGGTAAGGGTATTTTAACAAAAGGATTTAACGAGATCTCATTAGGATCTGCATCTGAATAAGCAGAAATAAATGCAGGAATTAAAACATCCTGTGAATTAAGATTGTATTCTCCTAATGAATTAATGGCATTTAATCTACTCCTAATTATTTCTCTATTTTCTTCAAAATTTTCAAAAACTTTTGAATTATTTTTATTATCATCCTTAACAAAAGCAGTTTTTATTAAAATATAAGATATAGAGAAATCTCCCCCTCTAGAAGGAGTTAAAGAAACATAGGAATCATTCAAATCATTATATCTAAAAATTTCTTGAAAATTTTCAGAATGAGATCTTTTGGCATCTATCTGAATTCTTAAAAATTCAAATGGTTGCAAGCTTCCTCTTAAAGAAATGTCTTCAGATTTTGTTTGTAGAAAAGGAGAAGATAAAGAAGTACTTCTTGATAACCAATTATTCTCTGAAGCATTAAATCTAATATTTGGGTTTTGTGATCCTAATACAAAATTCCATCCAGGAGATTTGAAGCCAGTATTCATTCCAAAAAAATTTGGTGAATGCTGAAAACCAGCCAACGTGATACCTTCATTAACTGAATAATTAAAATTAAAAGATCTTGCTGACATTATTAATCTCATAACAGTCTTAAGAAATTTACTATCATAAATACTTTTTATTGAATCTTGAGAAATTAAATTAGATTTTTTATTAAATTTTTTCAAAAATGGAATTTTATTATAAAACTTGACTAAATCAAACTTTCCAGTAAAAAGATAATCTCTATTATTTCGTATTACATTTCCCAATGTATCTGATTGTTGAACTGAACCTCCAATCCAAGCATATTTTATATTTAATCTTCCTTGGGAAGTAATCCAGTCAGTTAATGGGAATTTATTTAATGGTAATTTGTAACTTAAAGTAATATTTTGTTGAAAATTTTTAGTTCTTCCCAACTTTTTTAAATTGTACCACAATGAATCTCTTTTTTCTTGAGAATCTAACTCACCTTCAGGTTCATCAACAATAGCATTTGTAATAGAATTATAATCAATATTAAAATTTTTGAATAAATTCCAACGAATACTATAAGATCTATTGAAAGTAAAGTATTTCTCATATATAGGATCAACATTTTCAATTGTTAACTCAGAATTTCTATATTGAGTTTTTGTATAATTCCTGTTTAAATCTCCAAAAATAGTAATATTGGAAGGCATTGGATTAAAATTAAAATCTTTGATTAATTTTAAATATTTTGAACCTAACCACTTGATGTTCTTAAATGGTTCAATATTAATTTCTTTTGGACTGAAATTATAGGTTAAATTACCTCTATGTCGTTTTGATTCTAAAGTAGCTAAATTAATATTACTACTCTTAACCTCATTATATGAAAAACTGGTTGATATATTTTCTATATCCCAAAAATCTATTCTTGAATCTTGTTTTACTCTTTCTTTTCTTACATTGTTTAAACTTATAGATTTGCTCTCTCTGCTTTCTTCTACAATACTTTTATAAGTTTCTCTCTCATTTTTTGACTTGAAAGTAGATAGAGAAGCTTCCAATGGAATATCTTTATCTAACGGATCATAGTATGGAGTTATTTTACTTTTTTCTGTTGAAATATATAATGGGATTTTAATTCCTGACTTAGAAGGGAGAAACTTATCTAAATTAACATTTGCAGCTGCATCATATTGAAAACTTTCTTCTCTTGTACGTTCAAAAATTCTTTGTTGAATAGATCCAAATCCTACAGATGTATATCTTGCAGAAGTACTAACATCAGCAAAATCAGCAATTTGCATATTCAATGAAGCATTTGCAGCCCATCCTTTCTTTTTATCAAAATCAGTAGCTCTTAATTCATTGAACCATATACATACAGACTTTGAAGCTCTTTCTTCACTAAATACATTTCTAACCCCCAACATAATATTTAATACTGAACTTACATTAGGTCTTCCTACTATGGATATTTTATATTTGCCATCATTAGATGTTTTTGTATATGGAATTTTGTAATCAATATTTAAACGGTTTCTTTGAGATTTAATTGCAAAAAGCTCATTGATAGATAAATCAATTTCATTTTCTTCAGGCCAAACTAATCTTGATATATTATCAACACTAGATAGTAAATTTGATTGTGTTATTTTTAATGGTATTTCTATTTCATAATAATTTTCTTTATAATCAGACCCTAACCTAATAAATGCGCTAACTTCATTATCATAAACTAAATCTCCATTAGTTGATTCAGCGTGTAAAAACATTTTTATTCTACCATAACTAACAAGATCATAGTTTACTTGTTTAAAAACAGCTCTTGCATCTCCATCATATAAATCATTAACACATAATTGTAAAGACTGTTCGTTGGTTCTCCTTTGTACTATTGTAGTATTATCTATATCCCTCTTAATTCCTGGAGGGATTACATAAGGTGATTTTTCATCAGAGCCAATACTATTTTCCTCTATATTTACTACTGAAACATCAAAATTGGAGAATGAAAATTCAGGAATTTCATTTAATCCCTTTTGAATTAGAGAGGATTCATACTTCTGCCATTGGCTTCCAACAAATTGCAATTTGGAAAATCGTAGTACTACTGGTTCTTCCCACTCTGTTAAATAAGTCCTAATAAATCTTATAGTCTTGAAATCAGATATGTTACCCTGCACTCTATCAGGATCTCTAATAGGAATTTTAAATTGATACCATGTAGCTTCCCCAGATTTGTCAACTATTTTATCAACTATATGATTTTGTCCAACTTTGAGATTACCTGGGTTTAAAGATATTTTATATTCATAATAACTTTCTAGATCTGACAAGGTATTATCACCATTTAAATCTTCGTTTTCAGGAAAAGGGGTTCCCTGTGCCGCATAACTGGTAGTAAAAGAAAGAGGAGTGTTACCATCCATCCCGTTATAATTTTTATATCTCTCAATTATTTTTTTATCTTCCAAATCATAATTATCACCCAAATAATACTGAAAATTATCAGCTGAGACATCTAACTTTATTTGAGAAGATGTTTGACCAGAAACTGATAATTTATCTATAAATGACTCCTTAAAATAAGTTAATTCATCGTTATCTTTTAAACCATCCAATCCAACATCTTGATTAGCTCTTGCATCACTATCATTTTCAAAATACTTAGTTAAATATTGTTTAGTTGTTACCCTTCCCCATTCATTTTCAATTGTACTATTTAAATCATAATCTCTAGAAAGACCATTTTCAAATGCATGAACTTCGTCTTTCATTAAATCTTCTGAAATATTTCCCAAATTAAAAAACAAATCTCCTCCACTACTATTGTTTTTATTAAAAATACCATCCATTATTCTACCATTCTCACCTTCAATGAAAGGATCCATTAACCAAAATTCAAGATATTGAATATTAGTTTTATCGAAATCTACATCATTTGAAATACTTCTGGTAATTGCTCCATAGTTTGATTTTGGATTTTTTAGCAATCCAGATGAATATAAATCAGTGTTGTAGTTATATTGACCTCTTTCTGAAGGAAAATATGCTATATCAAAAGTAGATAGGTTGGTATTAATTAACTTTCTATCTTGTTGTCTAAAAATATCTTGAGGAGAAACGGGTTTAACATAATTATTATTCAAATCATCAGCTGTAAGATTTGGTGGTGAAGAAAATCCTCCTTTTAAATAAAAAATATTATCAATAATATACCATGCAATTTTTGCTCTCTTATAAGAAAACCCGAGATTATCAATAGTTAGATTACTCAAATCAAACTTATTATCATCAAATTCAGGAGTTGACCCTAATTCCCATGCTTGAGAAGAACTTCCCAAACTTAAAGGTGTTATTGCATTTTCGAAGTCATCAAGATATGTAGTCCCTTCTCCAATAACTTTATTTGATGTTCCAGGAATTAGCTGTGCAAATTCAGCATTAAAATTTACATTTGATTTTTCCTTTGTTCCTATTAAAGGAACAAAATCAATCAATTTGGTTATTAATTTACTTTCTTGATAAAAATTAAAATCTAAACCATATTTTGTATTTTTAATTGGTTCAGTTCCTATACTATATCTGCTAATACCTCCAGGCCTTTCGTTAAGGTGTAATAATGTGAAACCCAAATTGATATTTTCAGAAAATTTATATTGAAGTCTAGTCCCTGATAACCATTTAGTTTGAAAATTGAATAAATCTGCTTTTTCATATGAAACGCTTATATCTTTACCAGAACTTAATGCACCTACATTTATTATATTTATTTTTCCTAAATTATAATCAACAGTATAATCTTTTCCCTCAACAAGTTGAATATTTCCAGACATAACTACCACAGAATTTTCTGCAATATCTAGTCCAGGCAAACTAATTTCATTAGAAGAACCAGAACTATATTTTCCTACTATATGAAATTTATTTTTTGACAATATTTTTCTTGCATCTGCTTGAGTCAATTCATATAATTCTTGGAAAACGTATTTTTCCTTAAGATTTTCTTCATTGTTTTGTTCAAAAAAAGAACTCAGTGTCTTTCCAAAAGGTTGTAAAACTGGAAAAATAATATTTCCTGTATTTGGGTCTATAGTATACCCTTCAACATAATCAAAATTACCATCTTTTTGAGGATCATTATTACTATTTAAACGATCAAGACCTAACAATCCAATCAATGGTTTATCTTTAGTTAATATTCCCTCATTAATACTTGGATTGTCAAAACCCGTTGCATCATCCCTATAATGAATTCTTAAATTGAACCCTTCATTTTTAATTTGATTTGAATTCAAGTTATAAATATTCTTCATCATTAATTTCCACATTGGTGTCAATGTATTAATACTTGAAGGCCTTAATAGCTTAAGAATTATAGTCTCATTATCTTCCCTACTTTGATAATTTTCCGATAATTCTCCTACTTGATATCTTTTACCATTATAAGTATATTCATATGAGACAGCTAAAACTTCATCATTTTGTAATTTTCTTAGCAAAGAAAGATAGCCAAGGGACTGATTGACTTTATATTCTGATTGATTTAATTTTCTTGCAGAAGTTACTTTTTCAAAATCAAGAGAATTCACTAGGCTTAAATCATTTTTCATAAGTTCATTAACTTTATCAATATTTCTAATATTAGAATTATTAATTAAAGAATTAAACAAGTCATTGGCTGAATTATCATTTGGTCCACCTTTGCCGCTTCCTATATTTATATTATCGGGTTTATAGATTATAGAACCTTCACCTAAATCCATTAAAGCAAGAAAATTCCTAAGGGTTTGAGTGTTATTATTCCTATTTAATATATATACTTCCACTCTGGTTATATTAATTCCTGATATAACTTGAGGTAAAGATCCAAGCCATTTTTCATAATTATCTCGAAAAAAATGACCTAAAAAAAAATGTCTATTTTCATCATAATTAGATGATAATAAATCAAAATTTCTTCCTTCAGAACCGTTTTCTATTTTTATAGATTCACTCTTTCCTTGTTGTCTAGATAAGATTCCAGTAATAAATAGTTTACCAAATTGGAGCTCCGTTTTAATACCAAAAAGACTTTGAGATCCTCTCAAAAGACTGTTATTAACAGGCATACTTACGTTTCCTATTTCTATTTTTTTTATAATTTCTTCTTCATATCCTGTATAGTCCAATTTTAGATTATTTTGAAAATCAAAAGTATTGTTATTATCAAAATTCGCACTTATCTTAAGTTTTTCTCCAATCTTACCTATTATATTCAAATTCAGTTGTTGATCATAGTTAAACCCACCATTTCTTTGTTGTCTAATTGGGATGGAAGGATTTTCAATTCTTTGTAATTTTCCTCCAAAATCTAAATTTACAAATCCATTTACAGAAAGATCAATGTAATTTCCACCAAAAATTCGATCTAATGCCTGAGGAATAAATATTTTTGGTATAAGTCTTCTTCCTTCCAGACTATTTTCACCATCCAATGCTTTAGATTTTTGGCTCCAATTTTCTTTAATCAGATTTTTAGTCTGATAATCACTAAATTTTTTAAAAGGAATTCCTATTATAGGTCTATAAGCAATTGATCCTATGGATTCAGTGAAAGTATAAACCATAGTAGTATCTATACTTAAATTTTTAATTATGTTTTCAGATGGAAGGTTAAATAAATTGCTTCGAAATAAATTACCGTAAGGACTAATATATCCATCTCTTAACTTGTAACTACTAAAAAAAGTTGGGATATACTTTTTAATAAAAATCGAATCATTAATGAGAGTATCTTTAGTAATTCTATAAAATTTTCCAATATTTATTTCTTTGGCTTCTAGATTAAAGAAACTAAAAGAAAAAAATAAGATTATTATGTAAAAATTTACTCTATTCAAAACAATCCCATTTGATAATTAGGATTTCTTTAGCACTTCTTTTATCAATTCTTCAAGAGAAACATTTTTCTTTTCTTTTAAAATTTGATCCACTTTAATTATTGCTAAATTTTTAGAAATACCTAATGATGATAAAGCTTTTAACGCATCTGACCTCAAAGTATTGTCTAAGTCTGAAAAAAATTTCCTATCCTTTCCAATTATATATTTGTTTTTTATTTTATCCTTCAATTCTAATATTATTCTCTCGGCAGTTTTGAGTCCAATCCCTTTTATAGATTTAATAGTTAATAAATCACCACTTACAATTGCTTCTTGTAGTTCAGAGGCTGAAAGAGAAGATAAAATCATCATTGCCGTTCCAGGGCCAACACCAGATATAGAAATTAAATCCAAAAAAATAATTTTTTCAGACAAAGAATAGAATCCATATAATGTATGTGAATCTTCTTTTACTTGTAAATGAGTCTGTATTTCTATATTTTTCAAATTTTTAATTTCAGCATATGTTCTTAAAGATATTTTAATTTCATAACCTACACCACAAACGTCCAATAATATATATGTTGGATCTTTCTTTATTACTTCACCTTTTAATAATGATATCATAAATTAATTTTTTAACTTGAAAGACCAAAGAATAGAATAAATTTCTCTCATTAAATTTCTTTTTTTCATACCTGGAGCATAAACATATCCCTCAATATAATATAATCTATTAATTTTTTTATCTACAAAAGTATAACTAAGAAATGGACCTCCAGAAGAAATATCACTTAATTTCCATAATCCTCTAGTTTCAATAGCATAATTATCATTAAAATTTATTTCTTTTATTTGAAAAGGAAGTTCCTCTTGATAAGACATATAAATTGTAGGTTTTTCAATATCCCTTAAATTTTTCTCTACTATTTTTTTTCTTAAAACTTTAATGTTTTTATCAAAAAATATTTTTTCAGAAGTATAATTTTCATAATAGATAAAAATATTTTTTTCGTATTCCAAATCAATTTCTCGCAACCAAACAAAATTACTTCCAGATTTAGCTAAATTAAAAGCATAAGGAATACTTATACTATATCCAAATTTATCTAATAAATCTCTGGATATATTGTGCTGTTTCTTTGAAAAAATTTTTTTAGATGTAGACTGAATAATTTTTTTTTCAAAATAATTTCTTAATAATTCTTTATTATTCTTAATATGATTTAATAATGTTTCATCATCCCTGCTAAATAAATATAATATTTCTTGACCTTTTGCATATTGATCTTTCTTTTTAATCATAAACAATAACGTATCTTTTTTAATACGTTCTAATGATTCTTGATTGAATTCTTTTCTAAGTAATTTGGAAGAAAAACTATTCCCTTCTAGAGTAAATGCTACTACTATATTTTTTACAAACTTTAAAATATTATTAAAATTTCTTGGCCTGATATATATTAAATCAAAATATGGTTCAGGCTGGGGTAACCCATAAATATTTTCACCGAAAGTGTTAATCAAAGTTCTTCCAAGCTCGTTCTTAAATTTAGTAGAATCCATAACAATTAGCATTTCACTATCATTCCCTGTAGCATTAGGAAGAAGATAATTATTATTAGACTTATT
>Ga0310345_10004669_pt1 | contig 12380 bp, 10 predicted proteins | sample HC15DNA20500_MG_FD_204667 | JGI IMG/M metagenome (GOLD analysis project Ga0310345, IMG submission 204667) | Marine microbial communities from station ALOHA, North Pacific Subtropical Gyre - HC15-DNA-20-500_MG | ecosystem: Environmental > Aquatic > Marine > Oceanic | place: Pacific Ocean: North...
AGCGATCGTCTTGATCTCCACCGGTGTCAGCTTATGCCCATCCATCGCCACGATCATGTCGACGCCACAGGAGGCTCCGGTGATCGCGCTCTGGAACCGGACTTCCTCGGGATCAAAGCGCCGGCCGGTGCACTCGTCGCATTTGAGCGGGCGCAGCTGGAACTCGTGCAGCTTGCTGCAGTGGGTGCAGCGCCAGTGGCACATCGCCATGCCCATATCGGCAAACCAGTTGACGACGTTATCCTGCACGTCTCGGCCGATCTGGAAGGTCAGCTGCTCAGAGGTCGTCAGGAACTCGTTCCCTGGTTTGACATTGGCGAGATCGGCCAGGGCATAAAGCCTGGGGCACAGCCCGCCGTCCTTGGTCATCTCCGAGGCATGGATCTTCTGCAGCGGTCGCGCAGGCTGCGGGCCGGTCAGGTGCTGATGAAGCATCACTGACAGCGTGCTTTCCGGCTTCTTCTCTTTCAGCTTCTTGAGGAACTTGACCGTCATTCGACCAGCTCCCGCCAGCGCGCCATGGGCACCAGCACCCATTCGCCGTCCTTCACGGGCATCCCGTCAGGGCGCACGAACGACACGGTCAGTGCAGGCTCCTTGTGCTCCGCCCTCGCCTCCTGGGCGATCTTCACCAGCCAGTCGAGCTTGAGCGACATGCTGAGGCTGGTCGTGGACTTGGCCTCGATCAGGAACTGCCCTACCCCGATGTCACCCTTGGCGCCGTCCATGGCACCCGAAGCAGGGCGCGAACGCCCTCCCAGGGTCTTGCTGAGGCGGTCTTCCGACTTGCGGCCGGACTTGCCGATCCGGTGCTGCTGTCGGCGGGCGAGATAGGGAGGCATGGCCATCAGGCTTCTCCTCCCTCGATCAATCCCGACGAGGCCAGCATCTTGAGGATCAGGTTCTCGCGGATTTCAGCCCCATACTCAGGATCGCCATACAGCTTGTCCTTGAACGCCTGGATCGTGTCGAACTGCTCGCCTAGGCCGGTATAGCCCTTCTTGTCGTTCTTCACCCACAGCCCGAAGCTTTCCAGATCTGCCTTGACCAGGTTGAAGTCATCACTCTGCCCAGGCTTGAGCCCCTTGTGCGCGATCGTCACCATCTCGAACTTGCCGCTGGATCGCAGGATCGGGCACTTCCATTTCTTGACGATGAAGTTCACTTCCTTGGCGACAGGCATCGCCTCGCTGATCTTCTTGTCGTTCACGTTCTTGCCGTAGACGCGCAGGATGATCGCCGCCTGGTGACGTGGCTTCGGCCCACCTGGCGTGGTCTCGGGATCACCGAACATCACACCGATCTTGTAGGTGATCTGGTTGATGTAGATCAGCGTGGGGCGCCGGCCCTCCTTCTCGGCTTCGGAGAGGGCATGGGTCGTGCGGCGGACCAGCTTGGCGATGGTCTTGGCAGAGCCACCCACCTGCTCCTTCTCGGCATCGCTGTCGAGCTCGGCCGCAGTAACCAGGGCCGCGATACTGTCCATGACGACAATGCCGCAATCCTCGGCGAACAGCAGCGTTTCCACCACATTGACCGCCTGCTCGGCATATTCGGGATGGATCACGATCAGCTTGTCGACATCGACACCCAGCCGCTTCGCCCAATCCGGATCAAAGGAATGCTCGATGTCGATGAAGGCGCAGACTTCCTTGGGATAGTTCCGCTGGTGCTGGGCGATCATCAGAAGCGCGATGTTCGTCTTGTTCGACGACTCCATCCCGTAGATCATCGAGCACTTGCCGCGCGGGAAGCCGCCACCAAGGGCGACATCCAGCTCGTAAATGCCGGTCGGGCAGCGATCGGTGTTCGACTTGGTCCCGCCGAAATTACCGATCCCGTCCCCGAGGTCTTTCTGGAGCGTCTTGAGCACCGCCGCCATGGAGACGGATGACTGCCCCTTCGTTTTTATCTTGATAGCCATGCTGCACCTGATGCAGTTAATTTCACGAGGAGATTTCGGCGTTCAGCTTCTGCATCTTCTCGTCGATCCATTCGGAGGCGTACTCGAAGACCTCGTTGATCTCGTCGACCGCGCAGGGGATCTTCAAGACAACACCGACACGGCAGCTTTCGTAGTTGCCCATATTGTGCGTGTAGCTGGCTTCGACACCAACCTCGGCCCAACGATCAGCCTCGGCTCCGCTGTTCTCCGGAGAGGCTACCGTCTCCGTTTCGGTGTCAGAGGCAATCACCTTGCCCGAAGCCTTGTGCTCCTTGGTGGTGGTCGCCTGACCGTTCTTCTTGCTCATCTTGATAGGCATCGGCTTTCTCCTGGTTAAACCATGTCTTTCACTTCTGCGCCAATCGAGTTGTACCAGCGCAATCGGCTCCCCGCGTATCCGGAGAAGACGGGGCTGTCGTCATCAACCACGTCCATCACCACGGGGAATAACTTGTCATCGAACTCGCGACGGATGCGGCCCACGGCCTGGGCTACATCGGAGCGCGGCATGGCGAGCACGGCAGTGTCCAGCCAGTCCAGGCTCGTACCCTCACTCATCATGTTGTAGGTGGACAGCAGGATCGGCCGGACCTTCTCGCGGTCACGCTGCTCGCGTTCCGCCTTGGTGCTGCAGCCGATATAGAACCCGATCTCCTTGCCCGAAATCTCGTTGTGCTTGACCAAAATTCTATGCAGAGAGCGAAGGTGATCAATGAGGGTCGAGAACACGACCGTGGTGCGGCCCTTGGCATGGGCACCCGCGACCAGGCGACCGATCAGCTGGTTGCGCAAGGGGTCGGCAGCCAGCATCTTCTCGATATGCGTCGTCTTCCCTGGCTCGTGCGGAATGCGGACCACCCGCTTCTCGCCGGTCACGGGGTCGGTGCGCAGGGTCTTCGGACAATCCCATCCGGATGCGAAGCGCAGCACCTTGGGCACCATCAGCTGATAGTCGGTGCGGGCACGGATCGGGCCGATATGGGCCTGGACCACGAGCTCCTTGCCATCCTTGCGATCATTGGTGGCCGAGACGGCGAGGCGCAGCTTGGCGGGGAACATCGATGCCACCGACGAGAACTGGTCGGCCGGCACGCGGTGGCAGTTTCCGCTGATCGAAATCGTACCGTGCAGGCGTGTCACCACGTTTCCAGAAGGAACCGTCACGCAGTGTACTGGACCGTCGTAAGGCAGTTCTTCCCGATGCAACCCATCGCTTTCCAGCCACGTCTGGGGAGCGCTCCAGCGAACGCGCCAGCGGTTCTTGACCTTGCACACCGAAGCGTCCCTACCAGCAAGCTGAGCCAAGGTCTGGACCCACTCAGCGCGGGCCTTGCAGGGGTGCTGCCAGAAACTCGATACTTCGGATGCCCAGCCGTCCCACTCTTGCAATTCCTCCAGGAAGGCATTGTTACGGCCCCCATCCGTCGTGGGGTCGAACCAATCAAAATCCTTGCTGAGCAGCAGGTCTGATTGGAAAGTGATGTTCGTGTCGCCTCTGGCGTTCACGCGCAGAGAGAAGTCCCAGCCAAGGGAAGCCAGCAGCTCACGCAGCCGAACGATCTTTCGACCCCTGCGGAACGAAAATCGGTAGGTGTGCCGCCCGGTCTTCTTCGCCGTGTAGAGGTGGTGCCCGTCGGCTTCAAAGGCAATGCGGAGCCTTTCTAGATCGGATAGTGAACCTTCGCCTTTCAAGGTGCCCGCAATAGGTAGTTGGACACGGGAATGAAGGCACAAATCCCCCATCCGAGTACGGTCCAAGAACCACTGATCTCCACGCCTGCGCCGCAGAGGTTGCTCATGGCCCGGTGTGGTGATGGTGTCGAACTTCTGACCGTGAACCCGCACGAGGCTGCCGTTGAAGGGCCTCTCTACCGTCCGCAGCACCGGCTCAAACTGACAAGCTCCGGTCTCCGCGTCGAACGCCATCACCTGATCGTCTTTCGTTACGTCCGCCACAGGCTTCCACCCTTCCTGCGTGAGCAATTCATGGTCAGGGTGAAAACACTCGTCGAAGATGACGAAGCCGAAGCCTTTCACGATCCAGTCGGGATATTTGCCGTCCTTTGACAGCGATTGGATCATGGCGACACAGAACTTGGTACCGACCACCTCGCACTTGTCGCCGCGGATTTCACCAACCTCATGCTCCTTGAGGCCGAGGAAGTTCGCACCCTTCTCGTTGTAGGGGCTGACCTTGCCACAGGCGCCATGGAGCCACTGATAGTAGATGTCCTCCTTGGTCGTGATAACCAGCGTCTTGCGGCGCAGCTTGTGTGCCAGGTAATAGCCGAGGACGGTATTGTGGGTGACGGTGAGGTCGCCGAGCAGATACAGGTGATCACCATCCAGAGCGATGCCGCGATACTCACCGTCTCCCAACTCCTCGACCCTGAAACCTGTCATCAGCGCGTCTTTGACCTGCCTGCGCGGCTCCGCCATCTTGCGTGGCAGTCGGGTGGGGATCAGGTGCGTCTCGCCGTAGATCATGATGCGGGCATAAGCCTTCCCGTTGACCATCTTCTGCCCAACCGAAACGCCGAACCCCAGACTGCGGGCCAGGAACTCGATATCTGTCGCAAGCTTCTCGTGAACACTCGCGATTTCGAAGACGCCATTGTTCAGGTACCCATCCGTGTCGAGCAGTCCAGCCAGCAGCTGCAAGCGCTGCGCCCTGGAAGCAATTTTATACTTGCGCGGGATGAACTTGCGGGACGTAAGCCCTAGGCACTGCAACTCCCATCGCAGGGCGCAGCGGTTCGCATTCCCGCGCGCGCCGCAGATATGCAGCGTGACAGCCTTCCCTGCACTGCCGCGCTCCTCGCGAACAGTTGCCCCGAAGAACTCTGCCTGCCGGCGTACCTCAGCCTCGATTTCAGGGTCCATCGTGGTCACATTGATCGAGTGCTTCATTCCACCATCACCGAGAAGCACACCCACGAAATACGGATCGACCAGCTGCTTAGCCTCCGGAAACTCCACACCGGTACGCCACAGCTTGAACACATGCTTTTTCGCATCAGGCCAGGACATCCAGTCCTTGACCGTCACATTCACGATCTCACCCTTCTTTCCATAGTGGCAGTCGGCCGTGCATTTCAGGGAGAGGATATGGACGTCGTTGCATTTCCACGGTCGCCCTTTGTTGGGGACGATGCGGACCATCGGCCCGTAACCGAAATTCACATTGGTCACATTCCGTGGCTTGCTGTCCGGCCCCATCAGCTTATCGCCAACCTGCACGTCCCGCGCCTTTTTTATCGAGCCATCGAACATCAGTACCGGCTCATCCGGATCTTTACTCTTGCCCCACCCGGTATAGGCCGAAATCTGACCTGACTGGCCGTTCTGCAGGAACTCCAGCGTCTCTGCGAACAGTTTCTCCTGATGCTCGCGGGGCGTGGGGCAGAGCGGGAAATCCACCACTTCGCCTGGATCACGCTCGTCCTTGACGCCGATGGGGCAGACCGCCCGTGGCAGATAGATGAATTTCTTGTCGGGGCTCACCCTGTGCAGCAGCACTTCCTCGCCGAAGCGCGAGACGAAGCGGAAGCGGCGCTCAAGTTTGGGGCTGTACTTGTAGACAGCCTCGGCTCCCGTAGCGAGCGGCTTCTCATGCATGATCAGTTCGGACAGGACCGCCACCGATGCCTCCTTGCAGGGGTGATTGGATAGGGGCGGCGGAGGCGTGTCAGATTGCACCTCCGCCTATCGGGCCGATCGTGGTGGAGACCGGCCCGAATTTGCAATTAATTTCAGACTACAGCTCGTCGTCGAAGTTGCTGGACGATCCCGTACCCTGATGAATGGCCGGCTTGCAGACACCCAGAGCAATCAGCTCCTCGGGAGACCGGTACGTGATCTCCTCGGTGTAATCGGCAGGCTTCACATCATCGAGCTCGAGGTCGTACTTGGCCGCGATCTCGGAGCGCTTCTCCAGCTTCTCGACGAACTGGAACTGGTCGCCCACACCTGCCGCCTTGTCGCCGGAGCGGTAGACGTCGATGGTGCAGCCAGCCAGACCACCACGCTTGGCAGCGATGTTCTGGAGCAGTTTCAGGGTCGCACGCTTGGCCGGAAACAGCTTCCGCGTGTTCTTGATCGTCTTGCCCGCATTGGGGCCGTTCTTCACCTTGTACTCACTGTGGTCGATCACGGTCAGCACACCCACCAGGGTGTTGCGGTTACCGCTTTCGCAGAGAGGGCAAGGCTGGGAGGTATCGGCCTCGGCGGTGCAGACGAATTTCTGCCACTTGCCGTTAATCTTCACCGAATGCTCGTAGTACATGAGGACGTCAAGCATGCCGTCTTCATCGAGCTTGCCATCGAGGAAGGTGATCTGACGTTCCTCATCCGGTGGCAGCCAGAAAGGCCAGAGTTTCCCCTGCTCCTCCTTGCGCTGCTCGGCAAGTGCCTCCTCGGTCTCCAAGGCAGCCTTCGCCTCCTTGCCGGACTTCAACCATCCAGCCTTTGGCGCGCTATGCTCGGTTTTCTTCGGAGGGGTCTTGGTTGCCACGTTGCCTTCGTCGTCATCGACTGGCGTGGACTTCTTCGCAAATTTCAGTCCCATGTTTTCCTACCTTTTCCAAGGGGTTCCTGTTTGACCTCTCGGGTCGTTTTCCATCCTACGACCATGGCGGCCCTAGTCAAGAAAATCTGCAATTAATTTCACCAAAGGCGACAGTAATTCCGCCAGTTGGTGCGCTGTCATTTCACCAGGGTCTTTGACGCCTTCCGGAGGCATCAGATGCGTAATGACATGGTCCTCGTGCAACGCCTCCTGGATACGGTGGCGCCCGATGTCACCGGCCTTCCCGCGATCGAGCAGCGTTATCCATTCCAGGGCATCACCCATGCGGCGGATCTTCTCGAAGCCAGGATTGGCGAACAGCGGTGAGACGACATTCGGATAGACGCGGGCTGCAGACAGCAGGTCGAACGGTCCCTCCACCACCAGGATCGGTTCAGACAAGTCGATCCAGTTCTCTCCGAGCCACACGATGGGATTGTTCTTGCCGGCTTGCGTGTACATCCGGTAGCGCGGCTCAGTCTCCTTGTCGACGGCTCGGCCATGCAGACCACGGGCTATTCCCTGGAAGTCCCGTACGGGGAAGCACACGCGGCGCTCCTCGGTGTCGGCCCTCAGATCGACAGCCTCACTGATCTCCTCGGGCACATTGCGGTCGGCGAGGTACTTCCGCGCCCACGGAATGTCCAAGGCTCTCGGAAAGGACTCCATCCACCAGTCCGGAAACTCGTGAAGCTCCTTCTTCTCGCCGAACAGCACCTCCTCGATGTCGGGGCTATCGAAGTCGAGCTCGGCCGACATCTCCGCCTCCTCGATCTTGGCGAGCAACTGTCCCCACGGCGCATTCTCGATGCGCGGCTGGGTCTTGTTGCGGTGCCTGATCTCCAGCACCAGTTCGCTGAGGCTGCCGCGATAGGCGCAGGAGAAGCAGTTGGTGCGCGCGTCTCCTGGCTCATCCCGCACGGCGAAGGATGGGTTGCTATCCTTCCCCTTGTCGTGGGTCCAGGGAGCCATCGGACACGTTGCCAGCACCCACCCTCCTCGGTTCTGGGTGTGCGGCACATGTGATCCAAGCGGCTCCAGGATTTCGGCAACGAATTTGCGTCGTCCTATGCTCGGCATGGCGCGTTCTCGTCCACCTGGACATCATCGCCGGAAAGCAAGTCCTTGTGCGCCTGCACCATGGCCTCCGTGCAGAGACTATCGACCAGCTCGTTTCCATAGACACCGGAGTGCCCTTTGACGTGCAGGAGCATGACATCGTGGAGCCGGTATAGGTCGATCATCTTCTCCCACAGGTCACGGTTCAGAACGTCCTTGCCGTCGCGGGTCTTCCAGCCGTTACGCACCCAATTGCGGCACCAACTGGTGAGGCCATCGATGACATACTTGCTGTCCGAGAAGATGCGGATCTTCGAGCCGAGCGGGATGCGCTCGAGCACCTTGATGACGGCCATCATCTCCATGCGATTGTTCGTGGTGCCGACAAATGCGCCACTCTGCTGCTCGGTATGCCCGTTCGTGTCGGAGATGTAGAATGCCCACGCGCCAACGCCATTGCGGCGAGCATCGCAACCGCCATCCGTGTAGGCAGTCACGGTGCCCGAGAAAGCCTCTTCTGCAGAGGCGTCGACAACTTGCGGATCACCGATTTCGGCCTTGAGGCCATGGGCTGCGAGGATTGCGGTGACGTACTCAGACAGTTCATCCGGCTTATGCTGGTCGGTCTCGAAAGTGACCGGAAACACCATTCTCATGGCTCGTACCTTTCAGAAAAAAGGGCCAGCTCACGCAGAACTGGCCCAAGCGGCAGTCTCCATCCGGGAGGGATGGCCCTGGGCAAACGCTATTTGCGCTTGCAAACCTTGAAGCTGCGCTTGGTGCGCTCGATCGTGATGACCTTCTCGCGCTGCGGCAGTGTCAGGTACTTGTCGAGATCGGTCAGCTTGACGCTGGCCAGCTTGTAGAACAGCTCGTCGCCCAGCATCTCGTGGACCTGGCGAACATTGCTGACTTCGCGGGACGTGCCCTTGGGGCCGAACTCGAGAACGAATTCAGTGCCATTAATTTCACCGTCTTCGTCGTCTTTGAAGTTCGTATCCTCAAGCGCTTCCTGCAGCTCGGTCTCGACCGCCTTGAACGGCTTCAACTTCGCCGTCTCTTCCTTGATCTTCTTCTTGATCTTATCGGCCTTGAGGCTTTCAGCGCCATAACGATCAATGATTTGAGCCAGCGGGCTCAACTCCTCGACCGAAGTCTGCTCAAGCTTCTTTTTGCCAATCACGATGCCCATGATCTCACCCTTCCTTGGTTCTTCTGGGACTGTCCCTTTACGGTAGCTGGCAGGCAGCGCGTGTCAATGAAATTTGCAGTTAATTTCACTATCACAGGAACTGCAGCTCCTCAACATCCTCATCCTCGATCTCCGAGAAATCCATGTTCTGGAAATCCCACTTGGTGCGGAACGATCCCACCTCGCCGCCGCGGCCCTTCAAGATCTCGATCTTCCTCTGCTGCAGGGTCTCCACGCTGTCTTCCTCGAACAAGCCGAGCAGGAGCGACGACACCTGGAAGATCGCATCCGAGTAGCCGACGTCGTCACCGGTGACCTTCTCGCCCTTTTTCTTCTTCGAGGCGGACTTGGCGAACTGCCAGCTGACAGCGGTCGGTGCCAGTGCGGCAAGCTCCTGCTTCATCAGGTCGGCATTCTCCGCCACACGGCGGTAGCGGTCGCGTTCGGTGGGATGTTTCACCAGGTAGCCGCCGTCGATCAGGATCGCTGCGGGTTTCAGCTGGCGGGCCAGCATCCAGATGTCCTCGACTGTGGCCGTCAGGTTGCCGTCGATCACGTAGAACGGCTCCCCGAAGCCCTGGATTTCAAGCAGGGAGTTTTTCAGCTTGGCCAGCTTCATCGTCGACAGGTTCGGGTTCTTGATGGCGCCGGCAGGCACCTGGGCAACGATCGCGGCCAGACGCTGCTGGATTTGCGAGATCGGCATCTCCATCGAGACGAACATGCGCGACTGCGGGTTCTCCTTGTCCTGGTTCTTGCCAGCCTTCAACCAGCCGTTCAGCGCGGCATAGAGCAGGAACCAGGTGTTGTGCGTCACCACGTAGTCGCCGGCAATGAACAGTCGGCTCGGATGGGTGACGGCAATGCAGGTGGCCGGTCCTGACCCGATTGGCTCGATACCCGTCACCCGCAGATGGCTCGGATCATGGGTTGTGTAGGCCGTGCAGCGAGCCTTCTTCCGCTGCATCGAGAACGCCTCCTCCGGTGCCTTCAGGATGATCGTAATACGGTGGTGGTCGAGATGCGTTGTGGCCTTTACCTTCTGGTGCAACGCCTTGCCGCCAATGGAGCGAACCAGGCGGGCAACATCCTCAACAAGCCGTTGGCTGGACGATCCGAAGACGGTGCAGCCGTTCTTGTCGGCGGTACCATCCGTGTCCATCAGCCCCTGCAACAGGGCGACCCTGTCATCACGACACCAGTGGAACACATGCTGCGGCAGGAACTTGTCCTTTGACTTCAGACCCCACAGCCCGAGTTTCTGCAGACGGGCCTTCACCTCGTTGGGCGGTAGCTTGCCTTGGTCGGCAGCCGTTACAACACGGTAGGACGGGGCACGGTCCTCCGACTTGATTTCGGTGAGACAGTGCGTTGGTGGCAGTGCGGCTTCGACGCGACGAACCACCTCGGGATCGACAGAAGTGAATGAGACTTCCTTGGTCAGGCAGCCATCCCCGAGGAGGACGCCCAGCAGATACGGATCGATATAGGGCTTGGCGTCTCCGAACTCGCCCGAGGCAAGCGGCACCCACAGCGTGTTGGCGTAGCGGGATGCCTTACTGCGGAAGCGGATCATGTCTTTGGTCGTCATGATCCGTGGCGCGTCCCAATACTTGCACCCAACCTGCCATAGATGGTCACCGTCAACATCCAGTGAGCGGCCATCCGCAAAGGTCACACGATACAGCTCGCGCTCGCCCTGAGCATAGACACCAAATACCTTCGAAGGGGCGCCATCCACCGAGGCAAGAGCATCCCCCACTTCAATGTCCTCGATCGGCTTGAAACCGCCGTCTGACATCAGCACTGGTGTGCCGTGCGCAAGTGCTTTGCCCATTGCAGGGCGGCCGACAAAGGAGATCAGGTCACCGACGCCAATGCCACCGGCCATCTCATCGAGCGTCGGCCAGCCCATCTGGAAGCCTCGGCTCTCGTCGGCCGTGAACTTCTGGACATACTCGGCGATCACCGCGTCATAGGCATCGCGGAAGTCGACCATCTGCTTGGCGTTCTCGCGATTGATCAGGTCCATGACGGTCTGCGTGATCACCCGCAAAGCCGCGTTGATGTCCTTCACGTCGGGCGACAGGTACTCGGTCGCCTTCTTCATCGCCCGTTTCAGCTGCAGCTCCGAATGCCGCTGCTTCATCAGGTCGACATAGTAGGCTGAGGGCTCCTCGTGAGACACCAGATCTTCGCCCGTGTGGGCCTTGATGGTCTCCGGCTCGGGGAACTTGTGGTACTGCTTGACGAAGCCCTTGACGAACTTGAACGCCTCGATCTCGGTGCCACGGAACAGGTCGTCGATGGGACCGTACTGCAGGAAGTTGGAGACCGAGCCTTCCTCGAGCAGGGCGGACAGGAATTTCTTACCAATCGACATGCTTTGCCCCCTCGCACTTCACCGCCAGGTATTTCGATTTCAGCATGCCAGCCATCGGGACGCCGTACTCCTTGCCAAGCTTGTCGATGTCGGGAACAGCCACGATCGTCTGCTGGCCGAGCAGGTCGCGCTGGACCATCATGTCGAACAGGGCGTGCACCTGCCACGGGGCAATGCCACCACCCTCGCCTCGCGGCTGGAAGAAGTTCGGGATCAGCAGCGCAGTGAGATCGGGCATAGAGCCGTCAGCAAGCGCGTCGAGCACCATTCCGACTGTCATCACCCTCGCCCGCACGAAATTGCGCACCAGGCAACCTGCAAAGGCCGAGAAATGCCCTTCGATGTCCTCGGGCTCCCCGACATAGACGACACCCGACAGGGTCTTCTCGTGGACGTGGTGCTTGAAGCGGCGGATATATTCCCGCTCGGCTTCGCCAAACGTGTCTGGAAGCGGTCTGCAGATGTGCACCGGCTTCACATTGGCATCTCGGGCGTAGTTCTCCAGATCGGCCACCAGGCGGGCATGGTGATCGGGATCAAGCGCTCCGGCAGCATACGGATCTTTCAGCATCAGGCACCACCATCGCCATTGAGGATCGCCAGCAGCTCATCCACGGACTGCGGTTTTTCCTCTTCGGGTTTCTTGGGCTTCTTGGGTTTCGCAGCAGTCTGCGGCTTGGCCGGCGTTTGTGCAATTGATTTCACAGGAGCGGCCGAGATTTCAGGCTCCTTCTTCGGCAGAGCGAACTGGATGGCCGTGGTGATGTGGGCAAGCACGAAACCGATTACCGGCTTTCCAGGGGTGGCTTTGACCCCTTCCGAATATTCGACCTCCTTGATGAAGGCGATCCAGTTTCGGACAACACGATCAATCACCTTCACAGCCTGCCCCTTCGGACACTGCTGCAGGATCATCTTCAACTGCCCCCGATGCTTCTGGGTCAGGTTTGCGGCCATCTGCTGATATGTCTGCGAGTAGGCAGTCTTCCAAGCGTATTCCAATTCGTGAACTGTATCGGGCTTGGTTTCCACCTTCTTCGAGGTAGCTTTTGCAAACGCCTCTTTCACGGAGAATTTTTCTTTCGATTTTCTCACTTTCTTTTCCACCTTTCCCGCTGGTTTTTCGGGTTCCGGAGAAGCTGTTGCGGACGACAGTTCGCAAGAGTCTTTCTGTAATGTCTTTCTGTAATGTCTTTTATATAGAGTTGCGCATATTTGCTTAACTGGAGTTGCG
>Ga0310345_10004671_pt1 | contig 12378 bp, 8 predicted proteins | sample HC15DNA20500_MG_FD_204667 | JGI IMG/M metagenome (GOLD analysis project Ga0310345, IMG submission 204667) | Marine microbial communities from station ALOHA, North Pacific Subtropical Gyre - HC15-DNA-20-500_MG | ecosystem: Environmental > Aquatic > Marine > Oceanic | place: Pacific Ocean: North...
CACGACCTCCTCGTCCGTGAGATCGGGGCGCGGCTCGATATCGATCTGCCGGACGTCGAGCCGTACAAGTTGTGCGACTTCAAACCGACGTTCGGGGTGACGTTCGAGGACCTGATCGGCGACGCGGACTTTTGGGGCCACATCGACTGCGACATGGTGCTCGGGGACCTGCGCGCGTTCGCCACGGACGACGTGCTGGCGGACCACGACCTCGTCAGTCTCCGTGGGCGCCGGTTCGTCCACGGCCCGTTCACGCTGTATCGGAACGACGGCCGCATTAACTCCCTGTTTCAGCTCGCTCAGAATTGGGCCCAGACCCTATCCGCCCCCCGGATGCACTCGTTCACCGAGTCGTGCGGGTGGTGGGCTTGGAAGGGGGAGCGGCGCCCGCCGGGCGCCCCCGAGTCGTTCTCTGAGGTCGTCCTCCGAGAGGCCTCGGCCGGCCGCGTCCGCTTCTACGATGAGGACCACGTGGAGGAGGGAGACCCGAGGGCGAAGCCGCTGGCCATGGAGTGGGAGCGCGGCCGCCTCCACGACGCCCGGACCGACCGCGACGTCGCCTACTACCACCTCGTCACAGCGAAGAACGTCCCCTTCTTCCGCACCCCGACCTGGGACCGGCTCCCAGACCGCTTCACCATCACGCCCTCCGGAATCAGGGGCGAAAGCGAGAACCCGCTCGGATTCCACACCCGGCGAGCTCTCACTGGCACCCCGGCGTACGTCAGACAGCTAAGGAAGAGGATTCTGACCAGGCTCCAGCGATAGGGGAAGGTCTGGCGTCCCGGCAAGACCGTAGCCGGCGTCGCGCCGGCTCCGAGGCGCCACGTCGGGGTCCGAGGCAACTGGGAACGTACCACCGCGGGCCCTACGAGGACTCCCCCTCCTCAGAGTCGGCCGGGCGGCCACCGATCGGTTCGCGGCGGACGACCGTGTCGCCGATGACGACGGCGTCCATCCGAGTCCGGTGGAAACACGCGAACGCCTGTTCTGGCGTGTCGACGATGGGCTCGTTCTCGTTGAACGACGTATTGAGCAGGACGGGCGTCCCCGTCCGCTTCTCAAACGCCGAGATGAGCGCGTAGTACGCCTCGTTCTGGTCCTGTGCGACGGTCTGGAGCCGCCCGCTCCCGTCGATGTGAGTGATGGCCGGGAGCCCCTCGCGCTTGTCTGGCTGGACGGGGTAGACCTGCTGCATGAAGGGGTCCTCGGCCGCGCCGACGAAGTAGTCGTGGAGGGCCTCCCTCTTGACCGACGGGGCGAACGGGCGGAACCGCTCGCGGAACTTGATCTTGAGGTTGATCAGGTCCCGCATGTCGGCCCGCGAGGGGTCCGCGAGAATCGAGCGGTTCCCGAGCGCGCGCGAGCCCCACTCCATCCGCCCCTGGAACCACCCGACCACGTTCCCGTCCGCGAGCAGGTCGGCCGTCGCCTCGATGGCCTCCTCGGACGAGCCGTACACCGTGGCCGTGTAGCGCCAGTCGGCGTCGGCACGTCCCGGGACCGCGTCGTCGAGGATGGCCTCGACGTCCGCGTCCGGGTACTCGGTCCCCCAGTAGGCATGGTCCATCACGAAGGAGCGGGGGTGCCCGAGCGCCTGGTGCCAGACCCAGAGGGCGGCCCCGAGGGCCGTCCCGTTGTCGCCGGCGGCCGGCTGGACGTAGACCTCGTCGAAGGGGGTGTTGGCCCGGATCTTGCCGTTGGCGACGCTGTTCATGCCGCACCCTCCGGCGAGGCAGAGCCTCCGGCGGCCGGTCCGCCCGTGGAGGCCGCGGAGGACGTGGAAGGCGGCCTCCTCGTAGACGACCTGGAGCGAGTGGGCGAGGTCCTCGTGGGCCCCGGTGAGCTCCTCGTCCGGCCGTCGAGCCGGGCCGAGCAGGTCCGTCATCTTGTCCGCGTAGACCCGGCCGAGCGAGGGGTACCCCCCGTCCCACTCCATCTCGACGCCGTCGGACCAGTGCCGGAAGTAGTCGAGGTCGAGCTCGAACGTCCCGCCCTGCTCGAGGCGGACGAGTTGGCGGACCTCGTCGACGCGTGTCGGCTCGCCGTACGGGGCCAGCCCCATCACCTTGAACTCGTCGCCGTAGTGGAGGAACCCGAGGTGCTGGGTGACCGCCGTGTAGAGCATCCCGAGCGAGTGCGGGAAGTAGGTCCGGTCGAGGACCTCCAGGCGGTTCCCCCGCCCCTCCGCCAGCGACGTCGAGACGAAGTCCCCGAACCCGTCGATGGCCGCGACCGCGGCCTCGCCGAACGGCGAGCAGAAAAAAGCGCTCGCGAGGTGCGCCGGGTGGTGCTCGACGTTGTGGACCGTGGGGAGGGCCGTCCGGTCCAGTCCGAGCGCGTCGGCGAGAGGCCCCTCGACCTCGCGGAGGGCCCGCCGGTTTTTCAACCGGTCGAGGACGAGCCGGACCGACGGCCGCTTCTTCAGGGCGAAGAGCGCCTTCTGGGGGAGGTTCGCGCTGGGATCCCGGCTGATGGCGACGTGGGCGACGTCGGCCCCGGCGATCCCAGCCATCTCGAGGCACCGGCGGATCGCCTGCGTCGGGAAGCCGGCGTAGTGCTTGATGCGCGTGAAGCGCTCCTCTTCGAGGGCGGCCACGACGGCCCCGTCGCGGAGGAGGACCGCGGAGACGTCGCCGTGGTAGGCGTTGATGCCGAGTACGTACATAGGGGAGGGGTCAGTAGAGGATGGGGAGGGCCAGAGGCGGGCCGAGAGCGGGCCCGTCGGTTTTAGCTGAGCGGATCGTCGCGCCCCCAACACCCCAGCCGTCCCGGTCCTCCGCTAGAGCGTGCCGGAGACATCTCCGCTCGTTGCCCAGGCCGGGCCTGTCACCTGGGGCGAAAGGGGGGCCCGGTACCACGACGGGGGCCCCGGGGGCGGTCGCGAGAGGCTCGGGCACCGGCGCCGGGCTCCCTCGCACCGCCACCCCGCGGGGTGACGCGTTCATGAGGGCGCGCCAGGGCCCCGCGCCGTATGAAGAGATGCGACGCGCCATCAAACTGTCTCGATCCGCCCCCTTAAAGCCAGGGTCCACCTCACCCCGCCATCTCGCCAAGGGCCGATATCACGAACGGTGGCAGGGCGGGCCATCAGCGAACGCTCCGCGGGATGTGGCCGCCGTCGACGATAACGGTACTCGGGCGCGCCCCCCTCCCCAGGAGCCATCGGTACAGCGCGAGGTGCTCGGAGGCGGTACGGTCCCACGACAGTTCGCGTCGGACGTAGTCACGGCCCCGCTCCCCCATCTCGCGGAGGAGTCCGGGGGCGGCCGTGAGGGCCACGCGGAGCGCGGCAGCGACGGGGCCCGCGCCGACCTCGGTCCACCACCCTCACCGGTGGGTCTCGAGCGCCCGCCACGGCGCGCCCCGCGTCGTCAGGACGGGCAGCCCGACGCCGAGGGCCTCCGCCACGACGATCCCGAAGTTCTCGCTGTGTGTAGGGAGCACGAAGAGGTCGGCACCACGGTACAGGTCCCACTTCTCGTCATCGGAGACCGGGCCCACGAAGGAGACCTCGCGTTGCAGGTCGAGCGCCCCCACGAGGCGCTCGACCTCGGCCCGGTGCCCGCCCTCGTCGGGGCCCGCGATCAGGAGGCGCCACCCCTCGGGTCGCACCCGGTGCCACGCCTCGACGAGGTCGGGGAGCCCCTTGATCGGGTGCACCCGCGATAGGAACAGGGCGGTCCGTCTCTCGGCCGATCGGTCGTCACTCCGCCACCCGGCGGTGCCCGCACCGTGGGGGACGTGGACGCCGTGGGGGATCACCGCGATGGGTTGGCGGAGCCCCGCCCGCCGGATGTCCTCGGCCTCAGTCTCCGAAGTGGCCTGGAAGGCGGCCGTCAGTCCGAGCGCCCTACGTTGGTACAAGACCCACGCCAAGCTCTTCTTTGCCTTCCGGACACGAAGCGCCCTCGCGGAGAGCATCCCCTTCGGACTGACGACGAGGGGGCGCCTCGTGGCGCGGGCGACGAGGGCCACGGAGCGGTTCGCGGGGAGCCACAACCCATGATCGTGGAGCACGACCGGGCCCGAGGCACGAGCCCTCTCCGCCACCGCCATGCCGAAGGGCGACCCTGCCCCCCGCCACAACCCACGCCGCGGGGAGTCGGTGACGAGTCGGAGGTGGACCCCAGGCGACTCGGGCTGCACGGTCGCCTCCGGGGGGGGCGTCCGCGAACTCACGAGGTCCACAGACGCGCCCGCTCTCGCCAAGCCGTCGCACAAGGCGGTCACGCTCCGACTCGGACCTCCGGACGCGACCCGCAGATCCTTGACCGATTGGACGACGTGGAGCCCTTCCTCCGCGGCTTCGCCCATCACGTCAACGCCCCCTGCGTGGGGAGAGCGATGGGTTCGTCCTCCTCGGACTTCCGGTCGGCCCGCAGCCAACGGGCCACTGGGGGCGCGGCGATCCAGAACGCGAGGGCGAGCACGATGAACCGCATGAGGAGGCTCCCCAAGAGCTTCGCCGTCGCCACCTCTAGCTGGTACCCCCACAGGGCCAACGCGACCGTGAACGCGAACGCTACGAGACGGGACTCGCCGCCCCGCGCGAAGTAACGGTAGAGGAGCCCCCAGAGTAGGCCGATGAGGAACACAGGGAGTAGCATCCCGACTCGGCCGAAGTCGACGTAGCTCTCGGCCATGTACCCGATGCTGATCGAGGTCCCCTGGCCCTCTCCGGCCACCCCGACACCCGCGTAGCGCCTCGTAACCTCGGAGTCGGACACGAGCGGCGGCTTGTCTGGGAACAAGATCCGGGGCCTCAGCACGTGTCGGATGGCGTCGCCCCACACGGCCCCCCCCTCGTGGGGGACGGCCGCTGGGACGTACCCCAACACGTATCCAAAGAAGTCCACGTAGGCGATCCGTTCGGCGAGAGGCTCGAGCCCCTCGACGAGGTCGCCCCGGTCGAGCCCGGAGATCAGCCCGACGAGCACCGAGATTTGCTCCTCCTGGTCCACGACGGCGCCCTGCAGGTCGTCCTCGCCCCCCGTGATCGCGAGGCGGTACTCGGGCTTCACAACGGTCCAGGCTGCCCCGAGGACAGCGAGAGCCCCGACGAGAGCGACGACGCCCACGGCCGTCCGCACGCTCACCCGGCTGTGGACCGCGAAGTAGGTGATGACCGTGACGAAGATGACCTCCTTGAACCCGGAGAAGAACCCGATCCCAGAGACGAACTCGACCGCGAAGGCGACTACCAGGTAGAGGTATCCCTCCCGGCGCGCGAAGACGAGGTAGCCGAGGAAGAAGAACGTGGCCCACTTGAGCTGCTCGACCCCAAGCAGGATTTGCTTTAGCCCGCTCATGAACCCAACGCTCCCCGCCAGCGCCGTCACCACGAACGTCGTGGCGAGGTAGAGCCAGAACGCCCTGGGGATCGAGAACACCTCGGCCTCCTCCCGCAGAGCGCTCAGGCGGGGCGGCGCGAGTGTGTGAACGGCCGCTCGGATGCCAAGAGCCAGCGCGACGAGGCCCGCAAGGCTGAGCCACGTGGCCGTCTCCACGTGCGCGAACGCCCCGAGGGTGGGGTACGTCACGAGGTCCCCCACGTCGGCGCCGACGAGGTCCGCGTGAAACACGCGCATGGTTGCCTGGGCCCACTGGAACCCCACGACAAACGCGAGGACGGGGGGTTCGCCAGGGACCCAAACGAGGGCCAGCAAGATCGGGAGCACCGCGATCGACGCGACGGTCAGCAAGGGGTTGGCAGTGAGCAGACCGGCGAGCGAGAGCGCCAGGAACAGGCCGATGACCTGGGGCGACAAGCCGAGGGGCCTTGAGGGCCGGGCTCGGTCCTCACCCTGTACTGGGAGCGCGGGAACGGGACTCAGCGGCATGACCGTGGTGGGGCAGAGCAGGACGTGCCTTAGGCGTGCTGGTGCGAGCGGGCTCGGACGTAGCGGACAGCCTCTATGGTCCCCCTCACCGCTCTACCGAGGGAGTACGCCTCCGTCTTCTCGTCGAGGGCCCTCAGTGTGGACGGGCTCTTCGCCGCGGGGAGCAGCCTCGCCAGAGCGGCGGCGAGCGCCCCCGTGTCGCCGAGCGGGTACGTCGCGCCGGTCACCCCCTCCTCGATGAGGTCGGGGGCGCAGCCCACGACGTCCGAAACGACGGCCGCGGTCCCGCACGCCATCGCCTCGTTGACGACGAGTCCCCACGTCTCGCCACCGTCGGACGGCAAGACGAGGAGGTCGGCGGCGGCGTAGTACGCCGGCAACTCCGTCTGGTTCTTGAACCCGGCGAAGTGCGCCGGCACGCCCAGTCGGTCCGCCGCGGCACGGATCGCCCCTTCGAGCTCCCCAGAGCCGACGAACACCAAACGTGCCCCGCCCCCCATCTGGCGGAGCCTGGCCACTCCCTCGATCGCATCTAATGGTCTTTTTTTATGCACAAACTTACCAACAAATAGAATTATAGGACCTTTTGGATTGGGCAACTCGGCCTTGATGGAAGCCCCCCACCCCGAGGCCGCCGCTCTGGAACGGAAGAACTCGCTGTCGACGAAGTGGGGTACGAAGTGCATGCGCTCGGGGTCCGCCCCGTAATGGAGGTAGTACTCCCTCGCCCGCGCTCCGACGACGAGGTACCCGTCGAACCTCGGGACGAACGCGCGGTAGCCGACGGCCTTCGCCGCCTTCTTCCACCCTGTCCGGGGCGTCCTCAGTTGCGAGTCGCCGCGGACTAGCACGGGCGTCCCCGTCCGCCAACAGGCGGCCATCGCCTGCCAGTAACTCAGGGTGTTCCATCCGGTCACGAGGAAGGCGTCGAACCGTTCCTGTCGCACGACCTGAGCGATCGTGGGCGTGTCGCACCCCATGAACCTCTCCGTACTCGGTCGGGACGCCCGGTTGTCGAGGAACGTGTGGTCATACCCGCCAAGAAGGTCTACGTCCCACTCGAACTCGACGCCGAAGCCGGCGTCGGCCTGGCCCCTCGCCGTCTGACGGTGCGCGAAGTACACGTGGAGGTCCAGCTCGTTCGCCAGTGCCCTGTAGAGGGGGGCCTGGTACTGAATCGGGTGTGTGGCGAGGACGCCTAACGTCATAGCGAACTGGTTGGGCAGGACTACCTGGCCGACGAACCGGCCGGCGGTCGCGGTGTGGGGCCCGCCGTGTATCCCCGTGGGGGCGGCCAAAGACGTGCCATGAAGGCTTCGCCGCCGTTACCCACCCTCTTTCGAAACCTCTGGCCCTCGTGAGGTCGCCATGTCGAGGGCCGCGGCTAGGGCGCGGGTGACGTTCCTGGCTGAGAACTCTTGGAACGCCTCCACGTCCACGTCCTCCCGTCGGAACGACTCCGCGAAGGCGCGATAGTCGGCGAACGCGTCCGCGAACTCGGACGCGATAGTGCTGAGCCCGTCCTCGCCGTCGAAGGCGAGAACCCGCCCCGCGCCCGTGCGGCGAACCACTTCGCAGGCCGTACTCGCCTCGTGGAGGACGGCGAGTATGGGCCTCTCGGAGAGTACGCCCTGGTACACCTTCGACGGCGTGTAGTGGGGCTCCGTGCTCCCTAGGATGAACACGCCCTGGGCCGCCTCGAGGTGCGCGAGGACGTCGAGGTAAGGGATCCGGGCTGGGTGCTCCTTGATGACAGAGCCCCACAGGCCGTACTCTTCAGCGACCGGGCGGACCCGGTACCCCTCCGCGTCGTCTGGGGAGGAGCCCGTCCCGACGAAGAAGAGCTCGACGTCCGCGAACTCGTCGCGCCGTTCCGCGATCGCTCGGCACACGCTGTGGAGCGGTCCGGTCGCGTTGGGGAGGAGGGCGCCAGCGTAGAGGAGCCGGAAACGGCCGTCTCGCTCGAACAACCACGGCTCGATCCCCACCTCGGCGACTTTCCGGTGGTCCCGCGACTCCCCGCCGTAAGGCATTGCCACTGTGGGTACGCGTCGTAGCTGGGGGTTCCTGTCGAGCACCGCCTCGTAGTACCCCTCTGCGACGCCCGTAATGAGCGCGGCGTCCCGGACAGCGACGGGCTCGAGGATCCTGGCCAGTCGCTGGGTCGCCCACGCCTTGCTCCCAAGGGGGTACGCGTTGGGCTCCACCCACGGGTCGATGTAGTCGATCCCGTACGGCACCCGACGACGTCGGTGGACGGCGCGACCGATGAGCGCGCCATAGAACGAGGGAATGAGCACGTGGACGAAGTCCACCCGCTCCCGGTCAACGACCTCGATCGCTCTCCGGAGGAGGGGCCGGAACGACCGGAGCACGACGTCGCCGACCAGGCGGACGCGGCCGATGTCGATCGGCTTCAGGTCCGCCCGGACCCGCTCTACCCGGACGGACTCTGGCACGAGCTCTGCCAGATTCCAGTCGAGCTCCTCGGTGTAGTCGTCGTGGTGGACCGTGAGGACGACGGGTTCCCACCCGAACTCGGGGAGGTGCCGGGCAAACAGCCGCGCCCGGTGGACCGCCGCCAGGTTCGATGGGGGGAAATGGGGAGAGACGAGGAGGACGCGTTTCACTTGGGCCCGGAGGGCGGAGGGGAGGACGCCATCGCGGCTTCGGCGGCGGACACCACGGTCGGCGCCTGCCGTTCCCAACAGAACCTACGCGCTGCCGCCTCCAGCGAAGCGGCCCGCGCACTCGCGAGCAGGTCGGGGGCCTCGGCCAACCTGCGGATCGCTGCGGCCATCGCGGCGGGGTCCGCCTGCCCCACGAGCGTGACCGCCCCGGGCGCCCGCTCCGCGACCTCTACTTGGCCCGCCGTCCTGCTCGCGATGACGGCGAGGCCGCCGAGGAAGTAATGGAGGATCTTGTTTGTAACGGTGAGGTCGCGGCTCTCTATGTCCGAACTCTCGAGCGCGATCCCCACGTCGTGCTCGGCGATCCGGCTGAGCAGCTCCCCGGGGGGTACGAGGGGGTGCACCCGGAGGCGATGCCTGGCCTCTGGGAACGCGGACCGGAGCCAGCCCGCGTGCTCCTCGGGGAGACGACCCCTCAGGTGGACATCGACGGCGACATCGACGTGGACGAGCGCGGCAAATAAGAGGTCAAGCCCTCGGTCAGGGCCGATCGTCTGCGAGACCCAGTGGAGCGAGAGCCTCGAGCGGTCGTCACGGTCCCGGCTCTCACCGTCGATGCGCTCGCGGTCGCTCCACGGGAACGCGTTGTACACGACGTCGGGGGGGGGTACCCCGTAGGCCGCTGCGAGCGCCGCCGACAGGGAACGGGAGGTGGTAACGGAGTAGGCGGACTTCCTGAGCACCTCAGCCTCGACACGTCGGAGGAGAGCTACGGGGTGGCGGTGCCGTTCGGACGGGTGCGGGTGGCGCGAGTACCAGTCCTCGACGTCGACGCCGACCCTCCTCCCCCGTCGTGCGAGCCGTGTACAGACCCATGCCCCCACTTCTTGATGGCCGATCGTGAGATCAGCCCCCTCCCTCTCGGCCTCCCGCAGCAGGGCGGGCAGCCCGTACCCGAGCGCGCCGGGGGAGTCGATTCCGAGCAACCGCTTCGCCTCGCGAGCGGCCCGGCGTCGAACTCGGTAGGCCGTGCCCCGAGTTCCGGCCTTCGGCCGGACGTCGACGACGTACCGGTGGGCCCACTCGGCCTCCGCCGAGAGCGCCGCGTCTGCATTGACCAGCGCCACGTCTGTGGCGGGCCCCAGCACCGTGACGGCGTGGCCGGCCTCAGCAAGCGTTGCGGCCTCCTTCACCACGCGAGGATTCCGGCACAGGTGTGCCCCCGTGACAATACAGATGCGCGCCACTTATTTCGTTTTGGCTTGAGCGTGTACCAAGACGGCCTCGACACCGCCGACCATCTTCTCCCGCGAGAACAGCCGGGCGGCGCGGGCCCGGCCAGCTCTACCCATCCTACTGCGGAGCTCGGGATCGGCGGCGAGCACGGCGAGAGCGTTAGCCAGAGACTCTGGACGTTCAGCCTCGACGACCAATCCGGAATCCCCATCGATGACGATCTCTTGGAGCCCCCCCCGAGCCGAAACGACAGCGGGGAGCCCGTGGAGCCCCGCCTCTGCTGCAACGAGCCCGAAGGCCTCTTCGATGCGCGAAGGAGCCACCAAGACGTCTATGTGAGGGTATATATCGTCTTGATCGGGCACAAACCCGTGCCACTCGAGGGCGACTCCGAGCCGGCCCGCGCGGGCCCTTAGGCTCCGGGCGAACGCACCTTCGCCCCGTCCGAACACGTGCCCCACCACCGAATAGCCGCGCCCCCCGAGAATGCCGAGCGCGTCGACATAGTCCTCATGCCCCTTCCACTTCCCCACCTGCCCGACAATCCCCGTATGGAGAGGGCGACTGCCGGGCTCAGGGAGGGCCGCCGCTCCGAGAGGGCGCTTGGGGACGTCGAGCCCGTTGTACACCGTCGCGACATCAGCAAACCGGAGACCCTTGAGGGCGCGCTCCACGTGCTCAGAAACTGCAATGCAGATTGTGACGGCACGCCGTACGAGTGGGAGCGCCAGGGCCTGCGCCCGCCCGACCCCCGGCACCTCGTGCACATGGTGTACGACGGGGAGCGCCCGCAGGAGGTCTCCCACTAGCGCGAGGGTGTCCGTGTTGTACGCTAGGACGGCGTCGGGGCAGAAGGTGCGGACATGCTTGCGGAAGGCCCCCCTCCCGCCGGGGAGATGACGGAGCGCGTCGATGGTCCAACCCACGTACTCTGGGCGGAGGGACAGCTTTCCAAGATAGGCCACGGTGTGTGGGACGCCGATGGCGTCCAAGCGAGATGGGAAATCCCCATCGGTCCACCCGTTGACAACCACCTGGACGGAGTGGCCCCGCTCTACGAGCCCGCCGATTACGGACAGCGCCATCACCTCGAGCCCGCTCACGTAACTCCCACTGCAGAGGACGGAGACCTTCATGTAGGTTCGGACGGTGATCGGGTCATCGGCGTGACCAGCGGGCGTACAAGCCCTGGAGACGGGTGGCCGCCTTCCACCCGAGCAGGTCACGGGCCGTGTTGTACGCGCGGCCGCTCTCCGGGAGCCACGGGGTCCCCCCAAGCTCCTCCGCCCGCCGTTCTGCCGCTCGAACCAGCCGAGGAACCGACGGGTACGCTGTGTAGGCGAACCCCTGCCATGAGGCAGCGCACGCGCGGCGGGCTTCGGGGGAACCATCGTGGGCGAGGACAACGTCCTCACGCAGTTGGCAGGTCCGGTACAACGACTCGAGGGAGGCCCGGCTCTTCCGGCGACTGATGCTCCCCTCGATCCCAGAACGGTAGTACCCCACAGCGCCCGCGCAGAACGCGAGCTTCGTCGCACCTGCTAGGACGCGCGTGAAGTATTCCCCGTCCTGGTTCAACTTAAGGGACTCCTCCCACGGCCCCGCCCGCTCGACAACCTGCCGGGGCGTGAGGTAACAGAAAGAGGCCAGCATGAAAGGCCGAGGCCACCCTTCAATAATCCAACGCAACGCCGGTGTGAAGTCGCGCCACCCACCGTCCGGGACGAACTGGGCATCCTCGACGTGCTCTGTGAACCGGGCGTAGGGCCCTGACGCGACGGTCCCCTCCGGCTCACGGCAGAGTCGGTCGACCTGGCGGGCAATCTTGTCCGGGGCAAGAAGATCGTCGGCGTCTAGGTACTGGACGAGGTCGCCCTGAGCCTCAGCTAGTGCCCTGTTGCGGGCCGAACATGCGCCTGAGTTTGGCTGTGACACGACCTTCACACGTGTTCCCTCGAACCGGCGAGCAACGGACAGCGTCCCATCTGTCGAGCCATCGTCGACGACTATCGCCTCCAGGTCGGCGTACGTCTGACCCACAACGGAGGAGAGTGTTTGGGCCAGCCACGGCTCTGCGTTCCAGGCCGTGATGAGGACGGAGACGAGGGGCACAGTTTCGACGCAGTAGCTGATAGGTTTCGCAGGGGGCAGCGGAGCCTAAAGGGAAACGTCCTCTCCCAGTGGCACCATGACGAATACAAAAAACATTAATTGGTGTATTCAAATGCATAATTTTTATCTCATAAATCAATCCGTAGGCAAAGATGACGCCGTGTGGTAGAGAGCCCGAAACTTCTCACACTCCGCCACCAGGTTATAATCGACCCTCACCTTTTGCCGGCCACGCTCGCCGAGTTCGGCTCTTTTCTCGGGCGCCATGTCCATGAGCCTTGCGAGCCGCTTCGCGATCCCCTCAACGTCGCCTTCGGGGGACAGGAGCCACCGATTGGACTCGGGAATCATCTCAGGGATGCCCGCATGCTCCGTCGCAACGCACGGGACGCCAACCCCCTGGGCCTCAACAAAAACGTTGGGCGTCCCTTCGCGGTCCCCGTTCAAGGCTGTCTTGCTACACAACATGAAAGCGTCGGCTCTCCGCAGGGCGTCGACGGCTTCATCGTTCGGCCGAGACCCCTCCAGAGTGATGAACTCGCCCAACCCTTCGTCCA
>Ga0310345_10004673_pt1 | contig 12376 bp, 9 predicted proteins | sample HC15DNA20500_MG_FD_204667 | JGI IMG/M metagenome (GOLD analysis project Ga0310345, IMG submission 204667) | Marine microbial communities from station ALOHA, North Pacific Subtropical Gyre - HC15-DNA-20-500_MG | ecosystem: Environmental > Aquatic > Marine > Oceanic | place: Pacific Ocean: North...
AACTGGTATATTTACTTTAGACTTTGGTAAGTATCTTTCTGAACAGAGAGAGTTATGGTCTTTTAGAGCAGAGCATTGTGATATAATATCGTACACTACTGATACCAGTGCAAGTAGGTTCTCAGCCGCTGTATCTAATCCTGAGATTATAGGTGATCCTTAATGGCTAATCTAGCTCGACCTAAGAAATATACACAATCCACTTCTTTTGGTGATCCAGTAGTTCTTCTGGCTAGACCTCATAAGAACATTGCACCGGACTCCAACCTGTTAGATAGCACAGAGTGGACTAAGGCTTCAGGTACTAGTGTTTCAGCTAATGCTGTATTAGCACCTAATGGTCAACTTCTTGCAGATAAATTGAAGGAGTCTAGTACAGCTAGTGCTATACGTTCTATCACTCATAGGGTATACTACACTAATGTTAGTACTCACAGTGTTACTGGTAGAGGATTAGCAGGTGGTGCTTTAGCTTATACCTTCTCATGCTTTCTTAAAGCAGGTGAGAGAACAGCTGCGGTATTAGAAGTAAATGAGAATGGAGATTCAAGTAAGGCTTCTGTTGTAATTTCGGCTTTAGATGGTACTCCATCAGCTTCAACCCCTGCTGCTACAAACTGGACAGTAGATACATCTCCAATAACAGATGCAGTTACTATTCAGTCAATGAGTCTTGATAACTTATATTCATGGAATAGTAATGTAACCGGATGGTATAGATGTTTCTTAACTTTTACTACAGATGCTGGATTTGTAGCAACTAATGGATTCAATCTTGTAATCAAATTACATCAAGACTCTGCCTATACAGGTGTTGTAGATCACGGACTATATGTATGGGGTATTCAGTTTGAACAGGCTACAGCGGCTGTTGCTACAGCGGGAGCTTATCAGACTTCACGTTATGCTAAGCAGGTGGTAAAGCTTGATCGCTCTCAAAGTGCAAATCCATCGTACTGGACAACCGGTCCGCTGGTATCAGATAAGCCTTCAATGTCTCAAACATTAAGGAGTCTATGGGTTGAGTATATCTCTGATGATGCTGATGGTAATTTATTATTTGCTATATCTACTAATGGTGGAGCGACATGGAGTTCAAACTATACAACTACTGTAGTTGATACCAACGGTGCAGTTACTAGGTCTCGTATACCCTTAGCAGGTGCTGCATATACCGGTACTGATATACGAATTAAGTTAGATTTATCATCAACTAAAAGTCTTGTTAGAGTAGTTAGTTTAATACCTGAGATCACATCTAGAGGAAAAATATAGGTTTTCATCCGATGAAAAAGATTGCCGAATCAATAGACAAACATACAGGTAACTCGTTAGAGTTGAGAGTTCTTCATGAACTTGGTCAAACAACTGATGGTTATCTCAATCCCAAGAAGGTTGGTGAACTATGGGACGAATTTCAGAAACATGATGTTCTCTTTACTGAACATACAGCCGGTAGATTCGAGCCATTCTTTTATATTCTTATTAATCCAGGATCTACATGGCTTGAGATATATGATACCACTGATGATAAACCACTCGGAGTAATTATGGCTACAAAGATTATACATGGTTATGATTCAGAGTGTCACTTCGCTGTATGGAATGGTAAGGCTAGAGGTAAAGAGGAACTGTTTAGAGAATCTATGAAATGGATATTTGATCAGTATGAATTAAGAAGGCTATCAGCTCATGTTATAGGCTTTCAACGTGGAGTGATTAGATTCGTTGAGCGTATGGGCTTCACACATGAAGGTGAAAAACGGGAGGCTGTAATGAAAGATGATAAGTGGTTTGGTTTAGTTCTGTATGGTTTAACTTTAGGTGAATTCGAGTCAACAATAGGAGATGCATAATGAGTGATTTTCTTTTTGGTAGTATGCAGTCTGGATCTCCTACGGAGACTCGTGGAGCAACTGCAGATATTGGTCAGATGTTTCAAGATATGTTGGCCGGTAGGGAAGGTCCATATGCTGGAACTCAGTGGGGAAATATGATGCAACAGGCTATGCAAAATCTAACAGGAATGTCTCCTGAAGGTATAGGATTGGAGGCTGCTGCTGGTCGTTTCTTTGGAGATCCTACTCAGAGGATTCAGCAAGGTGCTGGAGATATGTGGGCATCAACTCAAGATAAGTGGAGATCTGGTAAGGCTGATATATTAGAAGGTATGAGTGGCTTTGGTGGAGCTACAGGTACTAGTGCTACAGGTAATCTAGGAAGTGCTTATGGTACAATGCTTAATCAACATAATCTTGATGTGGGTAATTTAATAAATCAAGTTTATGGTCAACAGGGTGCCGCTCTTGCTCCTATCATGCAAGCGTTTACTCAAGCAGGTCTGGGTAATCAAGGTCAGATGTTAGACTTCCTTGCACCAGGAGCACCGGTATTTCAAGAGGGTGCTATTGGTGAACTAGTTAAATTAGGTACTTCGATAGCAGGGGCTATGACTGGTAATCCTGGATTGATGGCAGCTGGATCAAGTATGGGAGATATATCATCTCAGATAAATGATCTAGGTAATAGACAGTTTAACACAGATCTATTTAAGGGTGTAAATCTTGGCGGATACCGGAGGGGCGGATAATGGCTACAGTAATACCTAATCCACTAAGTGGAGTTGGTGATGCTGCACTAGGTTACCTCGATACCGTTATGTCTAAGAGGAGGATGAGATTAGAAGAGGAGGATCTAGCTCTTAGGCGTCAAATGCAGGGTAGGCAACTTGGTGTTCAAGAAGCTCAACAACAAACAACTGCACAAATAGCAGCACTTAATGCTTTTAGTACATTATCTGAATTACTACCTCATGATACACCTATAGATACTATCCCAGGGATGAGTGATCTTCTTAAGTCTGGTCTTGGTCCTATGGGAGATAATGTAGATCCTACTGCTTTAGGTGTTCTTAATAGATCAACAGTTGAGGAATTGCTTAGTGAGAATATAAGAAGGATCATAGGTCTTACTGAGGAAGAAGGGGGCTTTACTCCAAAAGAACTGACAGCAATGGGACTTGAGAGACTTACAGGTAGTGTATTAAGTCCTTCAAGAAGAATAGAACTTGCTGAGGCTGATGCTGGATTAGGTATAGCAACAGCTAACTTTGGGTTAGAACAAGTTGAATCAATTAAGGAGATGTTCACTAACTTAAAAGACAGTCCAGCAGGATTAGCAACTCTTGAAAATATAAATAGAGTACAGCTTGGGTTAGAGCCTGTTATACAAGCTGACATTCTTAAAGTTGATCCTACTACTGGCGCAGTTAGTTGGACTAAACAAGATTTTGATTCTCAGCTTAGTGCAAATATGTATGCAACTATGACTGGTTTGCAGGTAGAGATGTTGCTTGGTCAGATATCAGGATCTACTGCAGGTATTAAACTATCAGTTGATGAAAGAAATAGACAGATTGAAGCACTCACAAAGATTGCGGAGACATTAAACTTATCTGCTGGACCTGGTGTTATTGAAGACATCATTGATACATATGTATTTTCTCTAAAAGGAGGGACGGTACCTAAACAGGAGTGGAACGCAACTGATAATAAATGGGTAAACTCTAAGGATCCTGAAGGTAATGATATTCCTGTTAATCCTTTTCAGGATTTAATTGATAAACACTATGCAGCAGGTGATCATGATACTGTCAGTATTGCTACTGCTATGGTTAAAAGTATAAGAACAGGTTCTATGAATATAAACCAAGTTCTTAGTCAAAGTCAGTTAGGTCAACAGATTGGTATAGCGTTGGCACTGGGTGAAGAGTTAAGAGAGCAATTTGGTTCTGAAGCTGCTTTCGCTCAAATATTAGAGTTTACAAATACTGGGGTTATGAGTGAGTTAATGAGAGCAGCTGGTAGTGAAACTGGTTGGAATATAGGAGTAAAAGGACAGGGATGGAAACCAGGACCAGCTCTATTTCATATTGATAATCTAACCATACCTGGTTTAGTTAATCCTCAAGAATTGGGAGAGGTAAGAGGACAGTTAAGTGAAGGTTTAGGTTTGGGAACTGCTGTTACGTCTCCAGATATAGAAACTGCATTAACAGGAACACAAGGTGCAGCTAATTTAATGGGTATATATCAAAGTGCCTTTAGGGCTTTGCAGAACAATCAACCTACTGCTTGGACTATACCAGAATTAATGTTACTGGCTGATGATTTGTTTAAGACTGGTATGTTACCAGGTGCTTATAACAATGGTCTTGAGTACTTTAATGCTATGAAGGAACAGTATGATCAATCACAGAAGGGAGGTAGATAATGGCTACTCCTGCAGGTGTAATGGAGAAGTTAGTTCAATCTCTCCAACAACAGGAGCAAGAAGAACCTGTTGATCCTATGCAGGAAATTAGGAATAAACTTCTTCAGGATATGCAGACACAGCAGTTAAGGTCTAGACTTTTAAGGGAGATGCAGGATAGGGAACAAGAGACTGCTGAGAATAATATACCTTGGGGACAGAAGCATCCTTTCCTATCAGCACTAGGTGCGTATGGTCAGATAAAGGTTAATCAGACAACTGGTCTACCTATCTTTGATATAACAGAAGAAGAAACAGCTAGGTCTATGAATCTAGGTGTAGGTGCTCTTAAGGCTTTTGCACTTGATCCTGCTCAAGCTATAATGGAAATACCACAAGTTCTTGAAGGGGTTTATAGAGAAAAGCATGGTGGTACAACTAACATCATGTGGCCTGGTAAGGTTGCAGATTTTATAGAAAGAGAAAAAATTGGTTTACTTACCATGGGAGAAGAAGCGGCTTTTGATGTAGGATTAACAAGAGAGGAAGTGGCAGGAGCTGTAGGTGCAGGAGAGTTTATTGGTACTGTTGGACCCATTGTGGGTGCTATAGGTGTTTCTAAGTTCCTATTAAGAGATCCTACTTCATGGTCAAAGTATGCTGTTGCAGGTCAATATAGTACTGATATAGTTGCAGGTGCTATATTAGGTGGTGTCCTTACTCCGGGTGAGGATATTCATTCAAGAGCCAAACACGCCATGTTGGACTCAGCTATCTTTGGTGCAGGTAGAGTTATACTACATGGTGGTGCGTCCGCTTATTATGGATTGAGAGGACGTAGACTTATGCATCAAGCTAGAACTGATGAGATTATGGATATTGTGAATAGAATAGCTAAGGGAGAGAAGGTTGATATACCTGATGAAGAATTAGCTATATCAATTATGAGGTTACTATCAGAAGAAAATACTGTACTGACATCATATGAGGCTCAGAATTTAATTGCTAAGTTCCAAGATGAGAGAGCCTTAGTTAGAGGTATGATAGATGCAGGTCAACAACGTGCAACTATGGGTGTAGTTAGAGATGTTGGACCTGCTCAGATTCCAGGACCTAAAGGACCGAAACAGTTCTCTGGTCGTAAGCAGATGTTAGAAAGACTTAAGAGATTTAAGGATACAGGTGTGCCAGGATCTAAGCCTGCACCTATAAGATTTGAGATGATAGTTAATAAGCGTGGTAACTATGATGTTTTCTTTACTACTTTAGGTAAGGGATTAAATAAGACACAGAAGAAACACTTCATGGCTACTGGTAGAGTACCACAGCAGATGATTGAAAAGGGAGGTGTTCAGTATACTTATCTTGGTACAGGTAAACCTGGTATGATAAAGATAAGAAGGCAGAATGGAACAACAGGTCAGATTAAAGATAATAATATTACAGACTCATATGGGATTAGGCAGGAGTTAGATCCTAAACTTATAACTAATGATCTTGAAGATTTATTCTCAACCTTTGTTTCAGAGATGCAGGCTATAGGTACAGAATTAGAAGCTATGGCAGGAGGTAGTGGACCAAGATACATACCTGAGCATCATCTCATCAGAGGTATTAGAGATGGAACCATTGAGATTAATGATGCTATGAGAAGGCCCTTTGATATTGCAGGTATTGTGGTTTATCCTGAGGAAATTGGAGCTGCAGGAGCACGACAGAAAATGGTTGATGAGTTCTTAGCAACTTCACTTAATGAAGGTGGTGTAAGTGTTCTGTCAAGTTCACGCCATGTTAGCTTTGATGAGATGGTAGAGCTATGGGCTAGGAGACATAAGCTACCTATTGATAGTCCTGACTTCCAAACAATGAGAGCATACTTTGGTCAGAAGGCTAGAGACTTTTACTGGAGTCAGATACCTACTACTGAAAGAAAAGTTTTAGATAGTCTAGCTGCACAGTTTGAGAAGTTGAATGAAGCTGGAGAAATTCCCCTCGAAGCTTTAGCAGCTAATAAAGGGTTTACTGCTATTAGAGACGGTGAACGTATAGCTCTTAAAGATATGAATACAGGATTAGAGCTTCGGTTTGGATCTGAGAAAGCCGCACGAGGTGGATTAAATAACTTTGTTAGGTCTGAAGGAGATGTACTTGGAGGATTCGGAGCACCGCCTGAGTTGTCTCCAGGCTTAGGTACTTTCACTGGTGGATTTGCAGGTGCTGAATCAGAGCATTTATTTGGTAATATCAAAGGAACAGATTACTTACAAGAACATATGTTATTTGGTACAGTAAGGAATAAGAGAGATGTCTTTGTAACAATAGAGAGAGAAACAGGAGTTAGATTATTTAATGATATCTTTGATCCTATCACTAGAGCTCAGGCAGATATGAGACAAGCGATAGAACCGTGGGCTAAAGCAATTAAAGATACATGGAAAGGTATTAATAGAGATAAAAGAATACAAGCTGGAGAATTCTGGAGAACTATTGAGGGTAGAAACTTAACTGAATTACAGGTAAGACGAGAAGCTAGAGCCTTTGGATTTGATAAAAAAGGAGATGTGAAGATTGTAGAAGCTATAGTTAAGTCACATAGATACTTTGATGGACTACACGAAATATCAGGATTACCAAAGGAACAGTATGTGCAATGGTACTTATCAAAGGTTAGACCTATAGCTGATGGAGGTAAATTAACTGATGCTCAGGTTAAAGAACTTAAACAACGACTTGCTCCTGAGTTCCATTGGTGGGCAGAGAAGAGCAGGACTGGAGATCTATCTTTAAGAGAGATGGACCCTGAAAGGATTATGTTGAAGTATACTAGAGCCTTATTCTTTAATAAACATCTAGGTGATCTATTTAATAAAGCACAGAGGCTAGTAAAGCATCCTATGAAGATTGGTGAGTTACCTAAGGATGTTCAAAATAGATTACTAGCTAAGAATAAGGACCTTAGTAAAAATAGTCCAGTTATAGGTAAGCCTATTAGAGATTTCCTAGATGAGTTTCTCCATGTTATTAGGGGTTCACTACCTGAGAATAGACAAGGAGCTTCTACGGCTTTAGCTAACTTGTTTGAAAAGACTGGAACTACAATGAAGCCAGAAGTGATTGAACAGTTTGCTGATGTAATGCTTCAGAACACCTATGGAGCAGCTATGGGTGCTCGTCCTATGCTCGTAGTTAGGAATGGTATTCAGAACTATTGGATGTTATATACTCGATTAGGTAATAGACATGGAGGGCCTGCATTAGAGAGAGCATTAACCAGAGCTGGGTATGAAGAAGGTGAAACTGAAGTTATAAGAGCCTTCTCTGGTGGTATGCCAGAGTATGAAAGAATATTTGAATCTTTAGTAGAAGCAGGAGATATTAAAGGTAAAAATATATTTGGACATACAGTAGCATCGTTAATGAGAGGGTATATAAGAGGAGGTACAGTAACTGGACAGTTTGCTAAGAAGTATCTCCTTGCTCCTTACTCTAGTATGGATGATATGAATAGAGTGTGGGCATATCACTGGCAAAAGATGCACACAGCAGAAAAGCTAGCAAAGTTTGAGGCTTTCAAAGGTCCAGACTCTAAGATTGCTGATGCGTGGTCAAAGTTTGAAAGAGATGGATTACCTTTCTATGATAAAGTTATTAGAGAGGAGTTTGCTAAGATATATAATCTGCAGGATAGAGGATCAGCTCTTAGATATATAGGAAGGCAAGCAGCGAATGAGGCCAACTTTATATACGGATCAGGAGCTACACCTTTGAGGTTACAGGGTGTGGTAGGTAGGATTATGGGAGTCTTTGGAACGTGGCCTTTATGGGCGGCAGAGCTTTACTTAAACAGAACACCTAAAGCTATGTTTAGTGAAACTGGAAACTTTATGAAGTTCTGGGCTCGCAATGCTATTATGATAGGCGGTACTGCTAACATGGCTAAAGAGTTAGGTGTAGATCTATGGAATTGGATAGCTCCACTTAGTATGTTTGGTTGGGCAGGAGGTCCTTACGTTGACCAGGCTATCATGGCTAGAGAAATATGGACTGCTGCTATGGATGAGAAAGCTTCGTTGACTAAGAGACTTGTAGAACAAATGGGAAGACTAGCTTTCCCAGGTCAGGTACTACTAACAAGTGATATACCTAAATCAATGGCAGGTCAACCTAATGATCCTGGACATAGATTCTTATACATGATGATGGGTAGACCTACACAAGAACCCTTATGGCCTATGAAGTTTTTATATCCAGATGACTTCCATCAGCCTATAGGGAATCAATTAGATAGTCCTTACCAAGAGATTCAAAGACCAGATACACCACCTAATTTAGGACCCTTGTTAGGAAGGAGACCCATTAACAGATGAGGATACTTAATGAAGCACATTGTCGTATGTGTAGGGGATACTCACTGCGGTTCTACCGTAGGCTTGTGTCCCCCAGAGGGAATGGAATTAGATGATGGCGGAATGTATGAACCAAATAAGGCACAGCACTGGCTATGGGAGAATTGGGAGAGTGCATGGGGAAAGGTTAAGTCAGTCTTACGTAAGAATAGAGGAGCTAAACTACACCTCATACTGAATGGAGACTTAATAGACGGAGATCACCACCGTACTAGTCAGATCGCCAGTCCACTTGATGGTATCCATATTAGGTGTATACTTGAATCACTTAGAGTACCCCTTGCATTAAAGCCGAAGTCAGTACACGTACTTCGTGGTACTCCTGCCCATGTAGGTAGAGCTGGTGGTGCAGAGGAAGCTGTGGCTAGGGCATTGAAATCTGAACTATGGCCGGTGATAGAAGATCCTGACACAGGTATGAAGTCATCTTACTGGCGTACGATTAAGTTTAATAATACTCTTATTGATGTTAAGCATCATGGTAGGATGGGTAGAAGGGCACATACTAAGGGACCATACATCAGGTGGTATGCTCAAGACATCTTCTTCAACTACATGATGGATGGAGAGGAGCCACCAGACTTAGCAATACGTTCTCACTTCCACCAGTTTGCTGACAGTGGTAGGATACATAAGATAAAGACTAGGGCTGTAGCACTCCCAGCTTGGCAACTTGCTACTGAGTATGTGCATAGGGTAGCTGAATCTCTGGCCGACATAGGACTTGTATGGTTTGAGATAGATGAAGATGATTATGAAATGAAGACTGTTCTATATACTCCTGAAAGACCTAAGATAGTGGAGATCTAAATTGGCAAAGAGAATGACTGAGACTGAACTTCTTGGTGAGGTTCAACGTGCTATTAGTTTTACAGATTCAGATGATGGGGCAATGTCTGTGAATCAATTATCTGATGAATTAGCTATAGGCCCAGCTAGTGTACGTGATGGATTACGTGTTCTAATATCTGAAGGAGTTGTTACACCGTGTAGAGTTAAAAGAAAGATGATGAATGGTAAGGTACAACACGTTATAGCTTATACTAAGGTTAAGAGTCTGGAAGATAAGAAGTAACATCTCCCTTTCTTTCTCTTCTTATACGACCCATAGCTGTAAGCATCATTAGAATCTTAGCTAGTTCTTGTACATCACCTATAGCATAGAACTCCTCATGTACCTCCTGAGCTGTCATACCTTTCTCCTCAACGATTCTATTATACACCCTTTCTAGATCAGAGGCATGCTCATACTTACCTACAGCTGAGAAGGTCTGATGCATCCTTTGTTCAACATTATCTAATAGAGTCTTAGATGTCTCAAGATCTCTAACCTCCAGAATCATGTCATCACTCTCAGCCATGTTTAGGAGCATTGCTACTTTAAGTAAGTGAATCTTCTTACGAGCATGGAATCCTTCTATCCTATAATCCTTAGGCCGGCTATCAGATATATCAATATACATTTCTCTATAGCAATCCTTAGATCCCTCACCCCAAGAGAACTCACCTTCAAGTCTAGATATATAGGCTACGTCTGCTGTTAAGGCTCTGACTAATTCAGGTGGCGGTTCAGAGGGGAAGGGCGCATAGTGACGAGGCCTATCACCGTAGACAAAGACAACTCTTGATGTAAAGCCGTGACCGATGACAGTTGACGGCAGACCTTCAGCAATCCATGTAGGTGTTGTTCCTGCAAGTATGTTAAGTACAGGATTGTGAATAACGTTTCGGCCACTTCCCTTGGTAGATCGTTTCCATGCTCCTGGTTGCGCATCAAAGATATCCGTTAGGAACTGTATCATCTTTATCCCACTTGGATCAATTAAAGATGACAGCTCAGATGAATGAATAGTAACTGCACTGTGCTTCTCCTTGTTACCTGACCTAGCCATTATACGGATTAGTTCTTCAGCCGTCACAGAGTCTGGTCCCATGTTTATATCATCTACCCCCATAAGGATTTGACGACCAAGTCGTATGGTGGTTGACTTGGCTATCCCTGGCGGTCCACAAAGAATGACATATAAGTTAGGGTATAGTATATAAATACCCTGGTTCAAATATACATTCCTCCGTACCGCTGAGGCTAGAATAGAGATCCCTGTCCATAGGTGATAGTCAGATGGGCTCTCAGATTCTGAAGTGTATTGTCCGTATGCTGTTAACCAGTTACCGAGTTCTCTAGATGCTGGTACCTCTATCGGTTCCTGACTGGATTTGATCCCATCCTCTTTGAATACACTCTCGGAGGATGACAGCGAGGTTGACTTTATTACTGGCACAGAAATCCCTAATCTCTTCCTCAAGTAATGAGGGTAGTCTTACAGTAGTAGGAACCATAGGCTCCTTCTTTGTTGACTGCTCTCGTAGTGAATCAACAATGTCTTGTGTATACATTAGATTTTCATTGAATGAAAAACTTATCGTTAATCATCTATCCTTGTTCTTTGAAAGATTGCTCCATTGGCGAAGTGATCATCACTAGGCTCAACTGATAACTCTCCATTCTCGTCCTTCCATATCCTAATCTCAAATGGAAACCAAGCACCACAATAAGCACACTTAACTTTCCAGTATGTTCTTAGGACTAGATCTGTACCTCGTCCATATCCTTCCAATTGTAACCTACCTTAACCTCAGTTGGGATTATAAGGACTTCTTTATTGACTAGCATTTCCCTCTCTGTAGCTTTGGCTATTATCTCAACAGCCTCATCCTTTCTATCTTCTGGAACTTGAGCGAATCCACCATCGTGCATATGTGTCATCACTTGGCCCCATCCCTCTAGCTTCTCAGTTATCTCTGCTATAGCCATAGTAGTTACATCGGCCACTGAACTCTGAGGGAAGAAGGCAATGCCGTCCCTATGTAAGTGATCGTACTTCTTTAATCTACCTAAGAAATTCCTACGTCTACCAAAAGCGTTTATCATATAGTTCTTCTCTCGCATCTGGTAGTACACTTCATCCCACCACACCTCAAGACCTGGAGACAGATTGATGTAGGCATTTCTAATTGCTTTAGCTTCAGCAGCATTGATACCTACCTCTGTGTCTAGGTACTGTTTGTTCACTGCCTTCTGTAGACCCACCCATGTAAGGAAGTAGTTCATAGCATGACGAGCTGTCTTAGCAAGCACACGTTCGGGAGTCTTATCCTTACCTATCTCATCACACTTGGCAACTATCTCCTCATAGGTCATATCAAAAGGAAGTCTAGATCCTAGCTTGGTGTGTATATCTACTCCTGACTCCATGTCATGAATAAGATCAAAGTCATTGGAGAGGAGAGCTACCACTCGTGCCTCTGCCTGACCTAAATCCCAACCTACAAACATGGTACCTGGATCAGCTATGAAGATATCCCTAGCATCATAGGGTACAGTTTGTAATGCAACACCTGGCCACCAAGGTTTGGTTGTACTTAGTCTACCATTCCTAGTACCAGCCAGGTTCCAGTTGCATCTGATACGTCCATCCCTATCTATTATATCTTCATTGATATACCGACTGATGATGTTTCTATTCTGACGTACTCGGATGATACCAGTGAGTATCTCCTTGACACCACCTTCTGGTTGAGCCGCTGCAATATCCATTAGATGATCTTGAGCAGTACTCTTCTTCTGTCTCTTAATACCTAGGTCCCCATACACAAACTCCTTAACCTGCTTGGGTGATCTACAGTTGAGAGTCCTGCCAGCTATATCGGATAGTGCT
>Ga0310345_10004675_pt1 | contig 12374 bp, 11 predicted proteins | sample HC15DNA20500_MG_FD_204667 | JGI IMG/M metagenome (GOLD analysis project Ga0310345, IMG submission 204667) | Marine microbial communities from station ALOHA, North Pacific Subtropical Gyre - HC15-DNA-20-500_MG | ecosystem: Environmental > Aquatic > Marine > Oceanic | place: Pacific Ocean: North...
CTGTAGATCAGATAGTTGATACTCAACCAGTTGAGGGTGGGATTCCATTTTCTAGCAATGGTCTCTCAGACTGCCTGAAATTGGGATCACTAGCCATAAATTGGAATGCCAGAGATTCATCAAAAATTCTACAGAGCTCAATTAAACGTGGTATGGGGATGAGCATGTTTATATATCGCGGTGGCCCTGGGGGCACGGCAGAATCTTCTGTCACCCTGGATCAACATGGAATCTACGAAGTGTCTGTTGGGATTATGGATGTGGGAGAAGGCAGTACCACGGTATTGCTACAGATGGCTTCCGAAATTCTTGGAACGGATCCTGGTAGTGTGTCATTGAGGGTCGGTAATACGGCATCGACGCCCAAAGCAGGCCTTACAGCAGGATCCACGGTAACATTTTCGTCAGGGTTGGCCGTGAAAGATGCGGCTATGAAACTAAAGAGAAAGTTGTTAGTTGAAGCAGGAAATTTAATGGGAGAAGAAGTTCAGTCACTCTCTTTGGCTGGGAATAACGTAGAATCCATTAGTGGTTCCTTTGTTTCCGTATTAGATATTGCCTCTGTCGTAGGAGAAATCAAGGCGTATAGTAAGGTCATTCCGGGAAGCAGCGATTATATTATCAACTCGTTTGGTGCCCATTTTGTTGAAGTTGAGGTAGATGTAGAAACGGGCTTCGTTGAGATTCTACGTTATGTTGCTGTGCACGATTCTGGGAAAATAATAAATCCGCAGATGGCCGAAAATCAGGTACGTGGAGGCATATCCCAAATGCTAGGTTTCACATTCATGGAGGACATGGAAATAGACCCTGTTACAGGTATACCCGTAAACTGTAGTTTCTTAGAGCATAAAAGTCCGATGATACTGGATGTGCCACCAATAGAAGTTATCTTCACCGACATAGCAGATCCAATTGGACCTTTTGGGGCTAAATCTCTGGGGGAGCCTCCTAGCATTGGTCCTGCTCCGGCCATAGCGAATGCTATTTACGATGCTGTTGGAATCAGAATGACTGAGGTTCCTATAACATCGGCGCGGATACTAGAAAAATTGAGCAAATGAATCCCTTTGAATACAGAACTCCGCAGGATCTTAATGAAGTTACTACTATACTTTCAAATAACTCTCACGCTCGGGTAGTTTCCGGAAATACCGACCTGATTAACGAGATCAAGGATGGGATTGTTAGTCCTAGGGTTATGGTTAGCCTTTCCAAAATCAAAGAACTTACCCAAATAACATGGTCGCAAGAAGCCTTGATTATTGGATCAATGGTTACTCTAAAAGACCTGGTGTCACAAGAGGAGATTAATTCAAAATGTCCTGCTATATCACAGGCTGCGAATTCTGTTGCTACCCCTCAAATTCGTAACCTAGGAACTCTTGGGGGAAATCTCTGTCAACGACCCAGATGTTGGTATTACAGAAGTGCTAGGTTTGATTGTTTGAAAAAAGGAGGTGACGTCTGCTTTGCCGTGGATGGTCTTAGCAGATATCACGCTATTTATGGAGGGACGAATTGCCATATAGTCCATCCCTCAGATTTAGCGACTGTATTAACGTCCCTAAATGCATCAATTGACATACAAGGCCCGGGTGAATCTAGGAACGTGCCGATTTCTAGATTTTTTACTGGTCCTGAGTTAAATATACAATCAGAAAATTGTCTTGGCCTGAAGGAATTCATTACCTCGATTCGAATCCCCCGTGAATATATTTGCTACACATCTACATTTGTAAAGGCAAAAGAGCGCAGCACCCTTGATTTTGCTCTAGTGAGTGCCGCAGTGGCTATAAAGAAAGAAAGAAATTTTATTTCAGATGCCCTCATTACATTAGGAGGTGTTGCTCCCGTGCCGTGGAAACTACCTTATTTGGAGCGGGATCTGATTGGCAGTGATATTGACACCACTTCCTGCGACCTTATGGTCAGAACATCACTTTCGGATGCAACTCCCATGAAGCATAACCACTACAAAGTCCCTTTGGCCCAAGCCTATTTAAAAAGGGCTCTTCACGATGTTCTTATGCGTCTATCATTATCCCATGGTTCAGGATGCAAGTTATAAATTTACTATATCAATTAATTGAGGTGTTTATTTGGCGAATCCTAATATCCTCTTCTTTTTCACTGACGACCAAAGGTTTGACACTATAGGGGCTTTGGGGAACGCAGATATAAAAACTCCCAATATGGATTGGTTGGTTGAAAACGGCACAACCTTTCAAAATGCCTACATAATGGGTGGTACTGATGCTGCGGTTTGCATGCCAAGCCGAGCTATGCTGATGACTGGTAGGACACTTTTCGGTTTGAGCAACTCTGGTCAATCCATTCCACACAACCATGTAATGCTTGGCGAAACGCTACAGGAAAATGGCTACAGGTGCTGGGGAACTGGTAAGTGGCATAACGGGACAAGTTCCTTTAGTAGATCTTTTAACGATGGCGCAGACGTATATTTTGGGGGCATGTATGATCATTGGATGGTTCCTGTTCACAGTTTTGACCCATCTGGTAGATATGAAGGGCGCATTAGAAGAACTGCTGCATTCAGGCCCTCTAATGTCGTTGAAGATAAAACAGCCGATCACATGCATGCAGGTTCACATTCAAGTGAATTGTTTGCGGGCCACGCGGTGGAATTTTTAGATACTTACCAAAAAGATGACCCCTTTTTTGCCTATGTAGCCTTTATGGCCCCACATGACCCTAGGACAATGCCACAAGAATTTTTGGATATGTATGATGCTTCTGGTATTGATATAGGCGAAAGCTTCACTCCTATTCACCCCTTTGATAACGGGGAGTTAACTGTACGGGATGAATTACTTTCTGCGATACCACGGAAGGAGTCTGATGTAAGGCAGCACATTGCGGAATACTACGCAATGATCAGCCATGTGGATGCTCAGATAGGTAAGATTATCGATTCCCTCCGTAAAACAGGCAAACTTGATGACACAATCATTGTATTTGCTGGTGATAATGGTTTGGCCTTGGGAAGACACGGGTTAATGGGTAAGCAGAATTTGTATGACCACAGTTTGCATGTCCCTCTAATAATGACCGGCCCCAATATACCTAAAGGTAATGCTACTCAGTCACTTGTCTATACCGCTGATATCTACCCCACCCTGTGTGATTTAGTCGGAATAAATGTTCCTGAAACGGTGTTGGGATCTAGTTTTTATTCACTGTTTAGTCAGAGTACGGGAGCACACAGAGATTATCTTTATTTTGTGTACAAGGAACTTATGAGAGCTGTTCAAGTCGATGGATATAAATTGATTGAATATCACGTTCACGGTAACAGGCATAGCCAACTTTTCGATCTTAATGATGACCCCATGGAGACAGTTAATTTGGTTCATGAACTCTCTTATAAGTCCACTGTCTCTAATTTAAGGAACAAGATGGATGAGGCACGGGAGGAATTTAGCGATCACCTGGCCCCATTTGATTCATTTTGGGAAGGGTTCAAATATTAACCTAAACCCAGGCACCTTTAGCCATCATTCCCCCGTCAACATTCACAAAGGTCCCTGTCATAAATGACGCATCATCGCTGGCTAGAAATGCAACAACTTTGGCTATCTCTTCCGGTTCACCGTTTCTTGCTATAGGGTGCTTTGCGGCTGAATCTTTGATCGCTTGATCCAGTGAAAGTCCTGTGCCTTCTATGGATTCACGCCATAGGGGAGTCAATATGCTTCCAGGGCAAACTGAGAGTACTCTTATATTATCTTTGGCATAATCAAGAGCCAATTGACGGGTCAAGGATAAGTCTCCGCCCTTGGTAGCGGCGTATGCAGGAACCAAGTGTGCCGATTGTTGTCCTTGAACACTCGCAGAGCTGATGATCACACCACCACCTCGTTCACGCATGTGTGGAATTGAGTATTTGGCCATGAGAAACCTGCTTTTCAGATTTACTCCCAATATTTGGTCCCACATCTCTTCCGTAGTGTCTTCGACGTTTGCGTATGAAGTTGTTGGTTGAATTCCTACATTATTAAACAAAATGTCTAATCCTCCGAAAGCTTCGACTGTTTCAGTTACTGTTCGTTCACAGTCTTTTGCTGAGGAGGCATCTGCTATGACCACATGTGCCCTTCCTCCTGCGTCGTTTATTTCTTTTGCGACTTTCTCGGCGGCGCTAACATTAATATCCATTAGTGTTACGCTTGATCCACATTGTGAAAGCTCTTTTGCAGAGGCGGCGCCAATGCCTAAAGCAGCTCCTGTCACTATAGATACTTTATTCTTGAGGTTACTCATAATTATGCTCCATTGTCTTGCTGAAAGTTTATATTTGAGTTTCACCAGTGATTGTGGATAATGCGGACTATACAATAAAAGGTTTCCTAACTGAAGTTTTAGGAGGTTACTATTCATGAGAGGTCTTTTTTTTACTGGAGATTCGAACGTTGAAATTAGGAAGATAGATAAACCAACTCCAGGTTCGGGAGAGGTTGTTCTGCAAATGAAATCTTCCGGAATTTGCGGAAGTGATTTGAAAAATTTAAGAGCCTCTAAATCAGAAAAAGATGCTGAAGGAGAGTTAGTTGTTCCCGGTCACGAGCCGGTGGGCGTAGTTGCAGAAATAGGTCCTAATGTAAACGGTCTCAATGTTGACGATCGTATCATGATGCACCATTACACTGGCTGCTTAAGGTGCAATATGTGTCGAATTGGCTACACTCAGATGTGTAGTGAAGGGACAACAGTTTACGGTATGGGCGCTGGTGGTGGTCACCAAGATTATATGCTAGTTCCGGACTATACCTGCATTAAAATGCCTGATGAACTTGGTTTTGCCGCAGCGGCGGCATGTTCCTGTGGTACAGGCACAGCTTTTCATGCTGTTAAGCGGGTGTCCCCCACGGGACTGGACACGGTAGCTATATTTGGTCAAGGGCCGGTCGGTTTGTCAGCAACGATGTTTGCCGCTCAAATGGGTGCTCGAGTCATTGCAATTGATGTGGTTGAGAGCAGACTTGAACTGGCAAAGACATTGGGTGCGGATACCGTTATAAATTCAACAGGTATAAATATAAAAGATGTCGTCTGCGAATTGACGGATGGAGATGGGGCTGATATCACTCTAGAGGTTACGGGAATTCCAGAAGTGAGGATTCAAGCCCTAAATAGCGTGCGTAGTTGGGGAAAAGTCTGTTTTGTCGGTGAGGGGCCAATGAATATTCCTGTTGATATAAGTGCCAGCATTATTCATAGGCAGTTATCTGTAATGGGTTCATGGACTTTTTCTCAGGCTGGATTGTCTGAAGTCGCCAGATTTGTCGTTGAACGAAGTTCACCTATGGATAAACTGATTACTCATACTTTTGATCTCGATAGAGGACAGGAAGCATACGACCTTTTTGTTTCTGGAAATACAGGAAAAGTGATTTTTACTTGGGAGTGATAATCTCCGGACTAGTGGGCCCTATACCTGGCGCCAGATTTCTCCACGAGAACGAACGGGTTCCAATATGTCTAAGCTTCCTTGGTTTAGTTCATAGCCCAAAGGTTGAGGGGGCCGTCCTGGTAGCCCAATGAGCCTCAATACCGTGGGATTTGTGTAGTATCCGTTGTAAGTTTCTTTTAGAAGCAATTTAAAGAATTGATTGTGGTCAGATTCCATATAGTGAAGTATTTCTTTTTGTTTTTCTTTCCGAAGTTTCAAATATGTAAAACCCTGTTTTTGTGCCATGATTTCAATTTGGGTAAGACCTTCAATCATTAACTTTCTTGATTGGGGAGATATGCTTGTCGCATCAGAAATAAATTTGACTGCACCCGCGGCTGACGCTGCTGGCATCGGATCCTGGGCAGGAATCAGGCAATCAACTGCGCATTGTAATGTCTCTAACTGATGGTTGGTAAATATAAGTTTCTTATCTGTCATTGAGGTCCATCCAATTGTTAGTCTAAGATGTGTCGGGCGTTCTTTTTTACATAGTTAGCTATATACAGTGCAAGAGCCTGGATTGTGGAAGTAGGATTTACTGCACCTGAGGTGACGAATAGGCTTCCGTCAATAATAAAGAGGTTTTTAACATCGTGCGTTTGTCCGTATCTGTTAGTGACGGAGTTTGTTGCCTTGGTTCCCATGCGGGCCGTACCCATCAAGTGCCATCCAGCCTGGTCTATAAGAGGGTTTAACTTCACATCAATTGCCCCGGCAGATTCCATTACTTGCCGGGCAGTTTCACGGCCATGAGCCAGCAGCTTTTGACTGTTTTCGCTTAAAGTGTAGTTAACTTTTGGGGAAGGGATGCCGTCAGCATCAGTAAGTTCTGGATCCAGTATCACCTCATTATGCAACTCAGGTAGATCTTCACCAATAATTGCAAAACTTATCGTTTTGTTGAAAATACTGGCAAAGAGGTCGTGGTGTTTTTCTCCCCAGGGAATGTCACCTGATGCGGATATTGGGGACGCAGATCTGGTGATCTGATAGGCATAACCTCTGACGAAACCCCTGTTCAGATCTGTTTCGTAAAACTCTGAGCTCATCAGGTTTAAAGGCGATGGCCCTTTATGTCCTTCCAGGTCCTCATCAAAAATTCCACGTGCTGAACTGTATGGGTGAAACATCAAATTTTTCCCGACGAGCCCACTGTCATTGGCTAAACCATTTGGGAATATAGAAGACTTTGAATTTAATAGAATCCTAGGGGTACCTATTCCATTACAGGCCAAGACTATCACTTCAGCCTTGTGTTCATTGACATTCCCATTGGCATCGTAATAGATGACACCATCTGCTACACCATTCGAATTTACGGTTATTTCTCTCACTCTTGCATTGGTAATAAGTCTCGCCCCGTTTGATATGGCCTTGGGCCAATATGTAACATCTGTGCTAGATTTTGCTTTTATTGGACATCCTAAATCGCAGGGGCCGCAGTTGTTGCAAGCTGATCTTCCGTCATATGGCTGGGTGTTGATTGCTGAGTCCGAAGGCCACCAGTGCCATCCCAGTTTATTGAAACCGGAAGCGATCTTGTATCCTGGCTTTCCCAGAGGAACTGGGGCTGTTTGACGTGAAGATTTACTGGGGTATGCAGTGTCACCATTGAGGCCCGCAACGCCCATAATTTTGTCATTCAGATCGAAATAAGGTTCCAAATCCTCATATGAAATTGGCCAGTCATCTGCTACATCATCAAGCGTGCGAACTTTAAAGTCTGAAGGCTTCATCCTTGGAAAATGTGCTGACCAGTGAATTGTACTTCCTCCAACGGCGTTGTACATCAGAGGAGCTATGGGAGAATCTGAATCATTGACGGGATAATCGGATTTAAGGTTTCTGAAGTTGGGATTAGGGTTGAAATCAGTTTGCCTATGTATTTCCCAATCAATTTTATCTGTTGGGTAATCAGTATCTGGATTTAGCCAGTCGCCCTGTTCTAAACAGGTGACATTGAAGCCTGCTTCCGTGAGACTCCATGCAAAAGCAGCTCCTGACGCTCCCGCTCCCACAACTAGAACTTCAGATACGTTATCGGGCATTTTTTGTCACCTCACACTTGTGCAGTAAACTGTGGATTATAAGTATGACTACTATCAGATATGTGAATACGAGATTATTGTACGTAACTGATGGGTTGACCTCTATGAATTTGAAGGTTGATTTTCAACAATAAACGTTATATGGAGCAGTTGAGATAAATTGAGACGTTTAACAGAGTTAGAAGTTTTTGAGTTTTCCGCAATGGGTAAAAGCCTTTCTGGATTTGATCTCACCGGACTTAATTTAAGTAGAGCGGTCCTGAGTGGTCAAAATCTCTCCGGTACTGATCTCAGAGGAACAAATCTAAGAGGCGCTAATCTAAGCGGTTGTAATTTATCTAAATCTCAGCTTGCTCATGCGAATGTTAGCGAAGCTAATCTTAGACAGGCAGATCTTTCAGGATCTGATCTGAGCGACGCGTATCTTGTTCAAGCCCGTCTTTTTGGTGCTAATTTATCTAATGCGGATTTCACGAGATCCAACTTGAGTGGAGCTTTTATGACAGGTGGATTAGTACTGGATAATTCGTGTTTGGTTGGTGTTAATCTCAATGGAGCTGACATATCAAATGGATCTCTAAGAAACGCCGATTTAACGGTCGCTCAGATGCGGCGTGTTAATTTATACAAAGCAGACTTTTCCGGGGCTCAATTAAATGGAGCTAGCCTAAAGAGCTGTATGCTCATGGGGGCTAACTTGTCAGGAGCTAAAATGACTGAGGTCGTGCTTGATTCTTCCGATCTCAGAAACGCACGGTTGGATAATTCAGATCTTTCAAAATCCAGTCTTAAAGGATGTGATCTGGAAGGATCGAGTTTGCAAATGGCGATTTTAATTGGATCTAATCTCTCTAATACTAACTTCCAAGGTGCAGATCTGACTCTGGCTGACATGACCGGATCTGACATGACCGGATCTTTACTGTTAGGAGCGAACACCAGTTGGACAGATTTTACTGGAACGTCTCTTGATAAAATTTAAACTTGGTAGTACTGAAAGATTCAGTTTTCCTGTATGGTCACGGATTTCATAACCTCGCCTGTACCTACAGCTGATTGAGGATCTCTTGATGATATCCCATTCACTACTTCCATCCCTTCAGTAACTCTTCCGAAAACACTATGGCAAGAATTTCCTGGTGTACCGCAGTTTTTCGGTGATCCATCTGGATTTAGACCATCTAAATGAGAAGTTTCCGTGTAAGTTATGAAAAACTGACTTCCATTGGTCCCCATACCGTTAACGACTCCACGATTGGCCATAGACAAAATACCTGGACCATCATGTCTTGCGTCTGGATGAAATTCATTGTCAAAACTGTATCCGGGTCCTCCGGACCCCGTTCCGGTTGGGTCACCAGATTGTGCCATAAAATTTGGTATGACCCGGTGGAAGGCTACCCCGTTATAATATCCTTCTCTGGCGAGGAAAACGAAATTATTTACGGTGACAGGTGCTTCTTTTGAAAGAAGATCTATTACGATTTTGCCCCCTTTTTCCATTTCTATGATGGCCTGATACTTTTTGTTATGGTCGATTGTCATTTCGGGAGCTTTTGTGTATTGATTGGCTGGCAAACGGAATTCTCCTAGTACTTAATTACATATCCTCAAACTTCTTAATTATATTCTTAATTTTGTTGGGAATGGGTCTCGATTTACCAGTTTTTTGGTCAAAATTAACTGATATTATCTCCCCGTTCAAAAGCAATTTCTGGGTGCATACCTGGTAAATTTGGCATTCTTTGATCAGACTGTTCTTACCCATACTCGTGGTTGATAAGTACACGTCTATTAGGTCATCCGTCATCGCAGGGTTTTTATACTCCAAATTTAATTTAACGACCACCAGATCAAATCGTTCACGTTGTTTTTCATCATGTAATAAGATATCCAGATTTCGAAAATATTCAGTTTCTGACACATCGATAAAATCGAGGTAACTCCCGTAAAATGCGATTCCTTGCGCATCACATTCCTTCCACCGGACCCTCATTCTGTGTTTGTGTTTGAAACTTGAATTAGCCATCTTGGTTTCAGTTACGTTCTCCATAGTTCCATTGTACGTTCCACTGAAACTTATACAAAACACCTCATTTGATGGTGAATAAATGGAATCAGGTGTTTAATAGAAATCGAGTTTTTTTAAATTGGAGATATTTATGAGCTTTGAAAGTAAAACAATCTTGGTTACAGGAGCGGGTCGAGGGATAGGCAAAGCTGCAGCCCTCAAGTTCGCTGAACTGGGAGGTAAAGTTGTTGTAGCGGATATAAATACTCATAATCTGGAGGATACACGTGCGGAAGTAGAATCCTTTGGTGGGAATTGCTACTTGTACCAATTAGATGTCAGGGACCTTAATCAGATAAGGAAAATGGTGGATTTTGTAAAATCTGAAGTTGGTTCTGTTGATATCTTGTTCAACAATGCTGGTGTAACGCAGCACATCGATTTTTTTGATATAGATGGAGATGATTGGGATCGGATTCACGGAGTGAATGCCAGAGGTGCATTTTTTTGTATGCAAAAGATCGCAAGATTGATGGTGGAAACAGGGAATGGGGGACGAATAATCAATATGGGTTCGATCGCTGGGAAAGGCTATAGACGGGCGTCTAATGCAGCTTATTCTGCAAGTAAAGGCGCTGTCATATCGATGACATATTCTGCGGCAAGCGTCCTTTCTGAACATGACATTAACGTAAATTCAATATGTCCAGGTATGGTTGATACAGATATGATGGCGAATATTTTGTCCTTAAGGTCTGAACAGACTGGGAAGTCAGGTTCAGAATTACGCGAATTCATTACAAGTGAGATACCGTTGGGTCGGATGAACGAAGCCAAAGATATTGTCGAGCTCGTTGTTTTTTTGGCTGGCCCGGGTTCCCGAAATATCACAGGTCAATCGTTCAACATTGATGGCGGTATGATAATGCAATAATCACCTATGCCAATTTCTTGATTATTGAGTATAGATTCTGGGGGAAATGAGACGCTGACAATGAGTTTAACCAACGCTGCTTTTATTGGGTTAGATGTAGGAACTACGGCGGTCAAGGCGGTGTTGGTTTTAGAAGATGGGTCAGAAATTGTTGAATTTCAATATGAATATAACGTTCTTTCCCCACGTCAAAATTGGTATGAACAAGAACCTGAGGCATGGTGGGATGGGACTAAGTCAGTTTTAGCGCGCATTGTAGAGTGGATTGGGCAGTGTCCAGAAAAGATTGAAATTAAGGCCTTGTCCGTTGCTGGGCAGATGCATAGCTCCGTCTTTTTGGATAAAGATAACCAGGTAGTTCGTCCGGCTATATTATGGAATGATTCGCGAACGAGTTCACAGTGCAGTGAGATCACAGATCGTATTGGCATTGATGGATTACGTGATTCTGTGGGTAACCTGGTTCTAGAAGGATTTACCGCTCCTAAAATATTATGGCTTCTTCAAAATGAACCACTGAACTACGAACGAACAAGAAAAGTTGTTATGCCCAAAGACTATGTTCGGTTTCGTTTAACAGGACAGATAGCCACTGATCCGTCTGATGCATCAGGTACTGTTCTCTACGATGTTAAGAATTTATGTTGGTCAAAAAGAGTCATATCGAGACTTGGATTCGATCTAGATTTGTTTCCGACAGTGATTCCCTCTGTAGAAGTGGCTGGTGTTGTTTGTACGGAAGGGTATCAGGACACTTTGATTCCCGAAGGTACCCCGGTAATTTGTGGTGGAGCGGATAATCCAATGGGTGCAATTGGAAGTGGAGTTGTGAATCCAGGGAACATGCAGTCCAGTATAGGTACATCTGGAACTATTCTTGCTCCAACAGATGCACCTTATATTGAAGATGATATGAGGTTACATACATTCTGCCATTGCATTACCGATACTTGGTATCTTATGGGGACAATTCTATCTGCGGGCAACTCTCTCAAATGGTTGAGGAGTGTTATGTCTCCGAGTGATTCCTATGATCATATGGTGACTGGAGCCGAGGGCGTGTCCCCAGGTTCAGAAGGGCTCGTTTTCCTTCCTTATATGTCTGGGGAAAGAACTCCTCATAATGACCCCAATGCTCGCGGAGCTTTTGTCGGATTAAATCTTTCTCACGGTCCTGATCATTTGACCAGAGCTGTTTTGGAAGGTGTATGTTTCGCCCTTCGTGACTCAGTTGAGCTTATAGAAGGTCTTGGTGTCTCGTGTGAATCTCTTATAGCGATTGGTTCCGGTGGGCAGAATAAGTTTTGGCGAAAATTGCAGGCAGATATTTTTGATATGCCTGTATACGTTACCAACAGAAATGGAGGTCCATCATACGGTGCTGCCATAGTGGCTGCGGTGGGGACCAGTTTTTTTAATGACCCTCAGGAAGCGATTCGGGAATGGATTGTACCTAATCATATGGTAGAACCTGTACGCAAGGATGTCGTTATGTACGATGATTTGTACGCTTCTTTTCAAGGACTGTATCCATCTTTAAAGGATATATTTACAAGGTTGATTCAAAATTAAAAACATTCAACACCAATAGTCGAAATTATAGGATCGTTAATTATGTTTCAAAAACCCCTTCTAACAAGCCAATTGGGACCGCTGAAGGTTGTGTACAGTCCGATTCTATGGCGACATGACGTCCCGAAGTGGATGATTCGTGGATTGACTGCATCACATCTAATATATGAAATCCAAATTTACCGTCGAGCCTAGATTTTCTGCCAGATCTGATTCCGGAAGCCATTTCGGATACTCCTATTCCACGGGCCCCTTCTGGATGAGTTAGGGGCACTTCTTTCCATGGTTCTTCCCTCCCTCTTTTTATCCGTACTGGACCGGTAAATTTATTAG
>Ga0310345_10004676_pt1 | contig 12372 bp, 22 predicted proteins | sample HC15DNA20500_MG_FD_204667 | JGI IMG/M metagenome (GOLD analysis project Ga0310345, IMG submission 204667) | Marine microbial communities from station ALOHA, North Pacific Subtropical Gyre - HC15-DNA-20-500_MG | ecosystem: Environmental > Aquatic > Marine > Oceanic | place: Pacific Ocean: North...
GCCCACACGAACACTCACACGAAAGGAACACGATGAGTGATACACTGAACGAAGTCCTGAAGACCCTTCGGGAAATCAAAGCCGACCAAGAGCTGATCATGGCTGAACTTGGCTTAGCGAAGCAAACTAAGCGATTCATCCGAAAGGATGAAACGAAGGCTACGAAGAAGGCGAAGGACGAGGCAGAGCCTCCCACGTTGAAAGAGCTTTACCGCAAGGGCAAAGCTTCGCTCAAACGTAGGGGCTTAACGCAAGCTATGTACCAGCACATGGTCACGTTCCTGAAGGGGCAAAGGCTCCAAGGAGACGACTATAAGCAGGCTTACATAGACTGCTATAACGTGAATGGTTACGGAGCATTGTAGCCATTATTACCCCTACTGCTTCGGTGGTAGGGGTTTTTTTTATGTCTACTGAGTAGTAGCGTAAATCTCTTCGTTACACTCAGTCGTCATCCCTTGGTGCATGTAGCATTACAGGGATTACTCTAGTTAACCGATATAGCACCAGAATAGTGCTGTATAAGCATAGGAGGAAGTATGCAGGAAGACAACAAAGCATTCCATCAAGCTAAGGCTGAAGCTTGGGAGCGTTTAAGCATCATGGAGCAACTTGCTAGGATCTACAAGGTATGTAGAGATGCAGGCTTAAGGGTTGATGAGATTCCAACCAAACGAGACGTTGAAGTAACGATCAACGACATGCTAAATGATGTATGCACAGAGCTTAATACTAGCAACGTCTTCAGACGTTCTAAGGACTCTGATTTCCCAGTTATGACCAAGAGTTATGATGGTGAAGCACTCTTTGAGATGAAGGGGTAGCAATGGCTTACTATAGACAGCCTAAGACCAAGAGCCTTATGATAGAGAAATCTAACATAGATCCTGATGCCATTGAGTATGGTGTCAAGGCTAGGGTAGTTGGGAAGATCCCCAACTCTTGGGATGACAGGCTTCAATCCAACTGGAAGAACAAGGGTTGGAAGAGCCAGTCAAAGAAGAGGAGGCAATGGGAAGGTAAAGCCTAGCCTTAGTGTGGTACTGCATTTCCGAGTATTGAGGTGTAGTACCATGTCAAGCATATGCTGGTTAAGTCACTGATATTACTATACCAGTACCTTAATGAGCATATTACATTATATTCCTTATATACTATTAAAGAAGTAAATAAATAATTATTTATTTATATTACTTAGACACTATCAGTATGTGTCTTCACTTCCTTAACCCTGACAAGGGATGCTCTGTATCCATCCTTAGTCTTGTATGACAGCAGGGTAGTGACTATGAACACCTTCATACCCTGAGTACCGAATACCCTCACCTTAGTAGCTTCCATAAGATTCTCTCCAGAACACTGCTAAATTGGAAGGAGTAACGATCACGTATGTGATCGTACTGGCTTAGTATATTCCTTTCAATCTAGGGGTGTTTTAAACATCCTCAGGGGACAATCAGTCCCAACCAAGTAATCAATGTGGTTGCTTGGCTCTTAATTAACACTCAATATGGAGAACATTATGAGTGCTGAAACAATGGTAGAACATTTGTCCTACCGAAACTGTAAACGTAACCGCCCTTCGATGAGGCATCAGTTTCAGGATACAGTGGAAGAAATTGCTGTACGTCAAGCTGAAGCCGGAGTATTCGGAGAGACTGAACGTCACCAGTTTTTAAGGAGATGTGATATTGAAGGTGCAGTGCCTATCAATTATGACAGTCATCCAACTGGTCGTACTAGGATAAGTGCAGACTCCCAGATTCACAAGGATATTTTGCCGGCAGAGGTAGCTGGGAATATCCATGATTCTCAGAGAGTCTGGCGTTTACACGGAGAGGCTGGCTTCATTATCAGCTAATCCGCATACATGTAGGATTGCAGTCCTACGTGGTCTATTGAAACCACATCTTATGCTAACACATAGGGTGTGGTTCCGTCAACAACAACTTTACATAGGAGGATGTATGAGCATGAGATATACCGAAGCACAGGGACTATGTGCTGAGGCTAAGGTGGATTACCTGTTTAAAGCAACAACGAAGTTAGTAGATGATGTACTAGCTGATGGTGCTGTGCTGGTTGAGAGTGACAAACTCAAACGTAATCTTATATCACAGCATGTTGTAACTATGATTGAAGTTAACCAAGTCCTTGATGATTTAATCCATAAGTTTTGGGAAAACTTTGAGGACAAGTAAGAATAATACTAACCATTTAACATAGGAGAATGTATGAACAGATCAACCACATACCTGAGGAAGAATATCGACCTTGATACATTGGAAGATATGTCTAAGAAGGATGTAGCAGAGTTGATACTTAAGATCTATGACAGGACATACAATGCCTCTCGCAAAAGAATAGGTGAGATACTTATGGAGGACTATAAGAAGAGTGGTCTGGTAAAGTATTTCCTGGAGATGAATAACTCAGATGATACCTCATCTTGCGTAGATACTAACCCAGTACCACCTGTTGGCCCGAAGATTAAGTGGACTAACATATCATAGGAGGATGCATGAGTGTAGTTAAGGAACTTGTTGATGAACGATTCCAAGAACGCATTGACAAGACAATTAAAACCTACGTTAGGGATATGAAACGAGTTGACCTTGAGCATAAGTTAATAGGACACCTCGATGATTACTATAACAACGTAGCTACTCATGAGGAACGTGAAGAGTTTCTCAATGAACATGAGGAGCTACCATTCTAAGGAGATACATGGAAATAAGAAACATAACTGACTTCCCAACGGATTACCTCGATGCATATTGTGATGCAGAGTTTGGTCATACCAACTGGGAATTCGTAGAGACTGATAACCCAAGAGAAGACATTAATCGTGTCGTGGTTTTCTGGAAAAAATCAGAACCAAATACTGGAGCATTAAATGCTACAGAAAGAAGTAAATATTATAAAAAGGAGTACGTATGAGTAGTTCTAAAGCATGTCCAAGTTGTAATTCACACAAGGTGGATCACTTCGTTAACGATGATCAACTATGGCACTGTCATAGCTGTTCAGAAATGTGGGAGAGTGATGACTTAAATGAGTTCGTCTTCACTAACCTGACTATATATCCTGACCCAATGGAGGGAGTTAACATATGAAGGAGGATATAAAAGTAATAGTTACATTAGACAGAGCTATGCAAGGGAAGTGGAAGACAGGATATAGTGACCAGCATAGTATAAGTGTCCGTAAATGCCCACCTGATTATCAAATCCCCTTCAGTAATTACTTAGGTATATGTGAATTTATATGTGAGCTTAAGGATTACACTGAAGAGGACATCAAGAAATATTTTAGCTAGGAGGATGCATAATAATACTTGACACAAGTTATATAATAATTTATAATTTACTATGTACTTTAACTGGTTGAACACCATGCCCCTAGTATCAGGGGTTACAGGTGACACCAGTACAACAACGAGTGAAAGGATAACATGGAAATATTTTTATTAATAATGTTTTGTTTAGCAGTTTTTCTGATTGCTAAAGACATAAACAATAAATTCTAATGAGACATAAACTAACAGAAGAGGGCTGGTTTAAGATGTTCATTGAACTCTTGAAGACTGCTCTCTCTAACAATAACAATTTAAAAGGAGAAGATAATGAAGACACCACTAACAACTCAAGAGACACAGATAGCGATAATGCTTTGCAGTAAGGCAGGCATCCCGTTGTTCATGCACTCTCATCAGGGTGTAGGGAAGACATCGTTGGTCAAGCAACTCCACTCTTACATACAGAAATCTGACCCTGATTATGGTCTGATTGATGTAAGACTGTCACAGATCGAAGGCATTGATGTCAGAGGTCTGATGCAGATAGTCAAGGGAGTGACAGAGTACTGCCCACCATCATACTTACCTACTGACCTGAATAAAAGACTTATGGTTTTCTTTGATGAGATATTGCTTGGAGAACCCGATGCTATTAAGGCTGTAATGCAATGGGTTTGCGAAGGTAGAGTAGGAGACCACCTGCTGTCACCACACACTACATTCATTGGTGCATCCAACAGATCACAGGATGAGGCAATGAATACTAAGATGTCTGGGCCGATGGCAAATCGTTGGTGTCATATTGAGGTTGATAATGATCTCGATGAGTGGGCAAGAATTTCCCGCAATGGATTCCAGAACGATGGGGATTACCTCCCTGACTGGGACTCACTGCCTGAAACTGTAGGTAGAGAGGCTGGACTTGATCTTGATGGAAGAATAGTTTTCTTTATCAAGCATCAGGATCGTGATGACAATCCAGTGTGGAGAAACTTTGACAAGACTCGTTTCCGTAAGGGTGAGTACGCTCACGCAACACCTAGATCCTGGCATGATGTAAGCAGGATCTTTACTGTCATCGAAAGAGATCGTGCAATCTGGGATAAGATTCCAACCATCAAGAAGATACGTAGAGCAGTAATCTGTGGTCTTGTTGGTGATGGGGTTGGCACTACCCTGACTGGTCTCATAGATCAACTCGACAAACTGGTTGACATTGAAGATGTTAAGAAGCGTGGTGAAAAAGCTAAGCTACCTGACATCAATGACAAAATGTGTATCGGAGTTACGTGGGTATCAGTAGGAGCACTTACTAATCCACGACACTTTAATACTAAGACGGCAGATAACATATTGAAATACATCAAACGATTGGGTGATGAGATATCCCCTGACCTGCCGAAAACTACTCAGGCTCTCATTGAAAATGCCGGTCACAAGACTGTGCTTGAGGCATGTGAGAAGTCCAAAGAGTATCACACATTAATTGCGGCCTAAACATGGCAGTATACATAGCAGTAGCACCTCTTCAATGGAGGTGGAGTAACACAATAGATGATGCAATAGGAAAATCTATATCACAATTTAATGCTGGTGGATTCAGGGTAATTAATCTGCCAGTACACTTGTACCTGCTCAATCGTGAGATGAATGAGATGAGTAAAAGAAAGTGGGTACTGAATGAAGATGCAACATACCTTGGTACATACAGAGCCTTCTCAAAGAATGGTTCTTGGGAATGGACTAAGTATATATAATTGGAAAAATCCAAAAAACAACAGAAAAAATTGGAATATTCTAAAAAAGGAGACACATGACTATAGATATAGGAAACGAATGTACTCAATGTCGCAAGGATACATCACCTGGTAGTGGAAGATTTATTAATCGTATTCCCTCTGGTACTGATGAGTTTGAAGGATACCTATGCCCTGATTGTCAGCTTGTAACATGTGAAGTTTGTAATCAAGACACAATAGAATATGAGATGACTGAAGGAGGCACTATAATATGTGACGATTGCTTACATAAGGAGACACAATGAGTATACATAAAACATTAACACTAGGCAGGAAGTTAGCCAGCCTATGGAATAAAAAGAGAGAGGCAACAGTAATATCTGTTAGTCCTCAAGAAGAATTTAATCCCTACGTTCCACCTCAGCACTGGCTGAGTGACTATCCTAAACCTCCCAAGTATGAGGAAGGATCTGATCGTGGGGCAACCGATGAATTTTAAAACTAAAAGGAGTTAAACATGAGTAGTCCTGAAATTATTACAGGAGCCGTGTTAGTTTCACTTAACCTAACTAACTTCGGCCTGTCTAAAAAGATAGATGCAGGATCAGCTATTGCTTCGCACTTCAATGCTAAGGAAAGTTTCACTGGGTCACATGACTCAACAACTAGATCCAGCAAGTGCATCATAGCAAAGAATCTTTACGATCATATTGCAAGCTTCCAACGTGAGACTCGTAAGCAACACAACGAGTACACTGGAGGAATGAGGTGGACTAAGAATAAAGACATCATGTCCACCAAGATTTTCTCAGGAGGTGCAGATCATATGGAACCATACGAGACATGGAGAAAAAACAGAGAGGCGACTCTCGATAACATGGCTCATGAGTTTGCACAACAAACTTATCCTTTGGCTAAGACTGCAGCACAAAATGATCTGGGTTCTCTCTATAATCCTGACGACTATCCCTCTAAGCAAGAGGTGTATGAGTCAATAGGAATGGAGGTTGAGATAGATCCGATACCTAAAGGTTCTGACTTTAGGTGTTCACTTGATCCTGCTACACAACAAGAGTTGGTTAAACAGTATGACCTAAGGCTTGAGGCTGTACAGAAAGAGTCAGTGGTTAAGTTAATCTCTGCTCTCAGCACTAAGCTGTCACACATTACCGACTCTATTAAGAATGATAAAGTAATACACAACTCAACACTTAATGATCTATATAAATATGCAGACTCACTACCTGCAATTGACTTCACTAATGACGCAACGCTTAAGGATTTAGCTGATCGTGTAGTGAATGAGGTTACATGTGGTGGACTAAGGAGTAAGGATCAGCTTAAAGATCCTGATGCAAAAGAAACTGTTGAGAAATCAGCAACTGATATTGCTAATAACCTGGATGCATATGCAGAAACACTTTAACTAAGGAGTAACATGACACCATTGCAAGAAAAAGTTGCAGATAAATTTAAAGAAAGGAAAGCTACTAAGAAATATGATGAGGCTGTACGTCATCTCTTACGGACTAACCCTACACTGGGTGTAATATTGTTGGAGAGACTACGACCTCTGGTTTCGTATGATTGTGATTGCTATTACACAAATGGAGTAGTAATCGGGTACAATCCTGAGGCTGTGTTGTCTATGTCAATACTAAATAATGTATTTGTCATAGCACATGAGATCATGCATAACCTGATGTGTCATTCGACTAGAAGAAATGGTCGAGACCCAAGGCTCTGGAATATAGCAGGAGATTACTGTATCAACAGTCTGCTTAAGAAGTTACAGGTTGGTGAGATCCCAAAGCGTGAAGACGGCACTCCAAATTGCCTTCTCGATGATAGGTATGATGGAAGCAAGCTCAGTACTGAAGCTGTATATAATATGTTAATCAATGAGGTACAGCCTGAGGAAAAGCCTAAGGAAGAACCTAAAGATAAGTCTGAGACCACTCCTCAAGAGGGAGATGGGCAGGAAGCCCAGCCCCAAGAGGTGGAAGACATGATTGGTAAGCAGTTCAAGGAAGAGATTGCTAAATCCAAGATGGGATTGGTCGAAGACTATGTACCTGATGAGCAAGATAATTGGGAACCAAGAGGGCCAAGTGATTACAACCAGCCACAAGTCCAACCCCCATCCTCCGGTCAGGAACTTGAAGATATGTATACAGAAGCACGTATACATGGAGAGTTTGCTGGAGAAAAACAATCAGGTGATGGAGGGTTTGATTGGGAGGAGATAATAGCCCTCAACTCTGAGGAAATTCTTTCCTGGGAGGATGCTCTCAGGGAATACCTCACTGTAAAATCCAGAACTGTTAAGAATTGGATGAAGCCCTCTAACAAGTGGCTTAATCATGGGTTCTGGATGCCCTCCAAGGGAGGTAAGACTATGGATGATATCGTTATTATGATAGATGAGTCTGGCTCTATGGGGGAGGATGAAATTCAGGCAGTGTTCACTAATATAAGTGAACTCTTTGAAGGAGGAGATGTACCACTATGTAAGGTGGCAGTAATACATTTCTCTGGATATGATGACATACCTGATGAGCATGTAGAGATTGTTCATGAAGGTGACATGCCTGAGTACAGCAGGAGAACAAGTGGAGGTACTGACTTTGAAGGTGCGTTCAAGAAGGCAGTTCAGTTAGAGGAGAGAGGAGAGATTACTCCTAGCTGCTACATAATGATGACTGACATGGAGGATTACTATCCAGAAGAGCCTGACTATCCGGTGTTATGGATGTCAACGCAATCTTTTGAACAAGTATCTGAATGGCCTGGGATACCTGAGTACGGAAAATTCACACAAATAATGATATAAGGAGAACATATGATAACATACACCTGTGATTTCAAGGGCTGTAATAGTTCTGTTAGAGATCAACGGAAGATTTATATTAATAGACTTAATCCACAGAATATATATTTTAGATTTCACATTTGTGACAACCATCAATTCCAATTGGAGAATTATGTGACAGATAATTTAAAAGATAATGCAAATACTGCAGAGAAAATCTATAACAGAGACAATGACAAACCATTTTAAAGGAGACACATGAGCATAATATTACATGACTTTGCTACTGAGCACTGGCCTACAATAAGACCTCAGTATTCTCTCGGCCCCTTCGTAGGGGGCAGTGAGACAAGCAGTATCAATGGTACTAATTCATTCACCTCAGGCTACACTCTCTTGAGGAGAAAGCGTGGGTTGGAAGAGTTCCCTGATCTGTCAGATGTATTGAGTGTACAACGTGGTAACTCACTGGAACCATTCGTACTCGATGAAGCAGCAGAAATATTGGAGACTAATATCTTCAAGCCTAATTTCCTGCTGTTGCATGAGGATATGCCTTGGGCTATAGCAAATTTCGATGGAGTTACTGATGATGAATGGATAGTTGAAGTAAAGACCACTTCATCTTATCCAATGATAGAGCAAGCTAAGAGTGGTCAGGTTCCCCCAGCCTACATGTCACAGGGAGATCACTACCTAGCTTTCACTCAGTTTGAAGGATGCCCTAACCCTGGAAAGTTTTTTAAGGGGATAGTCTATGTAATCCTTCACCAGATACATCAACCACTGATCATGCTAAAGGTTACTAGGGAAGAAAGACTAGACAATATTATAACCTTGATGGAAAAGGAGAAGGCATTCATTGATCTGTATAAGAACGATGAGATGCCTGAACCTGATGGTCACCCATCAACATCAAGAAGCCTGAAAGCACAGTATGATACAGGAAGAGAATCAATCCCTGCCTCAGAGCAACACGAGATCCTGAGACAGACACATAAACAAGCCAGCTCACAGATTAAAGAGCTGGAAAAGATTAAGCTGCAGGCTGCTAACAGTTTGCGTGCAAGTATGGGGGACGACATACAAAGGATAGCTGGTATATGTAGCATCGACAAGAGGAATACGTTGCGTGTTAAATAGAAGTTATCAATCTAATTTACAACCTTAATAAAGGAAACATTATGAGTAAAACAAATGGTATAAAAACAACCAAGATAGGTAAGAAGGACTATGTTGAGGTAGACGAAAGGATACGTTTGTTCTGGGAGCTACACCCTACATGGTCAATCCTTACTGAAATGATTTACAACTGTGAGGAGAACATGGTTGTTATCTTCAAGGCTACAATCATGGATGATAATGATAAGGTCAGAGCCAATGGTCATGCCCGTGAATTCCAGGCAGATAAGAAATCTATGGTGAATAAGACTTCACATGTAGAGAACTGTGAAACTTCTGCTATAGGCAGAGCCTGTGGAGTTAAGGGAATCATCACTGAGTATGGACTTGCTTCTGCTAATGAGGTAAGGAATGCGAAGGAGCTTGAGAAGGAACTGGATGAGCTGAGTGCGGTGAAAAAAGTTGAATTCACTGCAAAACCAGAACCAGAACCTACTACAGTACCCGATGACCTGCTCACTAAGGATGCACCCAAGGAGATGATAGATAAAATCCTTGGTAAGTCACCTAACAAGACTATCAATGATGAATTGATTAGCCTCAATGCTAGGGCTATGAAGATCACTACTGTCGAAGAGGGTACAGCTATTAGTGATGAGTATAGGAAGATGAAGGCGGCACATGGGGAAGAGAATCTCCCTAAGTCTCTTCGTGAGGTTGTCGTTTCATCTTTAACTGCTGCTCGAGATAAGATTACTAGAGATCAGCTTGCTTAAGTTATTACTATCCACCTTATAGGGTACCATATAGGGTACCTTATAGGGGGTCTCAATTTTATAATTTATAAGAAAGGAAACATGATAAAAATAAATAATTTATTAACAGTTGATCACGACTTGAGCAAGTTCTTATTTAGAGATCCAGTCTCATCAACTCTTCTTTGGTATTTTCTGCTTGATCATCCCGGAGGAGAGGACAATGGTTCTTCAATTTCTATCAAGGAATTAGCAGACAAGTTGCAGTTCACACCAAGGGTGATACAGAAAAGAGTCGATTACCTGGAAGATAAGGGGTTAATCATCAGCTTTACACCTGAGTTTTATGGTGGGCAAAGGTTGCCTAGCATATACCAGATAAATTTTGACTCTGAATTCTTTATCAAACCTCCAAAGAAATCTGCACCTAAGGAGGAGAGTCCTGATGTTGACCTTATGATAGCAAAGTTTACAGAGATTAACCTTGCTATACATAATGAGAAGTATGCACCAGACAGTCCCCAGCAACGTAGTAAGTGGGTTAAGGGGGCAGAGAAGATACTCACACTCAAACCAGATGGGCACAACTTCAGTATGCAGACGTATGAGGAAGTTGTTCTGTTCCTGGCTGAGCAAATGAAGGAACACTTGGTAAACAAGACAGCTTACATGATGCAGTGTAGAGATCTTGGTAACCTAGTATACACACACCCATCACAGTCAGACTGTAAGTACATAAATGCATACAGGAAAATGACACATGGGAATACAAACACTAACATGGAGAACATAAATGAGCAGACAAACAGATATAAAGAGCATGGTATCCCAACTCATGACAGTTTATGGGAAGAAGTCTAGTACAGATGAGTACAACCATCTCTCTCATATCTGGGAGAAGGCTCTTGCTAAGTTAAATGAGCAGGAGCTTAGGGTTGGATACCAAAACCTAATCAAGACCAGAGTAAAGTCTGGTATGCCTAGTCCAGCAGAGTTTTATGAGGCACTGTATAATGACATCAGTGACGATGCGTTAATGGCATGGAACCAGTTGTTCCAAGCACTGAAGTCACATCCAGGGAGACCCATCTGCTTTGAGGACACAGTTCTTGCAGAGACATGCAGGAGACTGGGTGGTTTACCCTTCTTGGGTAGCCTCTCAGCCACAGATCTTTCATTTCAAAAGAGATCCTTCATGGATACATATTGTATCCTTGCTAAGCATGGAGATATGTTCGACCCTGTATGTCAGGGTACGTATGAAGCTAAGCCAATCGAGATGAAAACATTAGCGAGCAGGAAGTCTGTTACAGGAGGTGCACTATGAATAGGGCAGAGAGTAACTTACTTAGTATTTGTCTCACTTATCCTGATCTACTGCCTAACATAAGGGCGGTAGTTCAGCCTGAGATGTTTGCCAATAAAAGATATGGCATCATATACAATACTGCTCTTGAGCTTTATGATAAGGACGTAGCTGTTGACAGTGTTACAGTGTCGGCTGAGATCATGGATGATAAAACCTTACTGGCTAAGTTCGGTGAGGAGGCAGTTGTTAATCAATGCCTTGATGAGATAAAAGATATCCCGCCAAAGGCAGAGAACTTTCTGGATTACTCAGACATTGTAGTTAAGGTATACAGAAAAACTTATACTGCTGCCGAAGCTCAAAAGACTGCAGAGAAAATCAAGTCCGGTGAGGATGCAAGTTCACAAGTTGATATCCTTAGTGAGAAGGTTCAGCAGGTAGAGAGATCCTCTGCCAGACCCTTCTCTCCCTTCTTTGAGATTGCACAAAAGGAAGTCGGAGAAATATCAAGACGTAATGAAAAGGGGGAGGTGAGTATGAGTGAGTTGTTTGTGCAAACTCCCTTTACCAGCCTGAATAATTTTATACATGGGTTCAGGTATGGATCACTCTCTCTTCTTGGTGCAAGACCTGCAATGGGTAAGACTACATTTGCAGTAACCCTGGCTGCTGATGCGGCACGCAAGGGTATTAAAACCCTGTTCATTTCAATTGAGATGAGCAAGACAGAGATAGCACAGAAGTTTATTAGTCATGCTTCAGGTGTACACTTCAATAAAATTATAGAAGGATATACATTTGAGGAGCAGGACTGGACAAGTATGGCAGAGATGCTGGGCCAGGAGAATGAAGCTTGGTCTAAGAATCTTTCTATTGACGACACATCTGAGACTACAGTAGATGTCATGAGGTCAATTAATTGGGGGATTAATGAGGGATATAAGTTTATAATAGTTGACCACCTCCATGAACTTGCCTTTGATGACAGACGATCACACATTTCACTGACTGAAGCAATGGGTGACTTCGTTAAACGTCTTAGGAATACAGCTCAACGCAATAACGTAGCACTGCTCGCTCTCTCCCAGCTTAACAGAGAGGTTGAGAAGAGATCAGCTAAGATACCTATATCAAGTGATCTCGGAGAGAGTGGTACTCTTGAAAGAGTGGCACACAATATTATCTTCTTATACAGACAAGAACAACACAAAGGTGAAGTCGATGTTGTTGTAGCCAAGGCAAGAGGTGGTCAGACGGGTATTACTACACTCGATTTTGATGGCGGCACAAACCAAGTTAATGATCAGAAAGGAAATTATGGATTCAAATAGAAGAGA
>Ga0310345_10004678_pt1 | contig 12372 bp, 11 predicted proteins | sample HC15DNA20500_MG_FD_204667 | JGI IMG/M metagenome (GOLD analysis project Ga0310345, IMG submission 204667) | Marine microbial communities from station ALOHA, North Pacific Subtropical Gyre - HC15-DNA-20-500_MG | ecosystem: Environmental > Aquatic > Marine > Oceanic | place: Pacific Ocean: North...
GGCACGCCGTACAGCATCAGCAATGACGCCAAACCCACCAGGCCCCGGCGGGCGGCGGTGTCGATCAAATCGTTGTGAAGCTGGTCGTACCGACTCACCGCCGGGTGCAGGTCCCAAGCCGCCACCCATTCATCGCGACGCTTTTGCAGCCGACCTTCGCCCCAACCCAACAATGGCTTTTCCGAGAACAGCTGCACGCCAACGCGCCACATTTCCACGCGCACGCCGAAGGAGTTGCCCCGCTGGCCCTCGTCGTACTTATCCACGCTCTCCAGAGCCTTGTCGACCCGTTCGGTCACCGCCAGCGTGGGCGACAACGACGCCAACAGCAGCAAGCCCAGCAAGGCCGCCACGCCGCCGCCCAGCACCGGGCGCGGCAGCACGCGCCGGAAGCCCAGCGCCACCACGGCCACCAGCGCCGGGAACACCACCCAGCTGCCCCGGGTCCCGGACAGCAGCGACGCCGCCAGACCGAACGCCATCGCCAGCAACAGCGCCGCCCGGGCCCAGCGCGAACGCACCGCGAACACGCCGACCCCGGCCAGAGTACCCAGTAATAAGGAGAGCATGCCGAAGGGGATGGGATTGATGCCGTTGTCGGCGCGGGCATGACCGAGGAACCCGACTTCCCAGCCCGCGATCAGCCCGGCCAGCAACGCCCCCAGGCCAACGCCCCACCAAAGCGCCGCCACCGGCGGCCGCAGGCGCCGCCAACCCAGCCACACGAACGCCGCCACCAACGGCCACAGCGGCAGCCACAGCCCGCCCCGCTCAATGGCCCGGGGCCAGACCCCGGTGCGCGCCACATCCGCCAGCCAGATCAACGAGAACGCCGCCAGGACAACCAGAAACCAGACGTCGTCGCGGCTCAGCGGCGCCACCGGCCGGCGCCGCGCGGCAAAAGCCACCAGCGCCAGGGCAGCCGCCGCCTGCGGCACCACGGCGTAAGCCAAAGGCCAGGCCACAAGCAAAGACAGGAAGGCGGCCAGCACAAGACCGGCCAGGTAAGACGTCATCATAGGGGTAGGAGGCGACCGTGTCGCAAAGGTTCCAGGAAAGATGGCGCGCAGGCGCCGCGGGCGTGGTCGCGGCGTTATTCCAAGTAAAGCCGGGAATTCGAGCATTGCGGCTCCTTCTGTATACTCACAATCAGGACCCCTGACAAAAGCGACTCAGAGAAAGGCTACAGAAATGAGCAAGCCGAGAAACACGGATATCGAAGAGGAAATCCGTAGCCTCATCGAGACCAAGAGAAGAGAAATCAAAGAGAAATTCGACCGCCATGTGTCCGTTCAAGACTTACTCACGGACCGTTGGGAAACCGCCCGTTTTTACGGTTTCGGCGAGGGCACGTCCTGCTACAACAACGTGCTGATTCTTGGCGACGTGAAAGTCGGCAAGAACACCTGGATCGGACCCAATGTGGTGCTGGACGGCTCCGGTGGGCTGGAGATCGGCGATTATGTCTCTATTAGCGCAGGCAGCCAGATCTACACCCATCACACCGTGGACTGGAGCACCTCTCTGGGCGAAAAAGGCATAGAAAGGCGGCCCACCCGCATCGGCGACGGCGTCTATATCGGGCCCAATTCAATCGTACAAATGGGTGTTTCCATCGGCGACAAAGCCATAATCGGGGCCATGAGCCTGGTGAATAAAGACGTACCCGCTCACGGCAAATACTACGGCACCAAACTTAGGACGGATTAACCGCTTTACGGCCACATAGCATTAGCAGTCCCCCCTCATTCGCCAGCAACGACGAAGGGCAAAGGTCCCGAACCGCTGCCGGCATTACGTCAGGCGATTGCGTAACGACCGGACAATGCGCTTACCGCTCTCCTCCAGAGAAAGACCGGGGATCGAACACTCCTCGATAATCATCATGCCATCCCGGGTCGCCACAACCGGGCAGTCCCGTTCCGAGAAGCAGACCTGACCAGGCACCGCCAAATAATCAAAGTCGATGTCGAACGGCGCCGCCCGAAACACGGTTACCCGGGTATCCGTGCCGTTGAGGAAGCAAAAGGCGCCATCGAAAGGGTGGGAACTGGCACGCACATTAGCGATTATATCCCGCCGATTCAACGACCAATCAATGCGCGAATCCTCAGGCTTCCTCGGATAGGTACGCAACGTCCTGACGGCAGTATCCTGCTCAACAAAGTCTGTCGTCGGCAGAAGATCAAGGGCCTCCACGAACATCTCGGGAACGGACTCGTCAAGCCACGCATAAACATCCGTTATGTAGGTGTCGTCGGTGACCGGGAAGTGCCGCTTTAGAATGTAGGGGCCGGAGTCGAGCGCCTCCGTCATCCGGTGGACTGTCAGGCCAATTGACGGCTCGAAGTTGAGGATCGCCCAGTTAGCACAGGCATTGCCCTTATATCGAGGTAGATCGCCGGCATGGGCGTTCAAAACACCGAAGGGAAAGGCCGTCAGAAAGCGTTGTTTAAGCAGGGTCAACCAGTTGATCGAAACGCACACCTGGGCACCCAGCGCCTTGATATCATCCACATATTCGTTCGGATTAATCCCTTCATAAAAGGGGCACCCTATTTCCGCTGCAAGCTTCTGGAAATCGGACTCATCAACGTCATAGTAGGCTTCGGCCCGACACGTCATGACAAAGGCGATTTCATGGCCCCGTGCCAGAATTTGCCGTGCTGTTTCCAGCAACATGCCTGTCCGACCAATAACGCCTACACGCATAGCAGGCCCTCGAAATCGATATGTTGGCAGGAGGAATTCACCATGGCCTCAAGGAACGACCGAGCGCCTTGCCGCTTGTTCTGATACTGCGTGATCTCCGCCTCACTAACCTGGGTAAGTGGCACCTGGATAGCCTGCTTCAAGGCGTCGTAATGCTCACCACCGCTCGAATTCAGATGAATATGAATGGGATGGAAGTCGTACACGCTTACCGGGCCGGGACAGAGCGGCTTCGACCAATCGAACCCCTCGTCAAAAAAGGCGGCATCGTCCTCCCAGTTATAGTTCACGCGGGTAAACTCGGTACCACCGAACGACCAGGAAAACGGCTCGATATGCGGAAACTTATACATAAAGAGAGAAAGATCGTAACGAAGCTGCGGAAAGCTCGAGAAAATACGCTGGAACAAAGGGGAAGACTGCACCAGCGCATGGGTCCTTAACGCCCGAGCGCCCGGCACGACGTTGAGCAGATACTCAATGATTTTTTCCGGGTCGTCACCCTGGGAAGAACCCGGCAGGAAATTCGGATGAATGCCGATTTCGTGACCATCAGCGATCAAATCACTGAGAATATCCGACGGGTGGGTAATAAAAAAGGTCGCCTTGATGCCGCGAGGGTTGATCACTTTCCTGATAGCGTCAATGGACACATCCGGCGCCCAATCAATATCAAAGGTCAAATGGACTTTATTGGAATGGCCCTCAGCAGACCGGCTTTCAGGGGAGTGTGTCATTCAACGCCGCCGTCACAATTTACGGAAAAACCCGGCGAGAGTTTACCAGAGTGCGCAAAGCTGCCAAACCCGAGTACTTAGGCAAACTAGCCGCACTACAGTCGTCCGGCGTCAGGCCGGCATCCTGGAAGCACTTCTCCGGGTACACCTCCGAGCAGGAGCCCGAGAAAGCACGGCGCTGAGAATACGGTCCCGGTCCCAGCCGGGGCCGCGCATATAGTGGCCATCAGGGCGCCATGGGGCCCGGCGAGTCGCCGCGATAACTTAGGTACTCTAATTTTAGTTCGACGGTGTGCCTCATGTCCCAAAGCGTGAAGGCCTGCTCCGAAACGGCTTCACATTGCTCCAGATAGATAGCGCTATAGCCCTCTTCCCCAGCATGTTGCTCGGCACCTTCTTTGACTGACTCAGCCACCGCCACCGCGGCATCGTGCGCGGCCGGATCATCCACCGAATAAACAAAGTACACATTGAGTTCGTAAGGGGTTTCTTCGTCCACCTCACCATCAGGATCGAAAGAAATCCAAATCCCCACTATGGAGTCCGCCTCCCTCTTAACGCGCTTTTGAATAAGCTGCAAGAAACGGCCACCACGCGCAACCAGCGAGTTCGGAAGGGCGTGACGCTTATAGCGGCAAGCCAGCCAGCGTTGCAGTAGATCGAGAGTGAGGGCATCAACGGTGTAATCGGTGGACGGCTCATGGTGGGCTAGCCGGTTCTTGTCTAATCGATACTTGTTCCCAGCCTTGGCTTGAAGCAAGGTTTCATTCCCGTCACCGTCCACCACCGAAAAATGCAGACATCTAGGGTTTTTCCCATGGGTCAGGCTTTTATCCGCCACTCTCAGCGATTCAAGCAGAACTACCTCGACGTCCGGCTCAAGCGCCATATTGTCATTCGCTACGTCACAATCGTGGGAGATGACAAGAGCGAAAGCATGCTCGTCCCCTATAGGGACGTCCAATGCATGCAAATCGGTTCGCTCTATCAGGCTTCCTTGCCGCCAAGCGGTATCACGCGTCCAGGTGACCATTTACTAAGAATCCTTCTCAACCCCCTCCGAAGAAACATAGTCAGCCGCTTCACGGGCCGTCCAAAGTTTGTTTCGGCCTTTGTGGGTCATGCGCTGATCGTGCTCTGTCCTAGCAATATGAGCCAGCTCATCCAAGGCACGGTCCACTGCCCGGCCATCCTTAATCAGCAGCAACATTGAAGCCCCGGACTTCAACGGGCGCTTAATAAGTTTATCGACTCGCGGAAGCGCCAGAGCGTCCACCTTCTCAGCGTAGGATTCAAGCGTCGCCAGCCGTTCCACGTTATCGGGTCGTGGCTCCTGACCCTTTAACCAAGCATATATGCTCGGCCTGGCCACGCCAAACAACTCGGCCATGTCCGTGATGGTCAAACCGAGCGTTGTTTTCAGGGTCTGCAGGCGCTGTTGTAACGTTGCCGATGCCTCCGATGAGAAGTGCCTAACGTCCACCCTCTCGACCTCGGCACTGCTGGAATCGGTACTGATCCAAGCAGGCCTCGCCTTTAAGGCGTCAGCCGTCATCATACCGCCTGATCCTGCATCGGAAGCGGGAGCAAGGGGGCTGGCCACAGCAAGCATAAAAGTCATAGAGGCATAAACACCCCAGCCGGAGGTCACGGAAGCCGGAGAATCCCCCGAAGCCATCCAGTCTTTCTCCATTACAATCCCCATAGCGCTTTTGCCTCGTCCGTAATGGCCGCCTTAAAGGTGTCGATGAGTACAGCGTGCGACGCTTGAAACTGCTTTTCAATAGCGTTCATATCAAACTTAAAACGCTTCTGAACGAAATAGTCAGTGTCCACCAGCAACAGGTCACCCTGATAGCTCTTTAGCGTTTCATCCAAATTCAGAGTCTGATTCTGTAAATCAGGCGGAATCGCCAGCCCTTTCTCATTGATCAGAGTCCGCATCACCAGGTTCCCGTCACCCACTAACTTACGTGTCTCGGAAAAACCATGGTCCAAATCACCAGGCAGCTCCGAATAGGGACCTAACAATGTAGGCTTGACCAAATCCGCTAAAGCAGCTCCGGCAGCGGGCATAACAGCGTCCAGATACCGCATACCGACGCGCTCCACGTACGCCAGATCCACCCGGTCATGCAGAATCCTCAATGCCTGAAGCGCCACGTCCCGACAGTGCGTAAAGCAGTCATAACGGTTAGTGTGATAAACCAGGGCGTCATCCAGCAGCGTGAAACCTTCCGTTCTCTCCATATTGAAAAAACGCCAGCGGTTTCTGGGGCGTTGTTCTGGCGGTCGAGGCCCGCCAGGTCCCATGCTGATCAGCAACTCCGTCTGGGTATCCTCTTGATAGTCTGGAAAGCCGTTGCCCCGAAGGGCTTCCCGAAAGTCAGAAACGAAACGCTCCATCTGAACGGCGTTGAACTTCACCTGGATCAGAGCATAAAAAACTGGCGGTTTATGCATTTTTGGCCACTCCCTCCATAGAGCACGGACTTTACACTAAACTTTACACCTCATCCATGGAGACCAGCAAAGTCCCGGGAAGTGCCGCAAACAATGCCGTTGCGCGGCTGGCAGCAGGAGGGGATCAGCCGGAGGCGCAGGCGGCGCGGCGGTGGGCGGCGGCCTCGGCCATGACGGCTTCGAGGGCATGGCAGGTCTGGTCGATATGGCGGTCTTCCAGGGTGGGATGCACCAGGAACATCAGGCTGGTGTCGCTCAGCTCCCGGGCGTGGGTCAGCGGCGCGTCGGGCGCCAGGCCGGCATCCTGGAAGCACTTCTCCAGGTACACCTCCGAGCAGGAGCCGGAGAAGCACGGCACGTCGTGCTCCAGCACGGCGTGGAGAATACGGTCCCGGTCCCAGCCGGGGGCCAGCTCCGAGGGCTCCACGAACAGGTAGCATTTATACCCCGCGTGCCCCACGGCCTCGGGCACGGTGGGCACTCGCAAACCCGGCAGCGCCCGTGCGGCCTCCCAAATACGCTCGCAGTACGCACGGCGCATCCGGGTCCACTCGAGCATCCGCTTCAGTTGGATACGGCCGATGGCCGCCTGAATCTCAGTCAAACGACCGTTAGTGCCGAAGCTCTCGTGCAGCCAGCGGTAACCGGGCGGATGCTCGCGCTCGTACACCGCCTCCCAGCTTTTACCGTGGTCCTTATAGCTCCACATCCACGACCACAGCGCCCGGTCGTTGGTGGTCACCATGCCCCCTTCCCCACCGGTGGTCATGATCTTGTCCTGGCAGAACGACCAGCAGCCCACATGCCCAAAACCGCCCACCGGGCGACCGCGCCAGGTGGCGCCGTGGGCCTGGGCGCAGTCCTCGATCAAATAGAGATCATGCTGCTCAGCGAGCGCCGCCATGGCGTCCATGTCGCAGGGCCAGCCGGCCAGATGCACGCACAGCACCGCCTTGGTGGCCGGCGTCAGTGCCGCCGCCACGGTTTCAGCGGTGATGTTCTGGCTGTCCCGGTCCACATCCGCGAACACCGGGCGCGCGCCCACATTGACGATAGCGGACGCGGACGCCAGGAAAGTGCGGGAGGTCACCACCACGTCATCCCCGGCACCGATGCCCAGCGCCCGAAGCGCCAGATCCAGCGCCACGGTGCCGTTGGCCACCGCCACCGCGTACTCCGTACCGGCAAAAGCGGCGAACTCGCGCTCGAACGCCCGGCACTCGTCACCGGTCCAGTAATTCACCTTGTTGGATAACAGCACCCGCTGAACGGCGTCCGCCTCTTCAGGGGTGTAGGAAGGCCAGGGGGGGAAAGGTCCATTCAACATTGCAGCGCTCCTTCAACGCGTGTGATCCCCATCACAACGCTAAGATACCCATCACCATAAGGCAGTGTACAAAAAGATGTAGAGGGGTTTTGTTACGGGATAGATGAAGACATTAAAACTCGGGTAAGGGTCGAAACGCCTTAGCCGGCGACCCTAAAAAGATAGTGTTGGGATCGGTATTAGAGGTTAACGTCGACCCCATACCCAACATGGAGCCTTCTTTCATCAAAACGCCTTGCCGGATTGCAGCACCCGTACCGATTTCCACACCGGCTTCAAGTGTCACGTTACCAGATACAGCAACAAGCGGGGCAACAGTGACGAAATCACCAATTGCATCATCGTGAGCCAAGGTACACTTAAGATTGACGATCACGTGGTCACCGATCGTAAAATCTACCGTCCCGACGCACCCTGCACAGATTACTGAGCCTTGGCCAATCGTCACAGAAGAGAAATCCATTAAAACTGAAGGGTGAATGAGAGTGGCAAATCGGACGCCCCTTCCACTGGACATTTTAGTAACCAAAGCCTTCCTAACCCTAGGGTTGCCAATAGCCACAACGAAATCAGCGTCCTGGTGCTGTCCGGCATGCTTGATAGACCCTAAAACACGATATCGATCATAATCACCTGGCGTCACTTTATCATCGAGAAAGCCTCTAACTTCTCTACCGCAATCCCGAGCCAGCCAGTAGACCTCCCTACCAAAACCACCATATCCGACAATAATAATTGGTCGCATGGAATCACCTTTCCTGATCTGAACCGGTAAAACGGGGCATGGTAGCTTCACCAGAATGGGAAATCCCATCCCTTTTGACAACCTGTAAAACCGTCTTAAATAGAATTTTCACATCAACCCAGAAGGACCGATTATCGATATACCAGACATCCAGCTCGAACTTTTCCTCCCAGGACAAGGCATTACGGCCATTCACCTGAGCCCAGCCTGTAAGCCCCGGTCGCACCTCGTGACGACGGGACTGGCGCGATGTATAAAGGGGGAGGTACTCCATCAATAACGGTCGCGGACCGACCAAGCTCATGTCGCCTTTGAGCACATTAAATAGCTCTGGCAGCTCATCCAGGCTAGTGGAACGTAGCCAAGTTCCGAATCGGCTCAACCGCTCATCATCGGGTAGCAAGGCGCCGCCGATGTCTCTCTGATCTGACATCGTCCTGAACTTAATCATATAAAAAGGAGCGCCGCCCCAGCCAGGTCGCATTTGCCGAAAGAAGATGGGACTCCCAATTTTAAGTCGAACCAATACCATAAGCACCAAAATAACAGGCGCAAATATTATAATAGCTGTTAAAGCAGCAGACGCATCAAACAAACGCTTCATAACAATCCAGCTTTCTGATCTCTATATTCATTAACTTTTTATCGGGCGACCTGGTGAATTTAATCATACTACGTTTATTTTATGCACAGCCCAATCTAAGAATGTCGGATATACACAGAACTAGATAGCCGAGAGCGCTGATATGACCGTCGCCCTTTGTAACCACAACCTAGTATCCAGTCACTGAGCTCTTTGGCGCAACAGATCAAAGCGTAGCCGTAAATGCAATTGTCTCTTAGAGCGTGCAAACCGCGTAACAAGGTGGCTTTGCTCGCGTAAAAGAACTGACACCCGAGGCAAGGCAAGCACGAGCACGCTCCGTAGATTTAGCTCGTGGCCCAGCTCTGCGCTCGGCGTTTTAGTGACGAAAGGATTAATGCAGGTGCAGAACCGGGAAACCTGGGGGCAACATCAAACAGAGGAAAAACGTTCCATATTCGACTTACTCGGGGCCACTAGAAAGCAAAGGAAAACAATAAAAAGGAAATGAAATCACCAATTAGTCATCGACACCATCCCAAATGACGCGAGACATTTTTTCTGCTAGAGAGTGATACTCATGGTTACGCACCGCAAACTTCCTTCCATTATCGCCCATTTTTTTGAGTTGCGCCCGAGGAAGGCTCTTAAGCAAGTTTACGGCTTCAGCTATAGCCTCCGGATCTTCAGGACGAATATGCAATCCCGCTTCGGCGCTGGCGACAGGACTATATTCCCCAGAATCGATCGCATATATGACCGGCTTAGATGCAGAGAAATAATCAAAAAGTTTATTAGGGGAAACGCCAAATCGAAAAAGAGGATCATCACTTAAGCCAATATAACAAACATCGAAACACTTTAAAAGAGACTGAACCTGAGATTTAGCAACCACACCTAAAAACCTCACATTTTTGATTTTATGCTGCTCAACATATACAAACAGAGCTTGCTCTTCCTTACCGCTCCCTGCGATAACAAACTCTACCCCTCGACTTTCTAGCAGTTTTGCAGCATCCAAAAAAGAATAAAGTGCATTGGCGGTACCAAGAGTACCTGCATAACCAACCACAAACTTACCAACAGGAATTCTTTCTTTTATTAAAAAATCGAGAGGTTCTGGATTCTCGCCCTCCTCCTTCAAAAAACCATTTGGGATCCAATTAAATTTACGTCTATCCATCCCTCTGGAAATCATGTGATCAACGGAATTTACCAAATTCGACACAACTGCATCTGAAACTCGATAAGCCCTATCTTCAACCCACTGTAAAAATCGAATAAATGGGTTATTACATGTATAGCCGCCGATTTCACAAAAAGTAAGAGGCCAGATATCTCTAACTTCGAATATCAAGCGGCACCCATATTTTTTTGACAGCAGCTCAGCACCTAGAAAACCGACCAGAGAGGGAGAGGAGTAAACTATCGCATCAGGTTTATTCGCTATTTTTTTTGCTAAACATATTACCTTCAAAGGAAACAAAAACCAATTTCTTATCCGCATCTTGCTATGAGCGTGAGCATAAAACGGCATTTTTAACCAGTAAAATCTCAACCCCTCCGACTCCTCGATTTTGAACTGGCCCTCAATGCTAGGCAGAGATCGAAGAAGATGCGTTTGGGCAGATGAAAAAACACAGACTTCATAGCCCATTTTTACGAGTTCTTTACCTATATAATAGTGGCGCCCTGCTACGCCGTAGGTCGGCGTGGCTGCGTATTGATTAATAATCCAAACTCGCCCTTTATAGTGAGCCATTCGAGACCACCTTCTCGTATAAATGGCACATATTGTTAACACAGACAGGCCATGAAAACTTGCCGAGTACAAACCTACGTCCATTAATGCCCATGGCCCTTCGCATTTCCGGGTCCAGAGCGAGGGCCATTACTTTATCCGCAGCGGCAACATGGTCCTCCGATTCGACCAAAAAACCCGTCTCGTTTTCCAAAATCACCTCTGGCAGCCCACCAACTCTGGTGGCGACGACAGGGATTTCACAGGCACTGGCTTCAAGAACAGAAACACCAAAACTTTCGCTTCTACTAAGCGCAAGGTAGATGTCGAGTTTAGATAAATATTCCGGAACTCGGGAATGAGGTATAGGGCCAACGAAATCCGTATCATCGATAACATCCAACGAACGCGCCAATTTTTTTAAATATACATCATCGCCGCCGCCTACAATTAATAACCTTATATTGCGAGCCCCCATTTTATGCTTCAAGTGCGCAAATGTGCGAATAAGAACATCAATACCATAAGCCGAATTCATGGACTTTATAGTTCCTATTACTAGCGAAGGATTATTATTAGGCTCAGATCTTTCTCTTTTAAACTTTTCGCAATTAACGCCAAACGGCGTTATATTTACTGAATGCACAGAAGGAGATAACTGGAAAACCCTGTCGGCCATAACCTGGCTGGTAGACGCAACAGCGTCTGCCTTGTCTATATTATATTTTACCAAAAAGTGATGAATAAGGGACTTTCTAGGAAATATAAAAACATCACTGCCCCAAACAGAGAGAATCCAGGGTTTAAAATCAATCAAAGCCGCAGTTGTACCGTATCCACTCGCATAATGCGCGTGCACAACATCGGGTTGTATCTTTTTTATAAGCTTTTTAACGCCGGGCACCATGAGGAAATAGCCAACAATGCCAGGATAGGGACGATAATACAAAGTAACACTTTGGTCTATCTCGGAGGAGAAACGATGTTTAGATATTAAATGAACTTTCAAACCTTTTAATACCAATTCGTTACACCACTGAACGATATGTATTGATGACCCATTTCCGATTATGCAAACCCTCATAACCCTTCCATTTCTTTTTGGCTATCTCGGATAACCCTAACGACACCAATGGCAAGACCAATAAGGATATAAAAAGGAAGTATGTAATGAACTCCGCTAGGGGATATAGACGCAGGGACTGCGCATATCAATGAAAGAGATATAGATTTTGCGATATATTTTTGTTGGTGTGACGCTGCCAACTTCGAAGAGTCATACACGACGTAAGCCAGTCTAAAATAAGCTGCCATTATAATAAAAAATATTACAAAGCCAAACTCATAAAGCAGTTGTAAGACAAAGAAGTGTAAAGAGTTTATCTTGTGCCCAAATTGCATCAAGTATGCTTCGCTACCACCTATACCAAGCCCAAAACCAAATGTAGATACAAACGCTTGCCAGACACTATAATAAATATTTGCTCTTACTGCTGTAGATCCGGTTTCGCTAGTGCCGCCGGCAGCGATGAAATCAAGACCTCTAGATATTTCACTAAAGCTAGATAAGACCCTATTAGCACCATATATATCTTGTAAATCGTTGGCAAAAACAAAAAAGAGGCCGGCCAACCCCAATATCAAAAACCAAGTACTCAAAGCGGTCACGGCGCCCCTATTTTGATAGAAGGAGACTAAAGCTAATGCTATTAGTCCGGATACAAACATGCCTTTTGATGCAACCGCAAATGCAAGCCATATAAAAGCTATTGTTGACAATATTGCATAAGCACGGCTTTTAAAAAGAAAAAACGGATAGCACAAAACGACAAAAAAACCGAAATTATTCGGATTCCAATTTAGGCCTGTTGGCTTTCTATCGACTACCGAAACTGCGAAATCACTTAATGATGATAAGTCAGACGGAGTTCGCCCAAAAAGAGATACATACTGTGAGTATGGCGAGGTTGGGAGTCTAAAAATACCACTACTTTCAAGCAGCCCTAATATTAGATTAAATACAGCAACAATAGCGCATGCTTTGAATACCGACACAAACTGTTT
>Ga0310345_10004679_pt1 | contig 12368 bp, 10 predicted proteins | sample HC15DNA20500_MG_FD_204667 | JGI IMG/M metagenome (GOLD analysis project Ga0310345, IMG submission 204667) | Marine microbial communities from station ALOHA, North Pacific Subtropical Gyre - HC15-DNA-20-500_MG | ecosystem: Environmental > Aquatic > Marine > Oceanic | place: Pacific Ocean: North...
CTACCTCGGCGACGCCAAGACCGACACGGCGGCGTTCCTCTACCGCGGCATCCTCGAGGAGAAGCCGGACTTCGTGCCCGCGCTGGCGGGCCTCGGCCACGTCGCGCTCGTGAAGGGCGACGCCGAGGAAGCCGTCCGCCAGCTCGAGGAAGCCCGGGCGCTCGAGCCGCTCGGGGTCGTCGACGAACTGCTCGTCGAGGCGTACCTCGCGGTGGGCGACGAGGCGAAGGCCGCGGCCGCCGCCGAGCGCGTCCACGAGGCGCTGCTCGAGGCACGCGGCTTCGGCGAGATCGTCGACATGGAGGAGGCCGACTTCCTGGCCGACCAGGGCCGCGACCTCGACCGCGTTCTTCGGATGGCGAGGGAGCAGCAGGCCCGGCGGCCGGGCCACCTCCACGCGAACGAGACCTACGCGTGGGCGCTCCACCACGTCGGCCGCTCCGCGGAGGCCATCCCGTACATCGAGCGCGCGATGCGGCTCGACACGGGCGACGCGATGGTCCACTACCGCGCCGCGCGGATCTACGAGGGCGCCGGCCAGACCGCCGAGGCGGCCCGCCACCTCCGGATCGCGCTCGGCGGCAACCTCCACGTGGAGAGCCCGAGCACGGCGGTCGAAGCGCAGACGCTCGTGGCATCGCTCGGCACGGGCGCGCCGATTCGGGCGACGAGCGCCACGCGCTAGATGTGCCGCGCCCCCGCTCCGAGCCGGACCGTGCGCGCCCTCCGGGGCGCGCTGGTCGCGCTGGTGCTGGCGGGCTACGCCGTCGCCCTCGGGACGACGGCCTCGGGCGAGGGCCTCAAGCTGATCCCACACCTCGCCCTTGAGCACGCGCCGACGACGCCCGCCGCGCCACACCTCATGGGCGAGGAGGCCGGCGACCGCGACGTCTTGCGGACGCTCCGTCCAGAGGCGCACACGCACGGCGGGCAGGAGCACCGGCACGATGCTGATCCGGCGCGGGAGACGATCTACGTGCTGGCGACGCCGCCCGCGACGCGCGGCCTCCACGAGCACGACGGTGCCTTCCATAGCCACGAGACGCCGCCGGACGACCGGGCCGCGCTCGTGACCGTCTCGCTCGACAAGCACCGGCTGCCGGCGACGCCCGCCGTCCCGGCACCGGCGGTCGCAGTGATTCGTCTCGACGACGAGCGGCCCGCTCCGCCCGACTCGGTCGAGCCCTCGGTAGAGACGCCGCCGCCGATCGGGCGCGGCTGAGCACGTCCGCTTCGGCGGGCGCCCAACGATCACGGGCCGAACGTGGCCCGATCCGCCGCGCGTGGGCGCGGTGGCGCCCGCCGTGCGCTCGGGCGGTGCCTCTCCTCTCTACCGACTCCTCTCGACCGATGCCCTTGCTTCTCCACCGCCTCGCGCGGCTCACCGCTCTCGTCGCCCTCATCGCGGGCACCGCCTCCGCCCAGTCCGCCCGCCTCGCCGGCACCGTCACCGAGGCCGAGACGGCCCGGCCGCTCGCCGATGTCAACGTCGCCCTCGTCGGTTCGGACCGCGGCGCTGTCACAGACGCCGATGGCCGGTTCGTGCTCGACGTGCCCGCCGGCAGCCACGCGCTCCGCGCCTCGTTCGTCGGCTACGACGACGCCGAGACGATGGTCACCATCCGCTCGGGGGAGACGGTCGAGGTCGCGCTCGTTTTGATGTCGACCGATGCGGACCTGGGCGAAGTCGTCGTCGAGGGGCGATCCACGAACCTCGTCGGCGTGGCGAACGCGGCCTCGTCGGGGCTGGTGGGCCAGGAGCAGATCGCCGGCCGGCCGCTGCTCCGGGTGGGGGAGGTGCTGGAGACCGTGCCCGGCGCCATCGTCACGCAGCACAGCGGCTCGGGGAAGGCCAACCAGTTCTTCCTCCGCGGCTTCAACCTGGACCACGGGACCGACTTCGCGGCGAGCGTCGACGGCGTCCCGATGAACCTGCCGACGCACGCGCACGGGCAGGGCTACCTCGACCTCAACTTTCTGATTCCGGAGCTGGTCGAGACGGTCGCCTTCGAGAAGGGGCCGCAGAACGCCGCGGCGGGCGACTTCGCGACGGCCGGCCGCGCCGAGATCCGCCTCGCCCGCCGCCTCGACGCTGGCCTCGCCGAGGCCGAGGCCGGCTCGGACGACTTCGTCGCGGCGCTCGTCGCCGACTCGTGGCGCGTCGGCCGGGGCGACCTGCTGGTCGCACTCCGCGGGCAGGCCACCGACGGCCCGTGGGTCCAGCCCGAGAACGGGACGCTGGCGAGCGGCGTGCTGAAATACTCGACGGGGACCGCGCGCGACGGCCTCGAGGTCACGGCCATGGGCTACCACAACGACTGGACGGCGACCGACCAGATCGCCCGCCGCGCCGTGCCCGACCTCGTCACGCGCTTCGGCACCCTCGACGCGACGAACGGCGGGACGACCGGCCGCTACACGCTCGCCGGCACCTGGCGCCAATCCTCGGACACGGGGCGCCGGACGCAGGCGACGGCCTACGCTGCGGCCTACCACCTGAACCTGTTTTCTAACTTCACCTACTTCCTCGACGACCCCGACCGGGGCGACCAGTTCGAGCAGGCCGATCGCCGCGTGTACGCGGGTGCTGACCTGGCACACTCGTGGCCTATGCGCGGAGTCGGGCGCGCGAGCGAGACGACGGTGGGGGCCGACCTTCGACACGACCAGATCTTGGGCGTCGGCCTGTTCCAGACATCGGGGCGGGAGCGGATCGGGACCGTCCGCGACGACGAGGTCGCGCAAACGCGTGGCGGACTCTACGTCTCGAACGAGACGCGCTGGACCGGTTGGGCACGGACGACGCTCGGTCTCCGCGGCGATCTCTATTCGTTCGACGTGACGAGTGACCGTGAGGCCAATTCGGGGGGTGAGACGGCGGTCATCGCGAGCCCGAAGGCCGGCCTCGTGCTGGGGCCGTGGCGCGAGACGGAGCTCTACCTGAACGCCGGCCTCGGCTTCCACAGCAACGACGCGCGCGGGACGGTCATCGCGGTCGATCCCGCGACGGGTGAGGCTGTCGATCCCGTCGACCCCCTGGTGCGGACGCGCGGCGCCGAGCTCGGCCTGCGAACGGCGGCCCTCGACGGGCTCCAGTCGACGGTCGCGCTGTGGGCGCTCGAGCTCGACTCGGAGCTCGTGTTCGTCGGCGACGCGGGCGGGACGGAGCCGACCGACGCCAGCCGCCACGTCGGCGTCGAGTGGACCAACTTCTACCGCGCCACCGACTGGCTCCAGCTCGCGCTCGACGTCGCGCTGACGCGCTCTCGCTACACCGACGGCGAGGCCGACGGCGAGCGGATCGAGAACTCGATCGGCCGGGTGGTCACGGGCGGGATCTACGCCGGACGGCCCGACGGGTGGCTCGCCACCCTCCAGGTCCGCCACCTCGGCCCGCGCCCGCTCATCGGTGACGGCTCCATCACGGCCGAGGCCTCCACGTTGGTCAACGCCAGGCTGGGCCGTCGCGTGGGGCCGGTCGCGCTGTCGCTCGACGTGCTCAACCTGCTCGATTCCGACGCCGCCGACGTGAGCTACCTCTACACGTCGCGCCTGCCGGGCGAGCCCGCTGCGGGCGTCGAGGACGTCCACTTCCACCCGGTGCTGCCGCGGAGCGCGCGGCTCTCGGCCGCGCTCCGGTTCTAGCCGGCCCCGCGCGCCTCGGCGTCGAGGTGGGCGGACCTGCCCGAGCCGCCCATTCCCACAGCTCATCCCCTCTGGCCACATGCGCTCGATCCTCTCGCCCCGCGCGCACGGCATCGTCGACTACGTCGCCGTCGCCGTGTTCGCCCTGGCGCCAGTGCTCGTCGGGCTGTCCGGCCTCGTGGCGACGGTGAGCTACATACTCGCCGCCGTCCACCTGGCGATGATGCTCCTGACGGCGTTCTCGCTCGGCGTTGTGGTGCGGGTCCCGTTCTCGCTGCACGGAACCGCCGAGTTGGTCGTCGGCGTCGCCGTGGTCCTCGCCGGGTCGTTCCTGTTCGAGGGGCCGGCGCGGATGTTCACCCTCGTGATGGGCGCCGTCATCCTTCTCGTCTACCTCGCGACGGACTCCACGGGAAGCTCGGCGACGGCTCGCTAGTCGAGCACTTCCTCGGGCTCGCCCGGCCGTTCGCGGAGGCGCGAGAAGATGAGGTGCCGCTGCGGGTGCTGCCACGCCCACGCGCGGAAGCTGTCGACCCGGTCGAGGTCCTCGCCGAGGCGGTCGCGGAGGCGGTCCTCATAGCCCTCGCTCGCGGCGGCGCGCTCGGCCTGTCGCTGCCAGGCGTCGGTGAGGAGCGTCGGGAGCCGGTCGAGGAGGCCGGCCTCGACGGTCGCGTCCCATTCGTCGCCGTCGAACCAGACGCCGCCGCACGTGGCGCAGCGGTCGAGCCAGAACCCGCCCTCGGGGTGGACGCGGTAGCGGCTCATGATCCGCTCGTCCTGGGGGCACAGCTTCGCCCGCTTCACGTCGCCGACCTCGTCGGAGTCGGGGACCGACTCGGCGGGCTCGTCGGCGGGCTCGTGGCGCTCGCGCCAGGCGAAGTAGAGGTCGGCCGGGAGGAACGAGCCGTGGCCGCGCGGGCAGCGGAAGCCGCGGAGGGACGGGACGTCGTCGCTCGCGTCGAGGAGGGTCGAGCGCTCGAGCTCGGCGTCGCAGAGGGGGCAGGTCACGAGGCGTCGGGTGGGTGAGGCCGTCAAGCTACCGGCGTGGCCTTCCGCCGTCCTGAGACGGCCCGCCTCGGCGCCGAGGCAGAGGGGGCCAGTCTACCGGAACACGACCTCGTCGACGACCTCGCGGCCGAGGTGACTGTTCATCCGCTCGCGCCACTGCTGACGCTGGAACTGGAGCTGGTGCCGCCACGCCGACGACCGGACTTTGATGTGGAGCGACCCGTGCCGCATCCACACCTGCTCGGTCACGTTCGCGATCGCCTCGCCGGCGACCTCGGGCCACGCCTCGACGGCCCGGGCCGCGTCGAACCGCTCGCGGTAACCGTAACGGTCGACGAGGTCGGCGAGGACGGAGCCGAGGCTCTGGGGCTGGTTGGAGGAGGGCACGGGGCGGGTGGGGCGTCGGTGGCAAACTAGAGCCGCTCGGGAGCCAGAGCGGACAGTCGACGCCGTCGGGGGCGGGGCGTTAGCTACGCGTCGCGAGGTGCCAGAGGAAGCCGATCTCGTCGCGCGACGAGAAGCCGAGGGCGACGAGCCCGCCGGCCGCCAGCAGGAACGGGAGGCCGTAGCCCAGGAGGATGGCGCGCGCGGGCGGCACGTGCTTTACGGCCTGGAGGTCCCACATCATCTTGTAGCCGGCCACGACCTCGATGAGCAGACCGATGCCCAAGACCGTCGGCGCGAGGACCGTCGCGAGGTGCGGGTCGATGCTGCCGAGCAAGAGCGAGAGGATCATCAGCGGGAGCCAGCCCCAGCGGCACCAGACGGCGAGCGAGAGCGCCTGGGCAGGCCGGATCCGGCGGCGGCCGGTGATGACGTTGAGCCAGATGAGGTTGAGCAGGAGCCACGCGCCGTAGGCGAGCGCGAGCACGCCGACGAGCAGAAGCGGCTGACCCAACAGGCTCGTGAGCCGGGCCTGGCCGTCGAGCGACCACGACGCCGTGGCCGCCACGAGCGCGTCGGTCCGCGCGAGGGCTCGCAGTACCGACGTTCCGACGACGCCGGCCGCGAGCGTGAGCGCGAGCGCGAGGCCCGACGTCTCGAACGCCGACAGGTCGAAGCCGCGCTGGACCGACTCGCGGTAGAGGTCGCGCCGGCCGAAGTAGCGCGGGGCCATCGACCCGAGCCGCGGGGCGCCCGCGTAGAACACGCCGAGGCCGAGCACGAGGCCCCAGCCGATCAGAAGGAGCGGCGAGGCGCGGCGCTCCTGCCGGGCCTCGGAGCCCGCATCGAAGGCGAACACGCGCTGGCGGCCCGTCCAGAACCCGCTCGCCACCTCGAGCGCTGGCCGCGGCTCGTCGTCCTCGCCGAGCAGGCCGAACCGGGTGCCCGTGACCTCGGCCCGCTGGTCGCGCTGAACGCGGTCGGCGTCGGCGTCGCGCCAGCGGTAGACGAAGGCGGCGGCCGGCGGCTCACTGAGGCTGAGGAGGTCGGTGAACGCGTTCTCCAGTGTCCGTGCCTGCGCGGCCTCCGTCCCGAGCGTCCGCCAACCGCCGGGCTGGCCGGGACGCACGCCGGTCCCCATCGACGCGAGGCCGACCGGCGTGTCTCGGGCAGCGCGCCAGCGGCGGAGGAGTGCGACCGGGTCGTCGTCACGGGCGTCGAGGAGGACGATGTCGACCGTCCGCGCGGCGCGGTCGTCGACGGGGAAGCGGCTGACGTAGTAGGTCCGGGTGCCCTCGGCCCCGCGCTCGCGGGCGAGCGCCGCGAGGGCCTCGAAGTACGGGCGCGTGCGCGGGTCGCTCGTGTCGCTCGACTGCGCCAGTCCAAAATGGCGGGCCGACGGGTATGGCCGGGCCCGGTCGAGCGCCTCGGCGAGGAGCCGGGCGGCCTCGTCGGTCCGCGCGCGCAGGAACATCGCGGGGAGGCCCTCGATGGGCAGATCCTGCCAGAGCGCGATGCCGAGCCGGCTGGCGGCGGCCAGCACGTCGGTGCTCTCGATCAGCCCCGTACGGACGGCGCGGACGCCGGCGCGGCGCATCGCCACGAGGTCGGCCACGGCCGCCTCGGCGTCGTCGGGCGCGTTCCACACGACGCCTGCGAGACTCGGGTCGAGGGGCGGGAACGGCCCGCGCGGCGCGAGCGCGGCCGAGTCCAGCCGGGCCAGCGGGCTCGCCGAGGCGGGCGCAGCCAGCGCCGTCGAGTCGACGACGGCCGAGTCCGCCGGCGGGGCCGGCGGGGTCTGGGCGGAGAGGGCGGCCGCCAGCAGGAGGGCGGCGAGGGCGGGTAGACGGGACACGGGCGGAAGGCGACCGGCCGAGAGTACGCACGCCGCGCCGCCGCGTTCGCGCCGCGTTCAGAGCGCGACCGGACAGAAGAGGCCCCGCCGGGCGGAGATCCGGCGGGGCCTCAGGACAACCCTGGCGAAGTTGTCCGGGGGGATCGTTGCGTCCCAGCCCGAGGGTAGGGGCGGCGGGTGCCAGAGGTCCGTCACACCCGCGACGGCCAGAGAACGTCGCCAGGCGGCCTCTGGTACCCGGCTAGTCCATCATTCGGCGGAGAAAGGCCGGCACGTCCGTGTCGTCCTTGTTGATCCGCTCGCGCCGCGGCGGGTTGGCGTTCGGGAGCGGGCGGACGTTCGACGGCCGCCGGCCCTCCGCCTTCTCGCGGTCCGGGACCTCCTCGTCCTCGCGGACGCGGTCGGACTGGAGCGGCGCGCGGCGCTCGTAGGCCGGGACGTCGAGCGTCTTGAGGTTGTCCTCGCCCTTGTAGGGCGGCGAGCCCGCGCCCGAGCCGAGGACGACGCGCGGCCGGCGGGCCGGCGCCTCCTCCTCCGCCTCCGGCCCGTCGTTGTCGAACCCGGTCGCGATGACCGTGACGCGGAGCGAGTCGCCGAGCGTCTCGTCGATGACCGTGCCGAAGATGACCTCGGCCTCGTCGCCGGCCTCGTTCTGGATGACCGACGTGGCCATGGTCGCCTCGCGGATGCCGAGGTCGATGCCGGCCGTGATGTTGACGAGCACGTTCCGCGCGCCGGCGATCGAGATGCCGTCGAGGAGCGGCGAGGAGATGGCCTCCTTGGCCGCCCGCTCGGCCCGGCGCTCGCCCGAGGCGATGGCGCTCGACATGAGCGCCGTCCCGCCGTCGAGCATCGTCGTCCGGACGTCGGCGAAGTCGAGGTTGATGAGGCCGTGGACCGTGATGAGCTCCGAGATCCCGCGCGTCGCGTTGTAGAGCACGTCGTCGGCCATCTCGAAGGCCTCGACGAGCGTCGTGTTGTCGTCGGCGACGTCGAGGAGCCGCTCGTTCGGGATGATGATGAGCGTGTCGACGACCTCGCGGAGCTGCTCGACGCCCTGCTCGGCCATCCGGCCCCGCTTGCGGCCCTCGGCCACGAACGGCTTCGTCACGACGGCGACCGTGAGGATCCCCATCTTCTTGGCGAGGGCCGCCACGACGGGCGCGGCGCCCGTGCCGGTCCCGCCGCCCATGCCGGCGGCCACGAAGACCATGTCGGCCCCGTCGAGGGCCGCCTCGATCTCGCGCTGGCTCTCCTGCGCCGCGCTCGCGCCGACGCTCGGCCGGGCGCCGGCCCCGAGGCCCTTGGTCAGCTCGCGGCCGACCTGGATCTTGCTGGGCGCGGCGTTCGCCTGGAGCGCCTGCGCGTCGGTGTTGATGGCGACGAACTCGACGCCGTGGATGCCCTTCGCGAGCATGTTGTTGACGGCGTTGCCGCCGCCGCCGCCCACGCCCACGACCCGGATCAGGGCCGTGTCCTGTGCGTCGTCGTCGAATGCAAATCGGGTGCTGAAGTCTTCCATTGGATCCCTCCGAAAGGGTATGTCTTGCCAGGGTTGTGAGGCGGCGGCAGGACAACCGGAAAGGTACCGGCTCCGCAGCCCTGCCGCGTGAGTGTTGATAAGTGGGGGGTCTAGAGCTCGTCGAACCAGCTCCGCATCCGGCTCGCGATCTTGTTGACGAGGCCGTCCGGGTCCGAGTCGTAGCCGTCGCCGACGGACTCGACCGGCTCGCGGACGGGCTCCGCCTCGACCGCCTCGGTGTCGGTCTCGGGGGCGACGAGCGAGGCCCCGCGGCCGGCGCCCGTGCGCAGCCCGTGGAGCACGAGGCCCACGCCCGTCGCGTACTTCGGGTCGTCGACCTCCTCGACGAGGCCGCCGGCCAGCCCGAGCGGGCGCCCGACGCGGGCCTCCAGCCCGAGGATCTCGGCCGCGAGGTCGGCCGTGCCGGGGACGAGGGCGCCGCCGCCCGTCAGGACGACGCCCGCCGAGAGGTGCCGGCCGTAGCCGCTCCGCTTGATCTCGATGGCCACGAACTCGAGGATCTCCTCCAGCCGCGGCTGGATGATCTGCGCCAGCGTGCTTTGCCCGATCGACTTGTCCGGGCGCCCGCCGATGCCGGGGATCTGGATCTCGCGGTCCTCCTCGACCATGTCGACGAGGGCCACGCCGAACTCGCGCTTGAGCCGCTCGGCCTGGTCGTGGAGGATGCCGAGCCCCTTGCGGAGGTCGTCGGTCACCTTGTTGCCGGCGACGGCCACGACGGCCGTGTGGCGGATCGTCTTGTCCTCGAAGATGGCGATGTCGGTCGTCCCCCCGCCGATGTCGACGAGGACGACGCCGACCTCCTTCTCGTCGTCGTGGAGCACCGCGTGGCTCGACGCGAGGGGCTCGAGGACGATGTCATCGACCGCGTACCCGGCCTTCTCGATGCAGCGGTACACGTTCTTCGCCGCCGACACCAGCCCGGTGATGATGTGGACGTTCGCCTCGAGCCGGACGCCGCTCATCCCGATCGGGTCGGCCACGCCGTCCTGCCCGTCGACGATGAACTCCTGCGGGAGCACGTGGAGGATCTCCCGGTCGGCCGGCATGGCCACGTGCTTCGTGTCCTCGAGGAGGCGCGTCACGTCGCCCTTGTCGATCTCGCCGCCCGCGACCGTGATCACGCCGCGGCTCTGGAAGCTCTGGATGTGGTCACCGGCGATGCCGACGACGACCGACTGGGTCTCGATGCCGGCGGCGTGCTCGGCCTCGGAGATCGCCCGCTTCACGGCGTCGACCGTCTTGTCGATGTTGACGACGACGCCGCGGTTGAGGCCCTCGGACTCGGCCACGCCGACGCCGCGGACGTGGATCCGGCCGAAGTCGTCGGCGCTCGCCACGACGGCGCAGATCTTGGTGGTCCCGATGTCGACGCCGACGACGACGCGGTCGCCAGTGGGTTCGGTGTGAGGCATGGTGTGTGGGGGAGGGTGGAGTTAGGCAGGGGGCGTCGAGGCCGCGGGAGCGTCGGCCTCGGTCGAGTTGGGGGCGGAGCCGCGCTCGCGCGTCACGACCTGGCCGTCGAAGCGGAGGTCGACGAGGTCGAACCGGACCTCGGGCTGGGGCAGGACGGCTTGGTCCCAGAAGGCGCGGAGCCGGCGGAGCTGGTCGGCGTGCTCGCCCGGCGTGGTCCCGAGGCGGACCGGGAGGCTGCCGTGCGCGGCGACGGGCGTCGTCCAGAGCGTCGGGCGGCGGCCCCAGGCGACCTCGGAGACGAGGGCCTGCGTGGCCTCGTCGGCGTGCGCGAGGGCGGCGAGGAGCGAGCGGAGGCCCGCGCTCGCGACCGGCTGCGTCGGGTGGTAGGGCGGGGCGTTCGTGAGCACGGGCACGTCGTAGACGGCCGGCGACGCGGCGGCGACGGGCATCGCGAAGCCCGCGGCGTCGAGGAAGTGGCTCTGGCGGCCGTCGCCGTCGAGCACGAGGGCGACCGGCACGCGCTCCTCGACGGCGATCCGGAGCGTCCCGGTCGGGAGGCGGCGGACGGACGCGGACGCGACCCACGGGTGGGCCTGGACGCGGTCTTCCATCAGCGCTGGCGAGAGCGAGAACAGGGCGACGGAGTCGGGCTCGGCGCGCGTCAGCGCAGCGACCTCCGCCTCGGGCGCATGCTCGGCCCCGACGACGGTGATGGCCTCCAGCGGGAGCGTCCGTTGCCAGAGCCACGCGGCGCCGAGTGCGAGCGCGAGCGCGACGAGGCCGAGGCTCCGGAGGGCGCGGCGGCGGCGGTCAGCCGTGTTCTTGGTGCGGCGCGTACTCATCGGTCGCCGACCGGCGTCGTGTCGCCGGCCTGGAGTTGGTGGAGGAACGACTCGCCGAAGCGCCAGACGTCGCCGGCCCCCATCGTCACGACGAGGTCGCCGGGGTGGACGAGGCTGTGGAGGTGGGCCGGCAGCGCCCCCTTCTGCGAGACGTAGTGGACGTCGCGGTGCCCGAACTGGCGGGCGAGGTCGGCGATGGTCTTGCCGGAGACGCCCTCGATCGGCTCCTCGCGCGCCGGGAACACGTCGGTCACGACGAGCACGTCGGCGTCGTAGAAGGCGAGGGCGAACTCCTCGGCGAGGTCGCGCGTGCGGCTGTAGAGGTGTGGCTGGAAGACGGCCACGACGCGCCGGTCGCTCCACCCGCGGGCCGCGGCCTCCAGCGTCGCCTCCACCTCGGTCGGGTGGTGGGCGTAGTCGTCGACGACGAGGACGGTCCCCGTCTCGCCGGCCTTCGTGAGCTCGGCCTCGCCCTTGACCTGGAAACGCCGGTCGACGCCCTGGTACTGGCCGAGGGCCTCGACGATGGTCTCGAACGCGACGCCGAGCTCGAGCCCGACGGCCACGGCCGCGAGGGCGTTGCGGACGTTGTGGAGGCCCGGGGCCTGGAGAACGATCGTGCCGAGACGCTCGACGCCCTCGAAGACGTCGAAGTGCGTCTCGGCACCGGCCTGGTCCACGTTCTCGGCTCGGAGCGAGGCCTGGCGGCTCGTCCCGTAGGTACGGACGGGGCGGTGGATCCGCCCGAGCACGCTCCGCACGTTCTCGTCGTCGAGACAGAGGATCGCGGCGCCGAAGAAGGGGACCGAGTTGGCGAACTGGACGAACGCGTCCTTGATGTCGTCGAGGTCCTCGTAGATGTCGAGGTGGTCGGCCTCGATGTTCGTGACCACGGCGACGATGGGCGCGAGGCGGAGGAACGTCCGGTCGTACTCGTCGGCCTCGACGACGATGATCTCGCCGCCGCCCGCGACCGCGTTCGAGCCGAACACGGCCACCTTCCCGCCCACGATGATCGTCGGGTCGAGCCCGGCGTGCTGGGCCACCAGGCCCACCATCGTCGTCGTCGTCGTTTTGCCGTGCGTCCCGGCGATGCCGACGCCGCGCTTGGCGCGCATCAGTTCGCCGAGCATCTCGGACCGCTTGATGATCGGGATCAGGCGCCGCTGGGCCTCGGCCGTCTCGGGGTTCGCGTCCGGGGCCCTCACCGCCGACGAGTACACGACGACGTCGGCGTCCTGGACGTGCTCGGCCGCGTGGCCCTCGTGGATCACGGCGCCGAGCTCTTCGAGCCGCCTGGTCACGTCGCTCTTCTTGAGGTCCGACCCCGACACCTCGAACCCGCGGTTGATCAGAACCTCCGCGATCGAGGACATCCCGATCCCGCCGATCCCCACCATGTGGATCCGGCGGACGGTGCCCATCTCCCCGTGCTTGTGGGTCTCGCTCATCGGTGCACGGGGGGCTGGGCCAGGGCCACCACGGCCTCGGCGATCGTGGCGGCGGCCTCGGGCCGCGCGATGGCGAGGGCGGCCTCGGTCATCCGCTGGCGCTCGGCCGCGTCGTGGAGGAGCGGCGGGACGACGTCGTCGAAGCGGCGGGCGAGGTCGGCCTCGGGCAGGAGCACGGCGGCCCCGGCGTCGACGAGGGCGCGGGCGTTTTTCGTCTGGTGGTC
>Ga0310345_10004680_pt1 | contig 12367 bp, 9 predicted proteins | sample HC15DNA20500_MG_FD_204667 | JGI IMG/M metagenome (GOLD analysis project Ga0310345, IMG submission 204667) | Marine microbial communities from station ALOHA, North Pacific Subtropical Gyre - HC15-DNA-20-500_MG | ecosystem: Environmental > Aquatic > Marine > Oceanic | place: Pacific Ocean: North...
CGGTCGCTCGCATCCTTGTTGGTGCCGATATTGATGCCGACAATGCCGCCTCTGCCGGTGCGCCGCTCCAGCCGCGCTTTCGCCGCTTCAAGTCCCTCATTGTTGAAGCCGAGCCTATTGATCACGGCGCGGTCTTCGACAAGGCGAAAGATGCGCGGCTTGTCATTGCCCGCTTGCGGTCGTGGCGTAACCGTGCCGCATTCCACGAAGCCGAAGCCAAGCCGCAGCAATGCATCCGGCACCTGCGCATTCTTGTCGAAACCGGCTGCCATTCCGAGCGGGTTCGGGAATGCGAGCCCGGCGATCTCGGTGCGCAGGCGCGGCGTATCTCTTTTGGGCGCCGGAGGCGTCAGCCCCGTTTCCAGAGCCTTGATGGCAAGCCCATGGGCCTGTTCCGGGTCCAGCGAGAAGAGAAAAGGCCGGGTAATGCGATCGACAAGGCGCCTCATTTCAGCCCCTCCGGAAATTGATGCTGGCCGTCATCTCCAAGAGGCAGCGGCATGGTCTCGACAACGGCAGACAAGTCGAGCGGCGCGTAGAGATGCGGAAATTCCTTGCCGCCTCTGGAAATCTCGTATTTCAGCGCTTCGCCCAGTCGGTCGCCATCGACTGTGATGAGCAGAAGATCATCTTGGTCGGCAAAGTGTTTTGCTGCGGTTTCGCGAACCTGCTCGGCGGTCGAGAAATGGATATAGCCATCCTGCAGATCGACGGGGGCGCCCTCAAAGACGCCTGTTTTCTGTGCTTCAACCCACATCGCGCGCGGGCAAATCTTGTAAATCGCGCGCGGGCAAATCTTGTAAATGAAGTGTGCCATGCGCGCGCTATAATCGGAATATGACGGTGTGGAAAGCTTTCCCACCACCACTGAAGTTTCTGCACGGCGTGCGCGCACAGAAAATCAGCGCCACGCGCTCAAGGAGTTGCACCATGACGACTAAGACTAATGCTGCCCTTTGGGTGATGGCGGTTGCGGGCGGTGCCGCCATGTTCGGCCAGTTGCCAGCAAACGCGCAGGAAGAGCGTTTTCGCCTCGAGAGAACGGACGATGGGTATGTGAGGATGGACACCCGCACCGGTGAAATGAGCCTGTGCCGGGAGCAGGACGGACGGCTTACCTGCACGCCAACATCCGATACTGCAGAAGGGCCCTCGCTCCAAGATCGTCTGAATGACCTGGAAAAGCGGGTAGAGAAGCTTGAGGCCGAAGCCAGGCCGGGTGCAGGCCTTCCCAGCGAAGAAGAATTCGATCAGACCCTCGGCATGATGGAGCGTTTCTTCCAGCGTTTTATCGGCATTGTGAAAGATCTTGATGCGGAAAAGGAGACGCCTGATCCGGCACCAAGCGAACCGGAAGATGGTGAAGACCCATCACGCACCTGAGGCACATTGTTCAAGCTCGCGTAAGGTGCATGCGCGCCTGTTCGGGCAGCGCAATAGCCTTGCGGGTGGAAAGGTCGACGATCAACGCCACGACCTGTGCCGAGGCAACCGCGCGACCGCTCAGGACATCGACAATATCGTGATGCAGGGTGAGTGTCTTGCTGCCGGAGCCTGAAACGGTGGTGAATATCTGAAGGGCATCCCCGGCGCGCGCATGGCTGTGGCGGGAGATCTTCATCTCCACTGCCACGCGGCCCAGATTGCGTTCGCGCAGCCAGTCTGATGTCACGCCCGCCAGGGCCCAGCCATGTGGTGCCGCGTCCGAAATGCGCGCCACATATCCCTGTTCGCAGAGGCGTCCGTCACTTTCGCACTCACTGGCGCGAACGATCGAGCTGTTGGTACGCCCGCCCGCTGCCTTCAGGATCGCATCCGGCGTGCGGGGCTCCAGTTTGTCTGCGGGTGAACTGCGGGGAAGGGCAGCCGGTATGTTCTTCTCTTCAACGACGTGATCGGTCGGCGGATAGGGCGCCATGTCGATGGCTGAGGCGCATAGCTTGGCGGTTTCGGCATCGACAAGATAATGCACCAGCCGACCCTTCAGTGCGCCATCTGAAATTACCGCGGAGTGGACAAGCGTCGTCGCCCCCGCATGCAGTTCCGCATGGTAGCGCACATGCCGGTCCATGGGTGGACCAGCAACAGGCTTGCCGCCCAGTGCGAGCCGGAAAAACACCGCTGCCTCGTCGAAGCGCTTGAGGTAGAACTGCACATTCATATGCGCGTTCTCGTCACACTCCCATGTGTTTACGAAAGAGCGATGCGTTTCGATGCTGTTCTGCACGCCTCTTCCTCCTCTGACCACAGACAGGCTGACATCAAGCTGTCACGAAATCCAGTCCGTTGTGGGTCTGCACCGATCACGATCTTCTTCTGACCCTCATTTGGCGGCTTGTATCTTGAAAAGATGCGGCCAGCCCGCATAATCGGAGGCGGTCTGCGGAAAGCGTCAAAAGCTGCGTCAGGCCACCGGGGAGGAATGATTTGACGGGTTACCGCTTTGTCGTCGCTGACGACCATCCGCTTTTCCGTGGCGCGTTGCAGCAGGCGCTCACGAGCTTCGACGCGCGCTGTGAAATCCTTGAAGCCGAAGATTTCGAAGGCGTGAAGGCGTTGGTCGGCGAGGAAGAGAATATCGACCTCGTTCTGCTTGATCTGGCCATGCCAGGCGCAAGCGGTCTCTCCGGTCTGGTGGCGCTGCGAGGGCTCAATCCAGCAGTTCCGATCGTGGTAGTTTCCGCCTATGACGACCCTCAGACGATCCGCCGGGCTCTCGACCTTGGTGCTTCAGGTTTTATCTCCAAGTCCTCGCGCATGGACAGCATCAAGGATGCGGTGAAGACGGTGCTGGAGGGCGGACTTCATGCGCCTGACGACCTGGAATTGGGCGAGGAGGCCGATCCAGAGATATCCGACCTCATCCAGCGCATCCAGACACTCACGCCGCAACAGACTCGCGTTCTCGCCATGCTTGCCGAAGGCCTGCTCAACAAGCAGATCGCCTATGAGCTGAATGTCTCGGAAGCGACAGTGAAGGCGCATGTCTCGGCGGTTTTGCAAAAGCTGAATGTGGACAGCCGCACGCAGGCGGTCATCCTGCTTTCACGCATCGGCACCGAGCCACTGTCGGAGGATGTCTGACCTTCACTCGGCAGCTTGTGACGGGCGATAGCGCATCAGGAGCGCGCGCAGCGCCGCCGGTTTGACCGGCTTCTGCACGATCGCCACATCCATGGCCGTGGCCGCCTGCCTCACCTCGCGGCTGCGATCGGCGGTAATCAGAACCGCCGGCACATCCTCGTTCCACGCCTTGCGCAGCTTCGTGATTGCATCGAGGCCATTGCCCCGGTCGAGATGGTAGTCAGCAAAGAGGAAGTCCGGAGCCTCTGGATACTCACTCTCGTGGCCTTCCAGCCCCTTCATGGTCTGCACGCGGCAGCCCCAGCCTTCCAGCATCATACGCATGCCTTCAAGAATTCGCGTGTCGTTGTCGATGCACAGGATGTTCAGCCCTTCCAGCATGGCCTGGCGGACCGGTATCAGCGGCGGGCGTTCACGACCGGGGGTGAGGGCGCGCGTGCTGACGGGCAGGATCACGGAAAACCGCGTCCCGCTTCCCGGTTGCGATTGCAGCTGCAATTCGAGCCTTAATACGCGGGCGATCCGATCCACGATGGACAGGCCAAGTCCCAGCCCCTGCGCCTCGCGCATGCCGTCATCAAGCCGTGTGAACTCCCGGAAAACTGTCTGAAGCTCTCCTTCGGCAATTCCGATGCCCGTGTCCCATATCTGAATTTCGACCAACCCGGCGCGCCTGCGCGCACCAACAAGAATGCGGCCGCTTCGCGTGTATTTTACAGCATTGGACACAAGGTTCTGCAGCAGGCGGCGCAGAAGATTGCGGTCGGTTGCGACGGTAAGGCTGCTTTCGACAATCGTCAGTTCCAGGCCCTTTTCTTCCGCCAGAGGCTGAAAGTCGGTTTCGATCTGGCGCAGAAGCTTGTCGAGTTGGAACACGGTTTCGCTCGGCTGCATCGCGCCGGTGTCGAGGCGCGAAATATCGAGCACGGCACCAAGGATCGTCTCGACCGAATCCAGTGAGGACTCTATGCGATCGATCAGCCCGCTCGTGTCTATATCCGCCACCTTCTCGCGCAGCGGCGCGCAATAAAGGCGGGCGGCATTGAGTGGCTGAAGAATGTCATGCCCGGCCCCGGCCAGGAAGCGTGTTTTGCTCAGATTTGCTTCTTCCGCCAGCATTTGCGCCTGCGCAAGCTCTTCATTGACCTTCATCAACTCTGCGGTTCGGCTGGCAACACGTTGCTCCAGTGTTTCATTGGCGCGCTTCAGCGCCGCATCCGCCTCCACGCGTGCGGTGATGTCCGTATAGGTCGCAACAATGCCGCCATCGGGCATGGGGTTGGAGCGGATCTCGAGGATGCGCCCGCTATTCTTCAATTTGAGCTGCCAGGGGGATCGATTATCTGCCAACTGCTCCAGCGTGATGCTCTCCGCATCGCGCCCCAGGTCTCCGCGCTCGATCAGGTGGCTGACAATCTGCCCGAGCGATACGCCCACCTGTCCCATGCTGTCCGGCAGGCCGAAAAGCATCCGGAACTGGCGGTTCCAGCAGGTCAGGCGGAAGTCGCGGTCAAAGACGGTTATGCCTTCTTCCATCTGGTCGAGCGCGGTCTGCAATAGATCGCGATTGTGCTGCAGCGCCATGGAGGCATCATCCAGAAGCCGCATCGCGTCGCGCGTCGTGCCGTCATTGCGCTGCAGCAGCAGCGAGAGGATAAGCCGCGCAGAAGAGGAGCCGACGGCACTGGCCAGAAGCTGTTCGGAAAAGCGCACCAGCGAGATATCCGCAGGGCTGTTGCCGTTAAGCGTGACCCCTTGCTCTTCCTCGAAGGTCAGGAAGGACCGTTCGGTGCGCTCTACGCCAAGATAGCGCGAAATGGTATCTTTCAGGTCGTTCACGGTAACTGCGGTGCGGAAGCGTCGAAGGCTGGGCATGGGAGCAGCGTCGCGTGGCACGAAGAGCGAAGCCTGGATACGCTCGAGCGGCGAAGCTGCACGGGACAGCGACCCAAGGACGAAGAGCAGCGTGTTGACTGCAAGGCTCCACATCACACCGTGGTTAAGCGGTTCGGCGACCGTTCCAAACAGCCCTTGCGGCCTAAGCGCTTCGATCCCCCACGGACCGCTCACGATGATGCTTGTTCCCGCCGGTGCAAGTGAGGGGAAGAGCAGCGTGTAGCCCCAGACGAGGAAGCCTGCGCTCATGCCGAGAATCGCTCCGCGGGCATTGGCCCCACGCCAGAAAAGACCGCCAAAAAAGGATGGCGCGAATTGTGCGATTGCCGCGAAGGAGATGAGGCCGATAGCAGCGAGTCGGGTGTTGTTGGTCGTCTCGCGATAATAGAGAAACGCCACGAACAGGATGATGAAGATGGCCGCCCTGCGGATATTCAGGATGATTGCCGACCAGTCCTCATTGTCCCGGCCATCGGAGTGCAGGAGGCGGCGCAGAAAGATTGGGATGACAAGGTCATTCGAGATCATGATCGACAGCGCCACACTGGCGACGATCACCATCGCCGTTGCAGCCGACAACCCGCCGACAAAGGCGACCATTGCCAGGAGATCATGTCCCTGGAGCAGGGGGATGGCGAGCACGTAGAGGTCAGAATTGGTGCGGCTGCCCACCAGCGTTAGACCCGCAAATGCGATGGGAATGACGAAGATGTTGATCGTGACGAGATAGAGCGGGAAGAGCCAGCTTGCCGTCTTCAGCTCCTCCGGACCCTTGTTTTCAACGATGGTTACATAGAACTGGCGCGGCAGCATGATGATCGCCGAGGCCGAAAGGGCCGTCATGACCAGCCATGTTGCAAGCGAAGTGGGTGAGGTGAAGGCTTGGGCGACCTGCGGTGTACGCGCCACCGTGTCCGCCAGATCCAGCGGGCCGCCGAAGAAGAAAAAGGTTATCGCAATACCGACCGCAAGAAAGGCCGCAAGCTTGACGATGGATTCCACCGCGACAGCAAGCACAAGGCCGTTCTGGTGCTCCGTCGCATCCGCATGACGGGTGCCGAACAGCACCGCAAACAATGCCAGCAAGAGCGCCACGATCAGTGACAGATCGCCTATGACCAAATCGGTCGTCGCATCCGTCCCGTTGTAATGCATCACCATCAGGCTGACGGAATCGGAGATCGCCTTGAGCTGCAGCGCGATATAGGGAATGGTGCCGAAGGTCGCGATGAGCGTGGCAACCGAGGCAACGACGAAACTCTTGCCGTAACGCGCGGCCAGAAAGTCGGCGATCGAGGTGATCTTCTCGCTTTTTGCCAGCCTGATGATGCGCTTGAGAAGCGCACCGCCGAACAGGAAAACCAGCACCGGGCCGATATAGATGGCGAGAAATTCGAATGCACGTTCGGATGCGAGGCCGACTGAACCGAAGAACGTCCAGGAAGTGCAGTAAATGGCCAGGCTCAAGGCGTAGATATAGGGTCGCGATGCAGGTGCCGCACGGGATGCCCGCCGATCGCCAAGGCTGGCGATGACGAACAGAAGCGTCACATAGGCGACAGCAACAATTGCTACGACCCAGCCTTGCAAGCGCTAACCTCCCCACTTTTCCTTGGAGGGAAGCACGGGGACCACGCTTGCGCAATAATTCCTTAAGCTAAGAGGTCTTTACCTGTAGCTTGATCCATGCACTCGCGTATTGATTGCGCCGAGCGATCTTCAGATAAGGGGGGCTTCATGCTCAAGGAATTCAAGGAATTCATTGCCCGTGGCAATGTGATGGACCTCGCGGTCGGTGTCATTATTGGTGGCGCGTTCGGCTTGATCGTGAAGTCGCTGACCGATGATGTCATCATGCCACTCGTGGGCGCGATTTTCGGCGGCTTCGACTTTTCGGACTATTTCGTCCCATTGAGCAGCGAGGTTACCGCCACCACCCTTGAAGCAGCGCGCGAGCAGGGTGCGGTATTCGCATATGGCAATTTCATTACCGTTGTCGTGAACTTTCTGATCCTGGCCTGGATCATCTTCCTGATGGTCAAGGGTGTGAACAATCTGCGCCGCAAGGAAGCCGAGACGCCGGCCGAGCCGGAAGCACCGCCGCAGGATGTCCAGCTCCTCACCGAGATTCGTGATCTTCTCGCCACCCAGAAGATGAAGCCCTGACCGGAGCGTGAAATCATGCCGCTTGTTGATGCGCTGCGCCCTGAGGCGCGTTCCGTACCGGCAAGCGGCATCATTGCCGTTGCCGATCATGCCCGCGGCAGGCAAGGCCTGATCCCCCTTTGGGTTGGTGAAGGCGACCGGCAAACGCCCGATTTCATCACCAATGCCGCCGCTGCCAGCCTGCAGGACGGGCACACCTTCTACACCTGGCAGGGCGGAATTCCGCCCTTGCTGGAAGCACTGTCGCGCTATCATCAGCGCACCTTCAACAAGTCATGCGAACCCGGTGAATTCATCGTCACCGGTGGCGGCATGCAGGCCATCCAGCTTGCCATTCAGGCCGTGGGTGGAGCAGGTGACGAGATCATCTACTTCTCACCCGCCTGGCCAAACTTCCCCGCTGCCTTCGGTGTCGCGGGCGGCAGGCCGGTGCCGGTCAGCCTCTCGTTTTCGGACAATGGCTGGAGCCTCGATCTCGACCAGGTTGAAGCCGCAATAGGCTCGAAGACGAAAGCCATTTTCGTCAACACGCCCGCCAATCCCACGGGCTGGACGGCAGATCGTGAAATGCTTCAGGCATTACTGGATCTGGCCCGCCGTCACGGGCTATGGATCATCGCCGACGAGATCTACACCCGCTTCTACTACGAAGGTGGACGCGCACCTTCCTTCTTCGACATTGCCGATGATGAAGATCGCATCATCTACGTCAATTCATTCTCGAAGAACTGGGCCATGACCGGCTGGCGCGTCGGCTGGATCAGGGTGCATCCCTCGCTGAAGCCGACCTTTGACAATCTGGTGCAATATTCCACTTCAGGCGTGGCCGAATTCATGCAGCGCGGCGCCATCGCCGCACTTGATGAAGGCGACGGCTTTATCAGTGAGCAGGTCGAGCGGGCAAGGAAAGCTCGTGATCTGCTCTGCACCACGCTTCTGGAAACCGGGCGGGTGCGTCTATCGCCGCCGCCCGGAGCCTTCTACCTGTTCTTCGCGGTGGATGGCGTTGTGAACGCCCATGAGGGCGCCCTCGATCTTGTCGACAGTACGGGCATTGGCCTTGCCCCCGGCACAGCATTCGGTCCGGAAGGGCAGGGCTTCTTCCGCCTGTGCTTCAACCGCCGCCTCGATCAGATCGAAGATGCGGCTGAGCGGATCGCGGGCTGGATCAAGGCGCGTTAGCCGCCGGATTTCGAAACGACCAGCGGCACAATGCGCTCGCTGGAGGCGACCGTTTCCGTGCGCCGCTCTGTAAAGGGAATGCCAACGGCCTCCCAGGTTTCAAGAAGCGCATCCTTCAGCCCGTCGATCAATTCGTCCGAGTGCAGCGGCGTCGGCGTGATGCGCAGGCGCTCGGTACCGCGCGGTACCGTCGGATAGTTGATCGGCTGGATGTAGATGCCGTGCTTCTCAAGCAGATGGTCGCTGGCCTTCTTGCACAGATCCGGGTCACCCACATGCACCGGCACGATATGTGTCTGCGACGGCATGACCGGTAGACCGGCAGCACTCAGCACATCCTTGGTACGCTGTGCCTGGCGCTGTTGGCCTTCGCGCTCCACGCTCGAATTTTTCAGATGACGGATTGAGGCGGCCGCGGCGCTGGCGATGGCCGGTGGCAGTGCGGTCGTGAAGATGAAGCCCGGCGCATAGGAGCGCACCGAATCGATCACGGCAGCGGAGCCGGTGATGTAGCCGCCAATAACGCCGAATGCCTTGGCAAGCGTGCCTTCGATCACATCGATGCGATGCGCAAGACCTTCGCGCTCGGTGATGCCGCCGCCATGCGCGCCATACATGCCGACCGCATGAACCTCGTCGATATAGGTCATGGCGTTGTACTTGTCGGCGAGGTCGGCGATCTCGGCGATCGGCGCAATGTCGCCATCCATCGAATAGACGGATTCGAACACGATCAGTTTGGCACGTGTGGGATCAGCCGCTTTGAGCAGGCTTTCCAGGTGGTCGAGATCGTTGTGGCGGAAAACCTTCTTGTCGGCCTTCGAACGGCGCACGCCCTCTATCATGGAAGCATGGTTGAGTTCATCCGACAGGATCAGGCAATCAGGCAGAAGCCGTGCAATGGTCGAGATTGAAGCTTCGTTCGACACGAAGCCGGATGTGAAGACCAGTGCTGCTTCCTTGCCATGCAAATCGGCAAGCTCCTGCTCCAGTTCCACCAGTGGATGGTTCGTGCCGGAAATGTTGCGCGTGCCGCCGGCACCCGCACCCATGCGGCCTGCAGCTTCCTGCATGGCCTTGACCACTGTCTCGTGCTGACCCATGCCCAGATAGTCATTGGAGCACCACACGGTGATTTCCCGCGCCTGCCCGTTTGCACGCCAGATTGCGCGTGGAAACGCGCCCGCTATGCGCTCCAGATCGGCGAAAACGCGATAACGCTGTTCGGCATGAAGCTGGTCGATCGCCTGGGAAAAGAACCGCTGATAATCCATAATGCCTTTCCTGGGTTGCGCGCGCGATCATAATGCGCGGCACTGCCTGCGTCCATGCGCCGGGGATTGGTCAAAATGCCACGGTCATAACAGTTTGGCTGTGACGATTGTCCGCTCAAAAAAGGGCGCCTCGGGCGCGCATGTTGAACGCCATAAAGGCGCAACATGCAAGAGTTTTACTACCCCGCAGCAATTTGACACTCTTATGTTGAACCCGTAGCCCTTGAAGACGTTCAGGGAACACGAAGATTTTTATTACGGAGGCATTGGCCGCTTCTCATGTGCGGAATCTGCGGAGAGTTGAGATTTGATGGCAGTCAGCCATCGCCTGTAACCCTGAACAAGATGATGGATTGCCTGGCGCCGCGCGGCCCCGATGGTGCAGGCGTTGTTCTGAGAGGCAACACCGCCTTTGGCCACCGTCGCCTGAAGATCATTGATCTTTCCGAGAAAGCGCGCCAGCCGATGGAAGACCCCGAAGTGGGCCTGACCATCGCCTTCAATGGCTGCATCTACAACTATCCCGAATTGCGCGCCGAACTTGAAGGCAAGGGCTATCGCTTCTTCTCTACCGGCGACACGGAAGTGATCCTGAAGGCCTGGCACGCCTGGGGCGAGGAATGCGTCGAGCGCTTCCACGGCATGTTTGCCTTCGTGCTCCATGAGCGCGATAGCGGGCGCATCGTCATGGCGCGCGACCGCTTTGGCATCAAGCCGCTTTATCTCGCGGAGACGCCGGGCAAGATCGCTTTCGCCTCCACGCTCCCCGCACTGGTGGCGCGCGGTGACGTCGATACGTCGATCGACCGCGTGGCGCTGCATCACTACATGACCTTTCATGCAGTCGTCCCGCCGCCGCACACGATCCTCAATGGCGTGCGAAAGCTACCACCAGCAACGATCCGCGTTATCGAGCCCGATGGCCAAAGTCGCCAACGCGTCTATTGGGACCCGCCCTTCGCGCGCGATAGCTCGCTTTCCAGCCTCTCCGCCGATGAATGGCGCGACCGCGTACTTGACGCACTGCGCCTTGCCGTGAAGCGGCGCATGGTCGCCGATGTGCCGGTCGGCGTCCTTCTGTCGGGTGGCGTGGATTCCAGCCTCATCGTCGGCCTGCTGGCCGAAGCAGGCCAGACGGGCCTGATGACCTTTTCCGTCGGCTTCGAGGAAGCCAATGGCGAGAAGGGCGACGAATTCCTCTATTCCGATCTTATCGCGGAACGCTACGGCACGCAGCATCACCAGATTTTCGTGCCCTCCAGCGATCTGATGGATGCACTGCCGGGCACCTTCGCTGCCATGTCGGAGCCGATGGTCTCGTATGATAATGTCGGCTTCTATCTCCTGTCCAAGGAAGTCTCCAAGCATATCAAGGTCGTGCAGTCGGGGCAGGGGGCGGACGAGATCTTCGGCGGCTATCATTGGTATCCGCCGCTCATGGACTCCAATGATGTGGTCGGGGACTATGCAAAGGTCTTCTTCGACCGCGACCACGCCACGCTCGCCACCCAGCTTTCGCCCGAATGGATGGAGGAGGCCGATGTCAGTCGTTCGCTTGTCGAGTATCAATTGACGCGCGCAGGTGCCGACACGCCGGTCGACGCCGCACTTCGCCTGGATTCGGAAGTCATGCTGGTGGACGATCCGGTGAAACGGGTCGACAACATGACCATGGCCTGGGGTCTGGAAGCGCGCGTGCCCTTCCTTGACCATGAACTTGTAGAACTCGCCGCCCGCGTGCCGCCGGAAGAAAAGCTGAAGCACGGCGGCAAGGGTGTCCTGAAGGATGTCGCCCGCCAGATCATCCCGTCCGAGGTCATCGACCGCAAGAAGGGCTATTTCCCGGTCCCGCAACTCAAATATGTCGATGGACCCTATCTCGACATGGTCCGCGATGCATTGAGCTCGCAGGCCGCGCGCGAGCGTGGTCTGTTCAGGCAGGATTATCTGGACCGGCTCTATGCCGCACCGTCCGAGCACATCACGCCGCTGCGCGGTTCCGAGCTTTGGCAGGTCGGCCTGCTTGAGCTTTGTCTGCAGACGCATGGAGTGGGATGATGTCGCGCAAGGAGGGCCAGTCTCACCAGAACCGGCGCAAGGACAAGGCCGCCGGTTATCGCCTGCAGCGCATGCGCACCGATTCCATGAAGCCGGCCATCGGCCGCACGGATGATCACCAGCCGGAGCCCGGCGAGAATGTCGCCCTTGATCTCGGCTGGGGCAGGCTCATCTTTGCTCAGACCTTCAAGACCAATGACGACATCGCCAAAAGTCTCAGCGCGGAAGGTCCCGACCGGCGCGACATCGCCTTCTATATCCGCGACCCGCATGTGCTTCTGGCGCTGGCGCCTCAGGAATTGTTCCTCGATCCGTCGCACACCTATCGGCTGGATCTGTCAACATACCGTCCCGGGCGTCGTCAGACGCAGGGTTATTTCATCCGGCGCCTGACCTCGGAAGTGGATGCCCAGGGCGTCAATAATATCTACCAGAGCCGCGGCATGGTGACGGTGAGGCCCGATTTCTTCTGGTCCAAACGCGACAGCCGCGCCATCACCTATTTCGTGGCCGAGGATGAGCATACCGGCGAGATTGTCGGTACCGTAACCGGTATCGATCACCGTCGCGTCTTCAACGATCCGCAGAACGGCTCTTCGCTGTGGTGTCTGGCCGTCGATCCGCAGACGCCCCATCCCGGCGTCGGGGAAATGCTGGTGCGTCGCCTTGCGGAGCATTTTGCCGCCCGTGGCGCCGCCTTCATGGAC
>Ga0310345_10004682_pt1 | contig 12366 bp, 16 predicted proteins | sample HC15DNA20500_MG_FD_204667 | JGI IMG/M metagenome (GOLD analysis project Ga0310345, IMG submission 204667) | Marine microbial communities from station ALOHA, North Pacific Subtropical Gyre - HC15-DNA-20-500_MG | ecosystem: Environmental > Aquatic > Marine > Oceanic | place: Pacific Ocean: North...
GGCACAAAGCAAATTTGTCCTAAAGGCTGTGACCATGACTGTCCTCCCCACGGCATTTTTTGATGTGGCGCCATTTGCCGCGCCTTGGGGCTCATCGTCCAATTCAATTTGTTGGCGAACTATTCCTTCCACTCATTGATTGAGGATTGTTGAGCCTGCACCGGCGACGTCTCGTGGCGGAGCAAATGACCCCATACACTTCATTGGAATAGTCACGCTGAGCGCGCCCAGCGGGACGGATGCGCGCGCGCGAGGCGTTCCAATCCAGCTTTTCCAAACGGTGTATCGGTGTAATCGGCGGTGCCAACGGTTTTCCCTTGCCGAGTAGCAAAGGAAATCAGCTATTCGGGTGACCGTGAATGCACCATCTCTGTCGCCGTGAGCGGCGACAGCGCGCCTTGAAAGCAGCCCCGTCGACATCCGCGTATACGGGCTGTGCATTGTGCCGTTGTTGGATCATGAAGATGAGGTACGAATTCATCTGGCGATACGGATTCTCAGGCACGCCAAAGGGCCGTGTCTGGACGGCCGAATCGGTCGATGACCGAAGCCCTCATTCGCTTGCTTCCTGTGCACGGCTCAGAAGGCGACGCGGTCACTGCCCTTGAGACCGAGGATTTCCCTCGCTTCGGCGGGGCTCGCGGGTTCGTGACCCATTTCGGCGAGGATGCGCTTGATCTTCTCGACCTGCTGGGCATTCGAAGCCGCAAGGACGCCGCGTTCGATGAAAAGGCTGTCCTCGAGCCCGACGCGGACATAGCCGCCGAGCAACGCCGCCTGCGTCAGAAAGGGCATCTGGTGCCTACCCGCGGCGAGCACCGACCAGCGGTAATTGCCGCGTCCGAAGAGGCGATCGGCGGTTTCCTTCATATAATGAAGATTTTCGAGATCGGCACCGATGCCGCCCAATATGCCGAAGATCATCTGGACGAAGAAGGGTGGCTTCACCAGGCCGCGATCGACGAAATGGGCGAGATTGTAGAGATGGCCGACGTCATAGCATTCATGCTCAAATTTGGTACCCGCCTCCGCCATCGTCGTGAGGATCGTCTCGATATCGCGGAAGGTGTTGCGGAAGATATAGTCGTCGGAGCCGGTGACATAGTCCTTCTCCCACGCGTATTTCCAGTCGGCGATGCGCTTCGCGGCGGGGAAGAAGGCGAAATTGAGCGAGCCCATGTTGAGCGAGCAAAGCTCGGGCTTGAAACGCGCAGAGGCGGCGAGGCGCTCGGCGACCGGCATGGTGGCCGCACCGCCCGTCGTGATGTTGATGACGGCGTCGGTGCGCTGCCGGATCACGGGCAGGAAGCGGGCATAGACCTCGGGATCGCCGGTCGGCCTACCGTCCTCGGGGATGCGGGCATGGAGATGCAGGATCGCCGCGCCCGCTTCGGCGGCGGCGATCGACTGCTCGGCGATCTCCTCGGGCGTGACCGGGAGCGCGTCCGACATCGTCGGCGTGTGCGCCGATCCCGTCACCGCGCAGCTGATGATGACCTTGTTGCTCATGGCCAGACTCCATTCAATCGTCGAGGACGGCGACCGCGCGGGTCCAGCCTGCCGAAGCGCCTTTGATCTTGGTCGGGAAACACATCACGGTGAATCCGGAGGATGGAAGCGCTTCGAGATTATGCAGCTTCTCCAGATGGCAATAGCCGATTTCCCGACCCGCTTTGTGCCCCTCCCAGATCAGGTCGGCATTCCCGGTTTCGGCATATTTCTGCGCCGTGTAAGTGAACGGCGCGTCCCATGACCATGCATCGGTCCCTGTCACCCGGACACCGCGCTCAAGCAGGTGAAGCGTGGCTTCGCGGCCCATTCCACACCCCGCGTTGACATAGTCATCCGTGCCGTAGGCCGAACCGGCCCGCGTGTTGATGACCACGATGGTCAGCGGGCTGAGCTTGACGCCGATCCGATCGAGTTCAGCCCGAACATCCTCGGCGGTCACCACATAGCCATCGGGGAAATGCCGGAAATCGAGCTTGACGCCTGGTTGGCAGCACCAGTGGAGCGGAACCTCGTCGATCGTGATCGCCCGCTTGCCCCATCCATCGTCGAATGAAAATGGTAAGGTGCGTCGAGATGCGTGCCGTTGTGCGTGATCAGCTCGACATGCTCGATCGCCCAGGCCTCGCCATCGGGCAGGTCGCTGGCCGTCATTCCGGGGAAGAAGGCCAGCATCTGTTCTCGTGTATCATCGTGCCCGAAATATCGGACCCGTGGACGAAAGGCCGCCGGATCCGATACGATATCATTCTCGATGGGCATCGAAATGTCGATGATGGACTCGGCGGTGGGAATCGTGATCATGAGAATATATTCCCGGCTAGAACTTATACCCGATGGTCACGCCATAGGTTCGCGGCTCCTCGAGGAAGCCGTTGACGCCAAATCCCACGATGCTGGAGCTGACAAAGGCGTTTGAGATGTACGTCTTGTTGGCGAGATTCTTGCCGTAGACGGTCACGCTCCAGCGATCGCCCGGATCGGTGTAGATCAGCGAGGCATTGAGCTTGGTCTTTGCCGGCTGCGACACCTGCGGAACGTTGAAGGCACTGAAATAGACCTTATCGACCCACAAGACCTCTCCGCGAAGGGCAAAGGATCCATGGTCCGAGCGCACGGTATATTGTGCCATGGCGTCGACCGTCCATTTGGGGGCTTGCGGCAGGCGGTTGCCGGCGTTGTTGAAAGCCGGTGCGCCGGTCGCCGGGTCGACGGTGCGCCCGTCACCTCCGGGTCGCGCGGGATCGATACTGATGAAACTGTCGAACTTGGCGTTGAGATAGGAGCCGGTCAGACCCAGTTCTAAGTCGGGCGTGGGGCGCGCGCGCAACTCGAGCTCGGCACCGTAGATCGTCGCTGTCGCCGCATTCTCCAGCGCGAGTGACGCGTTGACCACCTTGCCGACCTGGAGATCCTTGTAATCATAATAAAAGCCGGCAAGATTTATGCGGAGCCGCCGATCGAGGAATTCCGATTTCAGGCCCCCTTCATAGGCCGTGACCTTCTCCGGCTTCACGGGCGGCTGCACGCCGCCGACATTGTAGGTGCCGCTTTTGAAGCCTCGCGAAACCGAGGCGTAGAGCAAAGCGTCGGGCGTGATTTGATACTCGAGCGCCACTTTCGGCGTGAAGGATCGGAAGGTCTTGTGCGGTTGGCAGGTCGGGACCGATGGGATATCGGCTCCGCACTGGGCGAGCGGCGCGACGGGATTGGCGGGCGAATAGGGTCGCGCGAGGTCGAACTGAAGCTGTTCGGAAATGCCTTTTCGCTCGATGCTGTAACGGCCACCGACGACGAGGTGAATCTCCGGGGTCAGATTGTAGGTCGCTTGCCCGAAGATGGCGCCGGCATCAGTCTCGAGACGCCCGCCGGCATAATAGCCCTGGCGGATGACGCCGGGACCGCCGAAGCCAATATCATTGTAGGGAATGATGATCGCGCCGGCGTCATTTTCGTGGAAATAAAACTAAAAGGAAGATTCTGGCTGTCTCCCGTCAGCGCCTATGGCACAGATTTGAGGTTGTGATTTAAGGAGGATTTGGGCTTCGTCGTAGTGACGAAGGAACGAAGATGAAGCCCAAATCCTCAAGGTCCAAATCGCCTGCCGAGCAGGTGGTAAAAGACATTCGCCGCAAGACCCGCCGGCATTTCTCTGCTGAGGACAAGATCAGGATCGTCCTGGGTGGCCTGCGCGGCGATGACTCCATTGCCGAGCTGTGCCGCCGCGAGGGCATTGCGCAGAGCCTGTATTACACCTGGTCGAAGGAGTTCATGGAGGCTGGCAAGCGAAGGCTAGCTGGCGATACCGCCCGTGCTGCGACCACGGACGAGGTCAAGGACCTGCGGCGAGAAGCTCGCGATCTCAAGGAATGCGTGGCCGACCTCACCCTGGAAAACCGCCTGCTCAAAAAAAGCATGATCGCGGATGGGGGAGACGACGAATGAGGTATCCCGCATCCGAGAAGCTCGAGATCATCCGGATCGTCGAGCAGTCGCATCTGCCCGCCAAACGCACGCTGGACCAACTCGGTGTGGCACGGCGAACCTTCTACCGCTGGTATGACCGTTACCTCGAAGGCGGGCCGGAGGCGCTCCAGGACCGCCCTTCAGCGCCGAGCCGGGTGTGGAACCGCATCGGCGAGGATATCCAGGACCAGATCGTCGAGATGGCGCTGGAGCAGACCGATCTGTCCCCGCGCGAGCTGGCGGTGCGCTTCACCGACGAGCGGCGCTACTTCGTGTCGGAAGCCACGGTTTACCGGCTGCTCAGGGCTCATGATCTGATCACCAGCCCGGCCTACACCGTGATCAAGGCGGCAGATGCGTTCCACACACAAACCTCCCGCCCCAACGAGATGTGGCAGACCGACTTTACCTACTTCAAGATCATCGGATGGGGCTGGGTCTATCTATCGACCGTGCTCGATGATTACTCGCGCTACATCATTGCATGGAAGCTCTGCACCACCATGCGGGCCGAGGACGTCACCGAGACGCTGGACATGGCGCTGGCAGCCTCAGGCTGCGACCACGCCAACGTGCTGCACAGGCCCCGCCTTCTCAGCGACAACGGCCCCAGCTACATCGCCGGAGAACTGGCCGAATACATCGAAGCGAACCAGATGAGCCATGTGCGGGGCGCCCCCTTCCATCCGCAAACCCAAGGCAAGATCGAGCGCTGGCACCAGACCCTGAAGAACCGCGTGCTGCTAGAGAACTACTTCCTGCCCGGCGATCTCCACCAGCAGATCGAGGCCTTCGTCGAGCATTACAACCACTGCCGATACCACGAGAGCCTCGACAATGTGACACCTGCCGATACCTACTTCGGCAGGGCTCCTGCCATCATCAAACGAAGAGAAAGGATCAAGCGAAAGACACTCGAACATCGGCGCTTGCAACACCGCAGGCTCGCCGCCTAGCATCAAACCTCAGACGAGGCCCGCACTCCGCAAACCTACGCCGCGAGTTGTGCCAAATGTTCTGACGACGGACACATCCGACAAGGAGCGACTTGGGAGCTTACCTGGGCAGGCTCGCCCGAATTCGCTGTAGCTGAGGTTTGATGGAGGTCAGTCTGTTGATCGCCTCGCTCGGTCGCGACCTGCGGCTAGCTTGCTTGGTGAATTAGTAGCCGCACGATCGCATAAACGAGCACTGGCAGAACCAGGCAGCCAACCCAGTAATTGTGCAGATTTCTCCTTTCCCGCTCATCCACTGTGGCTATCCGAAAATTCGCGGTATGCTTGGTTGGCAAAAAAATGTCGGTCGGAGCGCGCAAGCTCGGTAAGTTATTGCTTTACGAAACTTATTGAGCTTGCCGCCGGTCACACGAAATGAGAATCTCGCTCTATGTGGCGCGGAATCCCGTTTTCCGAGGCTTTTGACACCGCCGCCGGTCAGCGCCGCCATGCTCGCCGAATGGTGCGGCGCACGGAATGGCCGCGCGCGGCTGATGCGCCCGCCTTCGAGCAGCCCGGCGACCGATTGCACCATGCTAACCTCCAGCGCCTCGGCCGGGGAGAGCGGGGGGAGGATGCCGGGCAGGCACGCGGCGAGCAGGCTCTTGCCCGCACCCGGCGGCCCGCTCATCAGCAGGTTGTGGCCGCCCGCCGCCGCGATCTCGAGCGCGCGCTTGGCGCTCTCCTGACCCTTCACCTGCCTGAGGTCGGGGCCGGGTGAGGCCTCCTCGACCGTGCCAAGCTGCGGTTCGGCGAGCTGCTGCGTGCCCTTGAGGTGGTTGAGCAGGCTGACCAGATCGGGCGCCGCGATCACCGGGATGCCGCTCGCCCAGCGCGCCTCCGCGCCCTGAATGGCGGGGCAGATCAGCCCGCACTCGGCTTCGCTGGCATGCATCGCGGCGAGCAGAACGCCGGGCGAGCCGACAATCCGCCCGTCGAGCGCGAGTTCGCCGACCGCCACGAAGTCCGCCAGCTGCTCGCGGTCCGCCACGCCCATCGCGGCCAGCAGCGCGAGCGCGATCGGCAGGTCGTAATGCGATCCGTCCTTGGGCAGGTCGGCGGGCGAGAGGTTGACCGTGATCCGCTTGGGCGGCAGCGCGAGGCCCATCGCGGCGAGCGCGGCCTGCACGCGTTCGCGGCTCTCGCTCACCGCCTTGTCGGGCAGGCCGACCACGCTGAAGCGCGGAAGGCCCGCGGCGAGCTGGCACTGCACCTCGACGCTGCGCGCCTCCAGCCCGAGGTAGGCGACCGTGCGAACAGTAGCGACCATGAACAGGCTCCCCCCGCAGCCTTGCCTTGCGGCAAAACCTTGCCGGGTCCGCCTGCGATTGTCGAGTTCGCAGTTTTCCGCATGTTTTCAGCGGCGCACAAAGTGTTACCGGCCCGGCAACCATTCTCGGTGGGGCAATGGTAAGGCGCGGGCGGCAAAACGCTGCCGGTGCGCTGGTACACTTCCCTTCTCCTCGCACTTGCGACCACCCTCGGCCTGGTACCCACCCCCCTCCAGGCCGAGGGTTGGCTTGTGAAAGTCACTATTACCGAAGAATGGATCGACGAGAGCGACCCGCGCTTCCACGACAGCGAGCCGGTCGACCAGCATTTCGAGGGCGAAAGCGACGACTACGCAGCGCCGCGCATTGCCTATCCGACGGCGGACCGCGCCATCTCCTCCTTCCGCGCCAGCGCACCCACCGCGCTTGCCGCCTTTGGCCCTTTCCGCGTGGTCGATCCGACGCGGGCAGTGCTGGTGGGAACCACCACTTCCGCCACGCCTGCACAGTTCGCCGCTTTGCTGCGCGCCTACCCGCAGCTTCGCACGCTGGACCTGGTCGAGGCCCCGGGTACGGAGAACGACCGGGCCAATCTTGCTGTGGGCCGCATGATTCGCGCCGCCGGGCTGACCACCCGCGTCCCTCAGGGCGGCTCGGTCCGCTCGGGCGCGGTGGAGCTGTTCCTGGCGGGTGCACGGCGCGAGGTGGAAGACGGCGCGCGCTTCGCGGTGCACAGCTGGCGCGACAATCGCGGGCGCGAGGCAGATGATTTCCCGGCGGGGGCACCCGAACACCGCTATTACCTCGACTACTACCGCGAAATGGGCATGAGCACGGATGGCGCGCGCGATTTCTACGCGATGACGAACGAGGCGCCGCACGCCAGGGCACGCTGGCTCGATGCCGGGGAAATGCGCGGATGGATGGTCCGCACGCTGCGCAATGCGGCGAACGACAACGAGGCGACAGGCGATGCTCCGCGCATCGCGTATCTTGACGTGACCGGAGCGAGCCAGTAATGGCGCGCGCTTGAGGTTCCGGCCTGCAGGCCGGGAAATACAGGTGGGTGCCGCGCACAGCGCAGCCCGCCGATCCAGATTTCGAGGATATCATGAAGCGGACTTTCCAGCCCAGCAATCTCGTTCGTGCGCGTCGCCACGGCTTCTTCGCACGCAAGGCCACCACTGGCGGCCGCAAGGTTCTCGCCGCCCGCCGCAAGCGTGGCCGCAAGAAGCTCTGCGCGTAATTCCATAGGCTTGCATCGCAGGCAGGGCTGTCCGGCCCTGCCGGCAGCGGCATCGACAATGCTTGCGGGCTCCACTTTCGGGGCCCGTTTGCCTATTTAACCGACATGAGCGCGCCCGCTCCTCCGTTCCCCGGCGTCGACCGGCGGATTACCGCACGGAACGTGATGACCGCGCGTGCCGATTTCCTTGCGGCGAATCGGGGCCTGCGCGTGCCCATGCCCGGGTTCGTGCTGCTCGCCAGCCCGAACGAGGGGCACGGCGTGCGCTACGGCATCACCGTCACCAAGAAGATCGGCAATGCGGTGGTCCGCAACCGCATGAAACGCCGCTTCCGCGAGTTGTTGTGGCAGCACCTGCCCGCACTCGGCCTGCCCGATCACGATCATGTGCTGATCGGTCGCGAGGGCGGGGTCGAGCGGGACTTTGCCAAGCTTTCCGAAGAACTGGCGACGGCGCTGGGCCGGGCGGCGCGCGGCGAAGGCCAGCGCGGACGGCCGCCACGCAGGAAGCGCAGCCGATGAGCCCCGTGAAACGCGTGATGGTACTGGCGATTCGCGGCTGGCAGCTGGGCCCCAGCCTGATCCTGCCTTCGAGTTGCCGCTTCCAGCCCAGCTGCTCGCAATACGCCATCGAAGCGATCGAAAAGCACGGTCCAATCAAGGGTGGATGGCTGGGCTTCAAGCGTATAATGCGCTGCCATCCATGGGGTGGGCACGGCCATGATCCGGTTCCCTGAATCCAGCCCGCATCACCGCAAGACGTTTTAAGAACAGCAGGATCGCACGAATCTTGGACAACCAGCGCAACCTCATCTTCGCCGTGGTCCTGTGCGGCCTCATGATCCTGCTGTACGATTCGGCGATCAGCTATTTCTATCCGGCGCCGCCCGAGAGCGAGCAGGCCGAGCGCGCGACCACGCCCGAGCAGCGCGCCGCACAGGAAATCGCCAATGAAACTGGCGTCGCGCCCAGCGTGGCGCAGCAGGCGGTGGACCTCGACGAAGCGCTGGCATCCGGCAATCGTGTGGCGATCGACGCACCGCGCGTCGAAGGCTCGATCAACCTCGTCGGCGCGCGGGTCGACGATATCGAACTGAAGGATCACCGCGCGACGGTGGATGAAGACAGCGGCCCCGTGCAGCTGTTCGCGCCCGCCGGCACGCCGATCCAGAATTTCGCGCAGTTCGGCTTCGTGGGCGATGGCACGCAGCTGCCGGACGCGAAAACCGTGTGGCAGGCCAGCAGCGACACGCTGTCGCCCGGCAATCCGGTGGACCTGCGGTGGGACAATGACGAGGGGCAGCGGTTCCGCATCCGCCTGTCGATCGACGATAATTACATGATCACCGCCGAACAGACCGTGGCCAACTACGGCGAGGGCCCGGTGGTCGTATCCCCCTTCGCCACCATCACCCGCACCAGCCTGACCGCGAGCAAGAGCACCTGGATTTCCCATTCGGGCCCGATCGGCACCTTCGGCGGTACGGTCGATTATGGGGTCGACTACGAGGACCTGGCGGAGGACGGTCCGGTTTCGGGCGAAGGGCAGGCCGCGTGGCTCGGCTTCACCGATATCTACTGGCTAGGCGCGCTGGTGCCCGAAGCGGGTTCCTCACCCGATACCGGCTTCCGTTCGCTCGGAAACGACCTGTTCCGCGCGGACCTGATCTACGATCCCGTTACGCTTCGCCCGGGGCGGCAGATCACGCGCAGCTCGCAGCTCTTCGCCGGGGCCAAGGAAAGCGGCGTGCTCGATGCCTATCAGGATGCGGGCATCGCGCAGTTCGGCCTGGCGATCGACTGGGGCTGGTTCCGCTGGTTCGAAAAGCCGATCCTGTGGCTGCTGCGCCAGATCTTCTCCGTCGTCGGCAATTTCGGCGTCGCGATCATCCTGCTCACCTGCGTGGTGCGCGGCCTGATGTTCCCCATCGCCCAGAAGGGCTTTTCCAGCATGGCGAGCATGAAGGCGATCCAGCCGGACATGAAAAAGCTGCAGGAGAAGCACAAGGACGACAAGGTCAAGCAGCAGCAGGAAATGCAGAAGCTGTTCAAGGAGAAGGGCGTCAATCCGGTGGCCGGGTGCCTCCCCATGCTCCTTCAGATCCCTGTCTTCTTCGCGCTCTACAAGGTGCTGATCCTCGCGATCGAGATGCGCCATCAGCCCTTCGTGCTGTGGATCGAGGATCTGTCCGCGCCCGATCCGGCGCATGTCCTCAACCTGTTCGGCCTGCTGCCCTACGATGTGCCGGGCTTCCTGGCGCTCGGCCCGCTGGCGCTGCTGCTCGGCTTCACCATGTGGCTGACCTTCCGCCTCAACCCGAGCACGATGGACCCGGTGCAGCAACAGGTCTTCTCGATCATGCCGTGGGTGCTGATGTTCGTCATGGCGCCGTTTGCCGCCGGCCTGCTGCTGTACTGGAACACGTCCAACCTGCTGACGCTGGCGCAGCAGAAGTATCTGTATTCCAAGCATCCCCAGCTCAAGGCAGCGGCCGAGAAGGAAAAGGCGGAAAAGGCACAGAAGGCGCAGGAAGGGGCGTGAGCGCGCCTGGCCCGCAGACGCCGGAGGAAGTCGCCGCGGCGCGCATGGTTTCCGGCCGGGTGGAATTCCTGCTTTCCGCCCCGCAGCTGAAATTCCTGCCCGATCCGACCGTGCCCGAAGTGGCGCTGTGCGGGCGTTCCAACGTGGGCAAGAGCTCGCTGCTGAACGCGCTGACCATGCGCAAGGGGATCGCGCGCGCCTCCGTCACGCCGGGCCGCACGCAGGAACTGAACTTCTTCGAGGTGGGCGAGCCCACGCAGTTCCGGCTGGTCGACATGCCGGGTTACGGCTTCGCCAAGGCGCCCAAGAGCGTGGTCGAGAAATGGCAGGGGCTGGTGCGTACCTACCTGCGCGGTCGTTCCGTCCTTACGCGCACGCTGGTGCTGGTGGACAGCCGCCACGGCCTGAAGGACACCGACCGCGCGATGATGAAGATGCTCGACGAGGCGGCCGTCGGCTATCGCATCGTCCTGACCAAGAGTGACAAGATCAAGGCCAGCGCGCTCGAGGCAATGCACGACAAGGTTGCGGCCGAGGCGAAGAAGCACCCGGCGGCCTATCCGGAAGTCCACCTCACCAGTGCCGAAAAGGGACAGGGCATCGCCGCGCTTCGTGCTGCCGTGGTGGCCGATGCGCTGACGCCCTAGGCTGCGCTCGACAGTGCGCTGCCCGCGCCTTAATCGCTCGCCCTGACCCAGGAAGGCTGCGCCGGACACACCCATGAAACTCATTATCGGCAACAAGAACTATTCGAGCTGGAGCCTGCGCGGCTGGCTCGCCTGCAAGCAGGCGGGCCTCTCCTTCGAGGAAATCCTGGTGCCGCTGTTCGGCGAGGACTGGGATGCGCTGAAGAAGGGCGAGGGCGATCTGACGCCGTCTTCCGGCAAGGTGCCGGTGCTGTGGGACGGCGATGACGAGGCGGGCGCCGTGGTGTGGGACAGTCTGGCGATCCTCGAATACCTGGCCGACAAGGTCGGGCGCGATCGCTTCTGGCCCAAGGACGATGCCGCGCGCGCCATGGCCCGCGCGATGGTCGCCGAAATGCACTCCTCCTACCTCTCGCTGCGCCGCGAATGCCCGATGAACATCCGCGTGCGGCACGAGAACGTGAAGATTTCCGAAGCCACCCGGCAGGATGTGGTGCGCATTCTGGGCCTTTGGGCAGAGGCGCGTGCGCGCTTCGGCAGCGGCGGCCCGTTCCTGTTCGGCACCTTCGGCGCGGCGGACATCTTCTACGCGCCCGTGGTCAGCCGTTTCATCACCTATGGCTTCGGCGTACCCGGCTTCGCGGAGAGCTACATGCAGGCGGTCTGGACCCACGACTGGCTGCAACAGTGGATCGCTGCCGCCGAGGACGAGCAATGGGTGATAGAGCAGTACGAGAGCGTGCCGACCTCCTGACCGCCAGGTTCACGGCGTGCGCTTCGCGGCGTAGCGCGTGCCGTCCTTGCGAGCGTAGCCATCGGCGTCGAAGACCATGTCGATATCGGGATACTCGCCCGAATCCTGCTGTCTGTCTCCCGCGCCGATCGCCACGAACACGCAATCGGCCTCGCTGCGGTTCTGGAGGTGGTGGCCGTTTTCGACCCCCGCCGCCCACGCGACCACATCGCCGGGGCGAATGACGGTCTCTTCGCTGTCTTCCACCAGCACCGCTTCGCCCGCCAGCATCACGACAAGCTCGTCTTCTGCGCTATGCCAGTGCCGCTGGCTCGACCAAGCCCCGGGCCTGAGGACGACATGGCTGGCCCCCATCCGCGTCAGCCCGGCGACCGGTGCAAGGCGGCGGTACCAGCGCCCCTGCACCTCGGTATCGAACGGGGCGGGGTAGCCGGTGGCATTGGTTTGCGGGATGGCATCGAGATCGAGCTTGGGCATCGGCGAACACTCCTGCTAGCTGCCAAGCATGACCCAAGTGCTCGACCTCGCCAAGCGGCTGATCGCCGCGCCCAGCGTCACCCCTGCGACCGGGGCGGTGTTCGACGAGATGCAGGCGATGCTCGAACCGCTGGGCTTTGCCATACACCGGTTCACGCGCGGCAACGGCGCCGCCGGATCGGACGAAGCGCCGGTCGAGAACCTGTTCGCCATCCGCACAGGCACTGGCCCGAAGCACTTCGCATTTGCCGGCCACCTCGACGTGGTGCCGCCGGGCAAGGGCTGGGCGAGCGGCGCTTTCGAGCCTGAGATCAGAGGCGACCTGCTCTACGGGCGCGGCGCGGTCGACATGAAGGGCGCGATTGCCTGCATGGTCGCCGCCGTGGCCGATGTGCCGCATGACGCTGGCACGATCAGCTTCATCATCACCGGCGACGAGGAAGGGCCCGCGCTGCACGG
>Ga0310345_10004683_pt1 | contig 12365 bp, 28 predicted proteins | sample HC15DNA20500_MG_FD_204667 | JGI IMG/M metagenome (GOLD analysis project Ga0310345, IMG submission 204667) | Marine microbial communities from station ALOHA, North Pacific Subtropical Gyre - HC15-DNA-20-500_MG | ecosystem: Environmental > Aquatic > Marine > Oceanic | place: Pacific Ocean: North...
GTTAAAGGAGGTATAGGTGAGAATACTGGGGTTCAAGAGAAAAAGGTACTCTCAATGGTTGATGGTCTTGAGGGAGGAGGGGGGTCGGCTTACACTTGGAGACTGGACGAGGCTGGTTATTCTGGCCTTGATAGGATTAACAAACAAGGAGAAAGGGGTTGGGTTCTCCGGCAAAATGCTTAGGTGTCACAGGTGTCTGTTGTTTGACAGGGAAAAGAAGAAGTGTGGGGAGGGCGATGTTGGGTGCGGTTGTTATATGCCGTTCAAGATTGCGTTAGGTGGGGATTGTTGGGCGAACGAGCAAGGGGTTGAAGAGGATGGGGTGGGTTGGAATTTTGGCGGAACACCCCTGCAATGACGCAGGAAGCCGCCTTCCCCGGTGAAGTTTTGGGTAACGACTTACGAAGCTGGGGAGAATTTCTTTGACGGGTTTTTCCGGGGTGTTAAGATTACTGGTTCCTATGGAACAGATGATGGCTCACCTTTTGCTGGCTCTTAAAGAGATAGAGAACACGGAAACCCCGGACGAAAAAGCAAGAGACGAGCTGCGAAAAGCGGTGAATCAGGCCATTAAGATGCGAAGTAGGTGGAGGGTGAGCTGGGAGCTAATCAACTGAGGCCCACCCTAAGAGCCTCTTCTCTGGCCCATTCTTCTATAAGTTCCCGTGCTTCGGTAGACATAAACTTGGCTTCTATTCCATGAGCCGAGACAGGGCTGACGTTGATGCAGTTGTCCCCTCGGCTAACCGTCATGCTGAAGCTCACGTCTTCTTCCGGGTAAAGAAGGAAGCAGGAGTGGTCAATCGCCTTATCGGTTCTTGTCTTTATTTGCCTCACGAGCCAGAACTTTAAGGGGTTCGCCCATCTTAAACGAGACTGAATTCCCTTTCCCAAAAGGAGCGTTACTTTCTTTCATGCGCATTGTCCCCATCCCCCCGAAGCGGAGAGCGAAACCAGAGGTAAGAGCGTGACTGGAGAAGGCGATCAGGTCGTTGATTATAGTTCTAACCGTGGCCTTGGTTATTCGCCCTTTGTGGTTTTCGGCAATGGCCGCAACGATCTGCTTCTTCTGGATTAGTAATTCAGTTTTCTCCCGCCTTTTTTTATTAGCTGCTCTTCCAGTTTCTTGTTGAAACCGCTTACCCCTATAGCTGCTGCTTTGCATTCGTAAATGGTGGCTTTTGGATTTGCGAGGGTCTCTAGGGCATGGGCCGCCCACCATTCCCTCTTTCTGTTAAGTTCCTTTGTGTATTCAAGGTAGTTCATCGCATTTCTTCTGCGTATCTATTAGGCTAACAAAATCGTCAAATTCTTTGATCGTGTTTTCGCATTCTGGGCATAGCAGGACTAATTTTATGCCGACCCTCGACAATGTTAAGTCCGTTTCTTGGAATATTTCCCTGCACTTTGAACATTCGCCCCCCCACATTGTCTAAAAACTTTCGTCTTTGCACTCTCCAGGTTGAGGGTCTCTGATTCCATCTGTGTTGTTTAACACCGCGCCGGCCCAGTAAACATCTGGCATACATTCTTGGCATAGGTATCCCCCTGTAGAGGAGTCCCTGAACTTGGCGATTAGATTCTCTCCGCAACCCCAGCACTCTCTTTTCCTCATGTCCACCTTGGACAGAACAAATATGCTGGATTTCTTAAGATTCATACTCGCCATCAAAATCTGTTTCTCCCAGTTCTTTATATCCTTTAGATTTACTTCCCTTAAGCCAAGTGATCTTGCCAGCCACACCTTGAAGACAATCCAAGTTTTGCACCTCAACGAGAGCCGCTTTCTTGTTAGGAGTAAACAACCTCGCATGGGTGGCTCCTCTTGGCCTTTCCAGTTTCACTCTCGCTCTTTGTCCTCCCAGTCTCCTCTTCGGAGAAGGATGCCGATTAGGGCGTAGTTTGCAAGGTCGCGGTAGCTGTCTTCTATGGATTCGTTCTGCACGCCCCCGTTCTTTTCAAGCATATGTTTAAGTCGGCAGAGCTTATCCTGACAGCGCACAATGATCCCCATTTCCCCTGAGTAGAGGATATTATTGGGGCCATAGTCCTGTTGCTTTCTGTCGGCGAGCTGCACGTTTTCGTGGGCCAGTTCAAGGAGTCGCCTTCCTTGTCCGGTCTTTAGTTCTAGCCCGTCGGCTGCCTGATTGTTCATTTCGTTTTCTTTTGTCATTTTATCCCACAGCTCTTCTTCTGGGCGAACTCCATCTTTGAGTGCGCGTAAAACTACTTCCATTACGGTGGGCCGAGGACAATTCTCCTTCTTATACCCGTCTATAAATTCTTGCCGGGTGAACGACCTTATTGTGGCCCTATCTAGGGACATCTTCATTGGATTCGGGCGATGCCTCGCGGTGCAAGCTGGCTCCACCTGAATACGTCTAGCAACTGGTGAACTGACTTATTTGACAGCTTGAACCCGCTGTCGTAGTAGCAACCAGTCGTGGCAAGTCGGTAATACATATCGCCTAGATGTATCGGCTGTAAAAAATCGTCCAAATGAAACTTTCTGGCTTCTGTTAGCCTAACTGTTCCTCCAAAAAGTTTTTCCATGTTAACCCAGTCGTCCTTCTGCATCCACCACTTAACCTTCCTGTATTTATCGCGGGAATCTTTGCCATCGGTTAAAGTCCTTGGTGAGTCCAATTCGTCCAGCATATCCGCCATCTCTGACGTGTGTTCACACCCCATTGTAAGCTGATCTGTCCCAGCTACCTCAAAAGTGGAATCGGTTTCCCTGTCATAGTCTTCGTATGTCACATCATCACATTTATCCTCCACCTTCCCCCAAATATTGAACAGGTTAAGATTGCTGATAAATTGAGCAACCGGGGCTGAGAAGCGAAACCATTCCCCTCTGGCCCTGTACTTCCTTAAAAACCTATGTAGCTCCTTTTCTTCTAGGTCATCCCCATACATACAGCCTAGAAAATCAAGTTCAATAGGGTTGCCACATTGTATCCCGCCTAGCCGTGTTCTGAGATTAGTGGCTCTTCCAATTTTGACATACGTTTCCCCGTCCCAATATTCGTTGCACAAATCCAACAGATCGTCTCCTGCCGGCCCGTGCTTAATGAAGTATATGTAACTGCGGGGCTTCATTTGGGGATGTCCTCATCTAATATGGGGCTAATGGCCTCAAAGAGTGTCACGTCCTGCTTGAAAAGGAAATTTACCTTACCTGTTGAGCCGTGTCTATTCTTAGCGATTACGGCTTCGACCAAAGACCAGTCCAGTCTGGGGCGGTTGTTTGGGTCTGGCTCCCACAACAATATGATGGCGTCGGCATCAGCCTCGATCTTGCCGGACTCACGCAGGTCACTGGCCCTAGGTGCGCGGTTTGCCTTCTCTGTTTCCCTGTTTAGCTGGGCCAGGGCCACGACGGGTAAGTCCAACTCTTTAGCCATGTTTTTCAGTCCGCCCGATATGTTCCCCACGTCCTCATATCTCTTCTCTCCCCTTGAGTCAGGCTGAAGTAGTTGCAGGTAATCCACCATAACCACCTGTATTCCGTGAAGCCGCTTCATCCTGCGGGCCTCGGCCCTGACTTGTGCCACGGTTAAGTCGGAATCATCCCGTATGTGGATGGGCCACCTCAATAATTCGACTGCTGCTGTAGCAATTGGCTTAAATTGGGTAGGCCCAAGGGACTTCGGGGTCATCATATCCCGTGAATTTACCCTTGATTCGGTGGATAACATCCTTAAATTGAGCTGGTCTGTGGTCATTTCGCAGGAAAATATCAGGGTTGACACCCCTTCTTTAACCTGGTTTCGGGCCAAACATTGCGCCATAGATGTCTTTCCTGCCCCCGGACGCCCTGCAATCACGTACATTTTGCCCTTTTCCAGCCCATTCAGGTGGCGATCTAGGTCAGCATAGCCGCTTGGATACCCAAGTATCTTGCCTTTGTACTGAACATCCTCGATTTGCTCTATCAACCGTCTGAGGTCTTCCTTTCTGGTGGCAACCCTTGCGTCAACCGTTTTGGAATCCAGTATCTCAGCCTCAAAAGCTGCCGTTAACTCCTCCGGGTTCAGTCCGGGGTCTTCTAGTGCCTTCGATAAACGGCCCAGCTTGGCCCTGTAGAGGCGTCTGAGGGCGTTTTTCTTTACGACGGGTAACCAATACCCTAAATTGCCTGAAGTGGGCGCAGAATCCTCGCATTGCGTCAGGTGAGCAGCGGTCACCCCGCGTCCGTTCGAGGAAGAAAGCCTGTCGTTTACCGTAGCTATGTCGCATGGCAGTTGTTCGTTGGTTAATTCTTCAATTGCCCGCCAGATTTTCTGGTTATCGTCATGGGCGAAGTAATCCTCGCATACACCGGCGGCAATACAGTCGTCCACCGCTCCCAACAGGGCGCAGCCTATCAGTCCTTTCTCTGCTTCCCTACTCATTAAAATGTGTGTATGAAAATTGGAGTAAAATCACCGACATAAGCGGAGACAACATTAAATTCCATGTATTCGTGTGCTTCCGTAAAACTCATGCCGTCCCTATTGACTAAAATCTTCTGGGCTTTGTCGTAATCGTAAGTAGCGCAAAAGCTATTAGCATCATATCCAATTAGGGCATCATCAAAACCATCTGCGAACAATGCGACAGGGTTAAGGTCTGCTATCTGTTCTTTTTTTGTCATCGACTCATCTGGCTTTTAACGCCTGTATTTTCTCCTTAATCGCCTGCCACTTCTCCGGGTCACGCTCATATTTCAACTGGTGTTCCAGTTTTTCTAAAACCGGGACTTGCGTTCCGCTGCTCATCCATTCGTCAGGGTCATCGTTATATCGTTCCTGATTATACCAAGTGGTTGGGTACGGAATGAACTCCTTCTCCTTGTCGGCAGTTAATTGGGCGTACAATTTTGTTCGGTTTAGAAGTTTTTCAAACCCGACCAGTTTCAGCGCCTTGATAATTGAATGAATTGCTCCCTTGGGGCCACCCTTGCCAACGTGACGCGGGTACTCCGAATAAATTACCTCTGCCTGACTGCTTGATTCGCTTACGGTTAGTTGATGGTTAGTTGATGGTTCAGATGGATGTCGGCCTCCCCGACTCCCCTGTCGGCCAGCTTGACTCTCCTGTCGGCCAGCTTGACATTCCTCACTGTCGGCCTCGCTGACACAATTGTCGGCCCCACTGACAGGGAACAGGATTGTTTTGCCTTCCCTTTTTTCTAGCAGGTTCTTCTGTTCCATCTGTTTCATTTTTTGGTTTACGGTTTGCCGAGTCACCCCGGTCTTGGCTGCGATGGCAGATTGGCGAGGCCAGCAGACCCCCTCGTCATCTGCGTAATCAGCAATAGCCAGAAGGATGATTTTATCAACCGCTTTCATGTCCATCCCCCAGACCCTTGCCATTAACTTCACGCTCATGTTATTTCCTCTGGTGACTAAAAGGCCGGCCCTTAGTTGTGAACTAATCATTCCACGCCCCTGAAGGAGGGGGCTTCAAGTGGTGGACCGACCTAATTTACTTCTCTGGTTTTTCTCCCAGGTTAGTGGCAAACCCTCTGCCAACATTAAACTCCTCCATTACTTTATACCCAACCGTTTTATTGAGCGCCTTGTTGAGTTGCTTCCAGAGATTCTTTGGTTGGGTTGGGTCAGCCATTCTGGCGCATAGGCCAAGAGACAGACCAATGATGGCCTGAGTGACGAACTTATCCCCCTCCCTCATGTCGGATTGTTCTATCCCAATCATCACGCTGTTGTTGTTCGCTGCCGCCGCTGCAATTGACAATGCGTTATACTTGTCTTTAAGCCGCTTGCTTTGAAGGGCGTTGAGAACTAAGTCCTCGGTTAGTTCAATATTTTGTTCACTCATCCTTGAAATTATCTACGGTTTCCTTGTTCATCACCCATATTCTAATCACCTCAAGTTCCTGCATTAACTGTCGCGGCGACAGCTCGTCTAGCCTTTCCTGTATTTCTTCAATGCCGCGCCGTATCGTTTCTAGATCAGATCGGTTGATAATACCTTTACTTTTTGTTTCATTATCCATGACTGTCTTTCTGTGTAGTCCAAGTTATTAAAATAGTCGGTGACTACAGCCTTCGCTTGGGCTGCGGTGAGCCTTATCTCTGCCACCCGCTCACGCTGTCTCTGCACGTTATAATCAAGGGCAACCTTTAGCCTCATCGCCTTAACCACTCCTTTAGGGGGATGTTTCTAAGACAGTCCTCCGGGTTCTTCGCCGCCCTCTCCTGTGCCCTCGCTAGTTGAGAGTCCGTCAACAAGAGGTTAATGCTCTCTCCTGCCGGGTTTTTCGCCTTAAGATAAAAGTAGCGGAGGTTGGCCCCGAACTTTTTACCCTTGTTGTCTACCCTGTACACTCTGCCATGTTTTGTTTTCATACCGAAAATATCGGGGGTCGGAGAGCTTTCAGTTGACCAAACCAATCATAAACTTCTCCGTTTTAAGTCAGCCCCGTCTGACTATAGTTAAGCTAGGTGTTTCTATGGGCCACCAAACAGACCTGTTCTGGGTTCTCCCCAGACACCATATCCCAGCCGCTCTATAAATGATCTCCTCTCAACATTCTAAACCAGTCCTTAGCCGGCATTGCAATTATCCATTCGTAATGATCTCGGTGCAGGGGGCAGACGGCGATTCTACCCACCGCCTTGTCTCGCTCGGATTGAGCTATGGCCCCCCACACGTCTATCCTTTTTCCAGACTTAACCTCGAAATGTATTCTCTCAAGCTCAGGGTCTGCGCTTTTAATGTCAGGGGTATCCGGCCCGCCCGCAAATTGACATCCACGGACGGTTTGGGAGTACCCCTCTGATCGGCACACGGCTGCCCATGCCCTCTCATTTCGCGCACCCTTAGCTCTTGAGTTTACCGCCATTAGAATCCGAGGTCGTTCTTCTGTTCCTCCTTCTTGTCCTTCCTGCTGCCGTCATTGATAAACTTGTAGTTCTCCAATGTTACAACCAGTTTGGAACGCTTTTCTCCGCTCGACTCCCACGTCTCCAAGGTGAGCCGACCTTCAATGAAAATTGGGCTGCCCTTCCCCAGATACTTTGCGATTGTTTCACCACTTGCACCCCACGCCTTTACATCCAAGAACGTGGCTTCTTCCTTTTTCTCATCCCCGCTCTTGAAGACTCTATTAGTCACAAACCCCAAGTTGGTAACAGAGTTACCGTTCGGAAGTTTCCTCAACTCTGGATCGCGCGTTAGGCGTCCAGCCACCATTACTTTATTCAGGTTCATCTTATTGCTTTGTGTTTTCTACTAGCGCAACCGTCTCTTTGGATCGCGCTACTAAATCTTCGACAGGTAGTTTCTCGTCGTAATATTCACCCCATACTTTTCTCAGCTTGTTGATGTTAAGGGAGCAGCAGGCCATGAATTTGTCGCTGCCCATTCGGGAATAAAGCTCACGGTGGGCGACGACCGCATCCAGCGTTTCCCTGCCCTTTCGCTGCTGCAAGCCCCAGCCGGACACCTCGCCGCCATTAACCAGTTTCTTCTTCGCCGCTTTTTCAACGGCCTCACACCACACCTTAAAGCGTTTTGCAAGTCGCAGCGCCTCGCCCAACTCCTCTGAGTCGTCTAGGTTAAAATCTTTCATGTCTTCATCGTCTATGTCTTCTGTTAATGCCGGGCAGGTCAGGTTGTGTTTGCACCATTTACAAAACGAGCAAGCAACAGGTTCGGATTCAGGGTCGAGGTGGGCGGCCAAAATGGTATCCACCGTCTCTCTCGCCTCTTCCAGCGTCACCTTGTATCGGCGGTGATACTGTGCGTCTATGTAAAGCTCGTGACACCACACAAAATCTCTGAACGTGGCTTCCATGTAGGCCAATGCGTAACCAGAAAGTTGGGCGCGGTATCCGGGTTCAGGGGCAATTCCACCCGATTTGAGATCGAATATGTGTTCCCCAGACGTAACATCGGCGTATCCGTAGAACTTGCCTTCAATCTCCAGCTTGGGTTCCACCTGAACCGTGTCGTCAGAGGAGACAACCTTGGCCAGTTCTTCAACAGCCCAGTCAACTAGCCCATAGTCGCTTACAGCCGAATTCTCCATCTCTTTCTTACCGCCTTTTCAAACCACTCGTGAAGCCGCGTGCCTCGGCTCGCCGCCGGTCTTTCCTCCTCATCGTTCTCAAACCTTGGACACTTCTCCCACTTCGGGAAGTTCGACGGACTATGAGGGTGGTGCGCACGTTCGCTATGCGATGGCCTTGACGAACCCTTCCGGGTTTGACTTTGCTCGTTCATAAATTTGCACCAGTTTTTCAGGGCTGGCCTCAGTCCACATCTGCCCCTTCTTTATCCAGCCTCTCGCCTCGAAAAAGTTCGTTACCACCACGTTGGTAAGGCCGGTTTTCAGGAGCAGGCTCCCAAGCTGACGGGCCTCCTTATTCCCCTCTGTGAGGTCTGCCTCTGGACTTCCGTCTTGGAAGGAAACACTGTCAAGTTGACGCCAATCCAGCGGGTTTTTTGTTGCACCCGTTTCTGCATTGGTAGGCTCTGATTGCCTTTCTTGAGCCACCTCCATCTCTTCGCGTGACGGTCGCTTGGCATCGGGATTCTGGAACTTGCTGTTTGCTATGCAGCGTCCGATTGCGCTGGTTTCAGCCACTTCCGTCCAGTTTGTTTTGTTGGCTTGGTTGTCTTTACCTTTCCAGTCCATAGCGATGCCGGTTGCCAGAAGCAGATCGCCTTCGTAGAGGTAAGCCTTAACCACAACCCTATCCCAGTTCTCGCTGTGATCCAGAACCTTGGTGAATATTCTTACCTTGTCGCTTTGCTCGTGAACGCGCTTTAGCCGAGCGTCCACCTGTTCGTAGTTATCTAGTCTTCCCATTGTTGTTTTGCTTTTACCGTGTTTTGGTCTAAAAATTCTTCGACATCAGAGTCCTTGACCCGCAAACCCCTTCCGATCCTGTGGGCCTTCAGCTTACCTTCGTCAATTAACTTGCGAACAGTCTTATGTTCTACCCTCAAGTATGCTGCCACCTCTTTAATTGATAAAATCATACAACGGCAAGGCTGGTGTTGCCTCGTGAAAGGAAGGTAGCAAAGGGGAAAAGGGGTGTCAAGCAGGAATTTAAATGAAGGTCGGACAATATGTCGCGGAAGGTTGTAGTTTACCGAAAGAAAGACCGGGCGGGGGCACTGGGTAGTAACAACAAGAGATATAAATGATCAAAGAAGTTGCAGCCCTAGAGGGTAGGGACTTGAAAACCCCGCCCGATCCAAATTATTTACCATTTTTACGTTTCTGCTCTTTCAGCATGTTGATCTCTCTCTGGGTTTGTGGCGGCCATTTACCACTTAGCACATTCTGGTCTGTTTTCAATGTGATCTGATCGCTGGTTCTGTGGACGTTGAAGTCCGGGTAGGCATGGCCCGTTTCGCTAACCCTAACGATTTTCCTGTCTGTCATTTGTTAATTTTTCTGGTCCTACTTAGAACAGGTTAATAATCCAGTAAGTGCCACGCTCCCTCAAACTTAAAATAACGAGTCTTTTCGCCGCTGTAAATTTTAGCCGTAATCGTCCGCACTTCGGTAAACGGAATCACCCAGAACCTGAGAGAGTCAAGGGCGCAACAGATGAAGAAATCCACCTGTCCCTCTAGGTAAGGGGTCTTCTTGGGTGCTTTGCCTTTGGCGAGCTGAAACTGGTAATGCTTACGATTCGAGGGGTAAGTGTGCTGGTTCATGGTAGTTTTGACCTGAATGCGCCTCACTTTGTCGTCTTTATTGGCGATTATATCGAATGGGTCAGAATCCCCGATTGGAAGAGAAACCGCCCATCCTTTTGAAATCAGTTTTTCGGCTACCAGCAGTTCTCCCCTGACCCCGGCCTTCTTGTTCATTTTGCCTCACTCTCTCCTTATAAGCTCCCCTTCCAGGTTGGCTATTGTGGTGAGGGCGTCCACGACGAAAGCCTCTGACTCTGGTGACGCTGTTACCGCATCCTCGAACCCTTTTTGGTGGGCCTCAATTAGGCGGTTTACGTTTTGATGCCTTGGATTTGTTGTCGCGCACCCTGCTAATAGCAGCGTAAATGTCACGCTTAGCGTGAACAACATGATTGTCCGCCTTGGCATTGCGAAAGAGCTTGCCTAACTGCTCTAGTATCCTCTCCAGAGCAGGAACCGCCCTAACCAGAGAGAGCAACCAGCTCATAGTCAGGCGTCCTCTGTTTTTTTAATGCCGTGACGAAGGAAGATGGCTAAGAGGCTCGTAATCACTACGTTAGCAGCTGCCCCAATCTCCAGGTCTCCCGTAAAATAACCGGCTATACCCCCTATTGCTCCCGTAATCGCAGTCCAAACAGTTTTGCTTTTTAACATTTCATTCTCCTTTGTTTTTGTAAAGATACTTAATTCTCATTGAGACATACACAAGCGTAGCCACGCTGATTGCGCACTTCAGTATTGGGTCTAAATCCTCAATCCACCATGTTGATAGTGCAAAACCAGCCGAAGCTAACACTTTAATGTCCTCAATCGGATTCATTTGCCTTTTCTTCAGGCATCATTATTTCCGGCTGATCCGCAGGTTTTTCTGATAACCCAAAGTGGTGAGCAAGTATCTGGATCGCCTGATCCCTCTGCCTGCCCGTTGGGCCGTCTACCTGCGCTCTGTCCACTATCTGCGCGAGAATCTGCACAGCCGTTTTTAGCTGATCGTTGTTGTCTGCCATACCAAGGAAATAATTCTAACCACCCGGAATGGATTGTTCAACCCTTATCCGCCCCCCTATTCCTTGGGGGCAGCCTTCTTCTTGGCCGCTGGCTTGGCTTCCTCTGCTGGTGGAGCTTCTTCCTCCTTGGCATCCTCCTTGGCTTCCTCGGCTGGCTTATCCTCTTCCTCCTTCTTCTTCGGAACCACAGAATCTGAGAATTCAGACCAGCCATCTCCAATCGTCATCTTTTCAAAATCTGGGCGAGGTGAACCAGATGGAGCGGAGACCGGGGATATCATCTGCTTGGCAATCTTTGTTTGGAGTGCCAGATACCAGCCATTAGAGCCTATGTAATTTTCAATCCACTGCTCACTGTTTTCAGCGAAAGATTCCTGCGACATGCAGGGATGAACCCTTATAGCCTCGTCCATGTAGGCACTCAGGCCCGACTCGGAGTCGGTGGCATTAATGCCAAGAATGACCTGACATACATGACCCGATTCCAAACTACTTGGGGGATGAACTGAAACGTCCCACCGCTTTACCTTATATGTTATCATTATGTTATTATTTACTTGTTACTGTTTAGTGTTGTTTGGAGTGCCTTCGGAATAACTCCGTTGTTTGCATCTAAAAAAATAATTACCCTCTTTCATATAAAGCCAAGGAGATTCACTCTTTCCGTTCCTGTCAGCCTTGAAAGACCCCATCCTTGCCCAATTAGTAAAACCAATAGCCCATGAAACGTCATAGATTTCACCCGGTTCCGCATTGGTTACACTCAGTTTAAAGGCCGTAACGGATTCGGGAACACCCAGTCCAAAAAACGGGATGACTCTCATTTCGATTCCCATCCTCACCTGTTCGGCTAACAAAGGGAACACAATAAAAAACAGTGATATGATTGTTAATTTCACTCCTTATTCTCCACCTAAAATAGCCACCTTAAATTGATCCCCGTCATCGGGTAGTGTTTCCATATTAAACCACGAGGTATTATCGTCTACGTATTGTATTTTCGTCAGGTTTGAGGCGAAGTCTACATAACGGTTTGCTCCATCTCCGAAATGATCATCAATATCAAGCATTGAAAACAGCAGATAAGCACTTCCAAGGCCATGCGTGATGATTAACTTCAGGGGAGAGCCCGAATCGAACGAAACCCCTGCACTTGAAGTGCCTCCTGAATTCTTCCAATACACATTAAATTTTTTCCAACCCGCAAGTTTGGGCATCGTTACCGCTGAGTTGGTAATTGTGGAGACAACCACAGCGTTTGGTGCCAGCTTACCATCAGTAACCGAAAAACCCGCTAGATGATGCGTATCTATTGTTCCGTCGCCAATGGAACCATCCGTAACATCCGACCAACTCATTGCTCCACTGCCACTAGAGGTAAGCACCTGACCGGAATCACCAGCATTACCAGAAATGGTGATATTGGCTGCGCCTTGGAAGTCTACCGCTGCGAATGTTTTTTTACTTGCCATTAGTCTCTATCTCGCATTTTCCAGTCGCCGCCAACAACGGTTTCGCGAGGTTCGTAATACTCAACTTCAATACCCACTCCGAAAATAGAGATATCCACTTCCTTCATGTTATCTGTCGATTTACACCCTCCGCTTGCGCTTAGGAGGACTGCTATGCCCATTGCCATTTTTCTCAATTTTAATAAGATGTTTGTTAGCCTCTGCGATCTCTGCCTTCATT
>Ga0310345_10004684_pt1 | contig 12364 bp, 12 predicted proteins | sample HC15DNA20500_MG_FD_204667 | JGI IMG/M metagenome (GOLD analysis project Ga0310345, IMG submission 204667) | Marine microbial communities from station ALOHA, North Pacific Subtropical Gyre - HC15-DNA-20-500_MG | ecosystem: Environmental > Aquatic > Marine > Oceanic | place: Pacific Ocean: North...
CAAGCCTTTTATGAGCGATGGCGGATGAGCCGCTTCAATTCTGACCGGATGCACTCCATCTTTTAAAGTGCCCTCTACCCCGTTCTTATGAAGATGTTCCACATTGAATCGGAGGGAAAGCTGAAGATCGGGGGCGATGAGGAGATCGCGGATTTCGTCTTTCCCCTTGGTGAGGAGATTTTGAAATAGCTTTCTGAAGTGTCCCCGTCTCGCCATACGGAGCAGTATTTCGACGGGTTCATCCTTTCGCCTTTCCAGGCTCCTGAGAAACGCTCTAGAGTAGCCTGGGAACCAGATCCACCAGGTCCCCCTCCAATCGAAAGGTGGCCAGGTGGTCCTGGTCGGTCTCTCCCTGATTGATGATGAGGTAGGGTTTCCCGTGGCCGGCGGCCATGGACGGCACCGAGGCAGCTGGATAAACCGATAGGGTTGAACCTAGAGAGACTGCGAAATCGCACTCCTTAGCCCATTCAAAACCCCGTTCCAGGTCTTCGTCTACCAGTCTTTGCCCAAAGCTGATGGTGGCCGGTTTGAGCCACCCTCCACATTCGTCGCAGACCGGTGCCTTGCCGGTTTCTTGGAAGTGGGCGAAGGCCGCCGGAGGCTCAGTTTCTCTTTGGCAGGTGAGACACCGGATCTTTCGGTTGGTCCCGTGGATCTCGATCAGGTTCTCGTCTGTAATCCCGGCCAGGCTGTGTAACCCGTCTACATTCTGAGTGACCAGTCCGGCTAATCGGTCTTGGTCCTGCAGGGTCACAAGTGCCCGATGTGCGGCGTTGGGCCGAGCCTGTTGAAAAGCTTGGTACCCCTCGAGTTTGTAATCCCAATATTCGTATCGAGCCTCTTCGCTGGTGAGAAAAGCGTCGATCGTCACAGGTTTTCGCCTCTTCCACACCCCCTGGGGGCCTCGAAAGTCCGGGATTCCGGAGCCGGTGGAGATTCCGGCACCGGTGAAAATCAAGACTCTTCGGGCTTCGGATAAGGCCGTTCGAACACTCTCAAAATCCGTCAAAGCGAGTCCTCCAGAAGAAAATCCGCGTGGAGCACTCTTCTATGGGAGGGCCGCTCGCTTTTAGAACTCGCGTGAAAAAGGAGCTTGGACCTAGAACCTCTTGAACGAGCTTGCTCATAAGAGATCCTGTTCCCCATTCGTTGGTAACTCCTTGTGGGCTTGCAAACAGAAAAAAGACCGAAGCGTACGCTCCGGTCTTTCAAAGGTCGGTCTTATCAATCTACACGGTGTAGGCTTGTCCGTGTGGGTCGGGTGGTGCGAGAACGGCTTTCAAGAGCTTGACAAGCCCATATCCCACTACGGGGTAAACAACCAGGCCTACCAGAGCGGCCGAGTCGATGAGGGATTGGCCGAAGCTGGGGGAACCGAACATGGCCGTGAAAGGTAGTACTAACGGTTGAGTGATTCCGGTGACCAGCTTTGTGAAGCCGGCGGCCGGGTTGGCTCCTAAAAGGTTGAGGAGGAAGCGGGCACCGAGAAGGGCCGTGACGGCACCGATGATCCAGTTGGAAATGACGGTGAATCGCTCCACCTTCGCCATGGATTTCTCCTGGTCGGAAGGTTCGTATTCACGGCTTCTTTTGTGAATGACCTCCCCGTTTTCCGCGTCCTTAATGTGTTTTTCCCGTTCTAGGGTTGTTCCTTGGTGTCTCATGATGAAGACCTCCTTACCCTTTCATCTTGCACCAAAAAATAGGCCTCCCATAGAGACCATGTCATAGAAATACTCTATCCTTTTGGACTTTTGAATTTCTTAAAACAAGAACGGGGTCCCCACCCCGAAGGATAGGGACCCTGGGATAGGCTAGGAGACTAGGGAGCGAGGGCGGTGACCACCAGGGTATCAGTGAACACCTGATTGCTCTCGTTCGTATAAGAGACCACGAGGTTCGCCGTTGTGTTGTTGGCTACCGTATCGGCCACCGTTACCTGCCCGTTTCCGCCCACACTGAACCCGGTCACATCGGGCTGGAACGCGAAAGTGAGGCTTCCGAGCGGCACGGTAACTTGATTCTGATCCGGTCCGGTGAGCCGCGCGGTGTAAGTAGGGGTAGTTGTGCTTCCGATTCCGGCGTTAAAGTTGTCTGCTCCCGGATTGTTAACGGCGACGGCAGACACGAAGGTTACGGTTACATCAAAGACAGCGGCTTGTACCTCTACCGTGTCGGAACGAGTTACTCCGGATAGGGTGTACTGGGCTGTGATGCTCGTATTTCCGGCGCCTTCCACGGATACCACTCCGTCGTTATCCACGGTGGCCACGTCTGTGTCGGCCGAGCTGAAGGTGGCGGCCGTGTCGAAACTGGACTGAGGGAGATCGAGCACGGTACCGTTGGAAAAGCTTCCTTCCAGCGCCAACTGTTGAGTTTCGTCGTTGGCCAACTGTACAGGTGACGGGCTAATGGTAATAGTGTCTAGAGTCACCGGTTGGGAATCGACCAGGTCGACCCGGTTGATCGAGTTCGGCAGCACCAGCACGTCTCCACTCAAGGTTACGGTGGGTACACCGTCGGCGTCGAAGGCCGTCACCAGCACCGTCACGGCCTCTACAGAGACATCTTCCAGCACGATCGTTTCGTCGTAGTCTCTCGTCTCTGTTAGAAGTAAACTGTCCTCGGTCGGCGGATCGGTAGAGAAGACATCAAATCTTAGAGTTTCGGTGCCGCTTGGTACCGGGTCCGGTGCCTGATTCTGCGGTTGCACGAATCGGAACTCCAGGTCACCGGTGGTTCCGCTACCTCCGCCTCCCCCGATGAAGACATCATCTCCGCTGCTGCCACACCCCACGGCAAAGAGAGTGATGAGGATACACAGTAGTACCGAGGCCGAAGCGCCAATACTTCGATTCATTTTCATAAATTTTTCCTCCAAAAAAGATAGCCAAAAGGCTTTGCGAAACAAAGGCTTTGCCTTGCAAAGAGACATTCCTTTTGGAGGGGCCTTTTTTCTTGGAGGGAATGTGGGTTGAGTGCAGGCGCCGGATAAAAACGAGAGGATCGTCGGCTTCGGCTTGGCTTTCGTCGCTCAGTTGCTGGTCATTCTCCCCGCACTTTCCGCATTCTTGTTACTTCAAGATGAGGGGAATCTCTTAGCCTGGGCTAGTCGTATGATAGACGGTCAGATCCCTTACCGAGATTTCTTTCTCCGTTTTATGCCCGGCACACCGTTTCTTCTGAAGCTCGCTTTCACTGTTTTAGGGGAAGAGATTTGGGTGGCTCGGGCTTATTTCGCGGTGTCCTTGAGCCTACTCTGTGCGGTGATCTGGCTTTTCAGTCGCGAGCTTATGCCCCGTCGCTGGGCACTCTTACCAACGGGATTGTTTTTGTGCATCGGAGGCCAGGTTTGGCCCATGATCGGTTACCACTGGGACGCTACGATAACAGCACTCCTAGGAGTCTATTTCCTCTCCCGAGGGAAGGAGAGGAAGTGGGCTGTCCTCTCCGGAGTGTTCGCCGGTTTCACCGTGCTTTTTCTGCAACCCCGTGGAGTGGCGGTATGCTTGGCTCTTGGTGTTGTTTGTCTTTGGACCTCCTGGCCGGATTGGAAAAGGCCGGCCGCACTGGTGGCGGGGGCAGCTATTCCAGGATGCTTCTTTGTGGGATGGCTTCTAGCTCGAGGAATATTCTCAGACTTTTGGGCTCAGGCGATCCTGTTCAACACCCAAAATTATTCCGCCGTTCAAGGTTACCCTTTCGACTGGGGATTGGCGGCACGCCAGGGAAGTGCCGTTTGGAACGGCTTAGGCAACCTCGGAGAGGTATCGTTTACCGATTGGCTCCCCTGGTTCTTGAGAGCCTTTTCGTTCTGGTTCGCGGACCTGGTGAAGTATATAGGATTTCTGCCTGTCCTTGTGGGGGGCACCGTCGCTTTTTTCTTTCTCAGGCCGAAAGAGCCCCGAAGAACGATGCTCGGCTGTCTTCTCATACTGCTCTGGATCTCGACCTACTTTGCCTGGCCCCGAGCAACCCGGTATCATTTTAATTTTCTTACTCCCATGTGGTATCCGTTACTGGCCTATCTGCTATGGAGAGCCCGAGTGAAGTTTGGAAAGATCGTGCTTTTTCCGACCTTCGGTATGGCTCTCATTTTCGCGGTGCACGGGTTGGACAATGTCACCTCCTGGAACGCCTACAAATATCCAGTTCAGTTCGTTCGAGGGAAACTTTACATGGAGCAGCGGGCTCAGGCCGAATTGGTGCAACATCTTTCCGCCACCCTGGCTCGCGATTTTGAGGGCAAAGCGCTGTTCGCTTTTCCGGAGCTTCCGTTGTACGTATGGCTAACCGGAGCTCACAACCCTACTCCCTTTGAACAGTTGACCCCCACATACTATTCGGATCAGCAGATTCAGGAGGTCAGAGAGGATTTGGAACAGGCCGATCCTACGGGGATCTTGTTCGCTTCTGTGGGCCGGAGTGTGAGGAACGACTATCCCAACATGGACGCGGAGAAATACCTGGCAGAAGAGGAGAGGGTACTTGCACTGCTAACCAAGGGCGCCACACCACTTTCACCGATCGGTCCGTATCGGATCTACCTGTTGCCCTAGATGGCCGAACTCTTACACTGATCTCTGACGATATAGCGTGGGCGCCCTTTTGTCTCTTCATAGATTCGCCCCAAATACAGACCCACCAGCGACAATCCCATGAGATTTAAGCCTCCGGAGAAGAGGAGCACCAGGATAATCTGGGCGATCCCTTCCACCGCTTCCCCGATGATTTTCAGATAAAGAGTCCAGATGGTTAATCCCACGGCGGGGACAAGAAACAAAATCCCCGCCAGGGTTAAGAGGTAGAGAGGTAGGGTACTGAAGGCCGTAATGTTTCGTCCCGCGTAGCGGATGAGGCTCAGAGTGGACCAACGGGAGGTACGACCCTCAATATCGGGTACCTGGAACTCCACATATTCTCGTTGAAATCCGAGCCACGACGTCATTCCCCGAAAGAAGAGGCTCCTTTCCGGCATCTGAAGCCACGCCTCCCGGGCCCTCCGGCTCAGTAGTTTAAAATCGGTCAACCCCTCCAGATCAAATCCGCACAGACGGGAAAAGAGACGATAAAACATCTTGGCACGCCATTTGTATAGCGCGGGCTCGCCGTCGGCTCGTTTCTTGCGAGCTTCCACGACATCGCAGCTCCGCTCTTTCCAAAGTTGAACCATCTTGGGGAGCAGTTCCGGAGGGTGCTGAAGGTCGCCGTCCATCACCGCCGTCAACTCCCCGTTTGCTTGTTCCAGTCCGGCACAGAGGGCCGCTTCCTTGCCGAAGTTTCGACTCAGTCGAAAGGCTCTGATAGGGTAGCGTTTGCTCAGTTTTCCGAGCAAATCCCAGGTTCCGTCGGTGGAGCCGTCGTCCACCAGGATGCATTCGTACTCGGCTTCCAACTCTTCGGACACAATCTCGTTGAGCGTGGCCAGGAAATGCTGGACCGTATCCTCTTCATTGTGTAGGGGGACAACGATCGATAGAAACATGCCCCTATGTTCTCAAAACCTTTGAGGGCTCCTATGGAGAGAAGGCTCGTCTCCAGCGCCGGAGACGTCTCTTGAACCAGATTAAGGCAGTCTCCAAAGAAAGTGTAAATGTGGGCTCGGGGTGCGGTAGGGGTGCGGTTTGCTTCGGAGCTTCGAAGTTCTCTTTAAACATGAATTCGAAACCCGGCGTGGGCATCATCCCAAAGCCGAGAGTTTCGCTCCGCAGCGCGGCAAGTGAATCTTTCTGTATTGTTTTCTTATCTTTCATCATTAGTCTCCTGAACGGTTCAGGGCTCCTGTTTGTTTATTCACACGTGTGAATCTAGCACCGGAGCAGAAGCTTGGCAAGGCCCGAAAGGGTGATTTCTCTTGAGTTGTTACTACAGTGTTAAAACATCGGGGCCGGTCCGGCAGGTTGAATCTCCCTTGCTGGGAAACTTTTGGCTATGGATTTTTCCCTTTCAGAAGAACAAGTTCAGATTCAACAGCTAGCTCAAGATTTCGCCAAGAGAGAAATCGTGCCCCAGGCCGAGCACTACGACCAGGTCGGGGAGTTTCCCATGAAGATCGTTGATAAGGCGCGTGAACTCGGTTTCACGGCCCTCAATGTGCCGGTGGAATCGGGGGGAGCGGGGCTGGGTCCGATGGAGGTCTCTCTGGTGGCAGAGGAGCTGGCCTACGGATGCGCCGGTATCGCCACCGCCATCACCCTCAACACCCTGGTTTCAGACGCCATTGAGGTGGGTGCCGGCGGAGAGCGCAAGGAGTGGGCCTTCAAGAAGCTGGTGGAGGGGTTCGGAGCTTACTGCCTCACCGAACCGGGTGCCGGTTCCGATGCTGCGGCCATCTCCACTCGAGCGGAGCGCACTGAGAACGGCTATAAACTTACCGGCAGCAAGACCTGGATCAGTCACGCACCCCAGGCTGATCTTTTCGTGGTTTTTGCCAAGACCGACCATGAAAAAGGGCACAAAGGGATCAGCGCCTTTCTGCTGGATGCGAAGCTTCCCGGAATCACCGTGGGCAATCCGTTGCCGAAAATGGGTCAGAAGGCCTCTTCTTGCGCCGAGGTGAGTTTCGACGGAGTGGAGGTCTCCACCGACTCCCTGATGGGAAAGGAGGGGGAAGGGTTCAAGATCGCTATGCAGGTGTTCGACCGCTCTCGTCCTCTGGTGGCTTCGGTGGCCGTCGGAGTCTCTCGTCGATGTCTGGAAGAGGCCACCCGCTACGCCTGTCAGCGAAAGTCCATGGGAGTCCCTATCGCCGCGCATCAGGCGGTGGGGTTTAAGCTCGCGGAGATGGGGATGAAGACCGAAGCGGCTCGCCAGTTGGTTCGTCTGGCCGCCTGGAAATTACAGGCGGGCCGGAACAACACTCTGGAAGCGGCCTACGCTAAGGCGTTCGCGGCCGACACGGCCATGGAGTCGGCGATCGAGGCGGTTCAGGTGTTTGGGGGTTACGGGTACAGCAAGGAGTATCCGGTAGAGAAGCTTATGCGCGACGCGAAAGTGCTCCAGATCTATGAGGGCACCAGTGAAATTCAGAGGGCCATCATGGTAAGGGAGCTTACTCGAAGGCTGGGTCCGTCCGCCCGGTAGACCTGGCATTGACACAGCACTTGGGAATAATTCCTCTCAATACGTTACAATAGATTTTGTGTTAGAGATCGTTTGCGGGTTTGTTGCGGGTGTCACCCTTCATCAGTATCTGATGAAGCGGCGTAAATGGCGCCCTAGGACAGGGAAGAATCCGCCCAAGAATCCTATCTCCCTAGAACATCCACACGCCCAGGCGGCTATCATTTTCATGAGTCTTCCACCAGAGTCTTCAGCCCGATTGTTTGCCGAGCTCAATCCGGAAAGAGTCCAGGAATTGACCGTAGTCATCACCAGACTCCCCCCGGTCCCCAAGGACGTGCGCGAACGGGTGGTGGGGGGATTCTCCACCTCACTAGGTATCGACCCTGATAAGTTGGGGCACGCTGCCGCGGAAGAACCGGCTCTTATCGCCCGCGCCCTCGTTGGACATTTTCACCTTTAGAGGGTGGCGAAGAAGTGCGCGCAGAGCGCAAAAATGAAGATGAGAACGAGACTTCTGCCCAAGGACCCGTGGGCGGTCAGCCCCGCACCCAAGGCGCCGGCGGCGGAAGCGGCGAGGGCTAGAGGCTGTAGGGGCGGGTAGGCTAAACAGCTCAGGGGAAGGAGAAAGGCGCCCCAAACCTTTCCCCGGTGGGGGCACTGTCCAAGCATTTTGGCTATCTTCGCGCCTAGCAAAGCTCCCAGTAAAGCCAGCCCGGACGATAAGAACTCCATGTATGTACGAACATCCCCCGGGGCGTAGAGTTCCCTCGTCGGGGGACCACATGTTCGTGATCGACCCGGAGCAAACGGTGATCTCTCAGGGGGCGATCGACAGTATCCGCTCCTTTAAGCAGTCCGATAACCCTATAGCCGATAACTATGTGGAGGACGCTCTCCAGGAGGCCATGGCCGGAGAAGAAGTGGCCAACGGGACGACCAACGCTTACGGTTGCTCGGTGAAGTATTAACAACCGAAGCTCGGCGACGCAAGGGTCACGTGCCGGGGTCCCGATAAGATTGGGGCAGAAACTTCTACACCCGGGCTTTGACGTTGTGAGGTAGCAAATTTGCGTATTGGAATACGCAAAGTGAGATCGCCGGTGCCGGGAAAGCTTATATAGCTAGTTGTCAAGGTCTGAGGCCGGCACCTAATACTCGTTGAAAATGTTCGACGAGTTTTGCCTAGGAGCCGTTGCCACAGACTAGACTCATTGAAGGTTTGCTTTTTGAATATCAGGAACGCGACCCAAATGAAACTACACGCACCTCTGATAGTTCTTCTGACCGGTTTGCTATTTCTCACTCCAGTCTGGTCACAGGAGGTAACTCCAGAGCTTTTCACCACCAAAGTCGCTGAGTGGATCGAGGCAGACGACCTGGTAAAGGTTGCCCAGGCGGTTCGCTATCAACGAGAGGCGGGTCGGGCGGCTTTCGACCGCTTGCTCCAGGTGCATAAGACCGGGCCGAGCGACGTGACCGAACGTTGGTTGAATACGGTGGCGCGCGCCTTTCGAATGGAGGGGCTGGCCGGACCCAACCAGACTCTTTCCGAGCTGGGCATTTTGTGGCCCAACACCCGATGGCGCGGCACCGTTTTCGAGGACGACCAGGTGGTGGACAGGCGAGGCACCATCGCAGAGAACGTGCCGAACAACCCTGAAGACGGCAAGGATAGTTTCCTGGCCGCCCTCGCCGCTACCCATCTGGCTGTTCGAGTGGGCAACGACTTCGCGCTCCCTTCCATGCTGTCGGCTCTCAAGAATTATCTCAGGGAGCACCCCGAGCATCCTAGGAGGGGGGAAGTTCTGGCTCTGGAGGTGTCCGCTTTGGAGACCACGGGGCTGTGGAGGGAGGCCTACGAGTTAGGGGAGACCTATGCCTCCAAGGTCACCGGCGCGGACGCCCTGGCCCTTCATCTCTCCATGCTGAACTCCGCCCGCAAGCTTGAGCAACCGCTCTTGGTCGACAAGCAGATCGCTCAACTGGATAGCCTTTTGGAACAATCGGATTCCCCTCTGATTCGCTTCGCGGTGGAAAGTGTGCGGTTCGAGCGGGACTGTCAACAACGGGAGGTGCCTCTAGAGGAACTGACCAGAAGACATGTGGCCACCTGGAGAAATCTTAGAACCGATGTTCTGGAGAGTATTCCGGGCGGCTTGGGAAGACAGCTGGTGGAAGCGGCGGGGGTTTGGATCCGGGAAAGCCTGAAGAGGATGCAGGCCGAGTCCGACGAGTTCCCCAGTCGCGCCCAACTCTACTACATCGTGTGGGAGGACCTGCGCAAACTGCGCCGGCTCTCCAAGAACCAACTGGCCCTTCGACTCAACCCCTCTAAGGCTGAGGCTTTCTTTCGTCTTTGGAACCCTGAGTTTCTTCTGGCTACTCAGGCCTTGGAACTGGAGGTGGTTTCGTCCTGGCGCCGCCACGGCCAGACCGACCACGCCCGGGTTCTGCTTTCCGAGCTGGAGGGTTCTGTTCAAGAAACCTGGGAGAACATGAAAGAAGCAGGTTTAGCCTATCAGTTGGGTCATTACGGAAATCCCATCAAATTGGGCGACGGTGAGTTCGAGTTCGTATGGACACTGGGCGAGGCACCTAGAATGGTGGCTTTGCAACGGATCGAACGAGCCCATCTTCAAAACGACTTCAACGCGGTGGAAGAGGCGATTGTTTACCAGAAGGATGCTCGGACCCAGGGCGGGTTCTTGGGAAGTGAAGATGCTCGGTTCTTGAAAGTCGAAAACCTTATCGAGCAACAGAAAGCGTTTCAGGCCGGCGAGCTAAATAGACAACTTCTGAAAACGAGCCGAGAGTATCAGTACAGGCCGGGACAGATCATCTGTCTTGTGAACGACGCTGAGATCTCTCGACAGGAAGGTCGTGAGGATTCGGCTCGCTCTTCGGTGGAGAATGCGGTGAAGCTGATTGAAGAGTATCTCACCGAGGCGGGAGGTCAGGCCGCCGTGCCCTCTCGATTTCGCCGCGCTTACGAGCTTTTGGCGGAGCTTCAACTGGAAGCCGGGCTAGATCAAGAGGCTTTTCAAACTTTAGCTCGCCTGGGCCAAGCGGAGAGTGTTATGGCTCTCAACACCGGGCAGTTTGCCTCCCGCAACCCTAAACTCAAGAAGTTAGTGGGCGAAATGGAGAGAACTCGGGCTAGAACCCGAGCACTTTCCGAGGCGCGCGGGAATCAAGCTCGGGCAGGTAGAGATACTCAGAAGACCGAGGGGGAGATCGCAAACTCCCGCTCCGAGTTTTATCGTGCCCTCGGTGATATCCGCCGGAACTATCCCGGCTACGGACAGATGTTGGCGGTCCGTCCGGTCAATTTCGCTCGATTGCAAAAATTTGTTCCTCCCGATACCGCGGTCGTGCAGATCTTTCCCGCCCGAGATGCTCTCTTTCTATTTCTCCTCACGCGCGACGAGCTGAAGATCGAGAAGGTGCCGGTGAGCCACGACCAGATTGAGGAGTTGGCCCGCAGCGCTCGCACCGGCTTGCTCCAAAGCAAGCATCGAAGTCTGAGGGACCGAGCCGGTCGTGTGGTCATGAGAAGTAAGAAGGAGAGTACGGCGGAAGGCTCTTTAGACGCTTTCGTGGAGCTTCACGACTATCTGGTGAAGCCGATCGCCCACGAGTTGGAAGCTTATGAGGTGGTGGCGTTCATCCCCTCGGGGACTCTCATGAATGTACCCTTGCAAGCTTTGGCCACAAAGGACGGAGAAAGCCTGAGATTTTTGATCGAAGACAAACAGGTTGTCACTCTTCTTAAGTCCACCGATCTTGAACGCCTGGCCAGAGAGCCGGAACTCACCGCCGAGGGTACGCTCGTTGTGGGGAATCCCGACGGCACACTTCCAGGGGCGGCCACGGAGGCCCGCTCCATAGCCGGTCTCTTCACCGACGCGGAAATTCTACTGGAAGACCAGGCTTCTTTGGAGCGTGTGAAGGCTGGAACTCAGAAGCGATACGTACATCTGGCGACTCACGGAATTCTAAACACCGAGGATCCCAACCTCAGCTACCTGGTTCTGGGTGGTGGAGATAAGCTAGATATCGCCGAGATCGCCGGGCTGGAGTTAGATCGAGTGAGAATGGTTACACTGTCGGCTTGCGAGACGGCCCTGGGCGAGAACCCCACCTCTCAAGGTGAACTCACGACCCTGGCCGACGCCTTCAGTTTCGCCGGCTGCCCCACGGTGACGGCCAGTTTGTGGAAAGTCTCCGACGACAGCACAAAGCAGCTTATGGAAGAGTACTACGGGCAGCTCAAGCGAGGGGCAAGTCCGGCCCGGGCTATTCAGCACGCGCAAAACAGTTTGATTGAGAACAAAGAGACGAGGCACCCCTACCATTGGGCCGCCTTTCTGCTCATTGGAGATTGGAGATAACAGTGAAGATAAGGATTATGCCCTTGGTGGCGGCAGGTTTGATGAGTGCCGCCCTTTTTTGCACTCCTGCATTAGCCGAAGCACCTAGGATTAGGGGTCTTCTCGTGGGCGCCGGTCAGTATCAGAATCCCGATGCCTGGAGCCCCTTAGAGGGACCCCCCAAAGATGTGGCCAGGCTCAAGAGTACCTTGATGGAACGGTTCGGTACGCCCGAGGGACAGCTGAAGGTTCTCACATCGGAAGCAGCCACCAGGGCCGGTATAGAGGAGGGACTTCTCAACCTCGTGGAGTCCGCCCAGCCCGGCGAGACCATAATCTTCTATTACGCCGGGCACGGTTTTGCCACCGAGAACAGGGAGCCTCCGGAAGGCGCCATCTTCGAGAAAAACGACCCTGAGGACGATGGACTGGACGAGTGTCTGGTGGCCATCGATGCTCCGAAACCCGATGATCCCGCATTCGCGGACAAGGTGGTGCGGGACGACTTTTTTGAGTCCGCCCTGAAAAAGGCGGTGGAAAAAGTACGCCCCGGAGGGGACGGGCCAGGTTCGGTTATCTTTGTTTTCGATAGCTGCCATTCCGGAACGATCAGTCGCTCCGCCAATGCCCTTGGGAAAGTGGAGCGAACCAATCTGAAGTATCGCTCGGCCCCCAGCGCCCCGAAGACCAACAATCCCGCCATTCTAGAGGCTACACGGCACGAGGCGGGGGGGAAAGGCTGGGTGGTACTGAGTGCCTGCGGACCCCGACAAACAGCCAAGGAAGACCCCGGTCACGGGGGAGACTTTACGAACGCCCTGGTGACCGCACTAGAGGATCCTCGTTTGGGCCCGGACTCCACCTACCACGACCTCATGCGTCTCATTTCCTCCACTCCCTACTTTTACGATCAGGACCCGGTTTCC
>Ga0310345_10004686_pt1 | contig 12360 bp, 8 predicted proteins | sample HC15DNA20500_MG_FD_204667 | JGI IMG/M metagenome (GOLD analysis project Ga0310345, IMG submission 204667) | Marine microbial communities from station ALOHA, North Pacific Subtropical Gyre - HC15-DNA-20-500_MG | ecosystem: Environmental > Aquatic > Marine > Oceanic | place: Pacific Ocean: North...
TGCCGGCGATCATCGGTGAGAAGACCGCGATCACCGACAGCACGCCGATGAAATACAGGGCGAGCATGCCGAGCCTGCGTCGCCGGAAGCGGTGCCACGACTGCTGCCAGAAGCCGGCCGACACCATCACGTTGTCACGGTCTTTTCGGTTCATGGTTTCAGCTGTACCTGATCCGTGGATCGACGAAGGCGTAGAGTATGTCGGCCAGGAGCTGCCCGGACAGGGTCAGGATCGAGAACATCAGTGTCAGGCTCATGATCGTGGGGTAGTCACGGCCCAGGATCGAGGTGAAGAACAGCAGGCCCATGCCCGGCCAGTTGAAGATGCCCTCGAGGATGATCGCACCGCCGAGCAGGCCGGGCAGTGTCAGTCCCATCAGGGTCACGAAGGGGATCAGCGTGTTGCGGAAGGCGTGGTGGATCAGGACCCGGATCGGTCCCAGGCCCTTGGCCCGGGCCGTGCGGATGTAGTCCTGGCGGATCACCTCCTCCATGTTGGCTTTCACGAACCGGCAGTAGTACGCCAGGCTGCCGTAGGTGAAGCAGGTGACCGGCAGGATCATGTGCTGGAACGAGTCCCAGGCCTGGGCCACGTCGCCCAGGTCCTCGTATCCGCTGCTGTGATTCCCCAGCAGCGGAAGTTCAAACCACGTTCCCTCCAGCTTCACGGCGAACAGCAGTTGCAGAAACAGTGCGGCGACGAACGACGGAAACGAGTACAGCGTGTAGAGCACGAAGCTCAGGCCCCGCTCGTCGGGCCGACCACTGCGGACGGTCGCATACAACCCCATCGGAACGGCCAGCAGGTAGCTCAGCAGCAGTGACGTCACCGAGAGTTGCAGCGTGGGGCCGACCCGGTCGGCGATCAATTCCGCCACCGGCTTCTTCTGCGAGTAGCTGGTGCCCAGGTTCAGCGTTGCCGCGTTGGTCAGCCACTGCCAGTAGGCCTCGTGCAATGGCTTGTCCAGGCCGTAAACCGACCGCATCCGCTCGATGTCGGCCTTGCTGGGCATCTTGCTCGGATCCATCATCGCCGGATCGGTGTCCAGCGGACTGCCCGGCATCGAGCGGATCAGGCCGTAGATCATGCAGGTGATCAGCCCAAGCGTCAGCAGCCCGACCAGCAGGCGACGAACCAGGTAGCTGACCATTTGCGTAACCCGCAACCAGGCAACGCCGTCACCAGCGCCGCATCCGTGCCCACAGTGTCACGACCCTGTCCTCCAGGGCCTCACGTTTTCGCGGCCATTATTTCAGGGCCGGCGCCTTGAAGATCGTGCTTTCGCCCGGCCCGTAGCTGTATGGACCTCGCGGGCTGAAATTGTAGCCGCGCAGCGACTTGTTGAAGGCAAAATACGCGTTCCGGAAAAAGAGCCAGGTGTAGGGCTGATCCTTGTACAGCTTCATGTGGATCTTCCGGTAGATCTCGCGGCGTTTCCCCAGGTCGAGCTCGTACTTCCCGTCCTGGAACAACTTGTCGACTTCCGGATTGCTGTAGGCCACGTAGTTCCGTCCGCTGTCGATGGCCTTGGTGGTCCACAGGTTCTCGCTCGTGTCGGGGTCGGTGCCGGTTCCCCAGCCGGCGAACTGGGCGTGGAACTTGTGGTCGCGGGCCATCTGCTGCAGCACGGTGAACTCCACGGGCCGGACCTTGCAGACGACGCCGATCTGGTCGAGGTTCTCCCGGAGCAGTTCGCACAGGGCAATTCGATCGGTCCGGTTGCTGACGGCGATGGTGAACTCGAACGGCATCCGTGTCACTTCTTCGAGTTGCCCGTCGAATTCCGGATCGAGGAAGACCATGCCGTCCAGGACACCGTCGCCGTCGGTGTCTTTCCAGCCGGCCGACGCCAGCAGGTCCTCGGCCTCATCGAGATCCTGCTTGTAGGCCGCCGGCAGTTTCTCCGGGGACCAGGGGCTGGTCCGATGGAAGATGCCCTGCGACTGTTCGTCCATGCCCTTGCGATGGCGTTCCATCATCTCGGCATGATCAAAGGCCAGGCTCATGGCCCGGCGGACCCGCGCGTCGCGGAAGAACGGCGATCGCGAGTTCCAGCCGAAGTAGAAGTAGACCCACTCGATGTCGTAGACCTTGGTGTTCTTGCCGTAGAAGTCCCCGTCGTTGGTCTGTTCCTTCCACTGCTCGGGGGTCAGCTGCATCTCCTCGATGTCGCCTTTTTTCATCGACAGCAGCGCGGTGCTGGGGTCCTGGATGATGGCGAACCGGATGTGCTTGAAGTGCGGAATGTCGCGGACCTGCTTGCCGTTGACGGTGTGGTAGCTGTCACGTCGCTCGAGCACGATCTCCTGCCCGCGGACCCGCTTGGTGATCACGTACGATCCGCCCGTCACGGGGTTTTCGTCCTTGGAGACGTGGTATTTGCTGGTGGACAGCGTCGGGTCGTCTGCGACCGAATTTTCGTAGACGTGCTTGGGCAGCACCGGGAAGTTGACGTTCCAGACGTTCGTCGCCAGGGGGTCCGGATGGAAATACACCACGGTCTGATCGTCGTAGGCCTTCACGCCCTGCAACTGGTCGGTTCCGCTGCGGACGGCCGGAACCGGGACCTTCGACGACATGATCACGCGATACGAGAATTCGACATCGTGAGCGGTGATCTTCTTGCCGTCTGACCAGACCAGGTCGTCCCGCATCACGACCTTGTCGTACAGGCCGTTCTCGCTGGTCTGCCAGGACACCACCGTGTCCTTGCTGGCAAACGGTGTGAAGGTCCAGTCGAATCCCATCAGCCCGAAGCTGGTCAGTCCGGACACGTCGAATTCGGCGCTGGAACTGATCATGATCGGGTTGGTGCTCTTGACGTCACCGGCGGTGTGCCGGTTCCACGTGCCGTTGAAGTCGATCGACTTGTCGTTGGCGGCCAGGCGTCCCATGGCCGAGCGGATCTTCAGGTTGATGTCGTTGGATGAATTCTTCAGGCTCAGCACCTCCTGGACCGACGCCAGGGCCTTTTCCTTCTCCTGGCGCTGTTTCATCAGCTCGGTGGAATCCACGACAGGCTTGTCGAGCCACTTGTTGTCCTTGAGCAGCTTGGCCAGCTCGGGGTAGTCCTTGTCGGCCATGGGAATCAGGTCGCCGAGTCGGAACGGGACGTTCTCGTCACCCCCGCTCTCGACGGATTCCTCGGTCGTCTTGGTCTTGGCCTGGCCGGAGTTGGATCGCTCGACGTGCGTTTTCTTGAGCTGTTCGTTGAGCGTGGCCAGCTTCTTCTGGTCCTGCCCGATGTGCTCGGCCAGCAGGTTGGGCACCGACTCGAACAGTGGCACCATGTCACCGCCGTTGGACTCCAGTTCCGAGGCCACCTGTTCGAGCGTCGTGATCGAGGGTTCGTCGGCCGTGATTGGGGGGCCGTCAGTGGTTTCCTGGTTGGTCTCCGAACCGCTGTCAGCCCCACCGTCGGTGTCGCCCTGGTGGCTGGTGCAACCTGAGGCCAAAAGGGAGAGCGTGATGAACAGGACGAACAGCGAATCTCGATGGCATGTGGTCATGGGTGCCGGATTCCCGGGTGCGTGATGGAAAGGGCGGTTTCGGTGGATGAACATTCTAACGGAACTGTCGCCGATGTCTTGCCGTTGGTCGAATGGATTCCGTCGGCGAATCTACCGATCTTGGAGTTCAGTTCAAAGTGTGTCGGTCGGGATGACGTGTCGGTGGCGTCGAGTCGATCGCCCGCCTGCCGAAATGTGGTCGATGGATCGAACATCGCCGCAGGTGATGGTGGTGAGCCAAGGTGGCAGCCTGCGCCGTGCCGGAGGTCTAATGGGCGGTTGTCCGGAACAACCGGGCCACTTCCAGCAGTGCGGCGGGTTCAGCCAGGAGACCGGAAATGCGTTGTCGAGTGCGGTTGTTGGTTGCTGTGGGTCTGCTCGCCATCGGATGGGGCGAGGGTGTCTGTGACGAACCGAAGATCCCCGGCACAATCACCGTGGCTGCCGCCGACAGTCGCGATCGGCAACGGGCCGACCTGGTTGCTGACGGTCACGACGATGCTGCTCAACTGCGAGAGGCGATGGCGAGGCTGGGCAATAACGGCGGGGTGGTCCGGCTGCTGCCTGGGCACTACCGCCTGGATTCGGCGGGATCCCTGGTCGATGTGCCATCCGGCACGACGCTCGACGGCGGCGGGTCAGCGGTACTGGAGTGCCTGGTCAGCGGCCAGCAGGGCGCCCTGCGGTTCTCCGATGTTCACGACGTGGTGGTACGCGGCGTGCGGTTCACTTCCAGTGGAGACGACAAGGCGGCGATGTTCGCGATGATGAACGTGGGGACCGGCAAGAGCCGCGACGTGACGGTTCGTGATTGCCGGTTCAGCGGGTTCCGCAGCTACGCGCTCCGGATGAACATGCCGGGCACCCGGTTTCGTTTCATCCACAACCACCTGGAGGGGATGGGCCTGGTCGGCAAGGGCGGCAGCGCGATCAACGGCGCCCGGATGATCGATTCGCTGATCGGCTGGAACACGGTCCGGCGGTGCGGTGTCGATGCCGGCGACTGGGCGATTTACGTCAGCGCCGGGGGGGCCCGGAACCTGCAGATCGTGGGGAACACGATCCGCAACTGCTCGGCGGGCATCAAGGACCTCGGCGACGGGTCGGACCGCAAGATCCTGATCGCACGCAACGTGATCGAAGGAATCACCAAGGGCCGCAGCATCGCCCTGGGCGGGTGCCGCGACGTGCTGGTGACCGGCAACATGATCACGATGGGTAACGGTGGAGCCGGGATCGGCACAGAAACGACGGTTCACCACGTCGTGATTTCCAACAACATCATCGATATGAATGGCCGGGGGCGGCAGGGAGGATCCGGGATCGGTATCGCGTCGGACGATTCCAGTTTTGTCACCATCACCGGCAACCAGGTCTTCGGAGGTCATCCGGATTCGGTCTGCCTCCACGTGGCAACGGTTCAGCACGGAGTCGTCTCGAACAACCTGTTGCGAGTCAGCAAGGGCAAGGTCAACGGCAGTGAATTTGGTGGCTGTGGAATCCGCATCGGTCGTACCTCGTCGCCCCACGACTGGCACCTGCTGGTTTCCGGCAACCGGATCCATTCGCCGATTACCCGCAACGTGGGCATCCACCTGGTTGCCGGCGGAGCCGATTCGGTGAAATCGCACATCCAGCTGCTGAACAACACGATCGACGGATTCCAGTTTGCGATCAGCATGGATCGACAGAGTGGAGGGCGATACAGCGATGTGGCGATTCGTGGCAACACCAGCACCCGGTCTCCGTTGGTCGGGAAGCAGAGCAGTGCCGATCGGCGGGTCGTGATCGAAGGCAACTCCGAACCGGTTCGGTAGTCGATCAACCGGGTCGATTCCGATGAACGTCGTTTTGGTGAGCACAGCGAAGAAAGCGTGGAAGGCCCATGAAGCAATTGTCTTTACTTGTGTGTCTGTTGGTGACTCCCGCCGTTGGACGGGCCGACACTGTTGCCTTCTGGCGGTTTGGTGAGAAGCCGGCTGGGCAGGCAGCCGAGGTCCGGGGACCGATCCGGGATGTGAGCGGGTTCGGCAATCACGGGCGACTGCTCGGCCCGGCGAAGTACGTCCGTGGCTCGGGGTCCGACGGGGCTGCGATCCAATGGGACGGGTCGGGCACAATGGAAGTGCCGGACGCTCATGTCTTCGATTTCCGGGGGGATTTCACCATCGAGGCGATGGTGCGGACCGCGGAACAGGGCAGCCAGTACATCTTCATCCGCAGCGGGCCGGGCGGGGAAATCTGGATTCGCCAACACGTCAAGGGCGGCCGGGCTGCGGCGGTTGCCGCCCTGGTCCGGTCCGAGAAGGGAACCGATCTGATCGTCTCCGGTCCCCGCGCCGTCTCTGACGGACGCTTTCATCACGTGGCGCTGGTGCGACGGGCGAAGGGAGCCGGGGGCACGGGGGAACTCGTGCTGTACGTCGACGGCAAGCCGGTGGCGAGCAGGCAGAAGCCGGTGAATCTTGGCCCGACGAAGATCTCGTCTCTCACCTCGATCGGCGGTCTGCGAGAGAGCGGCAACACGGACTCGCCCGGGATCGCCCGGGGCTGGATCGGTGCGATCGATTTCGTACGGGTCAGCGACGCCGCACTGGATGTCCCACAGTTCCTCGGGCCGGACGGGACAACAGCCAAAAAGATCCTCGTGGCGAACCGGGCTCCGGCCGTGCTGGCCAGGATCGGGGCGGTACGTCCCAAGACTCCGCCTCGGCCGGTCCGTCCCCCGTTCAACATGGATCCTGTGGGCGACCTGGGCCGCTTTCCTCGTGATTTCGAGCCGCACGTCCAGTTGTTCGTGCCGGACGACCAACTGGGCGCGATCGATCCGTCGCCCTACAAAAACCTCTTCCCGGATGCCCTGATCCACGACTTTGATGGAGACGGACACAAGGACATCTGGACCGAGAAGCGGTTCTACCGCAACACGGGCCAGTACCCCAACGGTGTGCCGGTCTTCGCCAGGTTCCAGGAGAAGCCGGCGCCGGTGCTGGGGCGAGTGATCGGGGACTTCGACGGCGACGGAGTGCTCGAGGTGATTTCGGCACGTGACAAACCGCCGATGACCATGAGCCGGCACGAACTGGTTCCGCCGTCGGCAACCGCAAAGTCGTGGTCGGCCAGGAGCCTCGGGAAACTCAAGGTGGTGTCGCTGTCGGATCCCAGCGACACGCCGCTGGAAGCCCTGACCAGGACGTGGCCCTACGAGACGATCGACGTCGTCGACTGGGACGGCGACGGCCGGCAGGACCTGCTGGTAGCCGGGCACCCGGCGCCCCGCGGATTTGACGTCGGCTGGATGCCCTTCCTGGGCTGGGGATTCAAGCGATCGTTCCGGCCCCGCAACGATCCGCAGGGGATGCTGCTGGCCAGCCAGATCTACGGCACCGTCTGGTGGCACCGGAACCTGGGCACTCGGGAGAAGCCGGTCTTTCATCCCGGCCGGATCGTCACGGCCGGACGTGACGATCGGTTACTGATGCACTGGGGCGGTGTCAGTTCGACGGTCACTGATTTCGATGAGGATGGTGATCCCGACCTGCTGGTCCACAATTCGCTGGGGCTGTTCCTGTACCGCAATCTCGGTCGGCCAGTCGACCAGCGGGTCTACGACAACCGTCGCGCCCGGCTGTCCGAGCCCGAACAGATCCTGTTCGGCGGGCACGACGAGCCGTTGGCCGACCCCGGGATGCTCGAGGTCGTTGACTGGTCGAAGGAGCATCGCAAGTGCCTGGTGTTTCGCGAGCAGGGATACGGGCTGATGTACTTTGCTCCCAACCGCGGGACTCTCAAGAAGCCTGTCTACGAGGACATCACTCCGTGGGTGACGCACGGTGGTCCGCTGACCACCGGAATCTTCACGATTCCCAAGGTGGCCGACTGGGATGGTGACGGGCTGGCGGACCTGATCCTGGGATCCCAGGCCGGCTACGTCCACTTCTGCCGGAATCTTGGCCGCAAGGGTGAGGTTCCGCAGTTCGCCACGCCGGTGATGCTCAAGGCGGCCGGCCGCCTGATCCAGCCGCGGACGATGTCGGGAATGACCGACGTCACCTTCGGCGTGCACTTCTGCTACACGAACCCCGAGGTCGTCGACTGGGACGGGGACGGGGACCTGGACCTGTTGCTGGGCTGGCAGGGGGCCACGTTGGCTTACTACGAAAACGTCGGCAGCCGGAAGAAACCGAAGCTGGCGCGGGCCGTCGAAGTCCGGCGACAGGGCAAGCCGATTTTTGCCGGAGCACGTTCTCGTCCCGCGGCTGTGGATTTCGACGGTGACGGGCTGATCGACCTGGTCGCCCCCGACATCGAGGGCTACCTGGTTCTGCACCGCCGCCACCGCAGGCGGGGGCGGCTGGTCCTGGACGAGCCGGTGCGACTGAGCCTGGAGAACGGCAACAAGATCTTCGCCTCAGGCTACACCGGCGACCAGGACGACGGCAGTTACGGCCAGCGGCTCAACGCGCGGATCAAGCTGAGTGTCTTCGACTGGGACGCCGACGGCGACCTCGACCTGGCCGTCGGCAACCGGGGTCACGGGCTCCGGCTGTTCGAGAACATCGGCACTCGCCGGAAACCGCTGTTCCGCTTTACCGGAAGCCCCGGTTTCCTGACCAATCACCCCGGCGGTCATTACCGCATGGCCGAGCCGTGCGACTTCGACGGCGACGGACGATTCGAGGTGATCACCGGTGCCGATTTCGGACCGGTGTTTTACTTCCGCCGTTCGGCCAAAGGCCAATGATCGTCTGGCTCGTTGGGAGAAGCTGTCGGTCGCATCGGCGTTGACAAACGGTATCAAAACGGGAGTCAAGACGATAAAAGAGGCCGAGTTGGTGGTGTGGGTTTACGACCACCACGCGATTGCCCCCGTAGCTCAGAGGATAGAGCGCCGGTTTCCTAATTGGTCCCAGGGGACTTGGTGGCCGGGCTGAAAAGCCGCAGAAACAACGGTGTGACAGTGACTTATGACAACACCGACGTGCCGGGCGAAACCCCTGAAAAGCCCTACTAGACCCCCCTTGCGGGTGTCATGACACCCGGGGTTAGAATGACGGTTCAATGGTCCGTTGCCATCCAGAAACTGACCACTCGACGCCGATCTGGTCCAGGTGATCGAGGCCTGGCCGACGCTGCCACCAGCGATCCGCGAGGCAATCCTGGCGATGCTCAGGGCGGCCGGGTGAGTCAGTCGGCGGCTCGAAGCCTAAAACACTATCGCCGGGCCAGCTGCTGATCGCGTCTTGACCATGATCGCCGGCCACGGCATAGTGTCGGAAATTCTCAGGCCGAAGGCATTCTACGCGGCACAACGCGTCCTGAAGATCTCAGCTACGATCAGTTATCCATGACTGCCACTCACAGGGCACTCGGTCAGACCGGGTACCAGCCCACCGATCCGCCCCGGGTTCTCGTGCAGCTCAGGGCTGACATACCCTATCTAACGCGATTTGTTCTGCTTCGACAATTGGCCGACACCGTGGTGTCCGAAGCCTTCTTCGGGATCAACGACGATCTGGAGTCCACCGCGACCCACACGCTTCAGACAACACAGCGGATCATCGAGATTCTCTGCGAAGAAGGCCTGAGTTCCAACGCCCTGTCTACCCTGAACAAGGCCCGCGAATACCACCGCGAGCTGGGTATTCACGACGAACACTTCCGCCACGCTTTTCTCGTATTGGCGACTTCAATGGTGTTTTGGGTCCAGGACTTTACCGACGCCAGGTGTTCTTCTGAAGACAAACTGCAACTGGGATTGTTCTTTTCCCAGATGGCGAATGCAGCGGGGATCTTCGGAATCTCTTCCGACATCGACACCTACCAGTGTCAACTCGATGCTTACCGAAGGACACACCCGCTCGGCGACAACCCCGAGGGGCGAGCAATAGTGCTCGCGATGAACCGAAGTGAACGTCGATCGCCACCGTCGCTAATCCGTTGGATCGGCCAACAGCTGATTGCGAGCCTGGTCGGGCGAGACGTCTGCAAGAGCCTGGACCTGAAACACTCCGGTGCGATCGCCAAGGCACTCGCCTGCTATATCTGGCGATGGCGTGGCCGGCTGAGGAGAATGCGGATCGTCGGACGATGATACTCACCGCCGAGCGCGCCCGCCTGCTCAGCTGGTTCCTCGTCTTCTTTTTTTCCGGCTATCTATTCACCGGATACGTGCATGTCGGGTCACCGACTGAAGGCTTTCTTGCGACTTCAATCGACAGCACAGTTCCTCTACTCACATGGAGCATATGGATCTACTGCATTCACTTTCTGGTGATGATAAGTTCGTTCTTTTTAATAGCGGATCCAGATTCCGTACGCACATTCGCTGGTGCAGTGGCAATCAGCCTGGTCGTATCGTTTCTTATATTTTTCCTTTTCCCAACTATCTATCCTCGCCCGTGCTTCTCGATTGACGGTGCAACACGGTACTTGTGGGAGGCCTTGTACTTCGTGGACGTTCGCACCAACTGCTTCCCTTCGCTCCATATATCGCTCGCGTCTTGCTATTCATACTGGCTGGTCAAGAAAGGTGGTAACTGGCGGATTGCAATTCCGGCATTGTTCGTCATGACATCCGTTTCAGTATTGACGACCAAGCAACACTACCTGGTCGACATCATCGGAGGCGTGGCAGTGGCAATTGGAGCGGTCTACGTGAGCGAGCGTGTTCACCGCTCTCGTGGCGGAGTTTCGCGGACAGCCGAGGGACCGGCCTGAAGCGGTTCGAGTCCCGTCTTCGCGATAGGCTTGGCAACGTCACCGGGCGGCAGGTTGCCTGAGGCAGTACAACGACTCCTGTCGTTTGTCTCCGACCATGTCGGCGACACGCAGGAAGACTTCGCCGCCGCAGATCGTCGGGGAGGCGAAGACAATCGTGCCCAGCTGGTTCTTCGAGACCTGCTCGAATCCCTTCGGCGTGGCCCTGCCTCGCAAGGCGTCGCAGCCGAAAATGACCAATCCCACCAAACCTGCAGATTGCAAGGCTTTGCGTGAGAGTGCGGCCTGGTACTCGCTGCCGCCGGACACCCGCACGGCGATCCTGGCCATCGTCGAGGCCGCTCAGGGGCGGTAACCGCCAGATCCGAACCACGACGCTCCCCCGAGTGATCCTGGCGTTCCTAGACGGCGTCACCGAATTTTGTTCATTTGGCTGGCTGTTGTTGTCCGAACGCTCGGCACCACAGCGGCGCCGCCTGGCCAGTTCACGTCGCCCCACTCTCTTATTTCCTGCCCCGGAACAAACCAATGAAAGCTCCCGGATTGTCGCTTCTGGCCTGCCTGCTCGCTGCATGGTCAACCACTGCCGGGTCCGGCCTGACACAAGACAGAGCCACGATGCCGGTGCGAGGATCAAAGAACAACGCGATTCGTCCGCTCCAGCGGGGACACGCCTGGGTCCGACAACACCCATTCACCCTGATGGGATTGGTGCGAAACTATCCGCGGCCATTTGACGAACCGCTGTACCGCCGAGCCGGATTCACTTCACTGCTGGCATGGGAACCCAGTTCCTACGACGAGCTCATACCGAAAGTCGCAGCGGCAAAAATGCCGTTTCACATTCACCTGGAGCACTGGGGCGGTGACAAGGTCAACCGCAAGGGAGTGACCGAGGACATCCTGAGCACGGCGATCAGCAAGATAGACAGCCCCAAAAACCGGGCCTACATCGACCGCTTGACCAAACACCCCGAGTGCCTGGGTTTCCTCGCCAACGACGAAGCGGTCAATCCCTTTTACCTGCGTTACACGCGACAGTTGCTTCAGTGGCTGCGGCGACGCCACCCTGACAAGCTGGCCTTTGGCAACGCCCACCCCGATCCGTGGAACGGGGGCTACGATCGCTACATCGATGAGTTTGCGGCCATCGTCGAGCCGGATGTCCTGATGACGGACGTCTACCCGCTCTCTGTCCCCGATGGCCTGGCTTACAACTACTTCGGCATTCTCTCGGACATCCGCAAGACGGCTCTTGCTCATGGGATGCCGTACTGGATGATCATCCAGTCGTTTCATTCAACCGGCGCCTTTGACCGTCGATTGCCGAGCGAATCTGATATCCGGTTTCAGATTTTTGTGCCGCTGGCGATGGGTTACACCGGGATCATTTTCTTCACCTACGACGTCGCCTACGAGACGGGTCTCATCGACAAGAACGGAAAACCGACTCGACTTCATCCAGACGTGGCGCGGGCCAACCGAGAAGCGCTGCACCTTGGCAAGGCACTGAGATTTCTGACCAGCACCAGTTTTGGCTGCGTTGCAGGCACTCACATCAAGGATGGCCAGACTGTCCGCAATCCGAATCGACGCAGCACCAGGGCATTGGACCTTACAGCCCAGCCAGTGCGCGAGGTCATCATCGAATCACCCGGCGAGCGCAAGGATGCCTTGATCGGCTTCTTTCGGGACGATCAGGGAGGTCGCTATTTCATGGTGACCAACCTGTGGCAGAATGCCGGCGCGACAGCCCCAGAACGCGCGGTGCCGGTTTCGATCCGGATGGCACCGGAGGTCAAGTCACTCCACCGACTCGATCGCGTGACCGGCGAAGTCGAACGAATAAAGATCAAGGATCGCACTGTCCGCATCACATTGCCGGGGGGGACGGGCGACTTGTTCAAAATTGATGACGGGAAGTTTCCTGGTTTGCAGAACTGAAGAGCACCGTCATTCCGCATCCCCGATTTGTGGAACCACTCAGAGGATCAAGCATGCGGCAGTCACGAATTGTTTCCGGCATCATTGCCATCACCGTGATCACGCTGGCCCAGCCCCCCAGGGCACTGCCGGCTGAGAACAGCAAGGACGCCAAGGAGTCCATCGGCCGATTGCAGCTTACCAACG
>Ga0310345_10004688_pt1 | contig 12358 bp, 13 predicted proteins | sample HC15DNA20500_MG_FD_204667 | JGI IMG/M metagenome (GOLD analysis project Ga0310345, IMG submission 204667) | Marine microbial communities from station ALOHA, North Pacific Subtropical Gyre - HC15-DNA-20-500_MG | ecosystem: Environmental > Aquatic > Marine > Oceanic | place: Pacific Ocean: North...
CCTGCCCTAATCGCGCTTTTTTAGATGGCGCTGCAATGCTGCGGCCAGCGGCACATCGAGGGGCGGCATCACAAGTGCCGAAAGCGCGGGCGAATTGACCCATTGCAGTTCTGCACCCGGCTCCGGCACTGGATCGCCCTGCCAGCGCCGGCAGGTGTAGAGCAGAAGGACAAGCGGCCTCGCGCCCACGCTCTCGGGATTCGCAGCAAAGGTGAGCGGCACCAGATCCGCGGCATCGACGCGGATAGCCAGTTCCTCGGCAATCTCCCGAACGAGTGCTGCTGCAGGCCCCTCCCCCGGCTCGACCTTGCCGCCGGGAAACTCCCACAGTCCGCCGTGCGCGCGGGATTGCGGACGGCGCTGCATGAGCACCCGATCCGCGCTGTCGATCAAGGCCAGCGCCACGACGGTCAGCAATGTCGGCGGCGCTTCCATGCCGGTAGTGTCCATTTATACTTTGTTAGCCCTGCCCATCCTAGAATGTACCTAGACGTGGACAGGGGAACTCCGATTGATGTGGGACTTTGTCCGCAAGCCACTGGTGGATGACACCGGCGCTACCGCCATCGAATATGGCTTGCTCATCGGCGTCATTGCAATGACGATGTTTTTCGGAATGAGCGCGTTCGTGAACTCGCTCTTCACGATGTACAACGTGATCGACGCCAACATCGTAAAGGCGCACAAGTAGGCTCCTTCACCACACCGACACACCCTGCCGATCCAGTTTCGCCATCACGGACTTGGGTCCTGCGGCATGCGCTTACATCAAAGGTAAAGCGCGTTTACGATTCGTCAGGGAATGCCGGTTATTTTGACACTCGCAATTTCGTACGACCGGGGGGTCGAGTGGAGCGAGAGAGCACGACTGCGGCAACTGCTGCCAGGTGGAGGACCATTCGCATGACACTTATCAAGACACTTTTGCGCGATGAAGAAGGCGCCACGGCCATCGAGTATGGCCTCATCGCTGCCCTCATCGCGGTTGCCGCCATCACCGCCATGGGCGCGCTGGGCAACTCGCTTTCGAACACGTTCACGCAGGTTTCGACCAAGATGAACAACGCCGCCGACGGCAAGGGTCCGTTCTAAGGATCAAGGCTCGCGCCGGCTGGCCAAGTGTGGGGATGCGGTACGCCGCATCCCCCGCTTTCGTGCGTGGTAAACTGATCCGGTTAACGATCCGGAAGGCAATGCCGCGTATTCTGGCGCGGTCGACAGCAATGGCCGGGGGGCTGTTGCGCCGACGGCCGGGCGCGTGGGGCGTGCCGGTCACATGCTCTAAGGACACGCAAGCAATGAAGCTTTTCCGCCAGATCCTGGCCGATGAGGCCGGTGCAACCGCTATCGAATATGGCCTGATGGCCGCCCTCATCTCCATCGCCGCGATCTCCGCGATGGGCGCGCTGGGCAACTCGCTTTCGAACACCTTCAATCTGGTCTCGACCCAGATGAACAACGCTTCGGACGGCAAGCTCTAAGCTTTGCTTTCGACATCGCATAACGCAGGCGTGCAGGCAGCACGCCTGCCCGTTTTGCGCCTGGCGACGGGGCCTCAATAGACGATCAGTTTGACCCGCGAACCCGGCACCAGCGCCGCGTTGGCATCGAGGGCATTGAGCACAAGGAACCTGTCCAGCGGCCGATCATCATAGGCCATGCGGCGGGCGAGCGACTGAACGGTGTCGCCCTTCTTTACAGTGACCACCATCAGCCGCCGCGCGCGGACGGCCCCGGCTTCACCGATGGTGATCCTCCGCATCGAGGAAAACATCGGGTCGAATGCATTCGCCTGCCCGGCCGCGCTGATCGTGGTAAAGTGAAAAGCCTGCCCCGGCCCCCACGCATAGGCAAACACGACGACATCGCGCGCACCGTCGCTGGTGTTGACCCGCGTCATGCCATAGGCCGCCGGAATGCCATTGACGGTGGTCGTTCGCACATCGTCCGGCGCGATGCGCTGCTGGTCCGAAAGGCCGGCGAAGACTGACCTGACATAGGCATCGAGGTTGCCCGAGTAAGGCGCCGTCGTCATCTCGCCCTTCCCCGATTGCCCGCTGATCGAAACCGAGCGCGTGCCGTTGACGAGGTAGAAGCCCTGCGGCGCCTGGAAGCTCATGCGGTAGCCGGGGTGGATGAACTTGCGCCCGTCGACCACGCCCTGCTTGGGATCATCGCCGTAGGTCAGGCCATCAACGCTGCTCAGGAACACATCGCGGTTGGTCATGCCGCGCGGGTTCTGGCCGGCAAGAGCCAGCGCAGTGGTGACGCGCGAGGCAGGATCGGGGTGGGTACTGGCCCATTCCGGCACCTTGTCGGTGCTGCCGGTCAGCTGGGCATCGAGCGCGGTCTGCTGGGCAAGGCTGCGCAGCACCGTCCCCATCGCGCGCGGATCATAGCCGGCCCGCTTGAGATAGGTCACGCCAAGCGAATCCGCTTCAGTCTCCTGCCCGCGCGAGTATTTGAGCGTCAGCAGCTGGCTGCCGGTGGTGAAGAACTTCTGCCCGAGCTGGCCAAGCGCCGAATTGCCCAGCACAGCGCCCGCCAGCACCGAACCCAGCACGCCAATGATCGTATTGCGCGTCGCCGCGCTCTGCCGCTTCTGCGAATGGCGGGCGGCAACGTGGCCGACCTCGTGGCCGAGCACACCCGCCAGCTCCGCCTCGTTGTTCATCAGCACCGTGAGCTGGCGCGTGACGTAGACATAACCGCCCGGAATCGCGAAGGCGTTGTTCACCGGCGAATTGAGCAGCGTGACCGTGAAGTCGCTCCGCGCATTGCCGAGGCCAGACTGGAACGCGATGGTCTTGCCCACGCCCTCGACATACTTGGCCTGTGGGCCGGTAACTGCTCCGCCGAACTCGGCGAGCAGCTGCGGGTGCGCCTTGGCCCCTTCCGCCTTGTCTGCCGCGCTGATCGTGCTGACCGTCCCTTGCGCATCGACGCGCGAAGTCGGCACGGCGGGGCCTGCCAACACGAGGCTTCCGGCACCGGCAGCAAGCAGAATGGCGCGGAACGAGCGGTTGTTCATGATCTCTCCCCAGTGCCCGCTGCGCCGCATCGCGCGCCGCGGTAACGCGACGCTAACCTAGCCTTGCAGGGAGCGGCAAGGCCAGAGGCATTTCGAGCGGGAAGCAGGCTTTGGCGGTCAGCCGCCGATGCGGAGGAACCGTTCGGCGCGCAGGGCCCGCAGCGTATCGGCAGGCTTGCCGGCCAGTGCGGTCAGCTCAGCGGAAATCGCGCTGCCCAGTGCCATAGCGGCAGCCGTGGGATCGCGATGCGCGCCGCCGACCGGCTCGGGCACGATGCGATCGATCACGCCGAGGCCGAGAAGGTCCTGCGCAGTCATCCGCATGGCCTCGGCCGCTTCGGGAGCCTTTTCGGCCGTGCGCCAGAGGATCGAGGCGCAGCCTTCGGGCGAGATCACCGAATAGACGGCGTGCTCGAACATCAGCACCCGCTCGGCGCTCGCCAGCGCCACCGCGCCGCCGGAGCCGCCCTCGCCCACGATCGCAGCCACCATCGGCACACCCAGCGCAAGGCAGGCTTCGGTGCTACGGGCAATCGCTTCGGCCTGACCGCGTTCTTCCGCCTCGACCCCCGGGAACGCGCCCGAAGTATCGACCAGTGTGACCACCGGCAGGCCATAGCGGCTCGCCAGCTCCATCAGGCGCACCGCCTTGCGGTAGCCCTCAGGTTTGCCCATGCCGAAGTTGTGGCGGATGCGGCTCTGCGTGTCGTGGCCCTTCTCATGCCCGATCAGCATGACCGCGCGCCCTTCAAGCGTGGCGAACCCACCGACAATCGCATGATCTTCGCCGAACTTGCGATCCCCGCCCAGCGGCATGAAGTCGGTGAAGGCCTTGCTCACATAGTCGCGGAAATGCGGGCGCGAAGGATGGCGCGCGACTTGCGTCTTCTGCCACGGCGTCAGCGAGCGATAGGTGCTTGCGAGCAGTTCGGCGGACTTGGCCTCGAGCCGGCGGATCTCGGACGTGATGTCGAGCGCGCCCGTTTGAGCAGTCTCGCGCAGCTCGGCGATGCGCGCCTCGAGCGCGGCGATCGGCTTTTCGAATTCGAGATAGGAAATCATCCGCGCCGCGCTAGGACCGGTCCGCCGCTGGGTCAACCTCTGGCGCCGGGTTTTGCGCCACTTGGCCAAGGGGATGCCGGCTGTTTACCAGCGCCACGAGCCGCGCGGCGTCGACGTGGGTGTAGATCTGCGTCGTCGCGATATCGGCATGGCCGAGCAGCGTCTGCAGCACACGCAAGTCCGCCCCGCCCTCCAGCAAATGCGTCGCGAAGGCATGGCGCAGTACGTGCGGGCTCACCTTTTCCGGATCAAGCCCGGCCCTGAGCGCCAGATCGCGCAGCAGCTGGAACAGGCGCACGCGGGTCAAGTGCCCTCCGCGCGGACTGGGAAACACCCAGCGCCCGCCCTTGGGCCTGAGCGCCAGCCAGCGTGCCAGCGCCGCACTGGCCCGCGCGCTGACCGGCACCATGCGCTGCTGCCCGCCCTTTCCCGTGATCATCAGGAATGGCGCATCGCGCGGAACCGCGGCCAGCGGGAGCGAAACCAGCTCGGTTGCGCGCAATCCGGAACCGTAGAGCAGTTCAAGCAGCGCCAGCATGCGCGCGCCCTCTCCCGATGCGGCTTCGCTCTCGGCAAGCGCAAACAGCGCGCCGATCTCGCCATGCCCCAGCAAGCGCGGCAAGGGACGCCGGGTGCGCGGGCGCGGCAGCGCGGCGGAAGGGTCATCGCCGCGCAGACCTTCGTCGGCAAGGAAGCCGTAGAACTGCCGCAGCGCAGAGGACTTGCGGGCGAGGCTGGAAGGAGCCAGATCGCGCCAGGCTTCGGCAAGACCGGCCAGCGCATCGCTGTCCGCCGCTACGAGATCGCCGATTTCCTCGCGCGCCGCGCGCAGGTCGCGGCCATAGGCGGCGATGGTATTGGCGGCGGCACCGCGCTCGGCGGCGAGCATGGCGAGGAAGGCGGCGATCGGATCGCTCACCCGATCAGACCCGCGCCACGGCCTCCGCCGCGATCATCCGCGCCTCGCCTTCAAGGCCCGCCCGGCGCAGCGCGGCGACGATGTGGTAGAGGTGCAGCGGCGTCATCTTGTCCCACCCGGTGCCCTGCATGCCAAAGCCGGCCAGCAGAGCCACCAGCACCGGGTTCTGCGAGGCGGCCGCATCATCGATGGCACGGGTCCAGCGCGTCTGCCGCCCGAAATCGACCTTGAGGTCACCGGCAACCCTCCGCGCCGTTGCAGGATCGACCCGGCCAAGGCCCATCAATCCGGCCAGCAGAAAGCGCGAGCGCCGACCGCCGGTGCTGGTGTCGTCGGACTGGAAGGTAGCCAGCGTATCGGCGCTGATCGCAGCGGATTTTGCAGGGGCGGCGAGCGCAAGCAGGCCCCAAGCCTCGCTGCCGGCCGGGACCACGCTGGCCCAGCGGACAGCATTACGATCGAGCCCTGCCGTCAGCATCGAGGCGATCAAGCCCTTGGCATCGCCCGAAAGGTCCGCACTCGGGGTGATGCGCGCCGAAGCATAGGCGGTCAGCACGAGGCGCGAATAGGCACGGTCCGGATCGCTCGCATCGCCCCAAAGGCTACGGATGGCGGAGAGGCGGTCGGCGACATCGGCGGCGAGATAGGCGCTGCGCAGCGTATCGGCGAGCGGGCCCCAGGTCTTGTCGGGCTCGTCCAGCGCGTGAATCTCGCTGTAGAGATCGACCATCGCGGCGGCCGAGAGAATACCCCGCTCGGCGGCGATATCGGCAGCTTCTGCACGGGCAGCAAGCGGCAGCATCGGCGCGCGCACCGCGAGAACGGCATAAGCCGCGCCCGCCTGCTTGCGTAGCGCCTCGGGCGGCTCGAGCCCGGTGGCGAGTGCGAGGCCGGTGCGCCACGGCGTCAGGCTATCCACGCCGGACCACTCGATCTTCACGGCGCGGCGCCCTTGGCTAGCGGCACCGGCAAACTTCTGCGCCAGCAGGATATCAATCTTGGGCGCGGTACCCTTGCGCATCGCATTGTCGAGCACCGCAAGCGCGGGCGCGCCCTCCCCGCCGGTGAAGGCCGTACAGATCGCGCGGGTCAGCGCCCAATCCCAACCCGGCCGTCCCGCCGCCGTCAACGCCGTGATCGGGCACAGCCCTACCGGATCGGCAGTCGCGAGGAAGCTGCCCATCGCGGCGTCTTCCAGCGTCCTCGTGTAGAACCCGCTGTCGACTTCCTGCACCAGCGCGCGGGCGGCATCCGCCTCGCCCATGCGCAGCAGCACGTTGGCCCGGAGCGCCGCCCAGTCCGCCCCGTTCATCCCGACAGGCGTATCAAGCCGGCTCGCCAGCGCGCGGCGGAGCAGGATGTGCCCCCAGCGCGAGACGAAATCGCCGCGCATGCCGTTCAACAGCCCGGCAACGAAGGGGCCGTTGAGATAGTGGCTCGAGACCGCAGGGAAGCCGCCGTCCGCCTGATCGAAGAAGCCGACGCGCGAGAGGCTGCGCTGGGCCTGCGGGGGAATATCGGCCTTGGGCTTGGCGCTGGCGATGAGCTGGTCGATCAGCGCCGGATCGATATCCGCAAGGCCGTTTCCAGCAACCGGAACCGCCGCTGCGGGCGCGCCCAGCACAGGCTGCACCTGCGGAACCGCAACGACTTGCGGCGTAGGCGAGGACGACGGGCGCTGAACGGTAACCGTCGCGGGCGCCGATGGCTTGGCCGAAGGCGCCGCGCTGCTCGCGGCCGGACGCGGCGCGGTTTGCGGCTTGCGCGCCGGAGCGGCTGGCTTGTCGTCAAACCCCGGCGGCAGCAGCGATTCCTGCGCGGTGACGGCGATGGCGGACAGCGCACCGATCGCCGCGCAAGTCAGCGCCGCAAGGCGAACGCCGCGAATTGTCATGCGGGAGCCTTTGCGCTCGGCGCCGCGACAGGCGTCTCGATCCAGCGCGTCTGCTGCGTATCCCCCATGATCCATGCCAAAGCCAATATCGCCACCACCACCAAGAGGACGCAGACTGCCAGAACTCGTGCCTTCACCAATACGCTCCCGCGGCCGTTTGCTCCGCGCGCAAAAGCGGGAGGGCGACGGCTCTTGCACTGGGCACTAGCGCAACTATAGGCGGCGCGGCAATGGACCACGACGAACCCGCCTCTCCGAACGCCGCGATCCAGCGGCTGGCGGCCCGCATCGATCGCCCGATCGTGCTGGTCGGGATGATGGGCGTGGGCAAGACGACCGTGGGCCGCCGCCTTGCCGCGATGCTGAACGTGCCGTTCTGCGATGCCGACGAGGAGATCGAGAGAGCGGCGCAGATGTCGATCCCCGAGATCTTCGCGCAGTTCGGCGAGCCCTATTTCCGCAGCGGCGAACGCCGGGTGATCGCGCGGCTGGTCGGCGAGGACGGCGCGCACGAACGGCGCGTGCTGGCGACCGGCGGCGGCGCCTTCGTCGATCCGGAGACGCGCGCGCTGATCCTGAAGCGCGCCATCGCGGTGTGGCTCGACAGCGATGTCGATACGCTGGTCGCGCGCGTCGGGCGCAAAGGCAACCGTCCGCTGCTCAGGAACGGCGACCCGCGCGAGATCCTGACCAAGCTCAAGGCCGAGCGTGGGCCGGCTTATGCCGAGGCGCCGATCCACGTGAAGAGCGGCAACCAGCCCCATCAGGCGACCGCGATGACCATCCTGAAGGCAATCGACGCATGGCTGTGATCCCCGTCAACATCGCCGGTGCGCCCTACGAGGTGCGGATCGAGACCGGTCTGCTCGCGGCGGCGGGCCAGCACTGCCGCCCGTTCATCCGTGGCGGCAAGGTTGCTGTGGTGACCGACGAGCGCGTCTCGGCGGCCTGGCGCGACACGGTGGCGACCTCGCTTGCCGCCGAAGGGATCGCCAGCGAATGGCTCGTGCTGCCGGCGGGCGAGACGACCAAGAGCTGGGAATACCTTGCCCAGACCGTCGACTGGCTGCTCGAGCAAGGCGTCGAGCGCAAGGACAGCGTGATCGCGCTGGGCGGCGGGGTGATCGGCGATCTGACGGGCTTTGCCGCCTCGATGGTCAAGCGCGGCTGCGGCTTCATCCAGATGCCGACGACCTTGCTCGCACAAGTCGATTCGAGCGTCGGCGGCAAGACCGCGATCAACACCGGCGCGGGCAAGAACCTAGTCGGTGCATTCCATCAGCCGGTGCTGGTGCTGGCCGATCCGCTGGCGCTCGACACGCTGCCGCCGCGCGAGACCCGGGCGGGCTATGCGGAAGTCGTCAAGTACGGCCTGATCGACGACGCGGCGTTCTTCGACTGGTGCGAGGCGCATGGCACGGCGCTGCTCGCTGGTGACCCGGCGGCGCGCGAGCATGCGATTGCGAGGAGCGTCGCGGCCAAGGCGCGGATCGTCGCGGCGGACGAGAAGGAAACGCTGGGCCTGCGCGCGCTGCTCAACCTTGGCCATACCTTCGGCCATGCGCTCGAGGCCGAGACCGGCTTTTCGGATCGCTTGCTCCACGGCGAAGGCGTCGCGCTCGGCATGGTGCTGGCGGCGCGCTACTCGGTGCGGCGCGGGCTGATGCATGGTCAGGACGCGGAGCGCGTGGCGGCGCATATCGCGGCGGCGGGCCTCCCTGCGTCGCTTCCGGCGCTCGGCATGGGTTGTAATGGCGCCAAGCTCACCGCGCACATGCTGCACGACAAGAAGATGGACGCGGGCACCCTGCCCTTCCTGCTGATGCGCGGGATCGGGCAGACGTTTCTGGCCAAGGACGTCGATCTGGCCGATGTGGCCGCGTTTCTCGATGCGGAACTGGCTCGGGCCTGACGAGGCCTTCAGGACCGCCAAACTACCCGTTCGTGTCGAGCGAAGTCGAGACACCAGACGCGGCGCAAAGTGTCTCGACTTCGCTCGACACGAACGGGCTTTTGGGGTTTCCGGTGGGCTAGAACAGCCGCGCGCCATTGGGGACCTTGCCGTCCGGCGCGAAGAGCACGACGCGGCCCTCCTCGTCCGGAAAGCCGACGGTCAGCACCTCGGACATGAACTTGCCGATCTGGCGCGGCGGGAAGTTCACCACCGCCGCCACCTGCCGGCCGACCAATTCCTCCGGCGTATAAAGTGCGGCAATCTGCGCGCTTGAACGCTTGATACCGATGCCCTCCCCGAAGTCGATCGCCAGCTTGAGGCTGGGCTTCCTCGCTTCGGGATAGGGCTCGGCGCTGACGATCGTGCCCATGCGGATATCGACCTTGAGGAAATCATCAAAGCCGATGAGGTCTGCCGCAGGGGCCGCCGGATCATGTTCGAGATGCATTCAGACGCCCTTGAAATCGGCCTTGCGCTTTTCAAGGAAGGCCTTGATGCCCTCAGCCGCGTCGGCACTGTCACCGGCCTTCCACTGGCCTTCAGCCTCGATCAGTAGCGCGGCAGGCAGATCGGTTTCAAGCGCGCGGGCCACGTTCTGGCGCATCACACCAAGCGCCACGGTGGGGCCATTGGCGAGGCGTTCGGCGAGCGCCATGGCCTCGTCCATCAGCGCGGCATCGTCGACCGCCTTGTAGATCATGCCCCATTCCTCGGCCTTCTCGGCACCGACGCGTTCGCCGAGCATCATCATCTGCAGCGCGCGCGACTTGCCGATGAGGCGCGGCAGCACCCAGCTGGCGCCGCCATCGGGCACGAGGCCGATATTCACGAAGGCCTGGAGGAAGTAGGCGCTCTTTGCTGCGAGAACGAAATCACCCATCAACGCGATCGAGCATCCGACGCCGGCAGCGGGGCCGTTCACCGCGGTGATCAGCGGCACGCCGAGGCGCGAGAGCTTGGCGATCATCGGGTTGTAGTGCTCGGTTAGCGCCTTGTAGCTGCCCGCACCGCCCGCGACGCTGCGCTTGCCGGTCGCCGCCAGATCTGCGCCAGAGCAGAACGCCCGGCCCTCGCCCGTGATCACGACCGCACGCGCACCTTCGAGATCATAGAGCGCGTCGCCGATTTCGACCGCCATGTTGGGCGGGCAGGCATTGAGCCGCTCGGGCCGGTTGAGCACGATGCGGCGGACATTGCCGACATTTTCGACGCGGATCGTTTCGTAGGACATCGCTCTTTCCCTTAATCGCTCGGTTAAGGGCATGGCTAAGCCAGCCTTGCCGCCTTGGCAAGCGGGTTCAGCCGGTCCTCATAAAAGCAACAGCTACCCCGTGTGCGCCTGTGCAAAGGCGGCGGCCGCTCCGAACAGGCCGGGCTGCGGATGGGTGATCAGCTTGACCGGCATCGCCGCCATCATGCTCTCGAAACGGCCCTTGGCGGTGAACCTCTCGGCAAAGCCGGAGCGGACCAGCGTGTCCTTGATCCTGAGGCCCAGACCGCCCGCCATCACCAGCGCGCTTGCACCATGCGCCAGCGCGAGATCGCCCGCTACGCTGCCGAGCGAGAGGCAGAAGCGGTCGACGGCGGCGGCGGCAAGGCTGTCTTCACCGGACGTGCCGAGCGTCCAGAGTTCCTTGTCGGTGAGCGAAACGATGGCGCGACCTTCGATGCTGGCGAGCGTTTCGTAGATATCGACGATGCCGGGGCCGGATACCACGCGCTCCGCCGAGACGCGGCGGTAGCGGCCGCGCAGGCGGGCGAGAATGGCGTCCTCGATACGGTCCAGCGGGGCATAGTCGATATGGCCGCCTTCGGTGGGGTTGACCCGGTAGTCGCCGCCCCCGCGCCAAAAGTGCGCGACGCCCAGCCCGGTGCCGGGGCCGACCACGCTGATCGTGCCCTCCTCCGGCAGCGGCGTTTCGGGGCCGCAAAGGTGGAGGAAATGCTCGTCACCCGCCTGCGCCACGGCATGCGCGACGGCGGCGAAATCGTTGACCACGACATAGTCCGGCGCGCCGAGCTTTTCGGGGATCAGCGCCGGGCGGATGATCCAGGGATTGTTGGTGAACCGGATCAGTTCGCCGCCGACCGGGCCTGCCACGGCAATCGCGACGGCAGGCGGCAGCGAACCGCCGGAAAGCCGCGCGAATTCCTCCCAGGCAAGCTGGAAACTGGGATGGTCCGCCGTCTTGAGCGTCACCGCCTCGCCGAGCGAGGTGACGCGGCCTGCTTCGACTTCCGCCATGGCAAAGCGGGCGTGTGTTCCGCCGATATCGACCGCGACCAGTTGCATCCCACTCTCCCCCTCGTGCGTGCGCCGCTCTGCTGTTGGCGCTTATCTATCCGTCAAAGTCCGCCGACCGCGAGCATCGCCGAACCGCCGCGCTCCGCCGGGTCGGCGAAGTGGCGCATGATCGCGAACAATTCGCGGCCCACGCCGATGGCCTCTTCCGGCGCTTCGGCAGGCGTGCGTGCTGCCCATTCCGCTGCGTCGACCAGCGCGGCCAGTTCGCCCGTCTCGGCGCAGACGCGCACCAGATCGCCGTCCTTGAGCAGCGCCAGCGCGCCGCCCTTCTTGGCTTCGGGCGAGACGTGGATCGCCGCCGGGACTTTGCCCGAGGCGCCCGACATGCGGCCATCGGTGACGAGCGCGACGCGGAAACCCCGGTCCTGCAGCACACCGAGCGAGGGCGTCAGCTTGTGGAGTTCGGGCATGCCGTTGGCCGCCGGGCCCTGGAAGCGCACGACGACGACGACATCGCGCTCGAGTTCGCCTGCCTTGAAGGCCTTGAGCACATCGTTCTGATCGGAGAACACGCGGCACGGCGCCTCGATGGTCCAGCGCGAGCGGTCGACCGCGCTGACCTTGATCGTGCCGCGCCCGAGATTGCCCTGCAGCAGGCGCAGGCCGCCTTCGTTCTGGAAAGGCTCCGCCACCGGGCGCAGCATCGCCGGGTTCAGGCTTTCGCGCGGCGCCGGATCCCAGCGCAGGGCATCTCCATCGAGCACCGGTTGCTGCGCCCCTTCGAGCAGCGAAGTGCCGTAGACGGTGAGGATATCGCCGTGGGCCAGCCCGGCCTCGACCAGTTCGCGGATAACGAAAGGCATGCCGCCCGCGTCCGCGAAGCCGTTCACGTCGCCCGAGCCGTTGGGGTAGATGCTGGCGATCAGCGGCACGGCGCGGCTGAGTTCGTCCATGTCGTCCCAATCGATCTGCACGCCCGCTGCGCGCGCGATGGCGGGGAGATGGATCACGTGGTTGGTCGAACCGCCCGTCGCGAGCAGGCCGACGATCGCGTTGACGATGGCCTTCTCATCGACGCAGTGGCCGAGCGGGCGATAGTCGTCGCCGTCCCACGTGATCTGCGACACGCGGTGGACCGCCGCGCGGGTCAGTTCCTGGCGCAGCTTGGTGCCGGGCTGGATGAAGCTGGCGCCGGGCATGTGGAGGCCCATCATTTCCATCATCATCTGGTTGGAATTGGCGGTGCCATAGAA
>Ga0310345_10004689_pt1 | contig 12358 bp, 7 predicted proteins | sample HC15DNA20500_MG_FD_204667 | JGI IMG/M metagenome (GOLD analysis project Ga0310345, IMG submission 204667) | Marine microbial communities from station ALOHA, North Pacific Subtropical Gyre - HC15-DNA-20-500_MG | ecosystem: Environmental > Aquatic > Marine > Oceanic | place: Pacific Ocean: North...
ACCGATATCGTGTACGTCGCCTTTAACTGTGGCCATCACGATTTTTTTGGCAGCTATTTGTTCATTCGACTGGTCTGCTTCCATGTACGGTTGAAGATACGATACGGCTTTCTTCATTGCTCTCGCACTCTTAACAACCTGTGGTAGAAACATCTTGCCGGCACCAAAGAGATCTCCGACCACCTTCATACCGTTCATCAGCGGGCCCTCGATAACATCGAGTGGACGCGAACTCTGTTGTCGAGCCTCTTCGACATCAGTCTCAATAAAATCAACGATGCCATGTACAAGTGCATGGGCCAGTCGATCATTAATGTCGGCCTCGCGCCAGGTTAAATCCACCTGACGCTTCTGACCCGCACCTTTCACTGTTACAGCTAGTTCAACCATCCGGTCGGTGGCATCATCACGCCGGTTAAAGATGACATCCTCAACATGAGTCAAAAGGTCGGTCGGAATATCCTCGTACACGATAAGTTGGCCGGCATTTACGATGCCCATGTCCATACCTGCCCGCACCGCGTGGTACAAGAAGGCAGAATGCATTGCCTCACGCACCACATCATTGCCACGAAATGAAAACGACAAATTACTGACACCACCGCTGACCTTCGCACCTGGACAGTCTTGTTTAATACGCCGCGTCGCCTCTATGTAATTAACTGCGTAGTCGTTGTGCTCTTCGATGCCGGTCGCAATCGCCAACACGTTGGGATCGAAAATAATGTCGTGAGCATCAAAGCGAATCTGCTCTGTCAGTAACCGATACGCTCGCTTGCAAATATCAACCTTCCTCGCAACCGTATCTGCCTGTCCAGTTTCATCGAATGCCATAACGACAACGCCCGCTCCGTACTGTTGCGCGATTTTGGCCTTTTCAAGAAAATCGAGTTCTCCCTCCTTCAGACTGATGGAATTTATGATTGCCTTACCTTGGACACACTTGAGGCCAGCCTCGATCACTGACCATTTGGAACTGTCGACCATGATCGGCACGCGCGCTATTTCTGGCTCCGTCGCGATGTAATTCAGAAATCTAGTCATCACCTGCTCGGAATCAAGCATTCCTTCGTCCATGTTGACGTCCAGAACGTTTGCACCGCCGCGAACCTGTTCAACGGCCACCGCAACCGCTTCAGTAAAATTGTCCGAGGTAATGAGATTCGCAAACCGGCGAGATCCCGTAACATTCGTCCGCTCGCCAACCATAATGAAATTACTTTCCGGGCGAATCGTTAGTGTTTCAAGACCACTAAACTGCGTGGTTAATTCCTTTTTTATGGGGCGTTGGCGCGGTTTTACCCCATTGACAGATTGCATGATCGCTTCGATATGGTCGGGTGTAGTTCCACAACACCCACCCACCATATTGACGAGCCCACTTGTCGCGAACTCTTTAAGTAATTGACTAGTCTGATCAGGAGACTCGTCATACTCGCCGAAAGCATTTGGCAATCCTGCATTTGGATAACAGCTAATGTAGGCTGGCGAAATTCGCGCCAACTCGGCCACATACGGTCGCATACCATGCGCACCCAACGAACAATTAATTCCAACTGAAAACGGCCGGGCGTGGGCGATTGACACCCAAAAAGCATCAATCGTTTGACCAGAAAGGGTGCGGCCACTTCGATCAGTAACCGTTACCGAGATCATCAGCGGAAGATCAACATTTTTCTCTTCTAAAACGTCTCCAATCGCTAGAATTGCCGCCTTGGCATTCAGTGTGTCAAATATTGTTTCGACGAGAAGCAAATCGCAGCCCCCGTCGACGAGGCCGCGTGTTTGCTCGGCATATGCCTTTCGTACATCATCGAAATTCACTGACCGGGCAGTGGGATCGTTTACGTCAGGAGAAATAGACAACGGCTTGTTTGTTGGACCAATGGCACCCGCCACGAACCGTGGCCGATCTGGCGTCCGTTGATTCCAGTCCTTGGCAACCTGTTTAGCTATCTTGGCCGCCTCACAGTTCAGTTCGTAAACGACCGACTCAAGACCATAGTCAGCTTGAACAATGGCATTCGCGTTGAAGGTGTCCGTTTCAACAATGTCAGCACCCGCTTCGAAAAACGCCGCGTGGATTTCGGCAATGACTGATGGTTGAGTCAAGACCAATACATCAAAATTGCCCTTGAGATCATGAGGATGATTGGCGAAACGCTGCTCACGAAAATCTTCTTCCTGTAACTCGCGGCGCTGGAGCATCGTGCCCATGGCTCCATCAAGCACGATCAGACGCTCTGACAGTGCGGCATCGAGCTGCTCACGCACCGTCTTCGTTGTTGTCCTAGGCCTATCGGTCATTGGCAAGAACTATTCTCCCCTTGATTCGTAGGATTTTTCGTGTGGCGGTAGTTTGACAATTGGAGACTCGAACTCCTGCACAACTCGGAAACGCTGGGCTGAATAGATTAGGTACGGCAGCGTGAATCACAACCGCTTTATTCTCCGTTGAAGAAGATCCTCCAAATACGCCCGCCGACATCATCGCTGACGAAAACGGACCCATCCGGACCTTGCGCAATACCTACGGGTCTATGTTTCGCGTCCTGTGGTGACATCAGAGGGCTCTCACCCTGAAAACCACCAGCAAACATGGTCCAATCCCCGGTAAATTCACCGTCCACGCGAGGAGCGAATGCGATCTGATATCCGCCTTGCTCCCGAGGTGCCCTATTCCACGAACCGTGAAACACAACCAATACTCCATTTCGGTAACGTTCGGGAAACTGGCCACCTGTGTAAAACAGCAGGTCATTCGGTGCCCAGTGCCCCGGAAACGCTATCAGCGGTTCAACATACTGCGCACACTCACCAACTTCATGGCCGTCACCACCGTACTCGGGAGCAAGTAGTCGCCTATTCTGAAACCGATCGTGATAACAGAACGGCCACCCAAAATCTGCGCCGTCGGTCAACTGAAAAAACTCTTCGGAAGGAATTTCAGCATTGCCCTCGTCATCAAAATCCCATAACGAGCCCAGTGAGTCGCGACCATGCTGGGCTGCATAAATACCCCGTGTCCTGGGGTCCCAACCAATGCCCACAATGTTTCTCGTACCCGTTACAAATTGATGTCCGTCGTTCTCCTGCGTCTGGCCAAGCCGGTCAGCGTCGAATCTCCAGACACTGGCCTGTCGAAAACGTTGGGGGCACGGGGTCAGCCCCTTTGACCCTCGTGTTCGTGCCACCTCCATACAAGCGTTGGACGGAGCGCCAACGTTGACATAGAGGTTGCCAACACCATCGAAGGCAAATGCCTTCGAAGCATGGCTACGCTGTTCGGGAAAACCTCCCACCACTAGTTCGGCCTCACCCGACGGGACTAGCTCACCAGCTACCATCGCATAGCGGTAAACGGCCGTTGTCGTCGAAAGATACAGGTAATCACCACGGAGCTGCAGACCAGTACCATAATGGTCTGAAAATCGTTCAATAACATCGGCATGTCCGTCATTGTCGACGTCACGCAGAACCACGACACCTCCACCTGGTTCGTTCTCCGCGCTTCCTCGATTTCCACGGTTATGAACATAAACATCACCGTTAGGAGCCACATCAATATGGCGCGGGCTCTGGAGGCCGTCAGCCACGACTACAGCGCAAAAGCCGTCGGCAAGCTCCAAACCACCATTATCTGGATCGCAGGGCGGTCCACTTCCAGACTCTGTCGCTACTTCTTGTGGTGGCACTGACGAACAGGATAAAAACAAGCAAAACCCAAGTACCGTAGTCCAGTCCAATAGCCTCACCCAGACCTCCTGCTTGACGCGTCTGTCCCCTGTGTAGCCGAGACAGACTCATCCTCACACTCCTCACAACCGTGACATGACGCCTGCTCCCCAGGCTTGGTCACCCCAATCAAATCTCGTACATGTCGATAGAGTGACACCACAGCAAATCCAACGGCGATTGCGACTACTGGTTCCTGCCAAGTCACGCAACACCCCAGCTAAAAAACAACCCTGTTTGGTAAACCGCCAGCGACGCCGTATAAGCCAACACCGACATATATGCGAACATGAAAAGCGGCCACTTCCACGTTCCGGACTCTTTACGAACCACGACGAGCGTGCTCATACACTGACACGCTAGCACGAAGAACACCATAATCGATACACCAGCGAGTGGTGTCATCAACGGTGAACCGTCTTCTCGACGTGCCGTCTGTAGCGATGAGCGGAGCGTTCCACTCTCCTCATCTGCCCCTTCGATACCAAATACGATTCCAAGTGTTGAAACAAAAACCTCTCGAGCCGCAAAGGCACCCAGAATACCAACGCCAATGCGCCAATCAAACCCAAGGGGCGCAAGCACTGGCTCCACCACCTGCCCTACTCGACCCGCAACACTAAACCGAATCTGTTCAGCCGCCTCCAATCCATCCAGTCTTGATCGCTCGGCTGCTTGCTCAACAGAGTCTGAAAAACCCGTCACACCGGCTCTCTCAGCATCGTAGCGGGCCTCAATATCAACACTCTTTGGAAACGACAACAGGGCCCACAGGATAATCGTCATCGTGAGAATAATTGTGCCCGCATCCGATAGAAATTTCTGAACTCGACGCCAAGTAACCAGACCAACATTGCTCAAGACCGGCATACGATAAGGCGGAAGTTCCAGAACAAGCGGAAGCCTCGGACCTCGCAGCACCGTTCGACGAAGAACGGCTGCAGCAGACAAAGTTGCGACTACAGACAATGCGTACATTCCAAACAACACGACAGCACCGACGCTCAAGATTCCAAATACTCTGGACTCTGCCGAGAAAACCACGGCGGTTACCAAAGCATAGATCGGTAACCGAGCACTGCAAGAGACCATCGGCAGTGTGAGCATCGTGATCAGTCGATCCCGACGGCTCTCAATCGTCCGCGTGGCCATCACCGCCGGAATGGCGCATGCAAAACCAGATAACATGGGTACGAAGGCCCGACCATGCAATCCAACTCTCCCCATCAGTCGATCGATCATAAACGCGACGCGCGCTAGATACCCCACATCTTCAAGCACCGCGATAAAGAGAAAGAGCATCGCAATCTGTGGCACAAAGACCACAACATTTCCGACACCCGCAATGACGCCATCCACTACCAAACCACTGACCGGACCAGCCGGAAGCAGCGCCGTCGCGCCAACCTGCAGCCTTGCGGTCAGACCTTCGATCAACCCGATCAGCGGTTCCGACCATGAGAATAGTGCCTCAAACAAAACGGCCATAACGACTGCAAAAACCGCCATGCCGGCGACTCGATGCGTGAGAACACTGTCTATACGATCGGTCCAGCTACGCGTATCAGGCCTGGCAGTAGTTCGCACGTCCTGAGCAACGCTCTCAATCCACTTGTACCGTGCTCCGATGATTTCTTGATCAATCGACCGTTGCTGTTCGGTCGCCCGTCGTCTGACCTGATCGACCGTCGCTCGCACAGTTGAGGGAATTCTAAAACTAACATCGTCATCGCTTTCGACAGAAAGTAATGACCAAAGAGCCCATGAACGTCGAGCAGCTGCCGTCTCACCCAACTCCGCCTCGGCTACGGACTCTTCAACCGCTAGAATCTCCTGTTCCACCGTTTCTGAAAATCCCGTCCACACCACATGATCCCTATAAGTCAGCCGGATAGCTGACGAGAGCACCTCGCGCAATTCATCGAGGCCAACACCTCTCGACGCTACAGTGGAAACCACCGGCACCCCAAGCCAGCTTGACAGTCGAGAGGCCTCGAAAGTGATACCACCCGCGGTTGCTTCATCGATCATGTTCAAAGTCATCACGACCGGCACGCCGGTTTCCGCGATCTGTAGCACTAAGTACAGACTTCGCTCAAACGTACCAGCATCAACAACCACAACCACTACATCCGGACGATCTCCCAGCCGACCATGCACGGCATCAACTGCTACCTGCTCATCGGGCGAATGGGCACTGAGCGAATAAGTGCCAGGAAGATCGAAAATTTCCGTAAGTGTGCCATCTGGCAACGTGACCCTTCGGGAAGAACGGGTAACGGTGACTCCCGGATAGTTCCCGACCTGCGCCCGGCTGCCCGTCAATGCATTAAAGATTGTGGTCTTACCCGAATTTGCATTGCCAGCCACTAAGATTCGGGGAATGTGTGTTGTCGAAACAACTTTTCCCTCGTGGGTCGGAAACTGAAATAACTGAGCCACAGATAACGGCGAGACGACAGCCATTGACTGTGGCGACAGTTCAATCTTGGCAGCATCGGCTAGTCGCATCGAGAGTGAATAACCGCGCAGTCGGATCTCAAGTGGATCACCGAGTGGAGCTCTGCGGATGGCCTCGACCCGAGTACCAGGCAATAATCCCATTTCCATGAGACGGCCTGACACTTGTCGATCACCACCGACAGCATTAACCACGGCACTCTGGCCAATCGGCAACTGGTCTAACGTGGAAGAGCCTTGGTCCAAGCTGGGGACAACTCCTGAAACCCACAGTGTGAGGCCACCGTGGCGAACCGATTAAAAAATGAGACTCAGTCTCATTTACAGGGTTCCAGTCTATATCCGACCATTTTGGTCGGTCAAGGTGAGAACTACCATCTTCGCTATCTAAATGAGCCGCAATTAAGCATCATCGCACCGTAGAATGGATTCGCAATTGGTCCCGCCTCCTGAACCCACGACTTGTCCAGCATCGGACAATAAGCGACTTTCAGTTCACCAAGTCCAACCAGTTCCGAGTAGTGAATCAGCGCATCACTCAAGCTCCCAAAAGCCTCCCTTGCCGCTGCAATATCTTGGGTAGCAGCAAGCGCTTTCGCAGCGACAACCACGGCATCGGCATCGGCACCAAGTGCCACCGCTGCCTCTACTATGGCGCGTGCATGCTCGGAAACACCATTGATGGAATCACCAGCAAGGCCAACCTGCAGTTTTAAATACGGTGAAGTAATCGTCGAAGACAACTCCGCGGCCGCCGGCACTGCACACAACATGACCACAATAAACAAACTCAATCGCTTCATGCATGACCTCCAATAGCTGAACAACAGAGCCACGGTCCCATCCAAGCTACCAGACCGCGACTCATTGCCTTACCCGACAGCATTCGCTAACCTCGTAAAATTGTCATCAATTCTTTCAGTTTGGCGCTGATACAAATTGTAACTGGATGTCTGACTTGAACGGAAATATCAATGCCATCGTGCAGACACCCCACCTCTGTTAGACCATTGAAACAGGCAACCATTTGACCCTTACAGCAGATTGTTTATAACCACTAATGTATTCCAATAGATTCGAAGACGCGGTCACCACAATGCTCGAAGCACATGGCCTCAACCGGCGAAAGGCGGGGCGAGGATTTCAAGCTACACACGTTTTGTCGGTGGCGACCATTGTCTCGGACTACGGCTTCGATGAAGACACACTGATTGCTGCCGTTCTACATGACACGCTTGAGGACACCCACCTTCCGGTTGAGGTCATCGAATCCCGGTTCGGAAGTCGGGTACTCGCAATTGTCCAAGATGTCACGGAACCACCGAAGCAAAAGAACTGGCGGGAGCGAAAACTCGCCTATATTGAACGCCTTCGTAAGAGCCAACGCCATGAATCATTTGCGGTGGCGGCAGCAGATAAGATCCACAATCTTTCAAACATGACCCAAGGGCTTCTAGAACACGGCGCAAGCTATATGGAGGTTTTTTCGGCTCCTACCGAGAAAATGATCTGGTACCACGAGACAGTGCTCAGCACGCTTCGCACCACATGGGATCATCGAATTCTTGTCGAACAACGCAGTCGATTGAATTCGTTCATCGACGCTGCGCGTCCCACACGACCCGACCCAAAATGACAGCACTGATTATCGAGACATCAAAGACGAAACAGCCCGGTTCGTTCAAAGTAAGAATCCATAGTCAACTGGGTCTCTGGCATCAAAAACAAATGCATGGTCTCCCGTGATCCACGCAGACCCTGTAATCCAAGGTACGATTGCCGGATTTTCACCAACCAAGATACGTTGTTTAATCCTGCCTTCGAATGATGTTCCGATGAGACTCTCGTGAACGAAAGGTCGGTCAACTGGAAGCAGGTCCATCGCATCAAGCACGGACATCACTGCCGCGGTTCCGGTCTCACATGGCGACCGGTCTACCTGTCCATTCCCATAAACCGTCACACTTCTCAAATCAGCCTCGTCTGCGTGTGCCAAACCAGTAAAGATGGTCCCATGGACTCCCCGGAGACGAGACAGTTCCGGATGGCTGACGTTAACCTCAGATTCAACTATGTTCTTGATCTCCATCCCCAGTGCTCGGAGTTCAGGCACATAACCTGTCAAAATCGGAAGCCCCGCAGTTTCGCTGTCAATAATGACGTAGAAGGCCCCGCCAAACGCGACGTCTAAACTGACGTCACGTGCACCAAGCTTGACGTTGAGGCGAGGAACGGACACGAAGGAAGGGGCGGCAACGACCGACACTTGACTCACCCGGCCACCCTCACGAGTTGCCATCGCGCGAACGGTTCCCACGGGTGTATCCAAGCGAATATCTGATTCGTCCGCCACCTGCAACAGGCTCTTTTCAAGCGCTACGGTGACAACACCAATCACGCCGTCAGTAGACATTGATCCAAACCCCTGAGTGTGCATAAAGAGCACACCGGCGTGAGACCCTGTCTCCACAGGTTCGGTCAAGACAGCACCGCACATATCCGTGTGACCACGAGGCTCCAGCATGAGCAAACGTCGAAGTCGATCATGATGCTTGGTAAGCCACCGTTGCTTGGCAAGCATCGTTGAGCCGACAGGATTCGGAAACCCTTCGACAATCAATCGCAGCGGTTGACCCGCCACGTGCGCATCTATCGTTTTCAGTAAAATATTCATGAACAAGTCAGCCTACCTCAAACACGTGGGTTCGGTCTCAAAACGGCAGTACCACTTCCACATTGAACCACCCGCCGCTGCGCGCTAAGCTAGACGAGTCGGCGAGACCCATTTCACGGAGAGCCAAGTGAAGAACCGAAATCTACTAACGCTATTGACACTGTCGCTTGCTATTTGTCTGGTCGGCTGTGCGGAACCGCCGACTGCAGGAGTCGATGCCGTAAAAGCACGACTAGCAGCCGTGGCAAATGAAGCAAACACCTACGCAGCCGGCGCATACACCACCGCTGAAGCAGCTGCTGCAACACTTGATGCTGAACTTGACACGCAGGCCGCCAGTTTCATCCTATTGCGCTCCTACGAGCGCGCCATCGAGTTAATCGGTTCGGTGGAAACGGCTGTCGATGCGGTGGAAAATGCCATCGATACCGAAAAATCAAGATTGCGGACCGAGACCGAGCGGCTAGTTGGCGACACCGAAGGGGCAGTCACGACCGCCCGAGCGTCTATCGCAGCTATTCCAACTAACGATCTCGAGGAAGAACAGGCGACAACTTGGGATGAAGATCTTGCAACTGTGGAATCGTCGCTGGCAGAGACGGCTCGACTCTTAGCCGGAGAGCAACTCCTTGGAGCGCGCTCTGAGGCTGAATCTGCACTCGCTTCGGCTACCGAGATCAACCGAGCAGTCACCACACTTGCGGCTGAATTGGAACAGGCTCGCGAAGAAGAAGCGGCCCGGCGGGCACGAGGCGATGTCACCATTCCTTCAACGGTACTGGCTGACGGACAAGAACTCTCCGCCGGCACCTACCGGCTTAGTTTGGCGGCGGACGGTCCGACGACAAACACCGCGGCCCCTCGTGGACGCTGGGTCGAGTTCCTTGACGGGGAAACCGTAGCAGGACGAGGACTCGCCGTCGTGATACCGGACGGAGACATCGACGACGTATCCGAAAGCGGAACGCTCAGAAACGAGGCACAAGTAGTAGTCTTGAAGGAACGTGATTACGTCCGTGTGTGGCTGAACCGAGATGGCACGAACTACCTCGTCCATCTGCCACCAGCAAATTCTCGTAATTGATCCGATTAGCAACCACAGCAGCGGCTACACAACTGGCCTAAACGGTCACCATCAGCATCACCGCTAAAAGCTTATATCCAACTTGACCCGCGCGGTGCGGGGAATAGAGGGATGGAAATGGATATCATCCACGCCGTCCAGTGGTTCACCAGGTAAGCGTGATGTGTAGAAGTAATCGATGTCTGATACCGAACTGTTAAGAAGATTAAACGCCTCAACAACGACCGCCAGGCGTTCGTTGATTCTCACGCTGACCTCGCCATTCCAGATCGTCGTTGGGTCCGACATCCGACTCCCGTCTTCGACAAGTGGCCGGGGACCGAAATGCCGCAACCGCACGCTCCCATAGACCCGCTTGCTTGGCAACACACTGATCCCACCAGAAACCACACGGTCGAGAGAACCAGGAATCAAAGAGCCCGCCGGGTCATCGTCTGAAAATTCGGCATGAGACACGCTGACATCTAGCTCACCAACCAACCAGTCAGTCAGCTTGAGATAATTCGTCCATTCGAGCCCGTAGCGTTGACTCGGACGACTGGCTTCAGCGATACCTGCGTCACCAACAAAGATCAGTTCTGAATCAAAGGCCAGGTACCAGAGTGCCATCGTTGTCTGCAGGCCGGGTACAGCCACACTACGCAACCCAAATTCCCCGCCGCGGGCCGGGACCAGTGGATTTGCGGACTCCACTGGTTCACCACTAATCGGGTCCACGACTGTTGTCGCCGCCCTAGCATCGTTACTGTGATATCCATGACCATAATTTAGGTAGACTTCGGTTGCCTTCCACGGACCTAACACTGCTGTGACTTTCGGACTGACCAACCCCGTCACACCGGTCCCAGTATTGAGTGGTCTCAACGCATTCACGTTGTAGCGATAGACGTCTCCCCGAAGACCCAGCGTGGTGCGAAACACCGAACTCCATTCAACCTCGCTCTGGCCGAACAACCCCAGTGTTGTCTGGCCGACCGTATCGCGACGAATCGCATCAAGAAACTGGCGCCCTCGTGTCGCGTACAGTCCAACGGTCCCCACCGCGTCGTTCCGCACACTGACGCCAACAGCTGACTCGAGATGGCGGCCAAGCCAATTGCCCATCCGTCGATGTGTAGCCTTCGCACCCGTCACCCAGCGTCGACCTTCTTGTTCCACCTGGTCGCCATTAACCGGGTCCGCGAGAAAATAAGTAAAGTTCTGAAACAGGTTCAGCCCACCCCTGAGTGCATACGCGGTAATCCGTGTTGATTGGTTAGTCCCTGACCGAAGCCAGTCGCCTGCGACACTGTAGCGAGTCGTACGACCGGCATCCGTGGCATCGATGTTGCCGTAGCGTGACATGAAACCGCTTTTTATTGCTCGAAGGGGTATTTGGTCTGTGGAGTTCCACCGGGCAGCATAGGCCATCCCCGTAAGAGAAAACCCGTTGCGAGTATCTCCTTGGCTGTAACGTAAGACACTGTTTACCTTCCGCATGTCGTCAGCCAGTTCCCATGGGCCGTCGTTCTTGCTTAACTCAAGGCCAAACAGCATATTTCCTCCTGCGACCTCAGGAGACACAGCACCAAACAGACGAGACCAGCCAAACCCGCCAGTACTTAGACTCAACAAGGGCCGGTCAAGCTTGTTGGTATAACTAATATTGGCCGACCCTGCTGCTGAAAAATCACCGTGTTCAGCAAAATACGGCCCTTTCGTGTACTGCACTCCACTGACCAACTCCGGAATCAACAGATTGACGTCGCTGTAGCCATGGGCGTGCGCCCCTGATGATTCATTCATTGGGACACCGGCCAATGTCGTCGCGAAATCGGACCCATGGTCCAGATTAAATCCCCGCAGATAGTATTGGTTCGCCTTTCCCTCACCGCTATGTTGACTGGTGATAAATCCAGGAACTGCTTCAAGTACCTCTCCTGGCCGCATGATTGGTCTCGCCTCTAACTGATCGGGCGTCACAGCTCCGACACTCGCCGAAGTTGCGATGCCAACCAAGGTCTCACGAGGGTCGTCAAGTTCAGCAATGTTACGAAAGGTCCGACTGCCAGTCACCACAACATCGGCGGTAAGGCCAAGGGTCAAGACCACATCGACAGTCTGTTCTTCGTCACCAACCTCGACCTCACGCCGCAACGTGGAGAAATTAATCAACCGAAACACCAACTCCACCGTTCCAGTGCCCACTCTCTCAAAACGATACGTTCCCCGTTCGTCGGTAGTAGTCACCATCTCCTCTCCCGAGAGCGACAGTTCAACCGTAACGCCGGGAAGGACACCGCCAGTTTCATCCGAAATCACTCCAGTAACCGTACGACCGCTCTGGGCAAACAGTGGTCTACCCAAAACACAGAGAACCGCCAATACGAGAAGAGTCATCGAAAACCGATGACCACAGATTGCTC
>Ga0310345_10004691_pt1 | contig 12352 bp, 11 predicted proteins | sample HC15DNA20500_MG_FD_204667 | JGI IMG/M metagenome (GOLD analysis project Ga0310345, IMG submission 204667) | Marine microbial communities from station ALOHA, North Pacific Subtropical Gyre - HC15-DNA-20-500_MG | ecosystem: Environmental > Aquatic > Marine > Oceanic | place: Pacific Ocean: North...
CGCAGCGCCTTCCTGCAATGCGTGTTGCTCAGGCCGCAGGTCTTCCTGCGCCGGCTCCTGCCCCAGATCCATGTTTAGTGCCAGGAAACCGACAAGCACGAGTGCCATCACGGCTGCCGTGGTCACGAGAGCGAGTAATTCATTTTTCCTCATTTCACTGTCTCCGCTGACTTGTGGAACTAACAGGGTGCGACGACCCCGAGTTCCACCAAGGGGGAGCAGTGCGGTCTCACCAGTTGGTGATCGAACCGTCACGACGACGCAATGTGGGCGGATGCCAGAAGTTGAAGCTCCGCGAGGCAGCTTCTTCCTCATCAACCTCGACACCCAGGCCCGGTGTATTATCCACGTCATAAACGACGCCGTTGAGCCGCGGCTGGCGCAGGAAGAGCTTGTCGTCGGGATCAGTGCCGTAAGGGCCATCCTTGGCAGTTTGAACTTCAAGCCAGGCGAAATTCGCAACGGCAGCCGCAAAATGAATGCTGGCGGCGGTGCAGATGGGGCCGAGCGGATTGTGCGGCATCATGTCGATATAATGCGCCTCGCAATGCCCCGCGACCTTCATCGCCTCGGTCAGCCCGCCGACATTGCAGATGTCGATGCGCGCAAACTGGGTAATGTCCCGCTCGATATAGGGAAGGAACTGCCACTTGCTGGCAAATTCCTCGCCGATCGCGAAGGGCACATCGGTCAGGCGGCGCAGCGCTTCATAGGCTTCCGGCGTTTCGTCGCGGATGGGTTCTTCAAGAAAGTCGAGCGTGCCGCTTGGCATCTTCTGGCAGAAGGATGCCGCCTCGGCGACGCTTAGCCGATGGTGCCAGTCGATGCCGAGAACGATATCTTCGCCCAAAGCCTCACGCACTTCGCGGCACAGCCTTGCAGTCGGCGCGATATGCTCGCGAGGCTCAAAGATGGTCTGGCTGGAATAATCGGGAAAGAGACGGATGCAGTTCCACCCGGCGGCCTTCAAAGCCTCGGCACGTTCGGCTGCCTCATGAAAACCCGCCGATCCTGTGCTGGCAAAGGTTGGCACCCGCTCGCGATGGCGACCGCCCAGCAGCGAATGAACCGGAACGCCGAGTGCCTTGCCCTTGATGTCGTGCAGTGCAAGGTCCAGCGCGGAAAGGGCTGCCTGCAGCACACGACCGCCCTCGAAATATTGGCTGCGATAGATTTGCTGCCAGATCGCGGAGATCTGCATGGCATCCTGCCCGCGGATCGTGTGCTCGAAATGCTCCAAAGCACCCGCCACAGCCTTTTCACGGCCCGAAAGACCGCTTTCGCCCCAGCCATAGAGGCCGGTCTCGCATTCGACTTTGACGATGAGCTGGTTGCGTCCACCGCTCCACACAATGAAGGGACGGATCGACTTGATAGGGTGAATGTCGCTTACGGTGGCACCTGCTTCCGGCAAATTCTGCTTGTTCATGAAATTTCTCAACGAATGCGTGCTTCTGTTTTCTGGTCGAAGGCGTAGAGCCTGTTTGGATCGAGCACGATCTTCACCCGATCACCGCTTTTCAGCCGCTCGGCACCGCGCATCTCGGCCACGATCTGTGTCCCGTCCGCTCCTCGGATATAGGCATAGGAAACACCCCCGAGGGCTTCGACCATGTCGATCGCGAAGCCTTCGGGCGAGGGCACCAGTTGAAGATGTTCCGGCCGAATGCCCAGGGTGGTGGCGCGATCCATCAGGTCGGTCTCCAGCGGCAGGGTGATCTCTTCTTGAAGTGCGGCCACGCGAACACGATCACCAGCCGTGCCATCCGCCTTCATGAAATTCATGGCCGGGCTGCCGATGAACCCGGCTACAAAGCGATTTGCCGGATTCTCATAGAGCTCCATGGGCGCGCCGACCTGCTCGACACGGCCGGAACGCAGCACGACGATCTTGTCCGCCAATGTCATCGCCTCGACCTGATCATGGGTGACATAGATCATCGTCGCGCCGATATCGCGGTGCAGGCGTGCAAGCTCGATGCGCATTTCCACGCGCAGCTCTGCGTCCAGATTGGACAGCGGCTCATCGAACAGAAACACGTCCGGCCCGCGCACGATCGCCCGGCCGATCGCCACGCGCTGACGCTGCCCACCCGAGAGAGCCTTGGGCTTGCGGTCCATCAGGGCGTCAAGCTTGAGAATGCGGGCAGCCTCGTCGACCTTGCGCTTGACCTCATCCTTTGGCGTGCCGCCCATTTTCAGGCCGAAGCCCATATTGTCGCGCACGGTCATGTGCGGATAAAGCGCGTAGGACTGGAAAACCATCGCCACACCGCGCTTTGCCGGATCGACATTGGTGACATCACGGGCGCCGATGCTGATGCGCCCGGAGCTCGTTTCCTCAAGGCCTGCAATCATGCGCAACAGCGTGGACTTGCCGCAGCCAGAGGGGCCGACAAAGACGCAGAACTCGCCGCTTTCTACCTGAAGATCAACGCCGTGGATGACCTCAAGCCCGCTGAAATTCTTGCGTACGTCCTGAAGCTTTACGTCAGCCATGCTGCCACCTGATATTCGCAGTTCGTGTTCATGGTTCAGATGTCTCCCAGCCGCGATGACATGCCCTGGTCGGCGACGAGATCTGCTCCGGTAAAGGCGCTTGCAGCATCGCTGAGCAGGAAGGCAGCGGCCTGTCCGATCTCGTCCACGGTATTGACGCGATGATTGGCGTGCCACTCCCTGAAGCGTGCCGCCAGGGCGGGGTCGCGTGCGGCGTCGGCAACGGTCTCGGTCATGGTCAGGCCGGGGCACAGCGCATTCACGCGGATAGCTTGTTTGCCATAGCTCCAGGCCATGGCACGGCTCATCGCCACGATGGCCCCCTTGGTGCCGGCATAGGCCTCATAGCCCGTGCCAGAAGCGCGGGCGTGGTTCGAGGCGATATTCACCACCGCCCCCCCGCCATTGCCGCTCATCAGCGGCGCGAGTGCCTGTACGCTCAGGAGCACGGAGCGCTGGTTCACACGCCACAGCAACTCCATCTCCTCCAGCGTCATTTCTTCCAGCGGTTTCTCGATGGTAATGCCAGCATTGTTGACGAGGCCGTTTATGGGGCCGTTGGTCTCCCATAACTTGCGTAGAAGTGCGGGGAATGCCTCTGCATCGCCTACGTCCCCTCGCACGGCCGTCGCCCCCTCGGCTTCGATGCGAGCAAGGCGGCTCTCGTCCCGCTCGATGCCAATGGTATTCGCACCAGCCTTGATGCACTGGCGCAATATGCCAAGGCCAATGCCTGCGCCTGCGCCGGTCACGACGACCGTCTTGCCATCAAGAAGTGTTGTCATTTCACGGCTCCGGCTGTCACGCCGGCCACGATCCGGCGCTGGAAGATGATGAAAAGAACGAGAAGCGGCAGCGATCCGAGAACCGCGGCGGGGAAGAGCATTTCCGGCTTTACGTTCAGATTTCCCACAAAGCGGTAGACGCTGATCATGACGGTGTATTTGTCTGGATCGGTCAGAAGCAGAAGCGGGTAGGTGAAGTCGTTCCACACCATCAGCATGACAAAGAGTGAGAGCGTTGCCGTGGCCGGTCCCAAGAGTGGCCGGATGACGTGCCAGAACACCGCCCAGTCCCCGCAATTGTCGAGCCTTGCTGCCTCTTCCAGCTCCTTCGGAATGGCACTGATGAAGCTAGTGTAGAAGAAGACGGCGAGCGGCAGATTGAGCGCGGAGAAGGCAATGATGATGCCGACATAGGTGTCGAGGAGACCCAGATTGCGGAAGATCACATAGATCGGGGTGATGGTCACGAAATTGGGCGTCGCAAGGCCAAGTGCTGCGAGCATCACGATGATGCGTGTGAAGGTGTTCGTGCGGCGCGCCAGCGGATAGGCCGCCATCGAGCCGACAAGGGACACTATCACCGTGACTGACAGGGTAATGCCGAGCGAATTCAACACACTTTGCAGATAGTTCATCTGCGACAGCGCATTGGCGTAGTTGCCGAGATACAATGTCTCCGGCAAGGCGAGCGGAGCCTGGGTGATCTCCTGCGTCGTGCGGAAGGACATCGCCACCATGTAAACCACCGGCGCCAGCATGGCGAAAGTTATGATGACGACCACGCCGTGGCCAAGATAGCGCAAGACTTTGTGCAGCATCTGGGTCACTGATTGTTCTCCCTTCCGCGCAGCCATACATTCTGAACCACGGCGACAGTGATGACGATGATCAGCATGATGATCGACAGTGCGCTGGCGAAGCCGAATTTGTAGCTGCCGAAAAGCTGGTTCACGATCTCGAGGCTAAGCGTCTGGGTTGCGCGATCAGGCCCGCCGCGGGTCATGATGAAGGGCAGCTCGAATGTCTTCAGCGTGCCGACCGTCGACAGGATGATGTTCACGGTGAAGCTCGGCGCCAGAAGCGGCAGTTCGAGGTGACGGAAGCGCTGCCAGGAGCTTGCGCCATCCAGGCGTCCGGCCTCCTCGATGTCGCGGGGAATATTTGCGTATCCCACCAGGAAGATTGCCGTCGTGTAGCCGATGAACATCCAGACATGAGCGGCGGCCAATGCATAGAGTGCTGTTGAAGGCTCGCCCAGCCAACCGCGTTGCCACTCTTCCAGCCCGATCATGCCCAACAGGGCGTTGAGGCCACCGGAATAGGGAGAGTAGATGAACTGCCACACATAACCCACGATGACGAATGACATCATGGCGGGGGTGAAGAGCACCGCGCGGCAGAGATTTCGGATGGCCGGCATCCGGTGCAGGATGGTCGCAAAGATGAGACCGATCAGTGTCTGTGCAATCACCACGACAAGCGTGAACTTGATCGTGATCCAGACGCTGTAGAGATAGCGCGTGCGCGAGAAGAAGCGGTCATAGTTCTTCCAGCCCACCCATTCCGCCAGTCCCACGCCGGAGAAGTCCGTGAAGCTCAGACGCGCCGACAGCAAAATGGGATAGACGAAAAAGCAGCCGATTATGAAGATCGCCGGCAGGGTGAACAGATAGATGCGCTTCGAGCTGCCCATGTCATTCTCACTGGATTGGTCGCGCCGGCCCGCGTGGAGGGTTGCAGGCCGGCGCCGGTTCTAGTCTTGGGAGCGACTAGAGACTGTCTTCCACGGTCTCGTCCCAGCGCGAAAGGATCGCGTCATTGTCCTGATCGATGTCGAGCAGGAAGGAGGTCAGGCTGTCCCACAGCTCCATTTCGAGTGGCTTTGGCCATGCCAGCGTGGCGAAGGGAAACATGATGACGTTGTCAGGTCTGGCTGCGTCATAGGGAGCTGCCAGTTCCGGCGTGCCCGCCGTGCCGTCCGAAAACGGACTGTAGGCGGCTTCGGCTGTCAGCATCACGTTCAGGTTCTCGTCTCGGGTGAAGAAATCGACGAATTTCTGTGCTGCTTCCTTATGCTCGCTGTTGGCACTGATCGACCAGCCGATGCCAAATAGATCAAGCGCCACGCCACCTTCATTCAGAGCAGGGATCGGAGCAAAGACAAAGTCCAGGCCCTCCACCTTCTTGAAATCCGCAATGTTCCACGCGCCCTGCGGCATCATCGCGAAATTGCCTGCCTTGAACTCGGTCAGAGCCGTCGACCACGGATCAAGACCGGCCTGAGCCTTCGGGTCGAAGCACTTGGCTTCCACCAGTTCGCGAACAGTGTCGAGCGTTGTCGAGAACGCTTCATTGCCTTCAAAGGTCACATCGCCAGAGCCAAACTCAGCGGCGGCGACATCAGCTCGCTGCAGGCCGTTAGCCACAACGAAAAGCGGGGCGGAGAAGCCTCCCGTAAAGACCATCGGTTTGATGCCTTGAGCATCAAGCGCAGTACAAGCGGCTTTAAGCTCCTCGATTGTGGTCGGAGCCTTGTCGATACCAACCTTTTTCAAAAGGCCCATATTGACGAAATTGCCCATGCCGATGATCTCGAGCGGCATGATATTGACCGCCTCGCCGGTGGTGATGGCCTTCTGCACGATCGGATCAACGCGACCATACCATTCGGCGTCCGTTCCATAGTCGTGAAGAAGCCCTGCGCGACCCCAGACGGCCACGAGCGGCATATCCGTCATCATCACGTCTGGCGCGTTGTTGCCCTGCAGACGCGGAGGAAGGACGACATCGGTGTCCAACCGGCTTATATAGGAAAGCTCCACATCGATATCGGGATGCTCGGCTTCGAACTTCTCGATCAGTTCGGGAAGGCCCGCCGGTTCCGTTTCGTTGCCTTTCCAGGCTGTCACGTCCAGCGTCACGGATTGCGCCATTGCCGCTGCGGGCAAGGCCATGGCCAGTGCGGTGGCTCCCAATATGGTCTTTCGCATGCTCATCCACTCCTCCATCGATCAGCATTTGTATAGGACTAACCAAGGAAAATATATTATATCATTATTTGTCAAACGATAATTGGGCGCTTAATATATGTTTCCAAGGTGATGACAGCGCGTGAGACGCCGTCGAATTTGCTTCGGATGGTGACGGTGGAAGGCAAACAGATAGACGAAAAGTCATGTTATTCCCGCATCCTGGCCGATATTGGCCGGGGGGTCTTTCCCAGCGGCACGCGGTTGAAGGTGCAGGATCTGGCAAATCGCTACGGCACGTCGATCATTCCGGTACGTGAGGCCCTGCGCATGCTGCAGGGTGAGGGCATCGTCACCATCACCCCGAACAAGGGCGCTGCCGTTGCTGAACTCAATTCCAGCGCATTGCTGGAGATTTTCGAGCTTTTGCAGTTGATGGAGCCGTATTTTGTCGAGACCTTCGCCAAGACCTGCACGTCAAAGGACATCGCGGAGCTGGAGGCGATCCAGGAGGAGCTTGAACGGCTTCCCGTTGAAGACAAGGGGCCGTTCGGCGAATGCGACAAGCGTTTCCACGAATATATTGCGCGCAAGCATTACAACAGGCGGGCCTTCGCCATCTGGGATCTTCAGCGGCGCATCCTGAATGCGCTGGCGCTCAATGTCCCCATTTCGCAGGCGCGCCACAGGGTCATCATCGCGGAGCATCGCGAATTGATCGCGGCCTTCCGCGACAATGATACCGAACGTGCGGTTGCCACCATCAAGCGCCATGTCAGCGGGGCGGGCGAGCAGCTTTACGCGCAGCTCAAGGTCCTGGAAGGCGGCTACTAGCCGTCCATTGGACCAGCTTAGCGAACCCCTTCGCGCTCACCATCCTCGCTGGCTTCGTCCGTACTTCTCTCCTCGATCGGAAAGATGACATCGTAGAGCCAATTGAAGACGAAGGTGTAGACGAGATAGAAAAGCGCGAAGGAAATATCCATTATCAGCGCTTCCAGGAACCCGATCTCCAATTGCCAGGCAATGAAGGGCAGAAGCATCATGAGCAGCCCTGCCTCGAAGATGATGGCATGCGCCACGCGAATGCCTACCGTCTTGTGCACGCTGCCGCGCAGCCAGACCATCAGGTGGTCGAAGCCAAGATTGTAGAGATAGTTCCAAACCGTCGCGATGGTGGCACCGACAATGGCTATGACACCGATATCACTCATGGGCTTGTCGAAAACCCAGGCGGCGAGCGGTGTAATGATGGAAAGGCCGATAACCTCGAAGCTTACTGCGTGGCGCACACGGTCTGCCGGACGGCGCATGATGATCTCCTGCTGCTGATCCGGGCCGTCCCGACTGCCAGTCCCTAATTCGGGGGAGGTCGTCCTCACCCGCCCCATTTAGCCATTTGAACCGTGGATGCCAAGGGCAGACATGCCTTCATCTGGCCGCTTCGAGGCGTTCATTTGCCGGCAGCGAAACCCCATGCTCTTCAAGCACGAACGAAGCGCAGCGGTCGCCCAGCATCATGGCAGGCGCGTTGGTGTTTCCTGCATTGATGTTTGGCACGGCCGACATGTCGCAGACGCGCAAGGAACGAATGCCGCGCACACGCATGCGCGCATCCAGAACCGCGTTCTCATCACCTTCCGCGCCCATTCTTGCCGTGCCAGCCGGATGGTAATTCGTCTTCACAAAGGCCTTGCAGTGCTCGCGCAGCGCTTCATCGGAAAGGTCGGTCGAGGCGGGCAGGGCAAATTTCTGGATCTTGTTTCCAAGCGGGCTCTTCTGCATGGCTTCAATGAAGAAGCGCACGCCCTCGATCATCTCCCGCATGTCAGCCTCCTCCTTCAGGAGATTGGGAGAGACAGAGGGCATGTCGAGCGGATTGGCGGATGCAAGCCGCACCTCGCCCCGCGAGCGCGGTTTCACGACCACCGTTGTCACGGTGAGGCCGTGACCGTCTTCCACCAACTCGCGCCTGTCGCGGTCGACATAGACGATCGGCACGCAGAACGCCTGAACTGTCGGAACGCCGTCGGGGTCGGTTGGATTGACAAATGCACCTGCCTCGACGCCTGCTGAAGTGACAGGTCCGGAGCCGAACAGTTTGAACTGAAGCCCGTTGCGGATCATGCGCCAGCCTTCCCCCTGACGATAATATCCGTACGGACCCTTCAGCCGCGCAGTCACCGGCACTTCCGGATGATCGATAAGGTTCTGGCCAACGCCGCGCAGATTGCAGCGAGTGACGATGCCGTGCTCCTTCAGATGAAATTCCGGGCCAATGCCCGAAAGCATGAGAAGCTTCGGCGTCACGAGTGCACCGGATGCCAGGACGACTTCGCCACTGCAGCGCGCTTCCCGCCGCATCCCCTTCGCATCGCGATAGGCGACGCCGGTCGCGCGGTCACCCTCGAACAGCACCTCAAGCGCTTCGCAGCCGAGTCGAACTTCAAGGTTCGGATTGTTGCGCTCCGGCTCGATGAAGGCATAGGCCGCCGAGGAGCGCCGGCCATTGCGGTTCATGAACTGGTAGAAGCCGACGCCGCGTTGGGTGGGGCCGTTGAAGTCCGGATTGAAAGGTTCGCCTGCATTCTGGACAGCCTGCACGAACCAGCGTGAAGTCTGGTCGATATGGCCTGGATCGGACACCAACAGGGGGCCGTCGGTGCCGTGAAGATCATTCGCCAGCCGGTTGTTGGCTTCCATGCCGGTGAAATGCGGCAGGACATCTTTCCAGCCCCAGCCGGGATTGTCATTGCTGCTGCCCAGAAGCTGCTGCCACTCGTCATAGTCGGACGGGCGGCCGCGCATATAGACCTGCGCATTGACGGAGGAACCGCCGCCCAGAACATGCCCCTGCGCGATTTCGTGCGAACGCCCGCCAAGATGCGCCTGCGGCACCGTCTTGTGATAGCGCATGAACTTGCAGCCATTGATCATCTTGAAGATGCCCGGCGGCATGTCGAGAAGCGGATGGCGATGGGAGGGCCCAGCCTCCAGAAGAAGGGTGCGCGCACCGCTTCGCGCCAGCCGCGCAGCCGCCACGCAACCGGAGGCACCGCCTCCGACAACTATGAAATCGTAACTCATCCGTTGCTGCCGCCTATTCCTCAAGCTCGAAGGTGACGCGGACATATTCCCATGCCGCCTTGAGATGGGTTTCGAGAGCCTCCTCTGCGGCATCTGCATCCCGTTCAACAATGGCGTCGAAGATGGCCTTGTGGCTCATGAAGTTCACGCGGTTGCGCTCGGGCGAGCGCGGCATGCGCTCCCAATGCGGCGCGAGCCACGAGGTGTAGGCTTCATGGACTGCCGGGAATATCGGATTGCGTGGCACGCGGTAGAGCACGCCGTGAAAGGCAGTGTCGGTGCGATAGAATTCCTCGGAGTCGGAGATGCTGTTCTGGTTCGCCGCGAGCGCTTCGCGCAGGTCGTCGATGTCCTTACGCGTGGCGGCACGGGCCGCATCACGCACCAGCGCGCGCTCCACGAAAACGCGGCTTTCGTAGAGCGTCTTCACGCCACGCGTCTCTGCAAGCAGAAGCTTCACGATGCTGCCCACTGACGACAGCGCGGTATCAAAGCCGGGCTTGCGCACGACGGGCCGAAAGCGGGGCTTCGCGTCGATCAGCCCGCGACTGGAAAGCGTGGTGATCGCCTCGCGCACGACGGTGCGGGAGGTCTTGAAGCGCTCCATCAATTCGCGTTCCGCCGGCAGGGGCGTGCCGTTTTCCAGCACACCAGAGAGGATGTCATCCTCGATCTGCGACACCACCCAGTCCGCCGCTCTGCCGCCCGAAGCAGGGCGTGCCGCCTCAATTTGATCCATCAAACACAGCCTTTTGGTCGAACCATCTGTCATAATATTCGGTGTTTTGACGGGCGAAATCAACCGGTTTCTTGCCCGGAATACATAAGTCAAACGACAGAGTGCGCCATTTTTAGCGATTTTCGCTTGACTCTGTAAAATCATCAAATCTATTTTGCGCTCAAGTTTGGTACGACAAAAGGAGCGGGCTTTGCGGTTTGATCTGGACAGTGGCAGTGTGATCCGTGGCGCCATGTTCATCGGCGGTCAGTGGACCTCCGGTTCCGCACAGGCTGTGATTACGGTCGAGAACCCCGCGACCGAGGAGGTGATTGCCACCATTCCCGAGGGCGGCGCAGAGGACGCACATGCCGCACTTGCTGCGGCAAAACGGGCGCAGCCGTCCTGGGCGGCATTGCCTGCGATCAAGCGCGGTGAGGCGGTACTGGCACTTGCAGACAAGGTCGAGGAGCATGCCGAGGCGCTCGCACGTATCCTAACGCTGGAGCAGGGCAAGCCGATCAGTCAGGCGCGCGGCGAAGTCGGCGCGGTTCTGATGTTCCTGCGCCACCATGCAGGTGCTGCGCGCCGCATCGAAGGCGACATCATTTCGTCGGACAATGTGGATGAGGAAATCCATATCCGCCGCCATCCCTATGGCGTGGTGGTTGGCCTGACGGCGTGGAACTATCCCGCAGCCCTTGCCGCACGAAAGCTGGCACCTGCATTGGTGGCAGGCAACACATTCGTCCTGCTCTCCCATGAAATCACGCCGATCTCCGGCCTTTTCCTGGCCCATCTGGCAAAAGAGGCGGGGCTGCCTGACGGGGTCTTCAATGTTGTCACCGGTCGCGGTCCGGTGGTTGGACAGGCTCTGGTGGAAAGCCGCGACACCGGCCTCGTGACCATGACCGGCAGCACGCGCGCCGGCAAGCAGATCTATGCAGCCGCTGCCGACACGTTGAAGGTTCTCCGGCTGGAACTTGGCGGCAAGGCTCCCTTCATCGTGATGGATGACGCCGATATAGACCGCGCGGTCGATGCGGCGGTCACTGCGCGCTACACTAATTGCGGCCAGATCTGCACCTGCAACGAACGCATGTATCTGCATCGTGCCATTGCGGACGAGTTTCTGGAGAAATTCGTTGCCCGATCCCGCGCCATCTCCATCGGCAATCCGATGGACGATCCGGATATGGGGCCGAAGGTCAGCGGCGTTGAAGTTGCCAAGATCGAAGAGATGGTCGGCCGTGCACGTCGCGCAGGGGCTGAGCTTCTTCTGGAAGGCGGGCCGCTGCGCGAGGGCAATTTTGCCAAGGGACACTGGTATTCGCCAACGGTTCTGGAAGTCACGGAAAACACCTCTCCGCTGATCCAGGAAGAGGTGTTCGGTCCGGTCGCACCCGCATTGCGCGTCGACAGCTTCGAGGAAGCGGCACGACTTGCCAATGACACGGTCTATGGGCTGTCGGCTTACGTCTTCACCCGCGACCATCGCCGCCTGATGAAGAGCCCCTACGCGCTCAAATTCGGCGAGCTCTATCTCAACCGTTCAAATGGCGAGCAGGTTCAGGCCTTCCATTCCGGCTGGGGCCAGTCGGGTCTGGGCGGTGAGGACGGAAAATACGGTTTCGACGGCTATTTGCGCAAGCAGACAACCTATCTGAACTGGGGCTGATCCCGGTTCTCTATTGCGGCGAAGGAGCCGCATCTTGTGGAGGAGGAAATGACGATGAACCGACGGATTCTCATGTGCTCGGCAGCCATTGCCGGGATATTCCTGGGCCTTGGCGCTGCAAGTGCGGAGCCACCGCCGCTTGAACAGAAAGAGCGCTACAAGGTCGGCTTTGCGCAGATGGAGAGCAACAATCCCTGGCGCATTGCCGAGACCAAGTCGTTCCACGACACGGCCGAATCCTGCAACTGGGACCTCGTTGCCACGGATGCTGCCGGTTCTGCGGCCAAGCAGGTCGCTGACGTGGATTCCATGATCGCACAGGGCATCGACGTTCTCTTTCTGCCGCCGCGCGAGGAAAAGCCGCTCATTCCGGCAGTGATGAAGGCCAAGGCCGCCGGCATCCCGACCTTCCTCGTGGACCGCTCGGTTGATCCGGCCGTTGCCAAGCCGGGCGATCACTTTGTTGCCTTCCTTGGCTCCGACTTCATTGACCAGGGCAAGCGCGTGGCCGAATGGGTGATCGAGAATTTCGACGGCGACAAGGGCGTCATCGTTGAACTCGAAGGCACCACGGGTTCTTCTCCAGCAAATGATCGCAAGAAGGGCTTCGACGACC
>Ga0310345_10004692_pt1 | contig 12352 bp, 11 predicted proteins | sample HC15DNA20500_MG_FD_204667 | JGI IMG/M metagenome (GOLD analysis project Ga0310345, IMG submission 204667) | Marine microbial communities from station ALOHA, North Pacific Subtropical Gyre - HC15-DNA-20-500_MG | ecosystem: Environmental > Aquatic > Marine > Oceanic | place: Pacific Ocean: North...
AAGTAGATGCCGGCGTAGGTGGCGAACACGATGGTGCCGAACAGCACGTAGTGGAAATGGGCCACCACGAAATAGGTGTCATGGACGTGGAAGTCCAACGGCGGGCTGGCCAGCAACACACCCGACAGACCACCGAGCAGGAACGTCACGACGAACCCGATGGCGAACAGCATCGGTGTCTCGAACGTCAACTGGCCCTTCCACATCGTGCCGATCCAGTTGAAGAACTTGATGCCGGTGGGCACCGCGATCAGAAATGTCATGAACGAGAAGAACGGCAGCAGCACCGCCCCGGTGGCGAACATGTGGTGCGCCCACACCGCCATCGACAGCGCCGCAATGCTGACCGTGGCGTACACCAGTGTCGTGTAGCCGAAGATCGGCTTGCGGCTGAACACCGGGAAGATCTCACTGACGATGCCGAAGAACGGCAATGCGATGACGTACACCTCGGGGTGGCCGAAGAACCAGAACAGGTGCTGCCACAACAACACTCCACCATTGGCCGGGTCGTAGACGTGGGCGCCCAGCACCCGGTCGGCGGCCAACCCGAACAACGCCGCGGTCAGCAGCGGGAAGATCAGCAGCACCAGAATCGAGGTCACCAGGATGTTCCAGGTGAAGATCGGCATCCGGAACATCGTCATGCCCGGTGCGCGCATGCAGACCACCGTGGTGATCATGTTGACCGCGCCCAGGATCGTTCCCAACCCGCCCACGCCGAGGCCCAGGATCCACAGGTTCGCCCCCGCGCCGGGGGAGTGGATCGAGTCCGTCAGCGGCGAGTAGGCCGTCCAGCCGAAGTCCGCCGCCCCGCCGGGGGTGATGAACCCGCTCAGCGCGATCAACGCACCGAACAGGAACAGCCAGAACGAGAACGCGTTGAGCCGCGGGAACGCCACGTCGGGTGCACCGATCTGCAGCGGCAGAACCAGATTCGCGAACCCGAACACGATCGGGGTGGCGTAGAACAGCAGCATCGCGGTGCCGTGCATGGTGAACAGCTGGTTGTACTGCTCGTTGGACAGGAACTGCAGCCCGGGGGAGACCAACTCGGTGCGGATGAACAGCGCCATCAGCCCGCCGATGAGGAAGAACGCGAAGCACGCGACCACGTACATGATGCCGATCAGCTTGTGATCGGTGGTGGTGATCAGCTTGTAGATCAGGTTGCCCTTGGGGCCGAGACGGGGAGGAAAGGGGCGGCGGGCTTTCAGCTCCAGTAGCGCGGGCGCCTCGGCGGTCATCGACATCCCCCAACAATCCAAATCGAGATCGGTTCGATGGTTCAGTTCACGGCGCGCGCGGTCCGAGAAGCTAGGGGCGAAAGTCCTCAGATCGCCCCGCTCGCGTCCGTCCGCGATGCCACGCCTGTGCGATAGCGAAAAGGCGGCGGCCCTCCCAACGGAGAGCCGCCGCTGGCGGACCCGATTGACGGATCAGCAGCTACTCGCTGTCACCGCTGTCCGACGTATCGGAACCCGTATCGCGGGGGGCTTTGCCGCTCTTCTCGGATTCGCGTGGCCGTTCACGGTCGTCGGTGTTCTCCGAATCGTGATCGGGTGACGCTTCCGCCTCCTCGTCCGACGCCTCCTCGTCCGACGCCTCCTCGTCCGACGCCTCCTCGTCCAACGCATCTGCGTCCGGGCTGTCAGGGCCGGCCTCTTCGTCGTCCGGTTGTGCGCCTTCTTCGACACTTCCGGCACCTTCGAGGGAGTCGGGCGCCTCTGCCTCGTCCGAGGTCGCGTCGTCACTGCTGTTGCTCGAACCGTCGTCATCGATGGCGCCGATGTCCGCGATCTGTGCCTCTGGAGCTTGGACGTCGGACGATTCTTCGTCGACGGTGGCAGTGCCGGGACCAGCCTGCTCGAAGCTCACGCGATCGGGATTCGGGTCGTCCACAGCAGGTGAGTCGGGCACGTCAGCGACTGGCGTCTCCTCGTTGCTCGCTTCTTCGCCTGCCGTGGTGTCACCGAGAGACTCGTCATCGGGCTCGGCGTCGGTTGGGCCCTCGCCGTTCTGATGAAGCGCTACGACTGTGTCGATGACGTAGTGCACGACCCCGGCATAAGCGCCTTGGGCGTCCTCGTCATCGAACGGATAGCCATAGAACCAGGCTGTCACCACACCGGAGGCGAACGAGTCCTCTCCGAAGACGGCATCACTGAGGGCCAGCGTCGTGTATGCGACGACGGCCTGCGGGCCGCCGTCGAAATACTCACCCAGGATCTGGGAGGGAATCGAGTCTTCGCCGAAAATTGCGTCGCTGAGGGCAAGTGACACGTAGGCCACGACGGCACTCGGCCCACCCGTGACATAGAGCTCGAGCAGTTCCCGCGGCAGCGATCCGTCGCCGAGGAGATCGTCAGCGGCCGCGAACTCATCCGGCGCGTCGACAGCCGACATGGCAGCGACCCGTTGGTCGACTGTGGATGCGGATACCGCAGCGATGAGGTGCAGGCCCTCGCTGAGTTGCGCAGGGTCGGCCGGCGGCGTTGCGGCCGAGGGGAACTGGGCGTATGCCGCGGACAGCTGTACCGCGGTCTCGGATACGACACCCTTGTCGCGTTCGGAGAGGGGCGGCGGTGTCACGGTCGTCGCCAGCAGGGTGGTGGTTGTTGCGGCGGCAATGCCTGCCCACAGCGATTGACGAATGGCCATCGGTTTGTACTCCTCAGAGTGTTCCGGTTCGATGCGGGCAGCGTATAGCAAATATGAGCTTGATGCGCGACGAGATCGTTGGACAACTCTGCCGGCGTCGAACCGTGACGAAAGTTTCATCGCGAGTTCACGAAAAATGCTTTTAACAGTATGATTCGGATGGACCGGTTCGACTCGCGACGCCCTAACGTCGGACCAGTATCTGCTCGACCATGCCCAACGGTGACTGCGGTGCACTTGCAGCAAACTAAAACAACCGGTAGGCGGGGGCAGTGCGACGCGCAGTGTTACTTGCCCGTGATGGTGCGGCAATCAGAATCGGCACCGTTGCGCGGGGGGACTTCGTCGAGGCGTGAGCTGCACTTTCAAAGACGCAATTCGTGTTTCGGTGAAGTGGGTCAAAGGTAAGCCAGGCGGTCGGGGCAGTCCACGGTTTGTCTTGCATCACACCAAACGACCTCGCCCATGTCGTGGATCACACTCTTACGGACCGATCGATGTCGATTCACTGACCGTCGGTTGCCATGCCTGCGGGGCCAGTCGGCCACCTCGCCCATCGTGGCGTCGATAGCGTAGGGGCGTGGCGCCGGGAAAGCCCCGAATGGGCGCGGGACGCGCGTGGACCCTGCCTGCGGTCGCGCTCGGATATTCAGCCGTGGCCGTCGCCGGCTCGCCCTGGACGCTCTACAGTGCCGTGTTCACCGCGATCCCGGGGCTCGTGCTGCTGGGTTACGCGCTGCGCCGTGGATGGCACCGGCGCCGCGCCGACCGGCCACCCGTGCGGCTTGGCCGCACCGGGAGACGCGGTCTGGCGGTGTGGGCGGTGTTGTTCGCCGCGCTCGCGGTGTGGATTCTGTCCGTCCATTTCAGTTCGCCCCGGCCGTCCTATCCCACGTTGAGCTATCTGATGAACGGGTGTTTCGAGAACTACGCCGTGCGTGTGGGCGGGTTCGCGGCCTGGCTCGGGCTCGGCTGGTGGCTGGTGCGGCGATGAACCTGGCTCCGGATTCGCCCACCCTGATCCTGGTGATCTGGGCGCTGGCCTTCGTCGTGCTGGCGCTGTGGCAGCTGATCTGCCTCCTGCATCCGCGGTTGCCATCGCTCACCGTGGTCGTCGACGTGCTGTTCCAGTGGCGGATCACGCGCTGGCTGCTGTGGGCCGGGTGGTTCTGGTGGGGCTGGCACGTCTGGGTCCGCGGGGGTTGGTGAAGTCCGCAAGTAGGTCCCGCCTCGGCGGGCCCAACAGTTGCTGTCAATTTGCTGAGAGTCAACTTCAGTGTTGCTGGTACCTAGCTTGAGCAGGTCTTTTGATGATGTGGCCCTGTTGGTCTCAGTGTGCAGAAACTGAGCTCCGGCGATAGCATTTAGTTCCCTGCACAACTTCATGAGGATCGACGTCCTCCCTACAAAAGGGGAATGCTGATGGCTGGTCATGCCAAGGCTTTCACTCGCAGTTCCACGAAGCTGGGCCTGCTCGCCCTGGGCTCATTCGCCGCCGCCGCGGCCGCCATCGGTGTCGGCAGTGGCACCGCCAATGCCGACGTCGACGAGGTCGGCCCCAGCCCGAACATCACGGCGACGCAGACGCAGAACTCCGTCATCCGCATCAACGACTTCGGTGTTGCGCGCGGCATTTCCGAGACGCGTCTCGCCGATGCCGGCGTCGTCAACGCGCAGGGAGAGGTTCGCGACACCGTCCGCGCCGTGGTCGGCAGCACCGCATCCGCCTACGAGGGCGAGTATCCGGTCGGCCCGCCCATCGGCGATTGGTGATCTGACCCGAGAAGACTTTCACTGCCGCCCCTGCTTTCCCCGGGGGCGGCAGTGTTTTTGTTGCACGTGCGGCTCGGGCACCGGGTGGTGCCGAGGCAACCGCTGCCACGGTCGGCTCATCGCCATAGACCGTCCTGCTCCGGTCAACGGGCAGAGGCGGGTGGCGCAACAGGTTCGCCGCCGACACGGTCTGGCGAGGAACGTGTGGCGTTCTGTGGAGCGGGCGACGGGAATCGAACCCGCGTAGCTAGTTTGGAAGACTAGGGCTCTACCATTGAGCTACGCCCGCATGTGCTGCCTGTGCAGGCAGTACCGGCCAAATGTACCGGTCGTGCCGGGCGCAAATCCAATCGGCTCGGCCGGGGGTCGGTCCGTTGTCGTCGAGCTGCGGTGACCACGTAGTATCGCCGGTGGTCTGACGCTGCGCGCATGCGCGATGCCGCGACGACCGGGGTGTAGCGCAGCTTGGTAGCGCATCCGCTTTGGGAGCGGAAGGCCGCAGGTTCAAATCCTGTCACCCCGACCAGCACGCCCGCCCCTGCGAACGACAGTCATGAACATCAATAGAGGAGTACGAACGTGAAGAGCACCGTCGAGAAGTTGAGCCCCACCCGGGTTCGCATCAACGTGGAGGTGCCCTTCACCGAGCTCGAGCCCGAGATCGACAAGGCCTTCAAGCAGCTCGCCAAGCAGGTCCGGCTGCCCGGTTTCCGTCCGGGCAAGGCGCCCCGCAAGCTGCTGGAAGCCCGTGTCGGCCGTGGTGCGGTTCTCGAGCAGGTCGTCAACGACGCGCTGCCCGGCCGCTACAGCGAGGCCATCACCGCCGAGTCGCTGCAGCCGCTCGGCCAGCCCGAGATCGAGATCACCAAGCTCGAGGACAACGAGGAGCTGGTGTTCACCGCCGAGGTCGACATCCGCCCCGAGATCGAGCTGCCGGACTTCTCGGCGCTGACTCTGACCGTCGACGCCATCGAGATCAACGACGACGACGTCAACGCCGAGCTGGAATCGCTGCAGAAGCGCTTCGGCACCCTGACCGGGGTGGAGCGCGCCGCCGAGAACGGCGACTTCGTCTCGATCGACCTGTCGGCCACCGTCAACGGTGAAGACGTGCCCGAGGCCAACACCGAAGGGTTGTCCCACGAGGTCGGCTCGGGGCAGCTGATCGACGGTCTGGACGAGGCGATCGTCGGCCTCTCCGAAGGCGAGAGCCGGGTGTTCACCACCACGCTGGTGGCCGGCGCTCACGCCGGCCAGGAAGCCCAGGTCACCGTCACCGTCAAATCGGTCAAGACGCGCGAGCTGCCCGAACTCGACGACGACTTCGCCCAGCTGGCCAGCGAGTTCGACACCATCGACGAGCTGCGCGCAGACCTGCGGGAGAAGGTGGCGCAGGTCAAGCGGGTGCAGCAGGCCGAGCAGATCCGGGACAAGGCCATCGAGCAGCTGCTCGAACAGGTCGACGTGCCGCTGCCGGAGAAGGTGGTGCAGGCCCAGATCGACGACACCCTGCACAACGCCATCCACGGTGTGGACCACGACGAGGAGAAGTTCGCCGAGCAACTTGCCGAGCAGGGCAGCAGCCGCGAAGAATTCGACGCCGACAACCGCAGCAACGCCGAGAAGGCGATCAAGACCCAGCTGTTGATGGATGCCATCGCCGACAAGCTGGAGATCCAGGTCGGACAGAACGATCTGACCGAGCGGCTGGTGCTCATGTCGCGTCAGTACGGTATCGAGCCCCAGCAGCTGTTGCAGATGCTGCAGCAGAACAATCAGCTGCCCGCGATGTTCGCCGATGTGCGTCGCGGACTGACTGTGGCCGCGGTGGTGCACGGCGCGACCGTCACCGACACCGAGGGCCACACGGTCGACACCACCGAGTTCTTCGGCCCGTCCGAGGAGCAGGCCGCGGCATCCGCTGGTGAGGCCGAGGCCGCTGGTGGCGAGGACCAGGAAGCAGTCGTGGAAGCAGCGGAGACCCCGCAGGTAGCAGCCGAGGCTGCTGCGGAGGACGACGACAGCAAGTGATGCTCTGAGCGAACGCGCGCGGTCTGGGGACTCCCCGGCGGCGCGCGTTGGTTAGTGTCGTCCGTAAGACCGGTCACCGCGTCGGAAGTACATATAGAAAGCAGGTATCCAGTCGTGACTGATATGCGTGGCGCGCCGCAGGGACTCACGCTCCAGGACTCGGTCTACGAGCGGTTGCTCGCCGAGCGCATCATTTTCCTGGGCTCGCAGGTGGACGACGACATCGCCAACCGGCTGTGCGCGCAGATCCTCCTGTTGGCGGCCGAAGACCCGACCAAGGACATCCACCTCTACATCAACTCGCCGGGCGGCTCGATCAGCGCCGGCATGGCGATCTACGACACCATGGTGCTGGCGCCGTGTGACGTCGCGACGTACGCGATGGGAATGGCCGCCTCGATGGGCGAGTTCCTGTTGGCGGCAGGCACCAAGGGCAAGCGTTATGCGCTACCGCACGCGCGGATCCTGATGCACCAGCCCCTCGGCGGTATCACCGGTGGCGCCGCGGACATCGCGATCCAGGCCGAGCAGTTCGCCTCGATCAAGAAGGAGATGTTCCGGCTGAACGCGGAGTTCACCGGACAGACCATCGAGCGCATCGAGGCCGACTCCGACCGCGACCGCTGGTTCACCGCGCAGGAAGCCCTCGAATACGGCTTCGTCGACCACATCATCACCAGCGTCAACTTCAACGGAGCGAACTCATGACCGATCCTCGACTGAGCACTCCTCACGGCACCGCAGGCCAGCAGCCGCAGGCCCGCTACATCCTGCCGTCGTTCATCGAACACTCGAGCTTCGGCGTCAAAGAGTCCAACCCGTACAACAAGCTGTTCGAGGAACGCATCATCTTCCTCGGTGTGCAGGTGGACGACGCCTCGGCCAACGACATCATGGCCCAGTTGCTGGTGCTCGAGTCGCTGGATCCCGACCGCGACATCACCATGTACATCAACTCGCCGGGCGGGTCGTTCACCAGCCTGATGGCGATCTACGACACCATGCAGTACGTGCGCGCCGACATCCAGACGGTGTGCCTGGGCCAGGCCGCCTCGGCCGCGGCGGTGCTGCTGGCCGCCGGAACACCGGGCAAGCGCCTGGCGCTGCCCAACGCTCGCGTGCTGATCCACCAGCCCGCGCTCGGCGGCGTCATCCAGGGGCAGTTCTCGGACCTGGAGATCCAGGCCGCCGAGATCGAGCGGATGCGCACCCTGATGGAGACCACCCTCGCGCGGCACACCGGCAAGGATCCGGAGACGATCCGCAAGGACACCGACCGCGACAAGATCCTGACCGCTGAGGCGGCCAAGGAGTACGGCATCATCGACACGGTGCTCGAGTACCGGAAGCTCTCGGCGCAGACCGCCTGACCGTCTCAGCCGTTGCTGTAGATCCGGGTCGGTGTGATGAGCACGGCAGTGCGCCGCTGCTCGCGCATCGTGCGGTCATAGGCGTCCCAGTCGTCATGGGTGCCGCCCGCGGCGGTGAAGACGTCGCGCAGCAGCTGGGCCAGGGCGTCCGGCCGGTCCACCCAGGGCTGCTCGTCGTCCGGTCCGGCCAGGTCCGCCCGGCCCTCCACGGTGGCCCACTGCCAGCCGTGCCGGAACGTCACAGTGACTTGTGGGCGAGCCCGCAGATTCGCCAGTTTGACCCGCCCGTAGGTGACGAAGCCCAGAACCTGGGCGCCGGTGCCGGGGTGAAGCAGGGGGCCGGCGTTGACGAGCGTCGACTGGATCGTGTGGTCTGCCCGCAGAGTCGACACCACGGCCAGCCCGTTGTCGTCGCGCGCCAGGGCAAACGCGTCGTCGAGGGTGGTCATGGTCGCAGGCTACGTCAGCCGAATGCCGCCGAAAACGGGCCGGCGTGGTCCGCGCGTGGCAGGCTGTCAACCGCTGATATTGACGGCGGCGAAGGGTGGATGCGGTGGGGATTCGGCGGAGGGCGATCGGAGTGGCCGCGGCGGCGGTGGCGGGTTCGGTGCTGCAGGTGTGTGCACCTGCGTTGGGTCATGCGCAGGAGCCGGTCTGCCCGGCGGGGATGTACTGGGATGTGATCACCAACCAGTGCCTGTACTACGACGTCAACGTCTACCTCGATCCCAACCCCGTGGTGGGGCCGCTCGGACCGGTCGGCGTCGGGGGAGTCGTGGGTCCGGTCGGGCCCGGCCCGGTGGGTCCGGGCCCGGTGGGTCCCGGTCCGGTGGGCCCGGGCCGGCGGTAGAACACCCTGCCGACCCTGCTGGTCCACGGCAGGTACGTTGGAATCGGTGACTCACGGCGGGTTACAGCAGCGACACGCCAGAGACACGGTGGTGTGTTCCGTAGCCATCCGGAGCGCATCAGGGGATATGTTGGCGCAACCACATACGAATACCACCGGCGCGATTCGGCTTTATCGGTCGCACAGCCGGTGAACAAGCGGGTAGCGTCGGGTTCATTCCCGGTGTGACCACCGAAGCAATTGATCACGACTGCCGAATAGTAGGAAGTGGGACCCCAACACCATGGCACGCATTGGAGACGGCGGTGACCTGCTGAAGTGCTCGTTCTGTGGCAAGAGCCAGAAGCAGGTGAAGAAACTCATCGCCGGACCAGGCGTGTACATCTGTGACGAGTGCATCGATCTGTGCAACGAGATCATCGAAGAGGAGCTCGCCGACGCCGATGACGTCAAGCTCGACGAGCTGCCCAAGCCCGCGGAGATCCGCGAGTTCCTCGAGGGCTATGTCATCGGTCAGGACACCGCCAAGCGCACCCTCGCCGTCGCGGTCTACAACCACTACAAGCGCATCCAGGCCGGGGAGAAGACCCGCGACTCGCGTGCCGAGACCGTGGAGCTGGCCAAGTCCAACATCCTCATGCTCGGCCCGACCGGATGCGGCAAGACCTACCTGGCGCAGACGCTGGCCAAGATGCTCAACGTCCCGTTCGCCATCGCCGACGCCACCGCGCTGACCGAAGCCGGCTATGTCGGCGAGGACGTCGAGAACATCCTGCTCAAGCTCATCCAGGCCGCCGACTATGACGTCAAGCGCGCCGAGACAGGCATCATCTACATCGACGAGGTCGACAAGATCGCCCGCAAGAGCGAGAACCCGTCGATCACCCGCGACGTCTCCGGTGAAGGTGTGCAGCAGGCGCTGCTGAAGATCCTGGAAGGTACCCAGGCCTCGGTGCCCCCGCAGGGCGGCCGCAAGCACCCCCACCAGGAATTCATCCAGATCGACACCACCAACGTGCTGTTCATCGTGGCCGGGGCGTTCGCGGGCCTGGAGAAGATCGTCTCCGACCGCGTCGGCAAGCGTGGACTGGGATTCGGCGCCGAGGTGCACTCCAAGGCCGAGATCGACACCCAGGACCACTTCGCCGAGGTCATGCCGGAAGACCTGATCAAGTTCGGTCTGATCCCCGAGTTCATCGGCCGCCTGCCCGTCGTCGCATCGGTGACCAACCTGGACAAGGACTCGCTCGTGCAGATCCTGTCCCAGCCGAAGAACGCACTGGTGAAGCAGTACACCAGGCTGTTCGACATGGACGGGGTGGAACTCGAGTTCAGCGGCGACGCCCTGGAGGCCATCGCCGATCAGGCCATCCACCGCGGCACCGGAGCGCGTGGTCTGCGCGCCATCATGGAAGAAGTGCTGCTGCCGGTGATGTACGACATCCCCAGCCGTGACGACGTGGCCAAGGTCGTCGTCACCAGGGAGACCGTCGAGGACAACGTGCTGCCGACGATCGTGCCGCGCAAGCCGTCACGCAACGAACGCCGCGACAAGAGCGCCTGACGACGATCAAGCGGCGAGGCACGAGCCGCGTTGAGGAGTCAGGCCATGAGCAGCGCCTAGTTCTACCGCGCCGAAAGTGCGCTGAGGGTTGTGCAGTCCGCCGACTGACGACCGTCAGCGCACTTTCGTCGTTCCGGCTGCCTCAGCCGGCCACCCGGTCAGGGCGGGTATAGACGTTCATCGACGTCCCGCGCAGGAACGCCACCAGAGTGATGCCGGACTGGCTGGCCAAGTCCACTGCCAGCGACGACGGCGCCGACACCGCCGCGAGCACCGGGATACCGGCCATCACCGCCTTCTGCGTCAGCTCGAACGACGCCCGGCCACTGACGAGCAGCACCGTCCCGGACAGCGGGATGCGGCGCTGCTCGAGGGCCCACCCGATGACCTTGTCCACCGCGTTGTGTCTGCCGATGTCCTCACGCACCACCAGCAGAGCACCGTCGGCGGCGAACAGCGCGGCGCCGTGCAGTCCGCCGGTGGCGGCGAAAACCTTCTGTTGTTCGCGCAGTTTGCCTGGCAGCTGCGACAGCGTCTCAGCGGTGACGGTGGTCGGGTCGTCGCCGGGGCCGTGCTTGCTGACCAACCGCACCGCCTCCAGGGACGCCTTGCCGCACACTCCGCATGACGATGTCGTATAGAAGTTGCGGGTGGGGTCCACATCCGGGGCGGGAACCTCCGGGGCCAACGTGACGTCGAGAACGTTGTAGCTGTTGACCCCGTCCACATCGGCGCCGCGGCAGTAGCGCACGGCCACGATGTCGTCGCGTTCGGCCACGATGCCCTCGGTGAGCAGAAAGCCTTGCGCCAGTTCGACATCGGCGCCCGGGGTGCGCATCGTGACGGTCACCGGCGCGCCGTTGACCCGGATCTCGAGGGGCTCCTCCACCACCAGCGTCTCCGGCCGCGCGACCGTGTCGCCGGCCGTCACGTGTCGAACGCGTCGGCGCGCGGTCACCCTGCCCATGGTCGACGCTCCAGTCGGATGACGACCGCCTTGGACACCGGGGTGTTCGACTTGGCCGCCGTGTGATCAAGGGGCACCAGGGGATTGGTCTCCGGGTAGTAGGCCGCCGCATTGCCGACCGGCGTCGAGTAGGACACCACGGCGAAGTCGTCGGCGCGGCGCTCCTGGGTGCGTCCGTCGGCGTCGGTGAATTCGGAGACGAGGTCGACGCGGTCGCCGTCGGTCAGACCCAGCGCCTCGAGGTCGGCGGGGTTGACGAACACCACCCGCCGACCGCCCTTGACGCCGCGGTAGCGGTCGTCGAGCCCGTAGATGGTGGTGTTGTACTGATCGTGGCTGCGCAGCGTCTGCAGCACCAAGCGCCCGGACGGCACCGGAACCCATTCGATCGGATAGGTGCTGAAGTTCGCCTTGCCCGTGGTGGTGGGGAAATCGCGCGAGTCGCGCGGCGGGTGCGGAAGCTGGAATCCGTCGGGCTCGCGCACTCTGCGGTTGTAGTCCGCGCAGCCGGGGACCACCGCGGCGATCGCGTCGCGGATGGTGTCGTAGTCGGCGTTGAACCGCTCCCACGGCACCGGGTGTCCGGGCCCGAGCAGGGTCCGGGCCAGCTGGCAGACGATGGACACCTCGCTGCGGACCTGATCGCTCGGGGGGTGCAGGCTGCCGCGCGACAGATGCACCATCGACATCGAGTCCTCGACCGACACCTGCTGTTTGCCGCCCGCCTGGACGTCGCGGTCGGTGCGGCCCAGGGACGGCAGGATCAGGGCAGTGTGACCGTGCACCAGGTGGCTGCGGTTGAGCTTGGTCGATACCTGCACGGTCAGTGCGCACTTGCGCAGCGCGGCCTCGGTCACCACGGTGTCGGGGGTTGCGGAGGCGAAGTTGCCGCCCATCGCCATGAAGACCTTGGCCTTGCCGTCGCGCATCGCCCGGATGGCGTCCACGGTGTCGAGCCCGTGCTTGCGCGGACTGCTGATACCGAACCGGTCGTCCAGCGCGGTGAGGAAGGTCTCGGGCATCTTCTCCCAGATACCCATGGTGCGGTCGCCCTGAACGTTGGAGTGCCCGCGTACCGGGCACAGGCCGGCGCCCGGCTTGCCGATCATGCCGCGCATCAGCAGCACGTTGGAGAT